>Ga0154020_10003892_pt1 | contig 17864 bp, 12 predicted proteins | sample Klosneuvirus_201_FD_109709 | JGI IMG/M metagenome (GOLD analysis project Ga0154020, IMG submission 109709) | Active sludge microbial communities from wastewater, Klosterneuburg, Austria - Klosneuvirus_20160825_MG | ecosystem: Engineered > WWTP > Aerobic digester > Activated sludge | place...
CAACGCTGGGGACCTGGTCGATGACCTGCCGTTTCACTACGCCGTCGATCGGCATGGCGCCCAGGTGGCGCTCCCCTGCACCGACCTGCTGGTGCGCACCGACGCGGCGGCTCGCCTGGCCGCACAGGGGCTGGTTGCAGTGATCGGCCACCGCGGTTTGCCTCAGGTCCAACTGGCGCCGCTGCAGACCTTGGGCGGACTGCGCCTGGCGGGGCGTGCTGGCGCTCCCCGGATCAGGCGCGGCGAGGTCTTCAGCGCCAGCGCCAATCCCCGTGGCGCCCTGTCAGCGGTGCTGGAAACCGAACTCAACAAGTTGCTGTCGGCGCGCAGTGCGCCAGCCCATGGGAACGCCGCGCGCGACCCCGATCTGGATGCGCTACTGGGCGGCCCCTCAAGCTGACAAAAAGCAGGCCGCGCTCAGCGGTTGACCGGGTTGTTGCTCTCGGCCGCGCGCTTGAAGCGCTGCTCCTGCTCCACGCAAAACGGTGTGCCGGCAAGGTCCGCACGCTGACAGGCGCGGTACATGCACATCGGCTTGCTGAAGAAACTCTCGTTGGCGCACAGCTTCTCGGGGGTGACCACCGGTTTGGGCGGCGCGGGCGGCGGCGCCACCGGCGCGGGCGCGGGGGTCGGCGCTGGCTCCACCGCGACCACAGGCGGCTCGACTTTGGCGGGCGCCACTGTCGCGTTGCGGCGCGGCGGCGCGGGCTTGGTGGCTTTCACCGCGCGTTCGGTGACCACTGGCGCGGGCTTGGTGGCCGTGTCACCCGGCGGGGGGCTGGCGACGTCGGGTGTGCCAACCTGCGCGGCTGCCGGGCTGGACGCCGCTGCGCTGGCCGCGGGGGCGGCTGCCACCACCGTCGCCCCGGCTGCCGCCGGCGCAGTGTCCAGGGTCGCATTGGGCGACGGTGCTGCGGCGCTCGCGGTGCCCGGTTGCGCCACACCCGACGTTGCCGGGGCGCTGGCGGCGGGCGGTGCCTGCGCCGTCATTGGTTTGGAAGCGCGCCAACTCCAGGCCGCGCCGATCAACACCAGGACGCCCAGGCCGGACAGCAGCAGCCAAGTGCCATAGGCGCGCTGCGGGCGTGACCGGGTATCGCCCGATTCCAGGGTCATCGGCTCGGTCTTGGCATGGGGATCGGCGTGCGGCGGCGGTTCGGCGAACGCCGCAGGCTCGGGCATCTTGCGTGCGTGGACCCGCCGCTCGCCCCGGTGTGAGCGAAGTTCCACGGCGGGCTGCGGTGCGTCGATCGACGCCAGCACGGTGGGCGATTCCTCGTCCTCATCATCCGGATCGTGGGCCGGCGCACTGGATCGGACCAACTGTGTCGGCTGGTACTCGTGCCTGGCCTGGTCGGGATGGGTCGGGTCCGCGGGGTCCGGGGCGTCGGGCAACTGCAGAACGTCGCCGGCAGGCAGGCAGCCCGGTGCCAGTTCGGCCCGCCAATCAAAGGTGGACATGCCGTTGGGCGTGGTCAAGGCTAGTGCGCGCGCCAGCTCCTGTACCGATTGCGGGCGATCCTGTGGCCGTATGTTCAGACCCCAGGCAATACCGGTGACAAATTCGCTCGAATAACGTTGCCCGAATTCGGCGGCCACGGTCCTGGCGACGCTGGCAAACGGCGGCATGCTGTCGTTGACCACCCGGATTGTTGCTGGCATGGGCGGTTCGTTGCATAACATGCCGTGCACCACCGCGGACAGCGAGTACAGATCGGTCCAGGGACCTTGCAGCATGTCCTTGACATCGGCGTACTGCTCGATCGGCGCGTAGTTGACCTTCAGCACGGCGGTGTGCTGTTTGGCCCGGTCGCTGATGGCCAGTCGCGCGGCGCCCAGGTCCAGCAACACGGGTGGACCGATGTCCTGCAGGAAGATGTTGTCCGGCGAGACGTCGCGGTGCAATGCCTTGCCACGGTGCAGCACCTTGAGTGCGCCCAGTACCGACCACAGCACCTTGCGCAGCCAGGCCTCCGTGGGCGGTGTGCGCATGCGCATGCGTGCCTGCTTGAGCGTCATGCCGCGGTACAGCGGCATGACCATGTAGGCCGTGTTGTTGGCTTCCCAGAAGCGGAACACCTTGACCAGCGAGGGGTGCTCGAATTTGGCGAGCATGCGGGCCTCGCCGACAAACGATTCCAGTCCGGTGCGAAAGGTCTCATGGTCGCTGGAGGTCCGCACGGAGATGTTGAGTACATCGTCCGAGCGGCTGGCCAGCGCCGTGGGCATGTACTCCTTGATGGCAACGTCGCGTTGCAGCGAGTGGTCGTAGGCCCGGTACACCATGCCGAAACCGCCCACGCCGATCAAACCCAGAATCTCGAACTCGCCCAGCCGGGTACCGGGCGCCAAAGCGTCCACATGGGTCACGTCTGGTGCAGCAACGCGAATGGGTAAATCGATCATCAGCCCTTCAACCAGAGGCACGGCGGCGACGGCTTGCAAACCGCGCCGACCGTGGGATTTCAGATTCTATTGCAGGAGTTTCCTCTGGATTCTGAATCAAGAGGTAAGAACTTTGTGACAATTTCGCACAATCCGGGACTTTGTGCGCTGACCGTCGCGGCGCGGCGCAAACCGGCGTCGCCGCGCGGTGGCCGCAACGCTCAGACCCGTTGGTCGGCCTTGATCAGGTCGGCGGCTTTTTCCGCAATCATGATCACCGGGGCATTGGTGTTGCCGCCGATCACACTGGGCATGATGGACGCGTCCACCACCCGCAGGCCCTGCAAACCGTGGACCCGAAGTTGTGAATCCACGACATCCATGGGTCCATGGCCCATGCGGCAGCTGCCCACCGGGTGGTAGATGGTGTCCGCATGGTCGCGAATGAAGGCCTCGATCTGCGCGTCCGTGCTGGCATTGGCCCAGTTGGCCATGGCCTTGCCGCCCAGGCCGGCCAGGGCGGGCTGCGACAGGATGGTGCGTGTCAGCTTGAAGCCCTGGATCATGCGATCCAGGTCGTCACGCTCGCCCAGGAAGTTCGGATCGATCAGCGGCGCGGCCATCGGGTCCTTGCTGGCCAGCTTGACGCTGCCCCGGCTGCGCGGGCGCAGCAGGCAGACGTGGCAGGAGTAGCCGTGCCCGAACACGGTGGTGCGGCCATGATTGACCAGCTTGCCGATGACGAAGTGCAGTTGCAGGTCGGGCAGCGGCTGCGCTGGCGCGCTCTTGATGAAGCCGCCGGCCTCGGCAAAGTTGGTGGTCAGCATGCCGCTGCGCTGGCGGCGCCACTCGAAGATGCCCTTGAGCGCCCGCACCATGCCACCCAGTGACAGCCCGAACAGGTCTTTCAGCTGCGGGGCATCCACCACCAGCACCACGTCCACGTGATCGTGCAGGTTCTGGCCAACGCCGGGTAGTTCGTGCACGGTGGCGATGCCTTGCTCCAGCAGGTGCGCGTGCGGACCGATCCCGGAGAGCAGCAGCAACTGGGGCGACTGCAGCGCGCCGGCGCACAGCAGCACCTCGCGCGCGGCCTTGAGCTGCTTGAGTTGGCCATCCTGTTGAAACTCCACGCCCACCGCGCGCTTGCGCTCCATCAGGATTCGCGTGGCCTGGCTGTTGGTGAAGACCTGCAGATTGGGCCGCCCCCGGTTGGGTGTCAGGTAGGCCTTGGCGGCGCTGAAGCGCTCGCCGTTCTTGTGCGTCACCTGGTACAGGCCGACGCCCTCCTGCTCGGGGCCGTTGAAGTCCGGGTTGAGCCGGTGGCCGGCCTGGTGCGCGGCCTCGACAAACACCGGGCCATAGCGGTTCGGGCTGCGCAGGTCCATCACGTTGAGCGGCCCGCCAGCGCCATGCAGGGCATCGGCGCCGCGTTCATTGTGCTCGGCGCGCTTGAAGTAGGGCAGCACATCGTCGAAGGCCCAGCCCGGATTGCCCTCGGCCGCCCACTGGTCGTAATCCTGCCGGTGGCCGCGCAGGTAGATCATGGCGTTGACGGAACTCGAGCCGCCCAACACCTTGCCGCGTGGCTGGTAGCCCTTGCGGCCGTTGAGGCCGCTCTGCGCTACGGTGTCGAATTTCCAGTTGGCTTGGCCGGTCTGCGCCAGCACCGCCAGGCCGGCCGGGCAGTGGATCAGGACGCTGGCATCGGGTGGGCCGGCTTCGAGCAGGGCGACCTTGATGCCCGGGTCTTCACTGAGGCGCGCGGCCAGCACGCAACCGGCTGAGCCACCACCGACAATGATGTAGTCAAACATAGGCTGCCCATCCTTTGTTGCGCCAAAGGCCCGATGGTATCAAGCCAGCAGACAGGATGACTGGGACTGCGGCGTGATGGTTCGGGGCTCGGGCACTTCCTGGGCACAGCGCGGCAGCGCCTTGGGGCAACGGGTGCGGAACACGCAGCCCGATGGCGGGCTGATCGGCGAGGGCAGATCGCCCATCAGCAGCTGGATGGTCTTGTTGCGCTCGATCTTCGGGTCGGGAATCGGAATCGCCGACAGCAGCGCCTCGGTGTAGGGATGCGTCGGGTGGTCGTAGAGCGCGTGCTTCTCGGACAGCTCCATCTCCTTGCCCAGGTAGAGCACCAGGATGCGGTCGCTGATGTGTTTCACCACCGCCAGGTCGTGCGCGATGAAGATCAGCGACAGGCCCTTCTTGCGCTGCAGGTCCTTGAGCAGGTTGATGATCTGCGCCTGGATCGACACGTCCAGCGCCGACACCGGTTCATCACAGATGATCAGCTTGGGCTCCAGAATCAGCGCGCGCGCAATGCCGATGCGCTGGCACTGGCCGCCGGAGAACTCGTGCGGGTAGCGGTTGATCTGCTGCGGCGTCAGGCCTACCTCGCTCATGACTGCGCGCACCTTTTCCAGCACCTGGTCCGGGCCCAGCTCGGGGCGGTGAATGCGCAGCGGCTCGCCGATGATCTGGGCAATCGTCATGCGCGGATTGAGAGACGCCAGCGGGTCCTGGAAGATCATCTGGATGTCCTTGCGCACCGCCAGCCATTGGCGGGCGTCGGCCTGGTGCATGGCCTGGCCCTGCCAGACGATCTCGCCGGCCGTGGCCGGGATCAGGTTCAGGATGCCGCGCGCCAGGGTCGACTTGCCACAGCCGGACTCACCGACGATGCCCAGCGTCTCGCCCTGCATCAGATCGAAGGACACGCCGTCGACCGCCTTGAGGATCTTCTTGGGCTCCCAGGCCCAGGCCTTGTCGCTCTTGACCTTGAAGTGCACCTTCAGGCCCCGGATCGAGAGGATCGGTTGGGTCTCAGACATGGCTCACCTCCGCCTGGGCGGGCGTCGCCAGTTCCTCGATGGGCCGATGGCAGGCGCGCATCACGCTGGCCTGGTGGCCGGCGCTGGCCAGCGCCGGCAGTTCGGTGGCGCAGCGTGCGGTGGCGTACTGGCAGCGCGGCGAAAACGGGCAGCCTTTGGGCAGGTTGTTCATGTTGGGAGGATTGCCGGGAATGCTGAGCAGTTCCGCGCTGTCGCTATTGAGGCGCGGCAGCGCGCCAAGCAGGCCGATGGTGTAGGGATGCGAGGGCTGATAGAAGATGTCGTTGGCCGGGGCGTACTCCATGACGCGGCCACCGTACATCACCATCACGCGGTCGCAAATGCCGGCGACCACGCCCAGGTCGTGGGTAATCATCACGATGGCGGTGCCGAAGTCCCGCTGCAGATCGCGCAGCAGCGCCAGGATCTGCGCCTGCACCGTCACGTCCAGCGCGGTGGTGGGCTCGTCGGCGATCAGCACCTCGGGCTCGCACAACAGGGCCATGGCGATCATCACGCGTTGGCGCATGCCGCCCGAGAACTCGTGCGGGTACATGTCGATGCGCCGCGCCGCATCCGGAATCTTGACCGCTTCCAGCAACTCGATGGCCCGGGTTTTGGCCTGCTTGCGGGTCATGGACTTGTGCAGCTCCAGCACCTCGGTCATCTGCCGCTCCACGGTCAGGTAGGGGTTGAGCGAGGTCATCGGGTCCTGGAAGATCATGGCCACGCGGTTGCCACGGATCTTGTTGAGTTGGGCGGCGGGCATGGACAGCAGGTCCTGGCCCTGGTAGAGCACCTGGCCGCTGGCCTTGCCGTTTCTGGCCAGCAGACCCATCATGGCCAGCACAGTCTGCGACTTGCCCGAGCCGGATTCGCCGACGATGCCCAGCGTTTCGCCGCGGTCGAGTTCGAAGTTCAGCTTGTTGACGGCGTAGACCAGGCCGTCGTTGGTCTGGAACTGGACGTCCAGGTCCTTGACCTGCAGGAGTGTTGGTGTGGTTGACATGGTTCAGCGGTCCTTCGGGTCCAGCGCGTCGCGCATGCCGTCGCCAATGAAGTTGGCGCAGTACAGGGTGATGGAGAGCGCCGCGGCGGGGAACAGGATCAGCCAGGGCGAGGCGCTCATCACGTTGGCACCGTCGTGGATCAGCACGCCCCAGCTGGTCATGGGCTCCTGCACGCCCAGGCCCAGGAAGGACAGCACCGATTCGGTCAGGATCACACCGGGCACGGTGATCGAGGTGTAGATCACCACGATACCCAGCAGATTGGGCACCACGTGCTGGAAGATGATGCGCCAGGTTGGCACGCCGATGGCACGCGCCGCCTCGACGAACTCCTTGGACTTGATCGACAGCGTCTGGCCGCGCACCACGCGCGCCATGTCCATCCAGGAGAAGGCCGAGATCGTCAGCACCACCAGGTAGAACTCGCGCCCCAGAATGGTCACCATCAGGATGGCGATCAGCAGGTAGGGGATGGCGTAGAGCATATCGACCACGCGCATCATGAAGGCGTCCACCTTGCCTCCCATGAAGCCGGCGGTGGCGCCCCACAGGATGCCCATCGAGACCGACACCAGCGTGGCCAGCAAGCCCACCACCAGGGAGATGCGTCCGCCAATCAGGGTGCGCACCAGCAGATCGCGGCCCAGCTCGTCGGTGCCGAACAAGTGCCAGGCGGCCCAGGTCGGCGCGATGCCCATCAATTCCCAATCGGTGCTGTCATAGGAGTGAGGCAAGACCATCGGGCCCAGCACGCACAGCAGTGTGATGATTGACAGCAGCACCAGGCTGATCACCGCGGCGCGGTTGCGCATGAAGCGCATGCGCGCGTCCATCCATGGGCTGCGCCCGGGCAGCGGCACCTCGGTGATGGCTTCGATGCTCTGCGCGAGAGCGACTTGTTTGCGGTTCATGGTTAGTAGCGGATCTTGGGATCGAGCAGGGCGTAGGCCAGATCGACCAGCAGGTTGAGCGTGACCGCCAGCACGGTGACCAGAATCACCAGTCCCAGTACCAGCGTGTAGTCGCGGTTGGAGGCGCCGTTGACGATCAGCTTGCCCAGGCCCGGCAGCGAGAACCAGGTTTCGGTCACCACCGCGGCGGTGATCGACGAGATCGCCAACGGACCCAGCACGGACACCACCGGCAGCAGCGCCGGGCGCATCGCGTGGCGCAGGATCACGGTGCGCACCGGCAGGCCCTTGGCGCGTGCGGTGCGGATGAAGTTGGAGTTCAGCACCTCGATCAGGCTGCCGCGCATGACGCGGCCAATGGTGGCGACGTTGATGAAGGTCAGCAGCGCGATTGGCAGCACCATGTAGCGCACATCGAAGTCATTCCAGCCGCCCGAAGGCAGCCACTGCAGCCAGATCGCAAACACCAGCACCAGCACCGGCCCGATCACGAACGACGGGAAGGCACTGCCGATGTTGCCGATCAGCATCACGAAGTGGTCCAGGTGGCTGTTCTGGCGCAGCGCGGCGAACACGCCCAGCGCGGTGCCGATCAGCATCGAGATCAGCATCGCCGTGCCACCGATCACCAGCGATACCGGCAGCGCCTTGGCCACCAGGTCGTTGACCGACCAGTCGGCGTAGCGAAACGAGGCGCCCAGGTCGCCGTGCAGCAGACTGTTGAGGTAATACAGGTATTGCTGCCACAAGGGCATGTCCAGGTGGTATTTGGCCTGCAGGTTGGCCAGCACCGCGGCGGATACCTTGCGCTCCGTGTCAAACGGCCCGCCGGGCGTGGCGTGCAGCATGAAGTAGCAGATGGTGATGACCGCCAGCACCGTGGGCAGGGTGGCCAGGATGCGGCGAAGGGTATAGGACCACATAGGGTGAGCTCCGGTTGCGTGCGTTGCGTGGCAATGGTCAAGGCCGCGCCCGCAACCGCCCCCGGGGGGAAGCGGTTGGCACGGGCACCTTGGGCGTGGCGACTGCGCAGCGCTGGATCGTCAGGGTCGGGCGGCGCGCCGACTAGTGTTTGATGATGTAGAAGTCTTTGCTGCGGAAGTGGTCCATCGGGTTGGCTTCGTCATAGCCGCCCACGTAGGACTTCACCAGCCGCGGCAGCGTGTATTGCAGCAGCGGAATGATCGGGTAGTCATCCATGATCATCTTGGCGGCCTGCGTCAGCAGGCTCTTGCGCTTGGCCGGGTCCATCGACTGGTTGCCCTGGTTGATCAGCTCTTCGGCCTTGCGGTTGCAGTTCTTGCTGTCGTTGGAATCCGAGTCGCATTGCACCAGGGTCAGGAAGGTGGTGACATCGTTGTAGTCGGCGACCCAGCCGTGGCGACCAATCTGGTAGTCGCCATCGTGGCGCTTCTTGATCAGCACCTTGAACTCCAGGTTGTCCATCTCGGTGTCCAGGCCCAGCTTGGTCTTCCATTCGGAGGCGGCAAAGATCGCCATCTTCTTGTGGTATTCGCTGGTGTTGTAGGTGAACTTGATCTTGGCGCCGGGCTTGAGGCCAGCCTCGGCCAGCAGCTTCCTGGCCTCGGCCACGCGCTTGTCCATGGGCCAGGTGGACCACTCGTAGGCGGTCACGTCCGCGCCGGAGACGCCCTTGACCACCACGCCGTAGGCCGGCACCTGGCCGTCCGCGGTGACCTTCCTGGCCAGGATGTCGCGGTCGATCACCATCGAAAGCGCCTTGCGTACCCGCACGTCCTTCATCACCGGATCGTTGTTGTTGATCACGTAGAAGCGCAGACCCAGCATCGGGCCGTTCTTGATTTCCTTGGGGTTGGATGCCTTCAGCGGTTCGTAGGTGCCGGGCGGCAACTGGTACACGTAGTCGTTCTCGCCCGACTGGAACAGCTTGACGTCGGCATTGCCGTCTTCCACCGGCAGGAAGGTGACCTTGGTCAGCACCACGGATGCGGCGTCCCAGTATTTCGGGTTCTTCTCGACCACCACCTTGCTGTTGACCTGCCAATCCTTCAGTACGAAGGCGCCGTTGCCGACCAAATGGCCAGGCTTGGTCCAGTCCTTGCCAAACTTCTCGATCGTTGCCTTGTGATTGGGCGCGAACTGGGTGTTGGTCATCAACTCCGGCAGAAAGGCCACCGGGCTGGGCGTCTTGACCTCCAGGCGGTACTTGTCCAGCGCCTTGACTCCCAAGGCCGTGCCGGGCTTGGTGCCCTTGGCCACGTCCATGCCATTGAGGATGAACGGTGCGAAAGTGGTGGCGTACTGGGAGGCGGTCTTGGGGTCCAGGTAGCGGCGCCAGCCGTAAACGAAATCGTCGGCGGTGACTGGGTCGCCATTCGACCAGGCGGCGTTCTTGCGCAGCGTGAACACCCAGGTGGTCGGATCGGTTTGTTTCCAGGACTCAGCCACGCCGGGTACCAGCTTGCCGCTGGTGTTGCTGGCGGTCAGGCCCTCGAACAGGTCACGCGCAATCTGGTTGGCGCCCACCGACTCGGCCAGCACGGGATCCAGTGTCTCTGGTTCGGAGCCGTTGTTGCGGACGAATTCCTGTTTGGCGTGCAGCACCGTGCCGGCTGGCACGATCGCTGCCCAGCTGGTGGCGCTGGTACAGATGGCCACGGCCAGGGCGATGCCGTGAAGTGCGCGTTGGGGGCTCATTGAGAGTGGTCTCCTCAGTCTTGGATGGTGATGACATGTATGGCGCGCTACCTTGTGGGCGGGCGCGGCTGCGAACCTGTTTCGCGATTTCAGGTTGCTGAAAAATGCGTAAAACGAGCCGCATTATCCGCTTATCGCCTATCGCGGCCATCCGCGCAGACCCGCATGTGAACAGGCCATCACGGCGGCACGACCGGCAGTTTGGTATCGAGTCGACAATTAAATTGCACACAATTTAATTGTGTACTACAATTGCACCATGCACGCTGACATCGCATCCCACGCCACCCATCCCGCCCTGCTGCTGGACAACCAACTGTGCTTCGCCGTGTACTCGGCCTCGCTGGCGATGACCAAGCTCTACAAGCCTCTCTTGAAGAAGCTGGGGCTTACTTATCCGCAGTACTTGGTGATGCTGGTGCTGTGGGAGCAGGACGGTATCAGCGTGTCGGATCTCGGCGAGCGCTTGTTCCTGGACTCCGGCACGCTCACGCCGCTGCTCAAGCGCCTGCAGTCGGCTGGACTGCTGGAGCGCCAGCGCGGCGTCGCCGACGAGCGGCGTGTGCAGATCGCGCTCACCGTCGCGGGTCGCGACTTGCGCTTGCAGGCTGCGGCCGTGCCCCCATGCGTGCTCAAGGCGGTGGACTGCCCCGTGCCGCAAGTGCGCGCGCTGACCCGGCAACTGCAACAGCTGCGCAGCAAATTGCTCGCCTGAGCCCCCAGGTTCTTCAACCCGCTTGCACCGCGCAAGCGCTCTTTCACCCTAAGGAAACACCATGGTCACCAAAGTCGAAACCGTCCTCTACCAAGCCCACGCCACCGCTACCGGGGGGCGCGATGGCAGCGTCAAGTCGTCCGACGGTCTTCTTGATCTCAAGCTCAGCGTGCCCCGCGAGATGGGCGGGGCGGGCGGCGGCGTCAACCCTGAGCAACTGTTCGCGGCCGGCTACAGTGCCTGCTTCATTGGCGCCATGAAGTTCGTCGCCGGCATGCAAAAGGTCGCGATGCCCGCCGACGCGTCGATCAACGCCACCGTCGGCATCGGCAAGATCCCGGCCGGCTTTGGTATCGAGGTGCAGATGGTGGTCAACCTGCCCGGCATGGACCGAGCCGTGGCGCAGGCGCTGATCAACAAGGCACACGAGGTCTGCCCCTACTCGAATGCCACACGCGGCAACATCGAGGTCAGCATCACCTTATCCTGATACCTTGCGGGACAGACCGGAGCGCAGCGACGCTCTGTCCTCAACTGATCAGGGATGTTTTGCGGGACAGACCGCAGCGCAGCGACGCTCTGTCCTCAATCGAGCAGGGGACCTTGCCCGGGCGCCACACTCAGCCTTAGACTGGCGCAAACTTACCGTCAGTCAGCTCGTGCATGATGGCGGTGATGCCATAAGGACGATGATGAGATGAAGTGGGCCTTGCTGTCGGATATCCATGCCAACCTCCAGGCGCTGGACGCCTGCATGGCTCACGCCCGCAGCCACGGCGCACAGCGCTTCGCCTTGCTGGGCGATCTGGTGGGTTACGGCGCCGATCCCGGCGCCGTGGTGGATCGGGCGATGGCCCTGGCCGAGCAGGGCGCCCTGCTGGTCAAGGGCAACCACGACGACATGGCGGTCTCGCCACCCGAATCGAACCGCACCGTGGGCGACAGCTCGGCCGCCTGGACCCATGAGCAACTCAGCGCCGCGCAGCGCCGCTTTCTCCAGGAGCTGCCCATGACCTGCCAGGAGGGCGCGATGCTGCTGGTGCACGCCAGCGCCGATGCGCCCGGGCGCTGGCGCTACGTCTATGACCAGCAGGTCGCCACCCTGAGCCTGGACGCCGCCTCTGAATTCCCCGAGGTGCGTTATGTCTTCGGCGGCCACGTGCACTTCCAGACCCTTTACTACCGCGGCGCCAGCGCCGGCCTGATGAAGTTCGCGCCCACGCCGGGCGTGCCGGTGCCGGTGCCACGCCACCGTCTATGGCTGGCGACCATCGGCTCGGTTGGCCAGCCGCGCGATGGCAACCCGCTGGCCATGTACGCCATGATGGACATCGCCAAGAGCCAACTGACTTTTCATCGGGTCGCTTACGACCAGGCCGCCGCGTCAGCGGCCATCCTGCGCACCGACCTGCCTGCCTTCTTTGCCGACCGCCTGGAGCTGGGACGATGAAATTGCTGGAATCGGGGACTCTGCTCGACGGCTTCCTGGTCGAGGACTGCCTGTACTCAGGCGGCATGGCCCACATCTACCGTGTCCACTATGCCGAAGGCGCGCGCAACCCCGGTTTCCCGATGGTCATGAAGATCCCGCGCATGACGGCGGGCGACGGCGCCGAGAACATCGTCAGCTTCGAGGTCGAGCACCAGATCATGCAGGTGGTGACCGGACCGCATGTGCCGCGCTTCGTTGCGGCCGGTGACCTCACCAACATCCCCTACCTGGTGATGGAGTACGTGGTCGGTCAGACACTGCAGCAGCGCCTGGATCAGGGCGATCGGCCCGACGCGAGCGAGGTTGCTCGTCTTGGCGCGGCGATGGCGCGTGCCGCCCACAGCCTGCACAAGCAGGACATCGTGCACCTGGACCTGAAACCGGCCAACGTGCTGATCACCCCGGAGGGCAAGGCGGTGCTGCTGGACTTCGGCCTGTCCTACCACGCGCACTACCCGGACCTGCTGGCCGAGGAGTTGCGCAAGGCGGTCGGCTCACCAGTGTGGATCGCCCCCGAGCAAGTCGTTGGCGTGCGCGGTGATCCGCGCAGCGACATCTTTGCCATCGGTGTCATGCTCTATGAGCTCGCCACCGGCGAACTGCCCTTCGGCAATCCCCAGACCGCGGCAGGATTGCGCCAGCGCCTGTGGATGGACCCGGTGCCGCCGCGCAAGCTGCGCCCCGAGCTGCCGCAATGGCTGCAGGAGGTGGTGCTGCGTTGCCTGGAGCCCGAAGCGGCCCGGCGCTACTCGTCCGCCGCCCATCTGGCGTTCGACCTGAGCCACCCGGAGCACATCACGGTCACCGAGCGCGGTCGCAAGATCAAGGGTACGGGATTTCGGGTGCACTTCAAGCGCTGGCTCAAGGCCGCGGGCATGCACTACCAGCCCAGTCCGCTGGTGTCGGCGCAGCTCGACGACGTTCCCATCTTGATGGTGGCCTTGCCGCACAAGGACGTGACCGACGCCACGCTGTATTCACTGCGGCAGGCGGTGGGCCGTTCGCTGGGCCTGCGCCCGGGCGCGCGGCTGGCCTGTGTCACCGTCATCTCGCCCAGCCAGACCAGTGCCTCCAGCAACGAGCAAAGCGAAACCAGCGTGCACCGGCGCTATCTGAACCAGATGCGCCAGTGGACCCAGCCCTTGGACCTATCGACCCACCAGACCTCCTACCACGTGCTGGAATCCAGCGACGTGGCGCAGGCACTGGTGCGCTACGCCGAAGGCAACCAGGTCAGCGTGATCGTCATGGGAGCGGCCACGCACGGCCTGCAGATGCAGCGCTTCGTCGCCACCGTGCCGATCAAGGTCGCCATGGAGGCACCCTGCACGGTGATTCTGGTCAAGCAGTCGCTGCCGTTTGAACGCCTGGCCGACACGGCCGAAGACAAGCTCAAGGACGACGTGCCGTTTTAGCCCTGCGCGGCCGCGGTCAGGCGCACGGCGGCGACAATGTCGTCATGACCGCAAGCATCCACCCCTTCGAGACCCTCACGCCCGACCTGGTGATGGATGCGCTGGCCAGCGTCGGCCTGTACGGCGATGGCCGCCTGATGGCCTTGAGCTCCTATGAAAACCGGGTCTACCAGCTGCATCTGGAGGACGGCCGTGCGGTGGTCGCCAAGTTCTACCGGCCGCAGCGCTGGACGGACCAGCAGATCCTGGAAGAGCACAGCTTCTCGGCGGAACTGATGGCCGCCGAGATCCCGGTGGTGGGCCCCTTGAGCCTGCAGGGCAGCACGCTCAACCACTTTGGCGGCTTCGCCTTCAGCGTCAGTCCGCGCCGCGGCGGGCGCGCGCCCGAACTGGACGACCCCGACGTGCTGGAGTGGGTCGGGCGCTTTCTCGCCCGTATCCACGCCGTGGGGGCGCAGCGACCGTTTGTCAGCCGCCCGGCGCTGGATCTGGCCAGCTTTGGCATCGAGCCGCGCGCGTGGCTGCTGGCGCATGACCAGGTGCCGCTGGACGTGCAGGCCCTGTGGGCCAGAACCAGTCAGGAGGCTATCGACGTCATCGCGGCCTGTCCGTTCTTTGTCGATGCCGGTGCGCGCCAGCCGCGCGAAGCCGAGCCTATCCTGCGACTGCGCCTGCACGGCGACTGCCATCCCGGCAACATCCTGTGGACCCCGCTGGACGCACCGGCGCTCGCCATGCCCGGACCGCACTTCGTGGATCTGGACGACGCCCGCAGCGGCCCGGCGGTGCAGGACCTGTGGATGCTGCTCAGCGGCGACCGCCAGCAGCGCACGCGCCAGCTTGGCGCGCTGGTCGACGGTTACGAGCAATTCCGCGAATTCGACCGGCGCGAGCTGGCGCTGATCGAACCGCTGCGCACCTTGCGGCTGATTCACTACAGCGCCTGGCTGGCCCGCCGCTGGGCCGACCCGACCTTTCCCATCAACTTTCCGTGGTTCGGCTCCAGCGACTACTGGCAGGGCCAGGTGCAGATGCTGCAGGACCAGATCGAGGCGATGCAGGAAGAGCCGCTGGTGGTCTGAGGGTGGAAGCGGTTCAGGCCGCCACGGCGCTCAGGCGGACTTGCTCCAACGCAGCAAACAACTGGTCCACCTGCGCGGACGTGAACAAGGCGTCCGGCCCCTGTGGCGCGTAGCTGGTAAACGGCGGCTCGTACAGCAGGCCCGCGTCCATCACACCGCGCTCGGTCAGGTGGGTGACGATCAGGTTCACAAACTCCAGCTGGTTGGCACTGAGCGTCTTGCCGGCGGCAAAGCCGTTGAGCGCCTGCGTGGCCACCTCGCGGTCCAGCCCCACCAGTGAGCGCACGAACAGACCCAGGCCATGCGCCTCCTGTCCGGCGCGGGCCACGTCTTCTGCCGTACCGGTGCCGCTGTCGATCAGCAGGCGCTCCAGTTCCGCCAAATCGGTGGCGGTCAGTGGCTGGTTGCGGCGCAGCTTGTGCAGGGTGATGTGGCTCTCGTGCGCGCGCAAAAAAGCCCGCGCCTTGAGGCGAAAACGCTCAAAGTCGCCCGCGCTGCCGCCCAAAGGCAAGGCCACTTCGGACGTCACTCCCACGGTGTCTTCAAAGTCGGTGTACACCACCTTGCGTCGCGTCTTCTCCAGCAGCTTGATGAGCCCGCGCAAGTGTCTGCGCGCCTGCTCCAGCATGGGCAGGGTCACGTCCTGCCACCACTCTTCGCCAGCCACGGCCTCGATCAGCACCATGTGCTTCTTTACATCGGGAATGCTGCCCAGCTCACTCAATCCATCGGCCAGTGCACGCACCTGCTCGCGCAGGCGGGCATAGCCCACATCACCACGGGCTGCCCCCAACTGGGTGCGCAGCATGAGCAGATCGAAGCGTTTGGCGTCTTCATCGTCGTCGCGTACGGCGCTGGGCAAGCCTGACACATGGGTAGCCAGCTCTACCAGTTGTTCGTCCGTGACCGTGTGCCAGGCTTCGGCCTTGCTCCAAGGCTCCACCCATCGGCGCTGCGGACGCACCACAAAGTTGTCCAGCCGCATGCCCGCCACCACGGCGTGCAAGTGGCTGGCGGTGTCAAAGCGCATGGCAGCGGTTGTGAGCCCATAACCTGCAGCAGGCTCGGCAGCTTTGGCGCCGCCAGCGCCCGGTTCCTGTGCCAGTTGCTCATCCAGCACGGACAGCAATTCCAGGCGCGCCTTGAAGGTGCGCTGACTCAGGGGCTCGGCCACATTGCCTTTGCTGCCCTCCAGGTTCTGGCTGAAAAACTCCAGGTTCTGGCAGAAGTCAAAAATCACAAACTCTTTTTTACCCTGCTCCGGACCAAACAGGTCTTTGCACAGGCGCGTGCCGCGCCCCACCATCTGCCAGAACTTGGCCTTGGAGCGCACGATCTTGAAGAACACCAGGTTCACCACCTCGGGCACGTCAATGCCGGTGTCCAGCATGTCCACCGAGATGGCGATGTGCGGCGCTTTTTCCTTGACGCTAAAGTCGTCAATCAGGGTCTGCGCGTATTCGGTCTGGTAGGTAATGACGCGGGCAAACTGCCCTGCGTAGTGCGGGTAGTTGGCGTTGAAACGGTCTGCAATGAAGTTGGCGTGGGCGTTGTTCTTGGCAAAGACGATGGTCTTGCCCAGCCGGTCACCGCCCGCCACCTTGTGGCCCTGGGTCATCAGCGTTTCCAGCACCTTGTCCACCGTGTCGGTGTTGAACAACCACTTGTTCACTGCCTCGGCCCCCACCTCGTCGGGGGCGTTGCCTTCTTCGTCCCAATCCAGCTCATCCCACTGGGCACGTTCGTCCTCGCTCAGCTCGGCGTACTTGATGCCCTCACGCTGGAACTTCAGCGGCACCGACACCGCACGCGGCGGCACCAGGTAGCCTTCGGAAATCGCGTCTTCCAGGCCGTAGGCGTCGGTGGGCACGCCGTCTTCCAGACCAAACAGGCCGTAGGTATTGTGGTCAATTTCGTCTTTTGGGGTGGCGGTCAGCCCCACCAGCAGTGCATCAAAGTAGGCAAAGATGGCTTTGTATTTTTGGTAGATGGAGCGGTGCGCCTCGTCCACGATGATCAGGTCAAAGTGCCCCACACCAAAGCGACGCAAGCCCTCATCTGTCTCGTTGATCAGCCCCATCATCGTCGGGTAGGTGCTGACGTACACCCGCGCCTCGGTGGCCTTGTCAGTCACCAGGTTCACCGCCGCGGCATCGGGCAAGTGCGCCTTGAAGGCGTTGGCAGCCTGGTTCACCAGCGCCACGCGGTCGGCCAAAAACAAGACCCGCTTGGCCCAGTTGGCACGCTGCAGCAGATCCACCAGCGCAATCACGGTGCGGGTTTTTCCCGCGCCGGTGGCCATCACCACCAGTGCCTTGCGCTGGCGGTCGCGCTCAAAGGTTTCGCCAATGCGGCGAATGGCGCGCTGCTGGTAGTGCCGCTCCACAATTTCCGGGTTGATAGCCACACCCGCCAGCGGCTTCGCGGACGTGCGCCGCTGCACCAGCCGTTGCAGCTCGTCTTTTTTATGGAAGCCCTGCACGGGCCGGGGCGGGTAGGTGGTGTCGTCCCAAAACCAGTGCTCGTAGCCGTTGGTGGTGTAGATCAGCGGGCGCTGGGCAAACTGGGCTTGCAGGCAGTCGGCATACAGCTTGGCCTGCTGCTGGCCCACACGCGCGTCGCGCCGGGTGCGCTTGGCTTCCACCACGGCCAGGGGCTTGCCGTCGTCACCCCACAGCACGTAGTCCACATACCCCACACCCTGCCCGTTCGGCATGCCCTGCACTTCAAACTCGCGGTCACGCGCTTGGTCTAGCTTCCAGCCGGCCTCCTTGAGCAGCAGGTCGATGTAGAGGTCACGGGTTTGCGCCTCGTTGTAGTCGTGGGTGTCGGGCGTGGCCGTGTTGGCGGCCTTGGCGGCAGCTACTTCCGCACGCAGCTGGGCCAGCTCGGCGTCCAGTGCAGCCGTCTTTTGCTGGGCGGCGGCTAGGGCAGCATCGCGTGTGGCCAATTCGCCGGCCAATGTGGCCAGCTTTTGCAAGGCCACCTGGGTGGCTTGCGCACTGGCTTGCGCTGCGGCGTGCTCGGCTGCGGCGTACTTGGGGCGCGGTAGCAGCTCCGCACGGAACTGCAGCGCCGGATCGGGCCGCGCCGCCGCATGGCGGCTGTAGTTGCGGGCCAGCCAGAAGGCCACCTGAAACAGCTCGCGCAACACGGCGGTGGCGTCTGCGGCGGTAATGGGCCGCGCGCTGTGCACGGCGTTGTTGCCCTGCTTGCGCACCACGTCCATCTTGGCGTGCAGCGCGGGGCCTACCAGCACCTTGAAACTGGGCTCAAACAGAAAAGCCGACAGGTCGGGCTTGTAGGGCATGAGCAACTTGCCGCCCCGCCCG
>Ga0154020_10003895_pt1 | contig 17851 bp, 5 predicted proteins | sample Klosneuvirus_201_FD_109709 | JGI IMG/M metagenome (GOLD analysis project Ga0154020, IMG submission 109709) | Active sludge microbial communities from wastewater, Klosterneuburg, Austria - Klosneuvirus_20160825_MG | ecosystem: Engineered > WWTP > Aerobic digester > Activated sludge | place...
ACTTTGATCATGGAGTTGTCTGGCATAGGCGACCCACTCATCGATAAGAATTAGAGAAGGGCCATATTCGACAAAAAGCTCACGAATGACGTCGCCAGGGCTCGTTGCATTCTCATCGTCTTTTGCTATCCGATCAAATGCCTTTTTGCCGCCGAGCTGATAGGCAAGTTCTCCCCATAGTGTCCGTACCACAGTCCCATCGACTTTAGTCACCGGGTTCCCGGGGGAGATCTTATTTCCGACCAAAACGACACGATTTGCTTTGGGGAGAGTTTTCACTCCCGCTTCTTTCATCACATCGTCAATACCTACGAGGTCGGTTGTGGTTGCGCCCGAAAACAGATGGTAGAGCGCAAGCATCGAGTGGGTCTTGCCCCCGCCGAAATTGGTTTGAAGCTGCACGACCGGATCACCGCCTTTCTTGGTAAGGCGTTCCATTGCTCCCTTGAGAAGCATCTTCAAGCTTTCGGTCAAATATGTTCGTCGAAAGAACTCGACTGGGTTCCTGTATTCTTCCGAGCCTTCGCCTAGATGAACTTGCCAAAGATCGGCGGCGAACTCGGCCTGTTGGTATTGGCCGCTTGCAACATCCTTGTGGGGTGTGATGACATCACGCCACGGCTTAACTGCTCCCGTAGCAACAGCCTCGATCAACGAACCCCCTGCCTTTCGCTTTTCGCCTCGAACCTGCTCGTCGTAAATAAGGCGACGAAGCTCCATCTTCATTTTCCTGACTTCTTCGGCTTCCGGGGCAGAGACAGAAGTAAGCAATCGTTCGGCTGAATCGAGAGCACGATCAGCGTCGTCACCCGAAAAGGCATTTTGATGTGCCCAGCGATTCCGAACTTCTATCAATTCATTGACCAAGCTTCGCTCGGCCTTGCCGAGGATCGATCGAAATACTTCGCCCCAGTTACGATCCATCACTACAAGTTGGGCGGCAACATCATCGAGAGGCTTGCCGATACCCTTGAGACGGGTATCGTCCAAAGTGTTGGATATCGCAGTCGCCCATTCATCATTAAAATGTGCTTTCAGTTCGCGCTCGATAAATGGAGCAAGGCCCACCTTTAATATCTGCAACGCTTTGCCAACTCGTTCGTGATTCGTTAATGCCATAATATCTGTCGTTCACTACTTGATACTCATTCTGATCAAGTGTGGGGGAATATACTTACATTCCTGGAAGTATCTGTTTTTCGCCACCGGTTGAAGTCGCCTGTTCTGCTGCCAATCTCACGATCTCGGGCCAAGACTGGACGAGGGCATTGTATGACAATGCGTCGTTGGCCCGCTTCTTACGCTCGCAGATGGTGTAGAGCCGATAGCAGAGTTCGCGGGCGGTTTCTGCCTTGGCGCCGAGCTTCTTAACAATACCCGCTGCGGCAGTCTCGCCGTCTTTTTCTAGTATACGTATCAACTGATGCACCATGTCCCAGATGGTGAGGCGGCCGTCCGATTCGGGCGACCAGTCTTCTTCGAGTTCGGCAGGTCGGAAGAGACGGACCTTACCTCCCTTCGCTTCGAGGATGGGACTCGTCTTCGGATCGGCCATTTCCGAGATCGAAGTATTCTTGGCCTTTGAAAGCTGTTCGGCACGGCCGTATTCGCCGGGCTCGAAACCGTTCTCTTCGAACCATGTCAAAGCCCATCGGGTATCGGCATCGAAATCGCCTTCCTGCTCGGCAAGTACCTCGTCTAGCGTTTGATTAATGAGGGTAAGGGCCTCGCGAACCGAAAGCTTATTGCCTTCGGCGTCGAGCACCTTTTCGTACCGAGTGAAAACCGCCATTCCAGGTCCGATTGCCGCCTGTGCCAGGTCGACCGGGGCAATATTGCCCCGCTGCAAATGCCTCAACGCCTCAGGAAGCTCAGATTTCAGCGCATTGATAAACTCACGTCGGGTAACCGTGGGAGCATTATCGGGACGTTTTCGACAGAAAAGGACGATGCTTGATGCCAAGGCGTTTTGGTCCTTATTGCGGAATCCACCGGATCGTTCGGTACGAACTGGCCATGTGCCGGATATTCCAAAACCAGCGCGAATGACAGCATCGAGGAAGGTATCCCATCCGGTGCTGGTGGTCGCCCCTTCGGCATCGCTTTCCGACTGTTTGAACGCATAATAAATGCTCACTGGAAAACCCGGATGACCTTGTAATGCTAGGCGACGCATGGCCTGTGTCATGCCCTTAAGAAAAAACTCCTCGGCCTCTTTTTCGTTGTTGTGGCGGTGTGCCATTGCAACAAGTTCTTCCGCCTTTGGCACCGACAACGTCGAAAAAAGTTCCGGCAAGATCGGTTTTAGAGATCGTCTTAACCAAACGTAGAAAAAGTCAGATAGGTCAGCGTAGGCAATATTGTCGTAGTAGGGAGGGTCGGTTGAAATTATGCGTGGGCTTGCAAACGTGATGCGCGATGCGTCCTGCTGTTCGCTCGATCCCACGATCGCCTCGAATGGGCTTTGACGCTCAAGAACCTCCGAAACCAAACTACACATTCTAAGGAAATTACCTGACGAGTCTGCAAAAGGATTCGATTCCGCAAAATCCCAGGTCATCGGCAGAGCCTGCCGACCGAACGTGTTCACGATATGCAATTTCGTCGGCAATGGGCTCCAAACACAAAGGGTTGTGGTGCCATCGACGACCTTGTCCACCGCAAACGCAAGGTAGATTGAAAGCGCCAAACTGTATTCGTCGATTGAGAGCGCGTCTGGTAGCGAGGAGCCAGGTGCAGATGCGGCTCCTCGTTTCGTTTCTGTTTGGTCTCTCTTGATAAGATCCTGTGCTTCAGAAATAAGGTCTGAGAATGTGGTGAGCGCGACTAGTTGACGATTCGTGAATATATCGCCGAGATTATTCATCCCATAAACCGGCGGTTGAAAATTTCGGTGCCTTTTGGGCATTTCAGAATCTGGTCGCCAAGTAGGAGCTGCTTTTTCTGCTACAGATTCCATTTCCTTATCGGGACTTAAATATACGCGCCCGCGTTCGCCCTCAGCGATTACGCCCATAAGCCGCGAGCCCATGCGCCCTTCCTTCGCTTCGGTGCGAATATACTCGTACGGTATCGGCGTCTCCGACATCAGACAGACAAAGGCCTTTCGTTTTCCGGCAGATGTGCCATTTGCTAACGAGTCGTTCTGAGGACGGCCCATGCGTACTGCGAAGTCATATGAACCATTTCGAATCGTGGGTTCAACAAAAGCCTCTTTTCCCGGCTTAGTCGAAAGCATGAAGGTAGATACGAGCGGCACATTCACACGAGAAAATGCCGGGTTGGGGCTCTTAACGGTCCGTGCCCAGATCCATGCTATTACAGTAAGCTCCTTCCCGACATAACGATCCAGGTCGGGGCGGTTCTTTGCCATTTCTTCGGTGATCTCGATTTTTGGATAAAGGTAACCGACGCGTTTCTGCGCCTCGTCCCGCATCCATTTACCGTAGTAGCGCACATCCTCGGCAAGGCCCTGAGCACCTTTCCATGGTCCGTGCAACTCCTTTTCGGCCGCCGACTTTGACTGCCATTCAGGGTTGACCGGCTCACGCCCCGAAAACTTCGGCGGTATCTCGATCATCGCCTTGTTGATCAACACCGGTACGGGATTCAAATCGCTTGCGTAAGCCTCGAGCCCAAGCCTCTGTGCCTCAAGAGGCAAAGCCCCGCCGCCAGCGAAGGGATCATGAAACGCTGGCAGCTTGTTCCGGTCAAAAAGCTCTTTTGCCCGCGGATGATCCGCATTATCGGCACACGTCCGACGCCAGCTCTGCCAGATCTCGGCACGAGCTTTATCAAGAACAGTTTCGTTCGTCGTATTTTCCCAAAGAACTAGTTCCTCGATGATTTTGAAAAGCCGGTCACGTTCCTGCTCGGCAAGAATTTCGTCAAGCGTCGGTTCTGGCCCCGGATCCGGCGATTCGATTCCCGCAGCATCAGCCTTTTCCTTTACAGCCGTTTGTTCTTCCCAAACCTTATGGCGTTTCTTCAGTTCATTTTCCGCCCGCCGCCGAAGCTTATCGTCCATCCTCAGCGTATCGACGTACTCCGATGGATCATCAACCATCTGCGAAAAAATAACTGCCCTCGCCGCCGCAAGAGGCCGCCTCGCCCACCACAGATGCAGCGTACTCGGATGCCCATGCCGAATAGACTTCTCCCGTGCCGACGCTTTATTTATTGCATCCAGCGGCAATGCGACTTCGATCAGCTTCTTTCTTGTTTTCACACCCATGAATAGTTACTTTGCGGTTTCCATAGCCTTCCTTCCCTTATGTCTCGATACCCAGGATCCGGAATCTCCTTGTACTCAATTATAGTCACTGGACGGCGAGATCCGCGTCCGGGTCTTCGAGCTCAAGATCTGCGGCCGCTTCAAGTCCCGTCACACGCTTAATCTCGATCCAAAGGCGTTTCTGACGCCAATCCAAAAAATCCTCGTAGTTATCGGTCCAAAACGGCGAAGTCTCACCCGTTGGTAAGAAGTGTGATTCAAGAACTGCATCGAACGGAAATCCGGGTGTATCTCGGATGGCCTTCAAGTAGTAGGACGGCGCTCTATTACTGATCTTACGGTTTGTCACGGCGTCGATCAGAGTACGATTAACGATACAGTCACGCTGACGAGCAATGTCAACACCTTTTACCTTCTGGAGAAAATCGGAAGGAAAGATGTGGTGGTCGTCAATCGATTCTTCTTTCATTAGCTTTCCTGTAATGACGGCTTGCGTATGGAAGTCTCTCGCAAGGTTGCCGGCACCAAGAATCAGGCAGATCGTTCCACGGTAGATAGCACGCTGACGAGGCGTGACATCGCGCAGTGTTCTTGGATCAAAGCGAAGTCCGCGCACCACGTCGGGTTCGTCGCCGCCGTTGAACCAGCGGAGAAGCTCAGTCAGGTCTTTTGCTGCCTGACTATTCGGAGCGTTTTCGTATGCCTGTCCGAAGACTGAGCACCAGAACCAGCGTTTGATCTTTTCACGATTCGCACCAGTCGCCGCCGTATTGTCGGTTCCCGAATTTGCGAGTACCGCTATTAGCGGCACCAACATTGTCGCGTAAGGCATCCATTTCGGAAGGGCGACGCCACAGTCATCGCGAAGGATCGTTAGGCCTTCCGCGAGTGCAGAGACTACTTTGTTCCACCACGTATTGAAATCGGCAACGGCGAGGTTGAGAACATCACCCTTCTTACATGACGGTGCCGCTCTGCTGACTAGAGCTATTGCCTGAAGCAAGTAGTAAGGGTCCACATCGAATTCCGCTATAATTGGGTAAGTCTCGCGGGCACTTTCCCACTCTTCTCGAAGACGGATCCCGTCTTTCCAGAATCTCGCCGTAAGAAGTTCAAAAACCGTGAGCTTTACGCCCGTGCGATTGAGGGTCTCAAAGATCGTGCAGAGAGCGTCGGCCGTAGTATTTTCGGCCAACGTTACGACCGGAAATCGATAATCGTCAATCGTTTGTATCCATTTCTCTTCGACCTCTGTAAGGTCGTCTTCGAGCTTGATCCGTGCGTCACTCTCGAGACGCCGAGCTACTTTCCTCACCCATTTACTGAATCCGCCGGCACCATCTTTCAGGACACTTAGCGGAGCGATCAGCTCTTTAGCTTGCCCTTCCTCAGTGGCGTACTCATTTACCTTCTTAGTGGTAGTTCTCAGATGGAAGATCGACTCTTCGAAGTCATTTCCGGCCAACAGCTTCTTGAGGTCAAGGTAGTACCGATGGTCACCGACTCCGAAGAACGCCTGGTACAAGGACGTTAGCCTTTGCTGGCCGTCAAGCACGAGGAATGTATGTGATTGACCATCGATCTTGGGAGCTCCTTCAAACTCGCGCGCAGCGAATACACGATTTCGATCTCGCACACGCAACAGACTTCCTGCCGGAAAGTTGTTAGCGATAGACACAATCAGTTCTTGCGTCGCAGCCGGATCCCAAACGAAGTCTCGTTGGAAATCCGGGAGCACCATATTTCGGCCATGGATATCGGCCAATAACTCTTTCAGTTCTCGTGGATTAGTGTCTTCGAATATGCTCATATGAAATCGGTAGTCTCTTCAGCGGCAGTTGTAAACCATCTAAATGCCTCAATCTCGCAAGTTGTTATCCAATCCTAACGATGCGATACGTTGCGGGCAGCAAAGAAAGCATGCCGTCGCGACGCATTTCATCTATCCTTTCCCCAGTCAGTTCGATCGGGGCATCATCACTGTCCACCATTACCAATGAATAAAGGTCCGGGTGATTTCGAAGAAGTCCGAAAACATCCGTGTCCACTTCCAAAGGTTTCTTCTCCAGGCAGTGGTCTCTGAGATGGTAGAACTTCACAATTGATCCATTGCTCCGGCGTTGTTCCCATTGGAAGCCTATGCCGTCCTTGTTTTTTGCTATCCAACTTCCATTGCCGTGAAAATACCTATCATCAGAATCCTTTCTAAATCCATTCTGTTCAGCGAAGCGATCGATGAGGTTCCGTCGCAGCGGACGTTTTGAACGAGTCCTTTCCGGAGTCTCCTCATCCTCGTCTTCATCGTCGTAAAACTCATCCTGATCGTCGTCGTCAAAGTTGTCTGAATCAAACTCATCATCGCTTTCGTTGTCGAAATCGTCTTCCGCTTCGTCCACCGTATACGGTTCTTCCGAATCATCGTCATCAGCGACGGCATCCGTCGATCTCACGTAACCTTCTTCTGTTTCCGCCAACTCATTTTCACGAGGCTCTTCCGAAAGGGGCTTGCGCTCTTGTGTCGGCTGATCAGCAAGTTCGACTAACGAATCCAAATCGAAGTTTTCATCCATGTATTCCGACACAAATTCGACATCTCTTTCGAGACAAAGTTTTATCGCGTCTTCCAGTTCGGGGATTCGAAATGCCTTACACAGTTCGTTCGAAACGGCCTTAGCGATCTTGCCGGTCGGTTGGTCTTTTACATAGATCACATCCCCTATCCACGCGACGTCCTCTTCAAACGCCTCGCCCGCCGGTACACCTTCGATATAGGGCATAACCTGAATCTTTTTCTCGATCTTCCAATTCGTTTCGGCGAGTCGTCTTCCTAACTCTCGAATGCGAAGCTGTTCATCCTTATCCTCAAGTTTGATTCGAGAGATATCCCGACCGAGCTGTGTAAGCCAGGGCTTGGCTTTACTTTGACCGCTCTGGTGATTTGTCTTATGAAATTGTTTCTCAATAACCTCGCCAAGTCGTACAAGACGATTGAACGGAGGTGCATTCACGGTTTCTGCGTTGAGTTTTTGGAAATCTGCCGTCCTTTGTTTGATATTCGGAAACAGGTGCGAGTACTTGACCAGCGACTGCATCGAGACATAGTAGGAAAGGTCATCCACTGTAACCCATTCGGCATTTAGGTTCATCCAATGTTCGCACTCTTCCCATACCCTAATTGGGTGAGAGGCAAGAAGATTCTGAACGCGTCTTACTTCCTCCTTGGTCAATGGTTTGCCCGATGGCAACGTCCGCAGCCAGTTAATCGCCAGTTCAAGGGATGGTCGTTCTGCGACACTAACCTTCCTCCAAAGCATCAAATTGCGAACCGAAGAACGAATGATCTCGGCGCCGGGAGCGTCATGCTCGTCTGCGTTGAGGAAAACACCGGCACTTGTTTCCCAGATTCCATTTTCGGTGAGGATCAAGCGCTCACTGGCAAATGCAGTTCTGATCTCATCCGCATCCTCTGTTGAACAATGGTCAAAAAGCACATCCAGCCGGCTGTACCATTTTTCAACCTCTGATACAGGAGGTGTTGAACTCGTCGCCAGTGATCGGAGGCTTGCAAGTATCTTCGCCGGACCAGTTGGGGCGGTTCCGACTCCTAGAAGATCAAGGAGTGGCGTGTATCTTTCGATATCAAAGCGCTTGTCGATAAAGAGCTCGACATCCAAAAGCGGTTCGGTAGCTGGCGTTCGCCTCAAAAGCTCATGTGGTCGTCGGGCATTGCCGTGGGTATCTTGAAGGCAGGGCAGCTTCCTCAACCTTAATATCCACGACGGAAGCGGGTCGGGGGATAAATACAATCTCTGTCGTGACCCCGTCGTTGCAACCTGTAGAATCGAAGAGTCCGAATATTCTTCAACTAACCTTTCAGATTCGATAAAAAGCAGATCTGTAAGCCTACACCACAGGTCGGGCTCAGATTTGGCCAAGTTGTTCCAGTGTTTCCAGTGTCGATCTTCAAAATCCCAGTCTTGGATTACGAAATCATGCGTTACGTAAGGGAATCCGGAGAAACAGCCGGCGCCACGCTTTTGAATTTCAGACTGTATTTGATCCCGGCCATACACTCTTCTCGCGGAACTAGTTAGCGGGAGCATCCGCAGCAATCCTGATCTGCCGGATCGAACCCAAGAATTCCATTCGCCTTCGGTGCAGGACGTAAAGCCTTTTTGATAATCGGAGTGAAGAAGATTCTCCTGCAACCACTCGGGATCTATCACGGTTTCGAGATGGCCGTTGGGATCGATCAGAACAATGTCTCTGACGTTCAGATCATTTGAAACATATTTAAACGATTCGCCTGCCTCGACATCAAGAGCGGCCGCAATGTGAGCCAATCGGATGCACTCCGCTAACTCAATCTCGTCCCTATCAAAAAAGGCACTCGCTACCCGTTCGATTATTTCGTCATCGTCGTTTCCTTCCGATAAGGAGAAAGCATTCAGGATATCGTAAGCCTTTGCAGCCTCATCGGATTTTTGGTTGCGGCTGTTTTCAATAAACCGAAGCCAACCTTGATCCAACACGGATAAGTAGGTAGAAAGAAACTTCCAATCATCGTCGGACTTTAGGCCTTTCTTGCCCTTTAGACGCACAATTTCTTCGGCCGAATACAAGACCTCGCTTCCGCTTACAGGAAAAATGCGAACCTGTGGATTAGTTATCCAAGCCCTTCGATCTATCTTGGAACTCATGTAGCTCCAAAGTTTCAGTAACCGTTCCCAAGAGTCCGGCTTTGGAAGGTGATTTCTAACCAATGCCGCCGTCACGACATCCTGAGAGATCGAATCGAGTAGACTCCAATTGCTTAATGTTTTCCGGGCGTTTGATGGAACGTAACTGCAGAATGGCGGGCGTTTTTTGCTATCAAAAAAGTCCGTACAACGCTGTGCGGGCCACACTTCCGCTAGAGTTCGAGGAACCACTACCGCACCTTGTTTTTCCGTGAGAAGACCGTCTTCGGTCAATAAGATCTTCCTGTTGCTTATGGCGTCCTCAAAAGCCAGCTCAACTTCGGTTCCACAGGTGCCCTCCAAGGATTCGTCATCTCGGTTAACATCTGGAAAGATCTGATAGGCTTCGGCTTTTTCCTGATTGGTGAGTGTTTCGCTTTGCAGCCAGGCAAGTAATGTTTCTGCCGCCAAATCTCCTACGCGCTTTAGAAGCCATCTATTTGTAGGTGATGTTTCTGGGTCTTTGATTTTTAGGCGAGCTGGGTCCTGGATAAACGGAGCATTTACTGCAAATGGCAGTTGAGTTTCGACACCAGTCGGAAGAACCACGAAGAGGCGGCCTTTTGATCCCAAGACCACTTCAACCCTGGAAGGTGGGAAATCAAGATCCTTCTGGTCGCTTAGCAAACGCTCTTGAGAGATCTCCTCGAGAGCATCCGTTGGAAATTCTTGTTCAGAGGATCTGACCAAAAGGAATCTATCATCACGACCATCCAGTGACATCCATTCAGAATTATCAACTGGACCAGTACCGCCTAACGTCCAATTAATATTCGTATCGAGAATTCTCAGACTTCGAAGACTCCTAAAAAACAATAACGAGACTGGACTCTTCTTCCATTCCGTCAAGTTCTTTTCTATTTCTTTGAGTCGATGCTGATCCTCAACTCGGACCCGAATCTGTGTCTTGGTGTGTTGGACGTTAGAGTTAAACCATTGCGGTTCCGTAAATCTTTTTCTGAAAAACCTTACGGAAAGAGTTGGGGTCAAAAGCTCTACTCCGTCACCAAGACTAAAGACGCTCTTAAACCCAACTCCTCGAAATCCGATCGTATGAAGTGCGCGCTTATTTGAGTAGCCAAATCGGCAAAGTGAACGAAAATGTTCCTCAATAAAATCGTCACCATTGTGCGTAAAGACAAATACACCTTGAGGATCAATTTCGACGGTCGCCTCAGTCGCATTTGCGTCATCTGCATTCTGCAGAAGTTCCGACAGAACATGACGAGGACTTTGAACCTGCTTGAATAACTGATGCCAGGGACCAGCCAATTCAGGTTTATTTTCAAGCTGACTCCATAGGTGAGAGGCGTCTGCTTGTATCCTTTCAAAGTAATCAGGTTTCGTCATGGGCAAAATGATCGTGAAGAAATTACGGTCCGATTAGCGGCAAAAGTCTTGACGAACAAAATAGAAATTGGTCCTTTGCTACTCCGGAGGTTTACCGCGAGCTATGAGCTCTGAAAAATTGTAATTAACACTCGTGACCCCAAAATCTGGCTCCTTCCTAAATGGTTCACGTACGTAATGAATTTTATGGGAGTCTCCTTCAAGAAACTCGACGATGGCCAAGATAAAATCGCTTGGTTTATTCAATGAATACAAGATCTCGTTCTTAGTTACCGTTACCGTATCGGCCTTTGAGGTGCGTCCTTTTACTTCGAGAAAACGCAGTTTGCCTGTATTGGGAATGCGGCTTTCGATGTCGTACCCGAGCTTTTCGTGCTCACGGTCCACTGGTTCAAATCCAAGTTCACGTTCTACAGCCATTACGATCTCTCTTGCTCTGGCCCCTGCTGCTTGTGTATCAATATCAAGAGCCTCCCTCTGATTGGCTACTCCGGCCATTTCGTTGATTAACCCAACGGGGACAACAAGTAGTCCGCCAAGAACGACCGGCGGTAGGGGAGATATCTGACGTTCCAAGGCGAGATCGTCGAGCCGTTTTTCTAATCGCCCCTGAAGGATCTCAGCGCGTTTACGTGCCTCTGAGGAATTTAGTCGGGCATTAGGCTTACCGACCTGTTCCTGATGCCGCAACTGCTCAGCCCTGTGATCCCAATGATTTATCTCTTTGGTAAGACGGTCTTTTACCGCGGCCTCGGTTCTATCAATCAACTCTAACTTAGGCTTTTTGACTTCTTCCAGATGTTCCGGAACGACGGCCGAGATCGCGTGTGCCTGAGCGGCTTTCTCCAAGTCGCGGGTGATCCATTTGGATTCGGGACGTTCAAATATTGCTTCGATCGTTGGTTCGGCTTCTTTAAGCGGACGGTAGTCAAGATACGGTGCGTAATGCAGATGCCGAGCTTTACCTTCGGCGTCAATTTCGACGTACAGCATCCGCTTTGAGATCACTCGGCGTTCACCTGAGCGAGTCAGGCTGGCATCCTGAATAGCATGCTCTAAAAAGAAAATAACGCGAGGTGATGTGCCCGGGTCTTTGTCATCCACCAGGACAGCGCCGCGACGCAGCAGATCGCGATCGCGCTCTATGGTCAAATCTATCGTAGAATCTAGAAGCGGGTGCCCGGGACATACAAATGCCGCAGGAGCGTGACCATGTGATGAGATCAGGGATTTTTCGAACGTAATACGCTCGTATCGGGGCTGCACCGGCTCACCGATTCCGATCAATCTGTCGCGGTGCCGGATCGGCGAAGGAACCTGTGTCACTTCAAATCTTCGGGGCTCTCTTTGCTTAACGGAGCCCCCGAGTCGTTTGAAAGCTTCAAGGAAAAATGACTCGATATAATGAGGCTGAAGTCTTCGTGCTTCGGCCCTCTCCATGTCTTCTCTGATACGATTGACACGGCTCACGTCCATCGTGTCCTGAGCTAAGGCGCGTTCATCGATAAGATTTCTGATCTGCTCCGCATTGAACGCAGATTCGACCGCTTGGGAAAGTCGGGCCCTGACGTCTTCTTGTTCGCCGTAGCGAATAGCCCGGATCAACAGATCACGAAGTGGGTGTCCTTCAAACTGTAGTTTTCCGAGAACGTCAAATACTTGCCCACCCAAAGCAGCCCGTGCCTCTTCGAGCTTTTCGAGTAGTCGCCGATATACATCACCCTCTCGCGTCTCCTCCGCAACCAAATTCCATAAATGACATACCTCGGTTTGGCCTATGCGATGTATCCGCCCGAATCGCTGCTCTAACCTGTTGGGATTCCAAGGAAGGTCATAGTTGACCATCAAATGCGCACGCTGAAGATTGATGCCTTCGCCAGCCGCATCGGTGGCTAACAATACTTGTACTTCCGGATCATGGCGGAATGACTCCTGCGCGTTCATCCGGTCTTCGCGGCCCATTCCACCATGGATGACGACGACAGCCTCATTTCGTCCAAGCAGAGTGGTTATCCTTCGTTGAAGGTAGTTCAGGGTGTCCCGATGTTCGGTGAAGATAACAAGCTTTTGTCGGGGTGATTTGACATTGGATGGAACTTCACTAGTTTCTTGGCTAAGAGCAACAGGCGAAAAAATCTCATGAAGCAGAGTCGCGAGTTCATTCCATTTTTTGTCTTCCCCACTGTGCCTGACAGTATTTGCAAGAGACTCCAGGGTTTTGAGGGTATCGATCTCCGCACGCAATTCCGCAATCGTACCGGCGGCCGTTGCTTGATCAAGGATCTGTTCTTCAACTTGTTCCGCTTCCTGATCCGGAGATTCGTCAAGATCCTCAATATCTTCTGAGTCAAGCAGTTCGGCGGGAGCCATAATCTGGACCTGTCCTCCTCGCTGCAGAATCTCCAACTCTCGCAATCGGCTCTCCAGCCTTTCGCGCCGCCGTCGTAGAGATTGATAGATAGCCTCCGGTGAGGAAGCCAAACGCCGCTGTAATATTGTCAATGCAAATCCAACAGTGCCGGCTCGCTTGTCGTTCTGAAGCGCTTCCGCGCGATTAAATTCCTCACGAACGTAGTCCGTCACTGATTTATAGAGTGCTGCCTCAGAACCGGAAAGCTTGTAAGGGACCGTATAAGCGATACGCTCAGGAAACAGGGGCGTCGAATCAAACTTGAGGAGATTCTCTTTTACCATTCGCCGCATCATGTCTGATACGTCAGCAACATGAACGCCATCTCGAAAACGGCCTTCAAACCGATCTCCATCGAGCAATGCCATGAACAGTTGAAAGTCTTCTTCTTTTCCGTTGTGGGGCGTGGCCGTCATTAGAAGAAAATGGCGGGTTAATGTTGAAAGCAACTGAGCCAATCGGTATCGCTTTGTATATTTGACCTCTCCGCCAAAAAAGGTGGCCGACATTTTATGGGCCTCATCGCAGATCACTAGGTCCCAACGGCAGTCAGGAGCTCTCAGCTTCTCTTGTACATCCTCATTTCGCGAGAGCTTGTCCAGTCGTGCGATTGCGAGGTTTGTCTCCAGAAACCAGTTGCCTGTTCGAGCCGATTCCAATTTGTCGTTCGTCAAGATCTCGAAAGGAAGTTGGAATCGGCGATAAAGCTCATCTTGCCATTGCTCAGCCAGACTCCCAGGACAAACTACGAGACAGCGAACGAGATCGCCGCGTGCGATCAGTTCCTTTACGAATAGGCCGGCCATGATGGTTTTTCCGGCCCCCGGATCGTCGGCAAGGAGAAATCGCAGCGGTTGTCGCGGGAGCATGGATTCATAGACGGCAGTTATCTGATGCGGCAAAGGCTCGACAACTGATGTATGAACAGCCAATACAGGGTCGAAGAGATGTGCAAGTCTAATTCGCTGAGCTTCAGATACCAATCGGAATCGATCCCCATCTCCGTCGAAACTCCAAGGACGGCCTTCTTCGACGATCTTGATCCGATCCTCATCGTGTCTGTAAAGCAGTTCATTGGCGACTTTTCCACTCGGAGTTTTGTAAGTTAGCTCAACAGCATCAGATCCAAACCACTGGATATTTACTACAGTTACGGAGCAGTCTGGGAGGATTCCTCGAATTGCGGCATTCGGTTGAAGATCTTCAAGTTTGCACATAGATTCTCGATTACCAAAACGAAATCGCGTCGTGTTGGACTGTTGACACTCATGGAGGTTACGGAGACTGACCCACTGAATACAGAGGCGCTCTCCTAAGATCGGTCTAATTAGAACAAGAGTGCAGTCGCCGTGCCAGAGTCCAAATCTTGCGATTACGGCAGTATAGGTGCTTGTCGCGGACTCGAAAGCAGAAGTAAGTTTACAGGAATAAGAAACTAAATTCTTGTCGCAAATTCAATTTTCTGACACGCCATATTTGGCAAGCCAGTTCTTAAGGGTCTGATAGTTCGCCATTCCCAAAAGCCTCGCAGATTCGCTCTTATTTCCTTCTGCCTGTTTCAGGGCACGCATAAGATAGTGACGTGCTACCTCACCGAGGGTCTCGCTGAGAGAGAAGCCATTCCCCAAACTGCGATTCAAAATCTCCGTCCGATCACTCAAATCTCCTAGGATGGCCATCGAAGCCTCGACTTTTGTCACGGACTTGGCTTTGCTCATTACGGCAAGGCGAGTAAGTGTATTTTGCAGTTCACGAATATTCCCAGGCCAGGAATAATGAAGAAGCAAGTTTCTGGCGCTCGTTGACAGTTCTTTGATCGGAATCTGAAGCCCTGACGCCTCGTCATTTAGGCGTTTCCATGTGTCATCTATCAGTAACCCGATGTCGCCTTCGCGATTACGAAGGGGTGGAATGCGCAATGCAATTACCGCAAGGCGAAAAAACAGATCGTCACGAAAATAGCCATTCCTAACTGCGGACATTAAGTCCCGGTTGGTCGCACTTATGACCCTCACATCCACTTTCTTTGGCCGTGCAGAACCCACCGGTGTAATCTCACCTTCTTGCAACACGCGCAGAAGCTTGACTTGCGCTGCGATTGGTAACTCCCCAACTTCGTCCAAAAACAACGTACCCCCGTCAGCCCGTCCAAAGAATCCAGACCGATCGCTTATTGCACCGGTGAATGAGCCTTTCAAATGGCCGAACAATTCAGATTCGACAAGCTCAGGAGGTATTGCGCCACAGTTAACAGGAATAAATTCTCGTTGACGCCTAGGACTTGCTGAATGGATTGCCCGCGCCAACAGTTCTTTTCCGGTGCCACTCTCTCCCTCGATGAGGACCGGAACACTCCTAATCGCTACTCGATGAGCTTGATCAATGAGATCACGCATTTGTTTACTCTTATAGAGAATCGCCGAGAACTCAGGTGCGATCGGAACGGGAGCCGATGTCTTAGCAAGTATTGCCTTGTCAGACTCGCGAAATAAGTCGGGGATAAACTCGGCCGCAATCTCGAACGGAATCTTGGTGTCACGAATGCCTTCCTGGATAGAAGTCTCAATTAAGTTGGCGGGAAATCGGGTATTAGCGAGGATTATCCATATCGCGGTCATCGCGGGCGTGCCCGGACTCAAGTGAAATGTCAATTCGATTTTTTCGCTTGATGTCGTGTCCTCGATGACTCGAACGGCGGCGCGATAGATCTCCTCGTAGTTATTTGGGCGTGAAAGGTTTTCATAATGAATCTTCGCCGGGACTTTTCTTAGTCCGTATATCCATTTTTCATACGCAGTAGTCGCTGCTTTCGGGTGATTGCTCAGGAGAACAAGTTGATCGAATTTTCGCGACGTAATTGCCAGGCCAATAGGTCCAAGCCCTGCCTTTTCGTTGCCAGCCGAAGCATTTAGGTCAGTATTCCCAAGCCATGCAAGAAGTATCCTTTTCACATCCGTACATTACACGAACCGCTTTTTTTTTCGCAAGCGAAAGTCTATTAAAAGCTCTTAGCTTTGGCCGACTGCGGTTGATAGGAAGCGAATTAGGTCAACTGACAAGATCAACGAAAGTCGCCGTTTAAGGTAAAATCCGCCCAGTAATAGGGTTCGTGCATGTTGTTTGACTTGTTCCGGATCATCTCCAGAGATGCTCGTCGTAATGCCTCCGCGGATGAATAGCCTCGTTTGAGGTGACTATAAAATGCTCTGCTAAAGACGCCGGTCAGTTTGTCATTTGCTTCCCACTGAGCGGAAATCACTGTCGTTGCCCCGGCGCCCATCGCTCCCCATGCAAGACTAACGAGCCCTTCGCCGTTCAGAACACTGTTTGTATCGCACGAAGCCAGAAATACGAGACTCCCTTTCTTGAGGTCCAGATTCAAAAGGTCGTTGACCGTGACGCGGCCATCGTGGGCTCCGGTGGCGCGGAAGGCGAGAAAGGATTCCAGCGGCTGTTCGCCATCGACCTGTGCATGCATTGATAGATGAATAATGTCAGTGTTGCCCGAATGCCGGCGAAGATCCGCCGCGGTAGCAGCAAGGTTTGGGCGCGATCCGTAAAGACCCGCTACACTTAATGCTTCGGAATCTGCGAACCGCAGTTTGAGATCGTTGAACGTGGAACTAGAAAACGCTCGAATAGTGCGTCTACTCGGCTTAGGTTGCCTCAATTGTTCCAACAATAGCGAAACGGACGGAGAATAACTAACAAGCTTCTCCTCAATGAGATAACGTTCTCCATCGGGGCTTAGGGCTTGAAAAGGAATTTTCCATAGATGCTTGTCGGGTATGATAACGAGATGTTTTGCCGTGAGCGAGAGCGGTTTCAAGAGTTTGTCAAAAAGTTCCTTGCCGTCTCTTTTGAAGAATATGGAGTTTTTTATTTTTCTATGAACGGCCTCAACATCCTTAGCTAATTCGACCTCTGCGACCGGAATTTCAACCGATTTCACTGGCTTTCCTTTTTCCCAGACGAACGCAATGAGCCGCCCGTCAAGTGCGAAGAAGTATGAAACAATTGCCACATTTTCGAGGTCTCGAATTTGATCTAACTTGGCAAGGTCAACCTTGGCTAAAGCTAGCCGAGGAAGAGCCATCGTGACCGATCGCTCAAATTCCTCGAGTTTGCCGGGAGATGTGGGGTCACGAATAAACTCAGCGGAAAGCTCCCCAGCTTGTTTATGAATTTCCGGCGAGAATCCCGGACGGGGTCTGGTTGCTGCGCCATCTATCCGGTCCCTTAGGATCCTACCTTTTAAATAATCACTTGACTGCAATGCTATTTGCGGCTGTCCCAGATTGATCTGAGTGAGCAAACGATATGCGGTATGAAAGGTATCGGATAAGCCGAGTGATAGTGCCCCGTTTTCGGAAACCAGGATCTCATCGATCAGGCTGATCGATCTTTCCAGGTTCTCAAGAGATTCACGCTTTCTGTCTGTATGGAAGTACGCGGTCGCAAGCGACAGATAGATCCGCGGTAGGTCCTCCCGAAAATTGTTCTTTATGATCAGATCGTACAATTCCTTGTTCAGTCTGATCGACGTCTCCCAGTCCTTAAAATGTTCCGCGATTATGATCCTCCAGTTCGGGATCACGAACTCGGACATCTTCCCGGTCTTCTCGAGCTCCGCGAAGCCCTGCTCCGAGACGTTTCGCCGCCCCTCGAATCCGTGAATGATGGCCTCGCCGAGTAGCCGTTCGTGTCGATACTCACTATCGGAATCCAGTTCCGTCAGACGCCGCTGGTATTGTTTGGCCTTTGCAATCTCGTGGTTATAAAGGGCATCCAAAAGGAGCGTGGCGAGAAAGGTGCAGGCCTGGCGACGGCTTTGTGGAAGGCTGTTGAGCGATGCCTTAAGGCCCTTCTCATAGACGGCCATTGCCTGGTGCTTTTGACCGCTCGCATTAAGGACCGATCCATATTCGAAAAGCGCTTCGCGGTATCGGCCTTTATACACGGTGCCGTCGGACGCGTCCACGACCATCCGAAAATGCTTTAGGCTGTTTGAATAGTTTAGTTTTGCCGACCATGCAAGGGCTAGAAATCTGTGCGTATCAAGCTTTGCCGCCGAAAGCGGCTGTTTATCAAAAAGCTTTTCGGCCTTTTCGAGCCACG
>Ga0154020_10003896_pt1 | contig 17849 bp, 10 predicted proteins | sample Klosneuvirus_201_FD_109709 | JGI IMG/M metagenome (GOLD analysis project Ga0154020, IMG submission 109709) | Active sludge microbial communities from wastewater, Klosterneuburg, Austria - Klosneuvirus_20160825_MG | ecosystem: Engineered > WWTP > Aerobic digester > Activated sludge | place...
TCGACGACTACGGGGAATCCTCTGCGGATTTCACGGGTCGAATTCGCAACACTGATAACGCCATAACACCTTTGCGGTTCACGATTCTGCCTTCAGAAACAGTCCTGGCCTTTTCGTCCATGACTTTAACTACCACTTTTGACCTGGTATAGTGCAGTGGCAGCGGGGTAGGGCTGTGTTGGCACCTATCGAGGTCCTACTTCCCCAGCACCCCATAGGCTACCATGCTGTGCCGCAAAGGTTGCCGGCCAAGTCAGGTTCATATCGTCAGTAACCATCTGCCCAAATTCCCAGACAGAGACCGTCGTAGGACTATTTGTCGTATCGTGAGCTGGTCGTTGTGCCCAGAGCGGAGTCGCGCCGGCTGTGAGATTTAGCGATTTGCCGATCCAGAAATTGTCCTGAACCGTCAGAGACATCGTCGCTGTCAAGGCGGCACCAGAATTGTTAACGACAGTGAATCCCCGACAGCCGTAGTTTGGTGGGGTCACATCAGCCTGGCAGGTGATGTTATTTTCCTTGAGAGTCAAATTCGTGGTTGAGACGCCTTCAACACCCACGTAGTCGTAATGTAGGTCACAATACGCGGATGCATTGATACAAGAGATGTTATTGCGCTGCAGCGTCAAAGGAATAAATCCGTAAGCATAGTTTCTCGTCGGAGATTTGGAAATGGTCAGGTTGCTATATTGCAGCACCGCGGCGGCAATGAAAGAGCTTCTTGTAGCAAAGTAGGCGCAACCACTTATGACAGAGTCTTCAACTGTGACTGTGATGTCTGAGGTAACGGAAAGGACCCGTTCGCAGCTTGTGACGTTGGCGCGGGAAATGGTCGTATTAGCGGGCGCGGAAACTTTAATGGCGAGGTTGCTCGCTCCAGCGGCAAAAGTATTTCCCGCTCCAAAGTGTAGGTCATTGATCTCGACAATGACCAGTGCGTCATGTTGGTTACCGTATCTGGTGACTGAATTGCCCGTGATAATGGTGTTTTTTGCAGATCCTTTTTGCCAATAGAATGTTTCGAAGGTTCCGGTGTTTCCACTGATAGTCGTCAGCGCGTCGCCTTCGGTCACTTCAATCGCACCCCAATTGGTAAACGTGTTATTGCGGACGATCAGTGCGTCGCGCCCGGTTTTGGTAAGATACCCGCCCCGATCGGTGCAACTGTTGGAGTCGAACGTTGAGTTTTCAAATAATCCCCCATTTGCTTCGATGCGCAGGTGGCTAAGATCTGCATATTGCACATGCGTTTGTTCACTCACGCCAGGAAGACCGCCATTGAGTTTAAGGCGTGGAATATTGTAAGTCTGACACTCGTTTGAAGAAGCGTATTGCTCAACGCCGATCTTGATGCGGTTTCCAATGGTACCGATGGCGGTCAATTTGCCTTTGACTTCGAGGCTTTTTGCGTAATTGATCTTCAACTCGACCCCTGGTTCAAGGATGAGATCCGAATCCAGGACGACATCGTCATTGACGAGGTAGGGATTGAGCGATGCCTTTAGAGTTAAGGGCGTCGTGTAACTCATCTTAGCAATGATCGTTTCCGCACCCAAGGCAATGGTATCCGAAACGATCGCAGATTCATGGCCGGCGTAGTCTTTAACCCGCACATAGACAGTCCTTGATCCTGTACCAGACGGCAAGGTGACGGAAGGAACAGTCGCCTGAAACGGAACGTAGGAAGCCCCGCTGAGGTCCGCTGCTGTTGCACTCACTTTGACTTCTGCGACTCCTGAGCCGGTCTCCGTCGTATCGACACTCACCGGGACGTCCGTACTCTTCGATTGCGACCAGCCATTGAGAATGCGCACAGCTGTAACGCTTGGCGCTTCGGTGTCGATGATGACGTCGTCACTATAGGGGGAGCTTTCGAGGCCGTTGAGGTTCGCATAGGTTACGTAGAGAGTTTTAGGACCATCCGTGAGAAATGTCCATGAAGTAGTCTTGGCGACCGGCTGCCAGGCCTTGTTTAAGAAGGACGGTTCATCGGAAATCTTCATCAGTGCCGCTTCGACATCGTAGCGAAGGTCCACGGACACTGTCTTGGAAGTGGAGATTTTTTTGCTGGCGCCGTTTATTGTCGCGGTAGTCGCACCGGCAACATTAATCGATCCCTCCGGGCCGTTGGACAGCGACAGGATCACGTCACCAACGTCAACGACTTGACCAGACACCACTTGCACGGCGTCGATGGTGGCGACGGCAAATCCGGAGTGGAGCGCATTGATTTTGTAGGTGCCCTCGGGAAGCCCCGAAAGGGCAAAGCGCCCCTGGTCGTCAGACTTCGCGATAAACGATGTGCCAGGAACGAACACATCAGATCCAAGTGCAGAAAGGTTGTTGGGGTTATTGAGAAAGGCGACTGACCCCGTGATTCCGCCTGTAGGTTTCATTTCTCCCTGGCCGAGATCTGAGGTTTCTTTGTCGCGCACGACAATCTCAGGAAACTTTACTCCGAATTGGGCGGATCCTGTTAAATTAAGCGCTGAGATATCTGCCGATACAGCGTAGATGATCAGGGTGCCCGGCTGCACGGCGTCGATTTTGAAGTTCCCACTGCTGTCAGCAACCGCTTTCAATTCAGGTCGACCTTCGACGGTAATCGCAGCGCCTGCCACAGAAGATGGCGGGACTCCTTCCCCCAGGGTCAGACTTCCAGCGACGACGCCACCGCTGCCACTGGGCGTGACAGGGGACTGCACTGGGGCTGGCTCCGTCGCTGGGGCCGGGGGCGATCCCTGACTGGAACTTTCTTTCTTCTCGCAGGCAGCTAACAGCAGTATGTAAGCGATGACGCCGAAGGTAGCGTTCCTGATCATACACTCTCCGCATATTGCAGTTTGGGGTCTTGCCCGTTGTCTAGAAGAGCATCGGAGTGGTGGTTCTTTTCATTAGTACTTGAAAGTCGAAGTGCACCTGGACGATTTGGAATAAGCCGAAAAAATGCAATGTGATCGAGAAGGTAGGAAATTCAAGCCCCATTTCCCAGGTATGCACAGTCAGACGATGCCAATGACAAGGGTGGCGGTGACTGCAAAAATGAATTCGAACAAAACGGCTGTTCAACCAGCATGCACAAGGAAACCGGCAAAGAGGCCCGCTGCAAATTGCTATTGAACGATGGAGAAATGCTACTTTCCTTAGGTGGAACCATTTGTCACACAAAACTCCTTGGCCAGCTTCGAGACAAAGCCTTAACCGCTTAAAATAATTACCATATTTAAGCGCTTAATTTTCACCAGGCGAGTGCCGATAAATGAATGCTGTGAAAGGCGCTTTTTCCTGGAGTTTCAAATGAATCAACTTATTGCAGTATCGCTCGCATCGCTGCTTTTCATTCTTGTATCTTGCAAGGAAGATAATGCAGAGCGAGCCAAAAGCAGCAAAAGTGGCGAAACCGCAGCGAAAGAAACCGCAGCCCCGGACGCGGAAGATGAAAACGCCGATATGCCGGTGCAAATTAGCGGCGCATTTCTCACCACGGAATTTGTAACCGCTCTTCCAGATAAGCAAGGCGATGAAACAAGTCTTGGTGGTCGCATTGAAAAAGATGGTGCAAAGGTAGCTATTGCCGACCTAAACGTCAGCGGGAAGGTGATAAACACCACCACCGGCGAAGTTCTTCAGGAATTTACAGTTGCCGATCAGTCCGATGGAAATCAATTTTCCGTAAACATCAAAGATGCAGACATGCCCGGAGCGACCGTAAAATTGGAAGTTTCAGATGCGCAGGGTAAGAAGGGATCTTTGGGGCGACCACTAGCTGATCACAGCGGCACAGTGCTGACATCGATCGATCCGGACAAAATGTTTGATTTCTCGAATCTCACGGCGATTAGCAGTGCTTTGACCGCGAAAAACTACTGTAACGAAAGCGGTCCGATGGCTTCAGTGATGAAGTCCATTGCGCCCGGGGTTCCAGGAGTCAATACTCCGCTGGCGACCATGAGTGAGGTCGCTGCGATCACCTTGGCCGGTTCAAATCATTGCTTCGTGAAAGTGTCTAATTACACTGGGAACACCGCCAGCTCACTGCTTGGCCCGAATGAACGGATCGGGGATTACGTTGGCTCCGGGATGGCCCAGGGCGGCTCTACAGGTTGTATGTTTATTGTTATGAAGGACTCCGGGTCAGGCTCGGGCGACAGTAAGCCAAAATTGTATGTGTTCAAGGACCATTCAGCAGCATTCCTGGCAAACATGCGCAAAACAGCGTTCTCTCAGCGGTGCCCGTAGTTTCTGGAGTAGCGGGGGCGTCTCTATCCCAGGTACGAATAGGCAGACATCGATTGTTCAGCATGCTTCACAACAATTTCGACTCGTTCAAATTTGCCTGGTCCGAAGTCAGACTCTGTCCCAACGAGGTGATAAGTAGACTCCGAAATGCAAATTCCATGAGGGGTGCTGGAGGATTCCAGTCGCTTGGCAAAATTGACGTTCACCCCAATGGCGGTGAAATCAACACGATTTGCCGTGCCAATATCACCAAAGAACGCTTTCCCCGTATTGATCCCAATTCGCAAGGGGTATATCGGCTGCCCTGCCGTCGCGCGTTGCTCACAAGTGGCACGATTCAACTGCTGAATAGCCACTGCACAACGTAGAGCGCTGACGGCATGGTCTTCCGCGCGTATTTTTCCGGATCTGTCGGTGATGTCCACGCCAAAATAAACCAGCGCGCCGTCCCCGAGGCTTCGATCGATCATTCCGCCGAATTTGTGGATGGTCGCTCCCAGTGACTGATGCACTTCCCTTAGCTCCTCAAATACCTTTTGGGATGGAAACGTCTCTGTGGTCTTTGAAAAAGCAACGATATCTATAAACATGATGGAAGCGTTGGCTTCCCTCGCTGTCACATCAATAGAGGTAAGTGTCTCTAAAATCTCAGACATACGGGTTTCAGGAATCACGCCTTCAAAGCTTGATTGCAGCATCCGGCTTACACGCTCGCTGACGCGAGACTTTTGCGCAAATACAGCAATCGCGGTACCTGAAAAGGCCAGGACGGTGGGAAACCAGTCAACGAGGACATTTTGGTAGGCAAACAGCAGAATACCAATCAATGAAACGCCACTAACAGCACCGGCCAAGCTGAGCCAGAAAGGCAGTCCCGAAAGCCGTGACGCCAGGATTCCACCACCAAGGGCCAGCAGGATGATCCAAACAACACCAAATTGGTCTGTCCGAACCCAGTTTCCGGTCAAAACGCTGTTGAGCGTTGCTGCAAGGATGAGTCCAGCAGGCATTTGCCCGTATGGGGTCATCGAAAAGTCCGTATGCCCGGTGTACATGTGGGGCAGGATCAGCACGACATCGCCTGGATTAACGAGAGTCGAGCGTTGGCCATTGTCCACGATATTTAAGAGTTGATGCATCGTTTTGACCCGCCCCTGCCCGTAAAAAACAGAAGTTGAAATGAAATTGACCGGGAGTGTGCCATCGCGGCGAAGTGGAATCTGAACTCCATCTGAAAAGATTTCTTTTCCGTTTGTTCTTAGATCGGAGGATAACAAAAAACTGGCATGTGGAACCACGTGCTCGGAGTCCAGCTTCATGAAAGGCGATATCGTATTCATGCCGCTATACATGAGGTGGCCAAATCGTTTCAGAGCAGACTGTAACTCGCTCTGCGGCCCGTAAACATGAAACCCGCCAGCATCTGTGATGGGAAGCGCAGAAATATCACTGCCATCAGGTTGCTGTTCTGTATCATTCCGGGGGGTAGCCCAAGGGGCCGAAAAATGTTTTCGTTCGACCTCCTCCCGATAAGGGATTTTAGATTGTGGTGGCGTGAGGAATGCTCCGGTAATAACCCGGAGTGGCAATGCTGAAATCAATTCTTTGGCCCGTGTAACCTCCTCCCTCTCTCCCGGAACCATCGAGAACAACTGATCGATGACGACGGCTCGTGGGTCGTTAGCCGACAATGAATCCAGTATCTTCGCCCACTGCGTTAACGACAGAACCCATGACTTGGTTTTGCTGAGGGTTCGATCGTCGAAGGCGTAAATTTTTAGGCGACGATCGATCTCCGGTGTCATGCCGAGGAGATCTCTGCACCTAAATTGAATATGGTGCACTAAGCGGATGTCAATCAGAGTTCCAACAGGGGAATGCCATATCGCGGCAATGATGCTTCCCACCAGCATCGCACAAATGAAAACCCACCGGCGATTCAGGGAGCGGACATTTTTCCAGTTAGGTGCCATGCGCAAAATATCCCCATGTTACCGCCGTGCCCGTTTCGACTATCGCCCGGAACACGTTTCAAGACGCAGCCATTGGGCTCGTGTAGCGCGGCTCATTGAGACTGGAAATTCCCACTTTAAGTCGCGACCGCTGCGACAGGGTCCTTTTTGCATGCCGTCTATGATATCAATCAACTTGTATTGCATGTCGTCGCGCAGCCCAATGGCATCACCCACATTGGGCGGTATAAAAAATTTCTGATCAACATCGGATTCCCAGAGGTTGTGGAAAGTAAACACAACGTTGAGGTCATCCGACCATTTGACCTGTGCAAATATCCTGTCGTCGGGAGCGTTGGTCACGCGCGAGCGCAGGAAGGCGAAGTTTTGACCGAACAGAGCACGATTTTGTTGCGCAAGGCGGCCGGTGATCATTGTGTGATAAAATGTCCTCAGTTTGTCGCCGTCCTCGAAATAAGTTGGCGATCCCTCAAAGCGGGATCGTAGGAAATCAGAGCGTTTGAATCCAAGCCCCCAGCGCTCTCCGAATTCTTGTCCCGCCAGAAGCATTGGCGCCGATCTTGTTGTGGCGCCAAGTCCCCAAAAACCTGCACCGGTCCAATGATTGAAGCCTGTTCCCTCAAGTAGCCGAGGTTCGTCATGGGTTTCGAGAGCCGTTAGGGTATACGAGTGGTTTGGAAAGCGGCCCATGTTATTGATAAGGTTTTCTACATGGCCTGTGTTTTTCATGCCACCGCCGCGACTATTGATTCCGAACACGTACCCTTCGGTCATCAGGTCTGATACGCGATCCATTCCCCATTGATCGAAAAATTCTTCAGCATGATAAATCGGTTTCTCCTGCCCTCTCTTGGCCGCGTAGAAATTGGTTTTACTGATGATGTAATGCCACGTATGCGGATCGAGGCCGCTGTCGCCATCCGTCGCGTGGTCGAGGCGAAATCCATCGACACCTCGGGAGACCCAGTAGTTCATCACACGGAAGAGGTATTCACGATTGCGGATCATTTCATGCTGCTTCAGGGGGTTTCCGCTGCGGTGATAGAGAAACTTAACGTCCCGCCAGTTGTTCGAGAAAAACTGGCCCCCGTGGGTCGCCGGGTCGAGGCGGTTGGATCCCATGAAGAATCCGGGGGCACGGGATTCCAGGCTGTTTTGGTCACATGAAAATTGCCCGCGCTCGTTATCCAGCGCGTTGAGCCAGGTATTATAAGCGAGAACCAGACTTTTTCCGGCAAGACTTGGACATCGGGATTTGAGCTGCGCAAGGTTTTCGCGGTGCGAAGGCTCGCGCGCCGCCAGCTGATTCAGCTTGTCGACTGAATCCAGCAGTGTTGGTCGCAGCAGGTGGTCTTCATAGGTCGCGTCGAAATCCCACAGACGTGCGAGATCCTCGCCGCGGGCAATGCGTTCCCGTACCGGCATATACTCGGAGTAATCATAGAGCAGGTAGTCGTGTCCAAAATGGTTGAAAGCAATGTCCACCATGACTTTAATGCCGAGGTTGTGCGCCTTCTGAACGAAGCGGTCAAAGCTATCGTTTCCCCAGCAAGGCTCATCTGAGTATTCATCGCGACCTTTGGCAATGCAGGATTGGCCCAATGTTCCGGCAATGTGCATGTAGTCACGGACAGCGTATGGAGAGCCGAGGTTGTCGCACTCATGGGGGATGTTAATGATATCGTTGTTGGGGAATGGCGGCATGATCCAGACCATATTTGCGCCGACTTTTTCTTTTATATACCGCAGCGTGATACCTGACTTGTAGTCTGCGGTTTCCGCCAATGCGTCCTCAATCGTCCCGAGTTTGATACGGTGAAGATCATCGATCGTGCCGCAGCGCATCCCTTTGGCGCGGTAGACGACCTTGGGTGCAGGTTTGCGTTCGCAAGCGGCTCTTTGCCACGGAGCCCCGACAGTAGGGTCACAGGCGTTGGCGCTGCGAAGCTGCATTTCATAGAGCACCTTGGTGCCGGCGGCGAGGTTCAGGGGTAGAAGACGCGAAGGGTGCTGCTGATCGTCTTTGACTTCACTTTGACTATTTGGTCCGGGAGTCCTGCAGGCTGGGGTATTGACTGCAAGGCAGACTGCAAAAGCCACAGCGGGCGATGGCAATGACGAAATGCGGAAAAATGAACGCTGACTCATGGCATCCCCCCGGAACGAGCAGATTTGAGAGACGTCCGACAAATGGACGTGATTTCACGGTGCTGAGACGATCAAGTTTATCAGAAAGAGCCGGAATTCGGGGTGGTCGCCGGGCTCTATGCGGGGGCGAATCTTGTCTATCGCCGAACCCTATGGTAGAAGAGGCTCACACAATAAATAATACTCTAAAATGACAGAATAATTTGCGGTTTATTGTGAGTTTTTCAGGTTGGGTCAGCGTCGCTGAACCCCGCGTACGGAGAATTGAATATGACTGGTTCTTTCTTGTCAGGTTTGCCCCAGATGAAACGCCTGTTCGTATCGGCAAGGCGATTCGGCACCTTGGCACTGACGGCGGGCTGTCTTTTATTGTGTGGCTTTTCAGAGGCACCCCAGGGACGGGAGCGTCAAGTAATTCGTGAGCTTAGCCAACCGGAGATCATCTATCAGGCGTTTAATGAGCGCTTTGTCGATTTGCAGCCAAAACTGGAGTCTTTGAGGTCCCAGGGCTTTACGACCATTCAGATCTCGCCACCTCAAAAAAGTCTCCCTTCCAGCGAATGGTGGGGGCGTTACCAGCCCTATGATTATCGCGTCATCGAAGGCCCGCTTGGCAACGAATCCGAATTGCGTGATTTGATGACGGAAGGTCACCGGGTCGGATTGATCATGATCGTCGATGTTGTCTTGAACCATATGGCAGATGCGCGCCGATATAACGATTTGCATTATCCGCAATTTGCGCCTTGGGATTTCCATTTTTCTGAGACCCGTCCCTGTATCCAAAACTGGGGTGACCGATTTCAGGTGACCCACCACTGGTTCTGCGATTTTCGTGCTCAACTTCCTGATTTAGATACCTCCTCGTCCTATGTGCGAGGTGTTCACAAGGACTATCTGCGAAAACTCACTGGCCTTGGTGCTGACGGGTTCCGGGTTGACGCTGCAAAGCATATCGAGCCGGAATATTTCACCGATGTACTGGGAGTGCTCTCCGCAGAGCAGCGGCATTGGACCATCGGCGAAGTCATCGCTTCGAATGGCCATGAAGCCGGCGAGTATTCACACCTGATGCGCTTAACCGACTTTCAGCTCACCGGGTCCATGATTAAAGCATTCAGCCTGGGAGGCGACCTGCGTTCTCTTATCAATCCTGCGAGCTTCGGCGGCGCGTTGCCCGAAGCCCGTCATGCAGCCTTCGCCCGGAATCACGACACCGCGATGAATGCGGGATTTTTTCAATTCGCTGAATATCGTGATGCGATGCTTGCCAACGCTTATGTTCTGGCGCGACGTGGAGGAGTCCCCTTTATTTTCAACGCGGATGCGGATGATTCATTGGTTAAGGCGGGGATGAAATTCAGGATTGCTGTTGGTGATGCACCTGAATATTTCCGCAATGGGGCCGAAATTTGCGAGCATGGGTCAGCCTCAGTCGGCGGAGTGACTGAGAGTTGTGACAATGCAAACTTCCTTTTTATCGAGCGTGGCGATTTCGGACTCGCGGTGATCAATAAAGCCAATGCATGGATTGATGTCAGCGCGGCCCGCATGCGCGGACTTTCACCGGGCTGCTATCGTGAGTTGAATTATAAGTTTGATATGGAAGTCTTCACTGGGTCCGATGGACAAAAGTGGATTTCCGGATGGGGGTCAGGCAATCGCGGCGGCCTCAACATCGGACCGCGATCGGCCATGTTTTTCGTAAAGAAATCGTCAGATCGTTGCAGGTTCTAAAGCTGGGAATAGCGAGGGGTCTGTATCATCAGGCGACGATTTCGACCTTGTCCGCTTTTTCTGCGGCGTAAGAGGAATATTCGGTTCTAACGATTTCCTGTTCGCCGTTTTCATGGATAAACCCATCACACTTGAATAGTTTTAAGGGCTCACTTTTGCCTTTTACTTTTGTCGAGCCGCCGAGCTCGAAAATGAATCTATTCTGAACGGCCGTCGCCAGATCGTCACTCACCAGCAGATCGGTGCCAAAAGCTTTGGTCGAGGCCTCAATACGCGAAGCCATGTTGACGGTATCGCCGATAACCGTAAATTCCATGCGCTCTTCTGAACCGATATTCCCCGAAATTGCTTCTCCGGCGTGAAGCCCAATACCGATCTTGATGGGAAATTCCCCGCGTGACTTACGCAGAGTATTGAGTTCGCCAAGAGCCTTACGCATTTCAAGGCAGGCCTTTAAAGCCATTTGGGAGTCATTGCCGGTTGTCGAAGGCGCGCCCCAGATCGCCATCATTGCATCACCGATAAATTTGTCGACGATTCCGCCATTTTTAAGAATGATTCGAACCATGATTGAGAAGTATTCGTTGAGCATGCTGACGACCTGCTCTGGCGATGACCGCTCGCTTATGGCGGTAAAGTCGCGAATATCGCAAAACAACACAACGACGTGCTTGCGAACCCCACCCGTCTCAAGTTTTTCTGACGCCATGAGGCTCTCAGTAACGCTCGATCCATGGAATTTGTTGAAGAGGTTCTTTACCTTGTCCCGTTCGCGTAAGCCTGCAAGCATGGCGTCGAAGGAGACCGCCAAGGTTCCGACTTCGTCGTTGCTTGTAACGATTCGTGCGACGGAGAGGCCGAAATTACCTTTTGCGATCTCTTTAGTCACCTCAACCAGACGCTGAATGGGCCGGGTGATCGTTAAGGAAAGGAGGAATACGATAAAAAGCGAACCCGAAAGTACTAAACTGGTAATAAAGTAGACCTGTCTTTGTACGTAGGCTGCTGGTTCCAGCACCACGGATTCGGGGGCCTCGGAAATAACAATCAAACCAAACGGCGTTTTTGAAAATGCCGAAATGAAATGCTCTTTCGCCTCTTTTTTGAAGTACCTAAGCTGGCCCTTGGCGACCTTCGAAGCAACCGCCTTTTTTACAATTTCCAGATTTTTCAGGCTGCCGCCATTCATTGCCAATTTTTCGTTGGGATGGGCGTAGACCGTGCCTTTTTTATCGACGAGGTAGACCAGCCGCTCGCCCTGGTCCGAGAAGGCTTTTTGAATCGTATTCAGGCGAACGTTCGCAACCCCAATGTGCGAGACCCGACCCACATCATCCTTGACGAGGGGTACACCAATCGTAAGAACGGGAGCACCACCCTGCATGCTGCGGTTGCGTATTGAAATGGAGCCGCCAAAAACTTCCGCTGTCTGAAACGGCCGCTCTTTATCGATCACCCGCAAAAAGTCCTCACTTAGGTTAAAGGACTTCAAGTGGTTGCCATTGAACATGGTCTGCCCAACGCGGACATTTCCAGACTTGTAGACCTCCAATGAAATGATATCGCCATCATTTTTGAAAGACTCGAACAGAATCGATTTATTGTTTTGGCTTTGCCCAGTTGCATTGTCTGCGGGAGAAATAATCAGAGGTCCGTAAAAACCAATTTTTTCGATGACTTTCTCGATGACTACAGCGACTTCGCTGGATCGTGACTCAGCTTGAGCACGATTGGAGTCCTCTTCGCGCTTCCCAGAAACGGACTTAAAGATGTCTGAGGTTTTAAGTGCCGACGGCACCATCGCCACGAGCAGAATCCCGATACTCACAGCTGCGAGTTTGACGCCAATGGGAAATCGAAAAGGTACCTTCAAGGCCAATTCCTTGCTGAAAAGTGCTGTAAAACAAGCTGCGAAATTTTTTCGGGTTAGGGCGAGGCGGTGCTCACCTATCAGGCTCAGGATCGTTTATAATAGTATAAGACATCTGCCCAAATTTTTGAACCATTCGACCCCAAAACTCCCATTGGAGAATTGATGCATCCACTTCGGCCCCTAAAGGAGGCATGGTGACTGGTGCTTTAAGAAGTTTGATCATACCGGGAATACTCTCGGCCGTCTCCTTTGCGGCCACGATCTTCTGGTTTGGTCGGCTGGAAAAACAAGTTACCGTCGGCGCGACCGTTGGTGACCCAATCGCTTTTCTGAAGACTGGCAATGACAAAATAGAACGACGTTCAAAGTCGCGCATTATGTGGCAGGCTGTGGGCGAAGGCACACCCTTTTTCGCCGGTGACGCAGTGCGGACCTTGCCTCGCGCTGAGGGGAGCGTCCAGTTGATTAAAGGCTCGATGGTGGTGACCCTTGAGCCAGATTCATTGATTGTACTTGAAGACAATAAAGGCGCGCTTGAACTGAACCTGGTTAGTGGATCTCTCCTTGTTGAAAGCAAGAAATCTTCCGGAAAAGATGATCTGTCCAAAGGTGCGGCGCCCGTTATTCGGGCGGGCAACACGAAGGTAGAGCTTGGCGGCAAAGACGCTCAACTAAGTCTCTCTAAAACAGCCAATGCGGAAGCCAGCATTGCTGTGACCAAAGGAGACATTGAGTTAAAATCCGGCAATAACACCGTGAAAGTCAGCGAAGGTAAAGTCAGTACACTGTCAGCGGATGGAAAGGTAAAAACAGAAGCCAGCATTGAAACAACTGGACCAGCACCTGGCGAGGTCCTGGTTATCAATCGCTTGCCGGAAAAACGCGCGACATTCTCCTGGAAGCCGCTGGATAAAGGCTCGAAGATACACTTCGAAGCCGGGCCTTCGCGTACTGAACTGAAACCAACCGGGCTTGTCGCGGATGGCTCCGCAGGTCAACTCGCCTGGCAGATACCCGTCGGGCCATTTTTCTGGCGCCTGGTTCTACGCGATGCCACCGGCAAACAGCTCTCTGCGAGCATCGCATTGCGTGCAGAGGGGTTATTTATATCACCGCCGGTTTTGCTTGCGCCTTCAGCCTCTGAAACACTTGTGATCAAGCCCAAGTCCCGCGCTGTAAGCTTAAGCTGGCAAACACCCCCCAAAGCCATCGGCATTCGTTTGCAGGTTGCGACGGACAAAGAGTTTAAATCAAACCTCGTCAATAAGGCATTTACGGAAGAGCAGGAGCTTACGATTGATGTGCCCGGCGAAGGGGTCTACTACTGGCGCGTTCTGGGGCAATGGGAAGGGTTTAAGGCAGCGGTTTCTTCTGAGGTTCGGTCTTTTGAAGCGCGAAATGTGCAAAATCTCACGCCTCCCAAGCTTGCGCAGCCGGCCCTGAATGCCTCTTTCAACGAAAGGGCGATGAAGACTACCGGGTTTTTCGCTGACTGGGAAAAGATCCCTGGTGCCAGTGGGTATCGGATTCAGATCCTGGAAGAGTCAGAGGTTCTTTCCGATGAGAAACTGAACGTCTCCCAATTTCGCGTCTCAGGGCTTAAGCCGGGCAAATACAAGTGGCGTGTGATGGCGACGAGCGATGACGGCAACGACTCGAAATGGTCGCCTGCCCGCGCTTTTAGCGTCAACAAGCTAGCTGAAATCAGATGGATGAATCCTTTTGAGGAAGAGTTTCTCTATGAAACAGCGCAGGCCCGGGTTGATTTGAAATGGCAGAATGCGTCTAAGGGGGCAGTCGCCTGGCAGGTTCGGCACGCGCGAAATCCCAGTGAGCTTGGAAGCGCGAAATGGCTCGACTCCGCGAAACCAGCAGTTTCGATCCCTTTGGAGACGCCTGGTGTCTGGTACTTCGAAGCGCAGGCTTTGAGCGCAACAGGAGAGCAGATTGCCGCAACGAAGCCGCTGCGACTCTCGGTGAAGCCTAAGCCGGAGCTTGATCCTCCCGCGTTTGCCAGCAACAAAAAAACCTTTAACGCTAAGCCCGATGGTTCACTGCCAATCAAATGGCAAAGTGTAAGTGGTGCGACAGGATACGCACTGCAGATTAAAGACACGGAAAGTGGAAAAGTTAAGGAATACCTCAGCAGCAGCACCGATTACACCGTCAAGGATTTGATGCCTGGGAAGTACGAAGTGAAGTTACGCACGATCAATGCTTTTGATAAGCCGGGCCAGTTTGGGGAACCAAGAAGTATTGTTGTGCCTCAGACCAGCGATGCTCCTCCGCCTACTATCGGCAATTTCAACGTTCATTAGTCCGGAATTTAATGGATCTCTGGAGCTTCAAAAATTGCAAATTTGCAACCTCGGCCATTCGGGTGGTCGCGTGGGTGCTGCTTTGCGCTATTTATATGGTACCCGAATCTATTTACGCGCAGGCGAAAAGACCCATGCGTAAGCTTGATTTCTCCTGGGAGCCCGTTGCTAAGGCGAAAGGCTATGAGCTTCAGTTTGTTCGCACGGCGGCTGATGGCGCGACCGATCCCCTGACGTTTTCGTCCGCTTCAAGTGCATTCAAAGGCGACATTCCCGTGGGGCAGTATAAGTTGAAAATCAGGACGCTCGATGCGCGGGGAGTTCCCGGAGCATGGAGTCCAGCCATGCCGGTGGAGTTGAAGTTGCCTGTGGTTGAAGCGTTTACGCTGCCTGCAGATAAGGTCATTCAGTCGGAAGAAGCCGAGGAGGACAAAGTCAGGCTAGCCTGGAAGCCCATAGGTGAGGGAGTATTATACCGGGTTGCTGTTCTGAGCAAGAAAGGCAAAAAGATTGCCGAAGAGACGGTTGATGAGCCTGAAATTGAGATGAAGTTGAATGTCGCCCGCGAGTACTTATGGCGTGTGACGGCTAAGCTCGAAGACGGGTTCATGGGTGAGGAGTGGGAAACGGCACGCGAATTTTCGCTTATTGGTGCAGCTCTTGAAACGCCTGAAATCAAATCGAACTATTCTAAGGAAAAGCCCATAGTTAAATGGAGCCGGCCAAAATTCACCGGCGCATATAAATTTGATGTCAGTATTAAAACCGGCGAAAAAGAATGGAAGGAATTGGTGCGGGAAGATGAGTACCGTCGTTCTGCATTTAAAGTACCAAAGGACTGGGGTCCGGGGACCTACCGGGTCAATGTTGTCGCCTTAGCTAGTCTTCGCGCCCCTTCGAAGTCGTTGGAATATGACTTTGAAATCACTGCTCCAGAGGAAGCGGTCGCTAAACAAGAATCAGGAAAAAATAAGGGCAAAGCAAAATCGGCTGGCACGGGGGCCCGCTCTCCCCATCAGATTGAAGTGGGTTACAACTACGTTCCCTTGTTGCGCTCTATTTCGATCGCCAGCGAAGCTGCAACGGCATCGTTTAATGTATTTGTCGGGACTTCGAACGCATTCGGGGGGACGTACACTTATACCAAGGGCTGGCAGGCGATGGGATTTGGCGGCGGATTGCATATGACGAAGAAGGACCTGTTCGATACGGCGACCGAGGAGGAAGCCGGCTCACAGACGGCCCAGAATATCGACACGACCGACTTTCATTTACTCGGGCACTATCGGCTTCAAGCCTGGGGAGTAGGAGTCGGCCCGGTTGTAGGGATGCAAAAGCGCTCAATGTTTTTGCTCAAGTCTGAGGACCTGGAGTCTTTCCAGGTAGAGCGCATTCCCCTGACGGAGATTCTTGTTGGAGGTGCTCTTGGGCTGTATCTTGATTCCGGTTCAAAAACGGAATTGTCCTTTCTAAAGGCTTCGCCCACCGGAGCCAAAAAAACCACTTCATATTCCCGCTCCGTTATTTCGCTGAACATAGCGCAACCGCTGTTTTCACCCCGCTTCTTTGTTACCGGAGGCTATGTTTACGACAGTGCTTCTTTCGAGTATTACGTGCGATCGGTCTTAGACGTCTATGCATCCAAATGGACAAATAATATGTTGAATTTTGGCGTTGCATACGCATTTTAAAACTGGAGAAAAGTCATGGCAAAGTTAGCCAGGAAAAAAACCAAAGTAACGTCGCAGCCACAGCTTCGCGAGCGCGCGATCAGGCGGACAGCCTACCTTCCGGTGCGACTGAAAAAATCCAATTGGATGCCGATCTTTCAGATGGATGCACAGTTGGTGGACCTCAGCCCCACCGGCGCGAAGGTGCAATGTGGGCGAGATGTTGAGGCTTGGCAAGGGAGCGTGGTATGGGTCGAAATTCCTCTACTGACTCCTTCAAATGAGGGCGAAGAGGCCCTGCTGTTAAAAACCGAATGTCGATGGTATAACGACGAGGCCTACGCGCTGGGGATTCACTTCCTGAATATGAGCGAAGACCAGACCAAAATTATTCACCAATTAATCGACGATCTTAAGGCGGTTGGGCGGCTGGCCTGTTAAGGGCGGGGGCCGCACTCGCGGCTGAGCCCCTTGTTTCTTGGCTATTTTCCCCAGATCCGTACTGCATGGGTAAATGTGCGTCCATCGACAAGGCTAACTGTCGCGATAGCGTTTTCAGGCAGGTCGAATACGTGCGTGAACTCGGTACCTGAAGTGATTAAGTGTGGTGGGACAAGGACAAGAGGCTGGCCGTTTTCGTCCACTCGACTATCTGACAGGACAGTGATGGTTGCCTCGCTAAGTGCGGCGTTGACCCATTTCACCTCCTGTGACTCAAAGGCATGCAATGTGTCCATGGTTTGAGAGGCAGCCGGAGCATCCGGACCCACTGGTCGCTCAGGTAAAGCCGGGACAGTTGCTGTCGGCTGGGATGCAATAACAACCAGGTCTCCAAGATGTCCCATCGTCTCGTGCGGCCTGCAAAAATATTTGTACTCCCCGGCGATTGTGAAAACCCTTCTAAAGGTTTGACCTGCACGCACGGCGCCAGAGTCAAATGGTTCAACGCCAACAGGAAGTTTGACGCTACCTGGTAAACGGGCCAAAGCCTGGTTAAATGTTACGGTGTGGGTTCCGGAGGAATTGTTCGTCCAGATCACTTCGGTATCGATTAGGATCGCGGCTTGTCGTGGCACAAAGGTCATGTTTGGAATATTAATTTGAAATGTCGTTGCCTGGGCAAAGCTATTGGTAGGCAAAACTCCGATAACGGCTGTGATGAAAAACGAACGAATGAAGTTTGTTGTCGACAGAATTTCTTTGGGTTGCATCGAATGGCTCCTTTACTTCAGAAGTAATTAACGGCCTTGTGTTTCACATGAACTTTCAGGCGCAGTTACTACTATAGAAAAACCATCAGCATCTATGAACGAAGGGTTGCTGATGGTTTTGAGGCGCATTTGAGGGGATTATATGTATGAGCTGCGGATGAGAAGTCAAAAAGCTGGGCGTATTCTCGCTTTTGTGTGCACGATTCCAATCGCCTCATGCCCGAGAATAGCAGCGACCTCAGTAAATCCGGCAATTTGCCCGGGTGTGTAACCTTCTTCCTCTAACCATGCGACCTGCTCTCTGGCGTTGATTGATACTTCATCATATGTGACCGTGCAGGCGACGGCTAGATTCTCTCCAAACAAGCAATCCGCCCGTGCAGCGGGGTTGGGGTTTATGAATCCAGGCGGTGGACTTTCGTACCCACCGTTCATGATCAAATGGTCACCGGGGTTGAAATCACGACGCCCATGTAGTTGTACTGCTAACTTTAAATGATGCGGCTCCGCGCCGGTGAGCTGCGCGGGAAGTTCGTAGTTCAACACTGCATCGTCGTGATCATATCGCACGCGAAAACTCGCATTCATAGGCACCATGCAGTACGGTCCCAGTCGATCAGCCACATCAGCTGGTACTGGAACCTCATAGGTATCAGCGTGGGCAGCGTTTGAAATCGACA
>Ga0154020_10003899_pt1 | contig 17838 bp, 14 predicted proteins | sample Klosneuvirus_201_FD_109709 | JGI IMG/M metagenome (GOLD analysis project Ga0154020, IMG submission 109709) | Active sludge microbial communities from wastewater, Klosterneuburg, Austria - Klosneuvirus_20160825_MG | ecosystem: Engineered > WWTP > Aerobic digester > Activated sludge | place...
CGCGGTGCTGGCCCTCACACACCGACTGAGCGACACTGGGTGTAGTGAAGCTCGGGGCGATCGTCGTCGCTATGGTGGGCTTGGGTTGCGTTCGCACGCACGCCGAGCAGTGCGGCGACCTCGTGTGTCCCGAGGGTACGACGTGTACTGCGTACGCGGACTTCACGCTCTGCGTGACGCCCGAGCAACTCGCCGACTGCGAGGGACGCGCGGAAGGCGATGCGTGCGGCGCGGACGCGTCGAGCGGCTTCTGTCGTGGTGGTGCGTGCTTGCCGATCGGCTGCGGGAACGGACGCATCGACGATCTCGTGTTCTCCACCGACGAGGAGTGTGATGACGGAAACCGCATCTCGCACGACGGCTGCAGCAGCACGTGTCGGGACGAAGTCCCTCGCGTCGACGAGATCTACCCGTTCGGACTGTTCCCGCTGACCGAGGCCGCGCTCGCTACCGATACGGCCGCCGCTGAAGCCCTGTTGTTCGGCGGATCCGAGTACGGCGCGGCGGTGACGGCACGGACGTGGAGGTTCGTCGACGATCAATGGCGCCGCATCCCGACGAGAACGGGACCGTCGGCGAGGCGTTCGCACGGCGCTGCGTACGATCGACGAAGGCAGCGCCTCGTGATGTTCGGCGGTGCGAACACGGACTCGCGCTTCGCGGACACGTGGGAGTTCGATGGCACCGCGTGGCATGCACGCGAGGTGATGCACGCGCCGCCCCCGCGCCAGAACCACGCGATGGCGTACGACCCCGTGCGCGGTGTGACGGTGATGTTCGGCGGGCGCATGCTCAGCAATCCCGGTGATACGTGGGAGTGGGATGGCATCGATTGGCGCGAGCGCATCGATGCGATGCCGGCGCCGATCACGCGCGCGCATCAATCGATGGCGTTCGATCCCGGCCGCGGGGTGATGGTGATGATCGTCGAGGGGAATATCGAGCTGGATACCTACGAGCTCGCCGACGACGGCTGGCATCTGGTCGCGCCGACGGGGCAGGGCCCACTGCCCGGGGAGAAGGCGCCGCTCGCGTACGATGCGGTGTCTCGGCGCATCGTCGCGAGCACTGCGTCGCTGTCCGCATGGGACGGTCAGGCGTGGACATCGATCACCGCGCCTCTCGATGGCCGCGTCAACGCGGCGATGACGACGAATATGGACGGACGCCTGCTGCGCGTCGGCGGAAGTGGCAGTGACAACGTCGCGTCGACGCCGGTCACGCAGACCTGGGATGGCGCGATGTGGATCGATCGCAACGGGCTCGATGGAGCGCCGGTGGCTCGCGTCGATTTCGATGCGGTCTACGATCGAGCGCGCCAGCGCGTCGTGCTGTTCGGCGGGCGATCGAGCACCTCCCTCGGAGACACGTGGGAGCTGGGGAACAGTGGCTGGACGAACGTATCGGTCGTGGGGCCATCGCCGCGCAGCGGACACGCGATGGCATACGACGCGAAGCGCAAGCAGACCGTGCTCTACGGCGACGTCGATGGTGATCGCCAGACCTGGTTGTGGGACGGCACCACGTGGACGCCGAGGCCCGCGGTCACGGGTCTCGATGCTCGCTCGTTCGCCGCGATGGCCTACGACGCGCAACGCGAGGTCGTGGTCCTCTACGGCGGCGTGAGTAGCACGGGCTACTTCGGCGACACGTGGGAGTGGGATGGCACGACGTGGACCAAGCGGATGCCAGACGATCGCCCGCCACAGCGCGCCGATGCCGCGCTCGCGTATGACCCGATCCGCGAGCAGCTCGTGTTGTTCGGTGGGCGTGGCTCGGATGCCGATACGCGCACGCTCGTCTACGGCGACACGTGGGCGTGGGACGGCACCACATGGACCAAGCTCGAGCCCGCGGGCGTGCCGACGTCGCGGTTCGGTCACGGGCTCGCGTGGGATCCGACTCGCTCGCGCCTGGTCCTCGTCGGTGGATCGCAGGACCCGGGGCTGTTCGCGGATTCCGCGACGCGGGATGTGTGGGAATGGGACGGCGCCACCTGGACCGGCGTGGACGTCATGTCGCCCACAACGTCGGGCCGCATCGCAGCGACGGAGGGCTTCGCGAGCGGTGCCCTGGTGTTCACCTCGGTGATCAATTTCGTCGCCTCGATGCGGATCGAGTGGAGCGCGGATACCGCGTACGAGACCTGCACGCAGGCGGATCGCGACCGCGATGGGCTCGTCGGCTGCGCTGATCTCGACTGCTGGTACGTCTGCACGCCGAGCTGCGAACCCAACACGACGTGCCCCGCCGGACCGCGTTGCGGAGACGGCACCTGTTCGCCGATCGAAGGCTGTAGGGCGTGTCCCGCGGATTGCGGCCCATGTCCCGACGTGTGCGGCGATGGATCGTGCGGCGCAGGCGAGGACTGCGTGGGAGACTGCACGCCATGAGCGATCCGCTCCTGGGCATCGACGTCGGCCGCTATCGCATCGAGCGCTTGCTCGGCGAAGGCGGCATGGGCGCCGTGTACCTCGGGGTGCAGCCGACGATCGGCAGCCGCGTCGCGATCAAAGTGCTGTCGCAAGAATGCGCGCGCAGCCCCGAGCTTCTCGAGCGCTTCTTCGCCGAAGCGCGCAGCGTGAATCTGATCCGCCACGAGAACATCGTCAGCGTCCTCGATCTCGCGCAGCTCCCCGACGGCCGCCCGTACATCGTGATGGAGTTCATCGAGGGGCAGACTCTCGGCCAGATCATCCGCGCGACGATCGCGCAGGGCCACCGCGTGCCCATCGGTGGCATCGTGCAAGTCGCGATCGAGATGCTGTCCGCGCTCGGTGCCGCCCACGCGCTCGGCATCATCCATCGCGATCTCAAGCCCGATAACGTGCTCGTCACTGCCGAGGGTCACGCGAAGGTCCTCGATTTCGGCATCGCGAAGCTCGCGCCCGGCTTGAACCAACACTCGCCGCGCACGCGCACCGGCGCGCTCCTCGGCACGCCGGCGTACATGGCGCCCGAGCAGATCAGCGGTGCCGGCTCCGTCGATGCGCGCACGGACATCTATGCCGCGGGCGTGGTCCTGTTCGAGGCGATCACGGGGACGCAGCCGTTCGCGGGCGAGACGCTGTTCGATCTCATGCGCGCGCACATGGAGTACGCGCCTCCGTCGCCGCGCGAGCGCCGTCCCGAGATGCCGCTCGGCTTCGAGCACGTGATCCTCACGGCGCTCGCGAAGGATCCCGCACATCGCTTCCAGTCCGCGAGCGCGATGGCGCAAGCGCTTCGCCAGGCAGCGAACGAGCTGCACGGCGAGCAATGGCGCTCGCTCTCGGGACGCTCGCTCGCCGGTGGGCGCATCTCGCTCGAGCAGCTGCGCGTACCGACGCCGAACAGCGATCCGGCGCGCAGTCCGACGCACCTGGCCACGCCGATTCCGTCGCCGCACCGCGACGCCGCGAAGACCGAGCGCACGCCGCCGTCGCGCAAGGGACTGTATGGAGCGATCGCCGCGATCGCGATCGTGGGATCGATCGTCGGCGCGATCGTGCTCGCGACCGGGAAGAAGACCGCGGATCGAGTCGCGGGGGTATCGGGAGAGGACGGCGCCTCGGGAACCGGGCCCGGTGTTGCGACGGGCCCCGAAGGGATCGGACCGGGAGGGACGATCGATCCGACGAATGGGACGGGGGCGACGAACGGGACGGGAACGACGACAGGTTCCACGGGAACGACGACAGGTTCGACAGGTTCGACGGGATCGACGACGGGGACGACGGGATCGACGACGAATCCGACCGGATCGACGACGAATCCGAACGGGTCGACGACGAACCCGAACGGATCGACGACGGGACCGACGGGCACGACAGGTTCGACGGGCACGACGGGCACGACAGCAAATCCGACGGGGTCGACGACGAATCCGAACGGCTCGACAACGGGCACGACGGGCCCGACGGCAACCCCGGGGTCATCGACGAACCGAGGCGGGACATCGGCGAACGGGGCGGGCTCGACGACGAACCCCACGAACCGAGGCGGGACGGTCGCGAATCCGAACGGGCCGACGATCGTCGGCGGCGGCAGCGCGGCCGATCACGGCGTGCACATCGGACCCGGCGTCACGATGGGGCCGGGCGTCACGATCGGCGGCAACGCGCCCGCACCGGGCATTCCCGGTCGCGTGAAGAAGCCGTTCGATCAGGGCAACCCGAAGAAGTTCGACGCGATGGCCTACGCGCCCAAAGCGCTGGCGCTCGCGCGGACGGTCTATGCCGACGCGGGCTTCACGCGGATGGACACGTACAGCGTGTTCTCGACGGGGCTGACCGACCTGACGATCGGCGACGACGACACGACGTACTGGTTCCGTTCGCCCGCGCACTCGGCGCGGCCCGCGGGGATCCCGAAGAACCAGGAAGTCGACATCTATTGCTACGTCGAGGTCAGCGTCAGCGCGAAGGAGATCGAAGTGTGGGCGCGCGAGATCAACCTCGATGGAAACTGCAAGGCGCCGATCCGGCCGCTGCCGAGGTGCTCGCTCGCGGGCGTGTGGGCGCAGGCGAAGGCGCAGGGTGCCGAGGCAGACACGATCGCGAAGATCGGCTTTCTCACCGACGGAAAGTGGTTCTTCGATAACGACGGCGATGACTACGAGGGGCTCACCGAATCGTTCGCCGACAAGTGCCCGTGAGCTGATTGCAGTTAGACCCGATCGGCTAGTTCGCGGTATGCACTGCCAGCCCCGATGAGTAACGCCAACGCCAAGCCGCAGACCGCGATCACGCCCACCCGCGCCGACAACTACCAGGACTGGTACCAGGAGGTCATCAAGGCCGCCGACCTCGCCGAGAACAGCGATGTTCGCGGCTGCATGGTGATCAAGCCGTGGGGCTACGCGATCTGGGAGAACATCCAGCGCGTCATGGACGGGATGTTCAAGGCGACGGGGCACGTGAACGCGTACTTCCCGCTGTTCATCCCGGTCAGCTTCCTCGAGAAGGAAGCCGCGCACGTCGAAGGCTTCGCGAAGGAGTGCGCCGTCGTCACGCACCATCGCCTCGAGCTGCGCGACGGCAAGCTCGTTCCGACGGGCGAGCTCGAGGAGCCGCTCGTGGTTCGGCCGACATCCGAGACGATCATCGGAGCCTCGTTCGCGAAGTGGGTGCAGAGCTATCGCGATCTGCCGCTGCTGATCAATCAGTGGGCGAACGTCGTGCGCTGGGAGATGCGCACGCGTCTGTTCCTGCGCACCGCGGAGTTCCTCTGGCAAGAGGGCCACACCGCACACGCGACGAGTGAAGAGGCCGTCGAGGAGACCATGAAGATGCTCGGGGTCTACGCCGAGTTCGCCGAGCAGACGATGGCGATGCCGGTGATCCAAGGCGAGAAGACCGCGGGCGAGCGCTTCCCCGGCGCGGTACAGACGTTCTGCATCGAAGCGATGATGCAAGACCGCAAGGCACTGCAGGCAGGCACGTCGCACTTCCTCGGCCAGAACTTCGCGAAGGCGAGCGGCATCAAGTTCCAGAGCGAGAAGGGCCAGGTCGAGCACGCGTGGACCACGTCGTGGGGCACCTCGACGCGCCTCGTCGGCGGCATGATCATGACCCACGCCGATGACGACGGCATGGTCTGCCCGCCGCGCCTCGCGCCCGAGCAGATCATCATCATCCCCGTGATCCAGAAGCCCGAGGATCGCGATCGCGTGATGACGTACTGCAAGGCGCTCGAGAAGGAGCTCGAGGCGCTGACCTACGCGGGCACCACGATTCGCGTGCACGTCGACGGTCGCGACATGCGCGGCGGCGACAAGGCGTGGCAGTGGATCAAGAAGGGCGCGCCGATTCGGCTCGAGATCGGACCCCGCGACCTCGAGAAGGACTCGGTGTTCATGGGCCGGCGCGACAAGGGACCGAAGGAGAAGTCCGGCATGCCGCGCGCGGAGTTCGTGGCGAAGGCGCCCGCGCTGCTCCAGGAGATCCAGGACGCGCTGTTCGCGCGCGCATCTGCGTTCCGCGCCGAGCACACGAAGACGATCGACACCAAGGACGACTTCTATTCGTTCTTCGCGGATCCGCCGAAGAAGAAGGAGAGCGACCCCACGCCGATCCACGCGGGCTTCGCGATGGCTCACTTCAACGGCGATCCGGCGCTCGAAGCGAAGGTCAAAGAGGACCTGAAGGTCACCGTGCGCTGCATCCCGCTCGCCGAGGGTGAGCCCGGCACGTGTCCGTTCACGGGCGAGCCGAGCAAGAAGCGCGTGGTCTGGGCGAAGAGCTACTAGCCCTACTCGCTCGCGTGATCGTAGCGAGCGTGGCACGCTGTCCTTAGATGAAGTGCCCCGTCGATCAGACACCGCTCGAAGAAGCGGGCCGCACGATGAAGTGCGCGACGTGTGAAGGTGCGTGGGTGCGCGAGGATGCGCTGGTCGCGATCCTCGAGCAACGCGCGTCCACGCTCGTCGAGCTTCCGTGGATGGCGCGCGAGGACAAACCGCGACCGTGCGCCGAGTGCGCGACGCCGATGCAGACCGTGAACCTCGGGTCGGTAGCGCTCGATCGCTGCGCTCAGCACGGCGTGTGGTTCGATGCGAACGAGATGACCACGCTGTTGCGGCAGGCGAAGCGATTCAAGACGCAGCAGGGAATCGTCGAGGATCATCGCGAGGGCCTCCTGCAGCGGCTCGCGAAGCTGTTCTAGCGACGCGGACCACCCGGCGGCAGCTCGACCGGCGGGGCCTGGAAGTAGTAGCCGAATGTCGCGCTCACCGTGAGCGAGCTGTTCACGGTGATCCGGCAGAGGCCACTGCCGGTGCATGCGCCACCCCATCCGAGGAACGTCGTCGGTAGGCTCGACAGCGGCGTGAGCGTGATCGTCGCGCCGTACGGAATCGTCGCGGTGCACTGCGTGTAGCCCTCACCGCAATCGATGCCCGGCCAGTTGCTGATCACGCGGCCCCGGCCGTTGCCGGCGAGCGAGATCGTGACGGTCAGCGATCCGGTGGTGAACTGCTGGATCGGCCCGACGAACACACCGCCGCCCGTCTTCTGGAAACGAACGCGCCAGTAGTAGATCGAGTTCGGCGCGAGGCCGGAGAGCGGTTGCGTGCCGTTGATGCCGTACCCGGTTCCCACGGCCGTCGCGCCAGTGGTCGCGCCGAGCGCCTGTGTCGTGCCGTACTCGATCGACGTCGAGCCTGCGGCGTAGAAGTTCGTCATGCCGAAGCTCACCGTCGCGCTCGTCGGCGTGATGCTGCTCGCCGAGGCCGCGCCGAACGCCGGCGCGTAGAGAACGGTCATCGGTTTCACCGGCAACATCGGCGCCGCCCAGGTGTTGTGGACGAGTCCGCCGAAGCTGTCGGCGGTGGTACCGGTCAGCTCGCGCTCGACGATCACCGGGACGCGAATGTCGAGTGACTGTCCGGGTGCGAGGCCGGCAGCCTCGGGCGTCGTGCCCGTGTAGACGAAGAAGAAGCCGTTGTTCGGTCCGACGAGCGCGGACTGACGGCAATTGATCGGCATGACCTCGCCGGTCGCCTTCTCGTGGCGGCAGATCACTGGATTCGTCGGGCTGATGGCGAGGCTCGCACCCGGAGGGAGGAACATCTCGATCGACACGCCGTCGAAGCACGTGAGGTTTCGCGCGAGCACGTGGATATAGGTGATGTCGCCGGTGGTGACGGGATCCGATGGGTCATTCCAGTAACCAGCGATTCCTTCAGTCTGCGCAGCACCGACCGAGCACGTACCGGAGATGACCGTCGGGGTGCCGTTCACCCAACCGGGCGCCGCGTGAGCGGTGGAGGGAATCGCGATGGCTACGAGCAGGCTCGAGAGAATCAGCGGTGAGGTTTTCATGACAGTCGAAGGAGTGGCGCCCTTCATCTCGTCGCAAACAAACCCTCCAGCGCTGCAATGCGAGGACTTCGTTCAGCTAGTTGGACTCCCGCCGTGGAGCGAGTGGTCTCGTCGCATTGTAGGCGCCTCGCTCCGGCGCTACTGTCGGCGCACATGTCGTCCGACCGAAAACCCTTCAAGCGCATCCTCCTGAAGATCTCGGGAGAGGCCCTGATGGGGGATCAGAGCTACGGCATCCAACCCGAGGTCTTGAAGGCTGTCGCGCGCGCGATCGCGGGCGTGGCGAACCGAGGCATCGAGGTGGCTGTCGTCGTGGGTGCCGGCAACATCTTTCGCGGCGCGCAGGCGCGCGGCATGGATCGCGCGACCGGTGACTACGTCGGAATGCTCGCGACCGTGATGAACGCGGTGACGCTGCAGGAGGCGATCGAGCGCTTCGGCGTCACCACGCGCGTGCAGTCCGCGATTCCGATGTCACAGCTCGCCGAGCCGTATATCCGCCGCCGCGCGATTCGCCACCTCGAGAAGGGGCGCGTGGTGATCTTCGGCGCGGGCACCGGGAATCCGTTCTTCACCACGGACACCGCGGCCGCGCTGCGCTCCATGGAGATCGGCGCCGACGTGTTGCTCAAGGCGACGAAGGTCGACGGCATCTACGACAAGGATCCGAAGAAGCATGCGGATGCGAAGCGCTACAAGACGCTGACATTCACCGATGCGCTCAAGGGCGATCTGAACGTGATGGACGCGACCGCGTTCGCGCTGTGCCGCGACAACGAGATGCCGATCATCGTTTTCAACATGACCTCGCCCGACAACATCGGGCTCGTGCTGAGCGGCGAGGCCGTGTGCACGCAGGTCGTGCGAGACATCGAGAAGACCGAGTACGCCTGAACCACGCGAGGGGATCATGATCAACGACATCACTACTGACTCTGAAGACGGCATGAAGAAGGCGGTCGATTCGTTCAAGCGCGACCTCCAGAAGATCCGCACCGGCCGCGCGAACGCAGCGATGCTCGACACGATCAAGGTCGACTACTACGGCACGCCGACTCCGGTGAATCAGGTCGCTACAGTCCAGGTCGTCGATGCGCGCCTCATCACCGTGAAGCCGTGGGAGAAGAACATGATCGCGGTGATCGACAAGGCGATCCGCGCGAGCGATCTCGGCATCAACCCGGTCGCCGACTCGGAGCTGGTTCGCCTGCCGATTCCGCCGCTCACCCAGGAGCGCCGCAAGGAGCTCGCGAAGGTCGTCAACAAGCAGACCGAGGAAGCGCGTGTCGCCGTCCGCTCGGCCCGTCGCGATGCGATGGACATGATCAAGGATGCCGAGAAGGACAAGCAAATCACCGAGGATCAGCGCAAGGACGGCGAGAAGAGGATCCAGGACCTGACCGACAAGTACATCGCGATGGTGGATGACGTCGCGAAGGCCAAAGAGAAAGAGATCATGGAGCTCTAGGCGCTCCTGGCCGCAATGACGCGCGAAGGCTCCCTTCGCGGTATCATGCGGCCTAGATGTCGGGAATTCCGGCGGGAGCCGGGTCGCTCCTGGGAAAGCGGCTCGGCAAGTTCGAGATCTTGGCCCTGCTGGCTCTTGGCGGGACTGCCGAGATCTATCTCGCGCGAATCGGTGGTGCGGCGGGGTTCGAGAAGTACGTGGTGGTCAAGTGCCTGCACGACCACCTCGCGGACGACCAGGAGTTCGTGAAGATGTTCCTCGACGAGGCGCGGCTCGCGGCGCACCTCGATCACTCGAACATCGTCCAGACCATGGAGCTCGGCGAGCACGAGAATCGCTACTACATGGTGATGGAGTTCCTCGCGGGACTCTCGCTCGCGATGATCGTTCGCCGCGTCGGCGAGCGGATGCCGGGCGGACGGATGCCCGTGCCGCTCGCACTCAACATCTTGGCGCAGGCGTGCGCGGGTCTGCACTACGCACACGAGCGCCAGGTGAACGGCAAGTCGCTGCACATCGTGCATCGCGATATCTCGCCGCAGAACCTCGTCATCAGCTTCGAGGGTGTGGTGAAGGTCGTCGACTTCGGCATCGCGAAGGCCGAGATGCGCGAGACGAAGACGCGCTCGGGCACCATCAAGGGCAAGTTCGCGTACATGTCGCCCGAGCAGTGCGTGGCGACGAACGTCGATCGCCGCACCGACGTGTTCGCGCTCGGCGTGATCGCGTGGGAGCTGCTCACCGGCAAACGACTGTTCAAGAAGAACTCGCCGTACGAGACGTACCAGGCCGTGATCGACTGCAATGTCGATCCGCCGTCGAAGCACAACCACGAGCTCGATCCCGCCGTCGACAAGATCGTGATGAAGGCGATCGCGAAGCACAAAGAGAATCGCTACGCGACCGCGGAAGCGTTCGGCGATGCGTTGCTCGGCTATCTCCATCACCGCGGCAAAGGCTCGGGCCCCGGTGATGTCGGTCGGTTCTTCGACACGGAGTTCGCGCAGGAGATCGAAGAGCACGGCGCGCGGATGCGCGAGCTGATCTCGGGGCAGGAGGACTTCTCCGTCGACACCGGCGTCAAGTGGAGCGAGGAAGACGAGAGGAACGCGGCCGCGGCTGCGGCGGCGGCCGAGAACGTCGACATGACGCGCGATATCTCGCGCAAGAAGCCGCACGAGGAGTCGATCTCGTTGTCCGCGGCGGATCTGCAGGCGCTTGATCGTCCGAGCTCCGGCGGCTTGTCCGACGTGATCGGATCGTTCGAGTCCGATCCGCCGACCGGCGAGGACGGCGACATGCCCGCCGACCGAACGCGCATCGAAGCGAATCCTCTCGAGCGCCTCAAAGAGATGAACATCGCGGCGAAGACGGCGACCCCGGCGAAGGGAACGCCGGTGCTGCAGCCGCGGCAACCGACGGTGCCCGCAGGACCCGCCGCGAAAGCCGAACGGACCACGCCAGCGCCGCAGCCGGCCGTACTACCGCATCAAGCGCACAAGATGCCGCCGTCGGGACCGCTGCCGTTGCCCGCGCCACCGACGGGACCCATCGCTGCGGGACCGGGCACGGCGTCGCCCAACGTGCCGACGCAGATGGTGCAGATCGGCGCACCGGTGCCGACCAACGTACCGCCGCCGTCGGGGCCGCCGTCGCGCCCCTCGGGATTCCCGAACTTCTCGAATCTGCCGACGATGATCGCGGACGAGTCAGTGATCGAGCAGCCCGCCACGCAGCTCGATCAATCCGCGTATCCCAACACGCCACCGCCGGGCGCGCTGTCGATGCCGAACGGATCGCGAACGGCGGCGCCGTCGGGGCCACCGCAAACTCTGCCGACGGGATACCCCGTGATGAACGCGCAGCTCTCGAACGCGATGCAGCGCAGCGGTGACGTGTTCCCCAGCGCGATGCCGGGCTATCAGCAACAACAGATTCCCGACAGCGGTCAGATGATGCACATGGCATCGCCCGTCGGACCGCAGTACGGCCAGCAGGTCGATTGGGCACAAGCCGCTGCAGCGCCCGCGCGAGCGATGCCGAAGTGGCAGCTCGTCGCGATGTTCGTCGGCGCGATCCTCGGTGCGTTGCTGATCACCGTGATCATCGCGAAGATCGCGGGCTGATCTACTTCTTCGCGGGCGGGACCGCGACGCCACCGGGCTGCGCGGGATCGAACTCGGCCTTCGAGACCGGCAGGCCACGCAGCACGAGCGTGAGCACCGTGCCGGGCACACCGACGTACGCCTTCGGAAGGAACAGGAAGTAGTTCTTCACGCTGTCTTCCGGCGGCGGAGTCCCGTGCTTTTCCGTCGCAGGATTTCCGGTGCACATGCGCATCTTCTCGCCTGGCTGCAACACGAAGCCGGGGTCGATGATGCCGAGCAAGGACTTCTTCGCGGAGCCTCTCTTGCCGACGGTCATGCCGCAGCCACGCGTGTTGAAAGGAGTCTTTCCTGCGTTCTCGAGGATGACCCACTCGGAGTTGAGTGCTTCCGCATTTTCTGCGGGCTTGATCTCGACGATTCGGACCGCCATGGGTCGGGCAGCATACTCGACGCGAGCATTGCAATCCGTCGGAAAGCACAGATAATCGCGGCGATGGGCAAAGAGGTGATCCGCGTGGTGGCCGCCGTGATCGAGCACGACGGCCGTTACCTGATCACGCAGCGGCAGGGAAACGCCGTGCTGCCCGGCCTCTGGGAATTTCCCGGCGGACGCGTCGAGCCCGACGAGAGCGAGACTGCGTGCCTCTTGCGCGAAGTGCGCGGACGCATCGGTGTCGAGGTGATCATCGGCAACAAGCTCGGCGAGCACTTGCACGACTACACCGGCTATCAGGTTCACCTGACGATGTACTCGTGCAAGCTGCCGTCGGAAGCGCGTCCATATCCGGCCACGGTTGCTGACTTGCGCTGGGTCACGTCGCGCGAGTTTCTCGACTACGACTTCCCGCCTGCCGACGAGAAGACAATGTCGAAGCTGCTCGGCCTCGTTCGCAATTAGCCGTGGCGCGGCAGTGGCGAAGCGTCGGTCTCCAGACCGACCTCGAGCTCGCTGCGACGCGCGGCTCGGTCACCGATCGCGATGACTACTCCGTCGTCGTGACGCCCGACGATCCGTCGTACTACACCGGCAATCAGCTCGTGTTGCCGGCCGCACCGCAGGTCGGCGAGGTCGCGTACTGGACGCGCAAGTTTGCCGCGGAGCTCGGGCGCGATCCGGAGATTCGCCACGTCGCGCTGCGCTGGGATGGCATCGCCGGAGATGTCGGCGCGCGCAGCGAGCTCGAGGCTGCGAGCTTCACGATCGATTCGAGCGTGGTCATGACCGCGCCGCGGATCACCGCGCCATCGACGCTGTTCGAGGTGCGGCCGCTCGCCGTGCGCGAGATGCAAGCGACTGCCGAGCTCGCGTACGCGATCGGCGATCGCCACGACGAGACGATGCGGACGTTCCTCGCTCGTCGCGCCGCGTGGCAGCAGCAGCTCGTCGGAACGGGCCAAGCGATGTGGTGGGGCGCGTTCGATCGCATCCACGGACGACAGACGCTCGTCGGTAGCCTCGGCCTCGTCGCGCTCGGCTCTCTCGCGCGCTATCAGGACGTCCAGACCGCGGCGTCGCATCGACAGCGTGGCATCGCGAGCGCGCTACTCGTGGCGGCAGCGAACGCGTTGTTGCCGTCGGTCACGACGTTGGTGATCGTCGCCGAGCCCGAGAGCGCCGCACAACGCGTGTACACGCGCGCGGGCTTCACGGCGATCGAGACCGTCGCGTCGGCGTGTCGCTATCCAGCGCGCGACTAGTCTTCCTGGATCGCGTTCGCGTCCCAGTCGACTTTGATGATCTTCACTTCGCCGGACTCGACGGTGATGTTGCGGATCTTCGACTCGAAGTCGGTGAAGATCTTCACCTTGTGCTTGCCGGCGGAGAGCTGGATGCTCGTCGGCGCCGCCTTCTTCGGGCCACCATCGACGGACACCCAACCCGACGGATAGGCCATCACGCGAAGGAACCCCACGTCCTCGGACGGCTTCGCGGACTTCTTCGGTGCGGGTTCATCGTCGGCATCGCGGTCGCGACGCGAGCCCTGACGCGACGACGGTGGCGTCGGCGACACGCGCGCGGATGCCTTCTTCTTCTCGGCTTCCTTCGCCGCTTCCTCGGCCTGCTTCTTCGCGAGCGACTCGGCGTCGGGCGCGGTCGTCGACGGATCGGTCAGCTTCGGGAGCTCGCCGGAATTCGTCGTCGCGACCTGCGGGTTCGCCGGCGCGACCTGTGGGTTCGCCGCCGCGACTTGCGGGTTCGCCGGCGCGACCTGCGGGTTCGCCGGCGCGACTTGCGGGTTCGCCGCGACTTGCGGATTTGCTGGCGGGTTCGTCGTCGCGACCTGCGGGTTCGCCGGCGCGGGGTTGGCCGGCGCGGGGTTGGTCGGCGCGACCTGCGGGTTCGGTGTCGTCGGATTCGTCGTCGCGACGATCGGCGCGGTGTTCGCGGTGAGATCGATCGGCGCATTCGGATCGACGGGCGCCGGCGGCGTCGTCGGATTCGGCGTCGCGACCGGGTTCGGCGTGGGCGTCCCCGCGGGATCCGGCGTCGCGCCGCGATCCTCTTTGGCCGCGACCTCTTCGGTCGGCGCCTGCTGCTTCGAGCGCGTCTGCATCACCACCGCAGCGACGACACCGAGGACCGCGGCGAGCGCCATCACCGAGATCGCCCACTTGTTGCTACGCGCATCGCCGGCACCTGCCGCGACGCCGGTCTGTCCGCCGTGCGCCGAGACCGCGGTGCCACCATGCACGCTCGCGAGCTCTTGCTGCGGCGCGGGCTGGTTCTGGCCGAGCTGCCACTGCGGCATGCCGGAGGCGTTCGCGTTGAAGATGTTCGGCATCTCGAGGAGCTTCGCCATCACGGCGGCTTGCCCCTGCGGTTGCGCGGGCTGTGGTGGCGTCTGCTCGACGATGACCGACGCGCTCGCCGACTTCGAGAACGACTCGTCGGTATCCGCGTTCGAGTCCGCCGGGTTGAACACGCTCGCGCTGTTGTTCTCGACGTGCGACGCACTACGGCTCGCCGACGCCGACGCGGACAGGTTGCTCTGGCTCGCGCGATCGGGGACCTGGTTCTGACTCGGGCGATCCGATACGCGTGGCGCGGAGCGACGACCGCCCGCGGGCGTGACATCGATCAGCGAGCGCGTGAACAGCGTGACGGGACGATCGGTCACCATCGTGCGCGGACCACCGGGGGCCGCGACGGCAGTACCCGTGCCGAGCGCGGACGGGCCGACTTCGCCGATCATCTTCGCGAGGTCGGATGCGCCTTCGCGCCACTGGTTCGTGAAGCGCTCGTCCATGAGCGCGTCGGCGAGCTTCTGCATGCTCGCGTAGCGCTCGCGTGGATCGTGCGCGAGAGCGCGCATGCAGATCGCATCGAGTCCGTGCGGAACGCTCGGCTTCACGATGCGCGGCGGGATCACGCGCATCTGACCCGACTCGCGCTCCTCGGCCGTCACTTGTCGACCGAAGGGATGCGCGCCGGTGATCAGCTCGTAGAGCACGACGCCGAGGGCGAACACGTCGGAGCGCGGCGTGAGCGGCTCGCCGCGCGCCTGCTCGGGAGCCATGTACGCCCACTTGCCCTCGACGACACCCCAGCCGCCGCCTTCGCGACGTGCGATGCCGAAGTCGGCGACGCGAACTTCGCCGGACGTGGTGAGCAGCAAGTTCGACGGCGAGATATCTGCGTGAATGATCGCGCCGCCCGGTCGCGCATGCGCGAACTCGAGACCGGAGCACGCGCTGTGCACGATGAAGCTCGAGATGCCGAGCGGCAGCGGCTTGGATCCGCGCGCCTTGAGGAGCTGACGCAGCGACGGACCGTCGACGAAGTCCATGACGAGGAACACGTCCTCGCCATCGCGCGCGAGATCGATGACCGACACGACGTTGCCGTGCGTCCAACCGACCAGGAGCTTTGCTTCTTGAATCAGGCGATCGACGAACACCTTGTCGTTCGCGAGCTCGGGCAGGAGCCGCTTGATCGCGACCGGCTTTTGAAACCCGTGATCGCCGAGCGAGTGGCCCGCGAACACCTCGGCCATGCCGCCGCGACCCAGTAGATCGCCCAGCACGTAGCGTCCCGCTTGGCGCTTGCCGCTCAGGTCCGCCGACGATCGACGAGCTCGTTCTGGTTCGCTGGTCCCGGCCATCGACAAGTAACGGTACTGCAACGGATGTACCGGGGCCAACCGATCTCACATCCACGGTTTTCGTTGTGGTTATTGGTTAGGCATACTTGGGCCTACATTGTAGATCCGGGGCCCACCCCCCACACCACGGAACTACTCCCCCACGACCGTAGCGAACGACGCCCAAAGCGTTCTACTCCAGTCTCACGAATGCAGGCCCCCTCCCCGGAATCACAACGGATCTTCACGCGCGAGACGTTGCACGATCAGGTCGCGATCATCACCGGCGGCGGCTCCGGGATCGGCCTCGCGACCGCACGCGAAATGGTGCGGATCGGAGCACGCGTCGCGATCTGCGGACGCACGCAAGAAAAGGTCGACGCCGCGGTCGCCGAGCTCGGTGAAAACGCGTTCGGCCTGACATGCGATATCCGCGAGCCCGCGCAGGTCGAAGCGTTCGTGAAGCGCGTGATCGAGCGCTTCGGTCGGCTCGACATCCTGGTCAACAACGCCGGTGGGCAGTTCCCGTCGCCGGCGCAGATGATCTCGCCGAACGGATTTCTCGCGGTCATCAAGAACAACCTCGTCGGCACGTTCCACATGTGTCGCGAGGTCGCGAACCAATGGATGATCCCGCAGAAGGGCGGTCGCATCGTCAACGTGATCGCGAACATCTATCGCGGCTTCCCCGGGATGGTGCACACGGGTGCTGCACGCGCGGGCGTGGAGAACATGACGATGACGCTCGCGGTCGAGTGGGCGCAGTTCGGCATCCTCGTGAACGCGGTCGCGCCGGGCATCATCATCTCGACGGGGACCGCGCAATATCCGCCGCAGCTCCTCGAGATGGGCAAGCGCGAGACTCCGCTCAAGCGCGCAGGCACGTGCGAAGAAGTCGCCGCGTCGATCGTGTTCCTCGCATCGCCCGCCGCGCAGTTCATCACCGGCACCACGCTGCGGATGGACGGCGGTGCCTCGCTGTGGGGACACACCTGGGAGATCCCGTGAACCTGGCGCTCGACGGCAAGCTCTGCCTCGTCGCGGGCGCATCACGCGGAATCGGTCGATCGATCGCACTCTCGCTCGCACGCGAAGGCGCGCGCATTTGCGCGATCGCACGCAACGCCGATGGCCTCGCGGCCCTCGAGCCCGAGCTCGCATCCGCCGGCGGCGGTCCTCACGCGACGATCGCGGCGGATGTGGCCACTGTCGATGGTGCGCAGCTCGCCGTCGATGCGTGCGTGGCCGCGCTCGGTGGCATCGACATCGTCATCGCGAACGTCGGCAAGTCATTCGCGCGCGACTCGCACGACATGACCGACGAGGACTTCGCCAAGTCGCTCGACATGAACCTGTGGACGTCGGTCCGCGTCGCGCAGCGGGCGCATCCACATCTCGTCGCGCGCGGTGGCGGATCGATCACGATGATCTCGTCGGTGTGGGGCCGCGAAGCGGGCGGCGCGCCCGGCTACAACGTCGCGAAGGCTGCGGTCATCTCGCTCGCGAAGGCGCTCGCGAACGACTACGCGCGCGACAACATCCGCGTGAACTCGATCGCGCCCGGATCGATCTTGTTCGACGGCGGCGGCTGGGATCGACGCGTCAAAGCGGATCCCGCGGCGATGGCGGAGTTCGTGAAGCGCGAGCTTCCGTTCGGTCGCTTCGGAACGCCGGAAGAAGTCGCCGACGTCGTCGCGTTCGTCGCATCGCCGAAATCATCCTGGATCACCGGCGCGTGCATCACCGTCGACGGCGGCCAGGGCAAGTCGTTCTAACGAGCTTCGAGGAGCACGGACATCTTCGTCGGGCCATCGACGGAGACCTCATCGGTATACGGCTTGTAGCCATCCGCGCGGATCTCGATCGCGTGCGTGCCGAGCGAGAGTCCGGGGACCGTCGCGCGGCGCTGGAACAGCTCGGTCACCGCTTTGCCATCGACAAACACGGTGCCGCGCTCCGCATTGCTCGAGATCACGAGATCACCGGTGGCGTCATCGATCACGCGCGTGAAGATCGTGCGGGCCCACTTCGCCGCGGTGGTCGACATCGGCGCGTGCTCGCGCAACGAGCGGACGCGCTTGCCTGTCTGCACGTGGATCACGTCGAGATCGAGGATGAACAACTTGCCGCGCGACTCGATCGTTCCGGCGAGCACGTAGTCGACACCGAGCTTCGCGCCGGTGGCGGCGGGACAATCGGACTCGGTGATCATGCAGTCGACGGCCACGAGCGCGGCGACGAGCTGCTTGCGCGAGGTGGTCGAGCGATACGTCGCGGACTTCTTCGTGCCCGCGGTGCGCAGCGCGGCTTCGAGCGAGAGCGCGATCTTGTCGGCGCGGAAGTCCTTCGCTCGTAGACCGACGGCGAACGTGGGTGCA
>Ga0154020_10003900_pt1 | contig 17836 bp, 4 predicted proteins | sample Klosneuvirus_201_FD_109709 | JGI IMG/M metagenome (GOLD analysis project Ga0154020, IMG submission 109709) | Active sludge microbial communities from wastewater, Klosterneuburg, Austria - Klosneuvirus_20160825_MG | ecosystem: Engineered > WWTP > Aerobic digester > Activated sludge | place...
ACGCTGAACAGCTCATCCAGCACCGTGTAGTGGTAGCTGGTGAGGGACTTGGTCCCGTCGACGTCAAAGAACTCTTCGGTCCCGAGCAGCTGGTCCCCGTCCAGGATGCGCGCCGTTTGGCTGCCGTCCGGGTCCAACGTGGTGACGCGTTGACGGAACACCCCGTTGTGCGCCCAGGCGCCGTAGAAGAGTTCGGTCACGCGGTTGCCCGGCTCGGTGACCTTGGTGGGCCGGTCACGCACGTCCAGCACCGTCTCCGTGGCGTGCGCAAGCTCCGGCATCCCAGTGGTCAAACCGAACACGCCCAGCGCCAGCACCAACGCAATGGGCTTGCTGGTACGCACCGCGCGGCCCCACGCGTCCACATTGTGCGCACCGTACAGCGTTGCATTGGAGCCGGAGGCCTCCTCGGTCTTGGCCGTGAAGCGCTTGGCGCCCATCCCGTCCACCGCGGTGAACGTGAACACGTTGCTTCCGGTGGACTCCACCAAATTGGACGTGGTGGCGCAGCGGGCGGCGTCAACACCAGTCATCCCGGGGCACGCGTACGTGGCGTACACCACCGCTCCGCCGGTCAACGGGGAGGTGGCGCTGCTGAACCTCCCGCGGTGGTCATACGTCAACGTCATCACCGCGCCGTTGGCGTCCGTGGTTCGGGTGGGCTTGCCCCAGCGCAGGTCCCATTCCTGCCTGGACACCAGCCCAAGATTGTCATCCCGGACCTCCGTTGGGAAGGTACGCGTGGCGTCATAGTCCAACTGGATGACCTGGCCGGTGGCGGCGGTGATTCGGCGCAGGTTGCCAACGTCATCAAAGCCATAGCGGGTCAACAACACGCCATCATCATGCCAGGCGCGGTGCTCCAGCAGGTTGCCGCGCGCATCAAACGTTGCGCTGCGGGAACGCAGGAGGTTGCCGTTGTGGCGAACCTCCAGGTGCTCGGGGAGCCCGGCCACGTAGGACGGGCCCACCGCCGCGTACCGGACGGCCACTTGCACGTCGTCCGCAGGATCATCCACGTCATCCTGGTCTTCCACCAGCGTGACGTTGCCGTACCGGTCATACGCCACGTTGCGCTCCAGCTTGCGCGCCGTCACGCCGTTGTCCTCATGGCTCACACGCAAGGTGGCGTTCGGGTGCACCACCACCGCGTTGCACGGGTTGGCCGGGTGGATTCTCCATTCTGGCTCGCCCGGTGCTGTGTATTTGTCCTCCAGCATGGAGAGCGGCTGCTGCACCGGGCACAACACGGGGTCATCCATGACGGAGACCACAACTGGGTGGTGATAGGTTTGCTGGGTCAATTCCAGAACCCCAGCCGCGCAGTTGGGCTGCGTGGCCAACATCTGTTCCAACACCTTCCCGGCGTGCTGGTAGTCGCTCACATCGTACTTGGTGCAGGAATACCGGCGCTGCCCGGGGTCACCCGGCAGCACCTGCTGCGTCACCACGTGCCCAAAGCCAAGGAAGTCCTTGTTGAGCCGGTCCCACACCCCTCCCGCATAAGCGTGGGTCCACGTGTGTTTGCGCGTGCGGTCACCTGTCGCCGTTGGCCGGTCCATGCTGTTGACGTCATGGTTGACCGTGACCTTGCTCAGCACCCACCGGTTTTGCGGCATCTCAAACGTGTTGCCGGTGCGCGCGTACTCCATCTCAATGGAGCCCCCCAGCGGGTTCACCACCTTGATGAGCCGGTTGACCTTCCCAAGCTGATTGAGCCGCGCCTGGAGCTTGCCTTGGGGGGCGCGCCGCACCGGCTCCGGGAGTCCATCCCCGTCCAAGTCCATGAACTGCACGTTGCTCCAGCTCACTGTTTGGCCCGCACCCACGCCAATGTTCACCCCAAAGCCGATGGGCGCACCACCGCTCAACCCCCCGCCACCGCCAATGGACAACGTAAACGCGTTGGTGGCGCTCAGCGCGCTGGGCAACGGTGCCTGCGCAAGCTGGTTACCCAGACCCGGCGGCATGAAGCCCAGGCCAGGGATGCGCGTTCGCATTCCGTCCGCCAGGTTCTTGAGGGAATCAGTCACGTTCAACTGCACGCTCGAGGGCAGCGCGTCGTCCACCAGGCCGGCCAGGTCTGGCAACTGCCCCTGGGTGGAGACCGTCAGGTAGACGGTGGGGGAAAACCGGCGGCCCAGGTTGAAGTTCACCACAATGGTTCCTGATGCAAGGTTGCGCACCAGGTCCGGCAGCCCATCCCCGTTGATGTCCGCCAGCGTGGCATGCTGGTTGTGGCGCGAGATGGAACCGGCGCCGTGCATTCCGGCGTGCGCACCCTTCACCGACGACAGCCCCGCATTGATGTTGCCACTCAGCCCCACGGAGACGCCCACGCCCAACAACCCATCCGGCGGATAGGTTCCACCGCCTTCATCCGGCGTGAACGCAAAACACGTGTCGCCTTCATCAAAGACGCCCCCCAGGTTGAGCCGCGCCACCACGCCGGAGCAGCCAAACCCAAGTCCGGACCGCACCAGGTCCGGCAGCCCGTCGCCGTTGATGTCTGCCAGCTGTGACAGGTCCACCTGGAAGGTGAGGTCACCCGCGCCGCTGGCCGAGAACGCCACGCCCTCCCGCGCCGCCGTCATGGCCACGTTGGCGCGGTTGCCACACGCCTTGCCCTGGCCGTTGTTGCACATGGGCTGCATGGGAGATGTGGACGCGCTGGCGTTAAGGCTGTTGGAGACGCTGAGCGTGCCTTGGTACGGCAAATTGGCCCGGGTGAGGCGCGGGCCGGGTGGGACCACACCCGTTTGAGGCAGTTCTGCCTTGAGCACCAGGATGCCCGCGGTTGTTTGCAGCAGGATGTCCGGGATGCCGTCCCCGGTAACATCCCGGTAGTCCAGGATGGATTCGTTGAGGCTCACACCGAGGCGCGCACCAAAGACGGACATAGAAAGACTGTTGCTGATCCCGGCGTTGACGGTGAGGCGCGGCGCAGCGCGCGGGCAGGTCAACACGCGCTTGATGCGCTCCAGGTCTTCGCGCGCAACAGGCACGGTCACCGGCATCCCAGGCAGGCCGCTGACATCACCAGGGAGGCAACGTCCCGGCGAGGCGTACGCCGCTTCAATCTTGCTGCTGGCGCAAGTCCCTTGGAAACGGTCGCCAGTGCCAGCCGGGAACATTGGGATGAGCCGTGGCAAGTGCAACGCCTCAAACGGCGCCGCGGTGACCTGCTCCAGAGCGGTTCCAAATTCGACAAAAAGGCCTTCCATTTTTGGCCCTACGCCGGGGGCGCCGACACCCACGCTGGACCGCGTCAGCGCGAGCGCCTCCGTCAAGGCGTCACGCGCGGGACTCAGGCGCTCCGCCACCGGCCGCGGAAGCACAGACGTGGCATTGGCTGGGTTGGACAGGAACCCCAGGCCATCCTGCATGCCCTGACCCAAGCCAGACAGGGGCACGTCCCAATCCCCCAGCGCGGGAGACCAGCCTTCCAGGTCCGGCCCCTCCATCACTTGCTCGCGCGGGTCCGTGGGGTCGCTTACGGCTTCCCCATAACCCCAACCGTTGAAAGCATCTGCGGTGAAAAGCCGGTTAAGGCTTTGGAGTGCTACGGGCAGCGGCAGCCCATAGGTTCCTTCTGGTTCAAGGACGTTGATGGCGTCCGGCAGGGGGGTCGGCTGCCCGCCGTTGATCAACCGAACCGCAAGGAAGCCAGGTGGCGGGTCCTGCGCGACGGCAAGCAGGAACATCCACTCCGCCCATTGAACGGAGTACCGCTGCAATGCCTCCGGTTCCAGCCAGGACTTGAGGAAACTGATCATCCCGGGGATGTCGGTGGGGCTTGGCGTAAGCCGCGCTTTCAGCAGGCTGGGGGGCGGCTCAAGTGTCAGGAACACATCACCGTCACCAATGTCCGCCGAGGTGAGCGTTGTGGCCCAACGGGGGCTTGGCGGCGCTGCCTGGTTTTGCTGCGCCGGTGTGAAACACGCGGGCGGTGCGGCAGGGGCGTCAGAACAGAAGACGACACACGCCGACGGGACACACGGCAGGGCGCACAGTCCTGGAGCGTTGCATCCAAGGGGTGTGGGGTTGATTGCAAACCTGTGGAACGCGCCACCGTTGGCCTGCTGAACAAGAAGTGTGGGCCGGTCTTCCCTGCTGCCCATCAACCAGGTCACGGGCAGTGTGAGCCCCACCTCAACGGCCTCATTGTTCTTGCGTTGCACGCGACGGTAATAGCCCTTGTGCGGCGCCAACGGCTTCCACCCCACGTGGACTGGCACGGGCACCACCGCCCCACCCGCTGGCGCCACCGCCACACCGCCCGCTGGCTTGATGAGGCTGGTGACTGTCTCATCCCCGTTGGTGAGGTCATCAAAGGTCAACGTGAACAGGTCAACCTGCACCGCGCCTGGATCAACTGGCGTCCTGGCCTGGACATAGACGTAGAGCAGGTCCCCAGGCGCAGTGTCTGCCAGGGCAGCGTGCACCGGAATACCCAGCGGTGCCGCGCCATTCAGGACCTGGTCCGGCAAAGGCGCCTGCCCATCCAACGCCACCGGGATGTGGATGATGTCGCACGAGGGAAGCGCCTTCAGGAACGCGCCGGCCAGGTTGCCTTGGATTTCAGAAGGGAGGTTGAACAATCCCGCGCCAACCGCGGTGGTCGCGTCCAACCCGTTGAAGGGGAACAGTGACGTCGGATTTTGGTTGACAAGGTCCCCAACAACGCCGCCCAGGGGCAACCTGCACCTGGCGTGCACCACGCTCAGGGTCACCTCGTCTTCGGGCAGCAGCGTGTACACTTTGCCGGTGAGTTGCGCGCCGCCACTGCTGCGCTGAATCACCAGCGGCATCACAGCGCCAGTCACCCGGAAGTCACGCTCGCTCCGGTAGGAGCCCGGCACTTGTCTGCCGCCATCCAGTTCCGGGCGGTAGCTCCAGGGCTTTTCACAATGGTTGTCCTCTGCAGGGCAGTTTTCATACTGCACGTCCATGTTGAGCCCAACGGTGTTGGACAACCCAGACAGTTCCTGGTCCGCACACCCGTTTCCAGGTGTGATTCTCACCAACACTTCACCGCCGCGCTGCATGTCGTAGGTTTCCACCAGGAAAATACCGCCCTCACCCGCCGGTCTGGTCACGGGCAACGGCTGCGGAATGTCCTTCCCAAGGTCGCGGTAGCGGCTCAGCGCCTCGGCCATGAAGGGCTCGGCGTCATAGGTCCAACTCCAGACGTTTCCCTCAGCGTCGGCAAACGTTGGTTCGACGGGCTTTGAGACGGGGGGCAGGAAACCTGGGATGGGCAACCGGGTTGCGGTGGTGGTGCGCGGGTTGGGCACGGCGGCCAGCGTCACCATGGGCGCCTGGGTTTGACCCGCACAAGACTCCAACTGGTGTGCGGTCAGCCGCACCGTGACCCGGCCATCATGCGGTGCACGCCAACGCCACACGGCGTCACGGCCGGACACCTTCTCCAGCGTTGTGGAAACAAGGTCATAGAGGTGCGGCTGGTCGCCGTTGGGTGGTGACGGGTCAAGACACTCGGTTCCAAACACGTTGGCGTTGCCGGTAAACACCTGCTGCCCAGTGGGAAGGCGATGCTGGTACCTGGTGGACTCATCCACGTGGTCCAAGAGGCCGTCACCGTTGACGTCCGTGAGGCTGCTGGGGGTGAGGGTAAAGCCCCCTTGGCCGGAAAGGCTGCCCCCAAGGCCAATCAGGTCCACCCCAACCGAGCCTTGGGCGCCAATGTTGAAACCAGCCATCATGTCCTGCTTGAGCACTGGCGCCTCCTGGGACACCAGCCCTGGGTCCTGCGCGCGCGCGCTTTGGGTACCTGCCAATGCAAACCCGCGTCCGGTGTTGATGTAGACGGCTTCAGTGGGCACCGGGAGCTGGGAGACCAGAAACCCCGCGCCGGGAAGCTCCTCGCTCCGGGGTCTGGGCATTTGCACCAGGCGGTCAGGCAGACCATCCCCGTTGACGTCCACCATGCTGACAATGGGCTGTCCGCCCCCAAAGGACCCCGAAAGTGTCAACCCGGCCGAAGGGCCCTTCACGTTGGGCGCGGCCTGGAACCCAAGGGACACGGTCCCGTTGATTTCGCCGTTGCGATTGTCCGAGAGGCTGGCCTGCAACGGAAGGCGGTCCGTGGAGTCCAGGGTCCACTCCTCCAGTCCACCGTTGTCACCTGTGAACGCGAACTCCCCCTGTCCCAGTTTGGAGTACTCAAAGCGTGTGGACTGGACGTCTTCTTCATGCCCCTCCCCAAACGCGTTCACCTGTGCCAGCAAGGTCCGGTAGAGGTTGGACGGGTTGGGTTGCTCGTAGTGCAGCCGCCAGGTCAGAAATGGAACGGTCGTGCCCCCGTCAGCGGCCGCACGGGCAACGGCCACCGCCACCAACCGGTCACGCTGAATCACCGGGAAGCCCAGGGACCCTTCAGTGGCAACATCAAAGCCCACGGGCCAGCCCGCGTCCGGCTGCGCCGGAATCAAGCCTCCAGCGTCCACGTCAACACCGGCGTCTGGCGCGTCGCTGGTCCCAATATCCCGGTACGTCAAACCCACGCGGTACGTGGGGCCAAGGCCACCAGCGCTCGCATATTCAATGGCGTCCAACTTGATGCGCGAAGAGTCACGCGCGCCAGGCTGGCCTCCCGCAACCGCGGTGTCGTACTGGTACGCCGTTGTGTTGCCGTTGGCGTCCTCCACCTTGGCCAGCATCCACCGGCCAATGACCGTGCGGCCTGGCACTCCAGGCAGGGGTGGACCGACGAACACCTCCCCCTGCAGGCGAGCTCCCGGTGTCCCGTAGGTCATGTGGGTACCGTCCTTGTCCGTCACCTCCCAGACGTAGTCCCCAGGGCCCGTCCCACAGCGGACAATCAGCGCAAACCGGCCTTCCCTGCGTTGGCGGAACTGACGCCCGCTGCCACCAGACCTGCACGTCACCATCTCCTGCGTGGGCACCAGCTGTTGACCATCCAGCAGGTACCGCTCCCCCGGACGCTGCCCCAGCAGGTCAGGCCGGCGCTCTGCGTACTCTGGGACGCCATACCGCGTGTCCACGTCCACGGTGGACAGGGAGAGGTTCCATCCCCAGCCCGCAACCCCGTGTCCACCCTGGCTGGTGTACTGCAGCGCCAGAGAAGGCTGGTACCGCCCACGCCCGCGCGGCAGGTTGAAGGGATACGTGATGGACGCAGTGCCATCCGGGCGTGCCTGCGGCGGGGCCACCAGCGTCATTTCCGCGGTGGGTTCCGCCGCTGCCAGCCCGGATACGGCGTTGGGGTTGAAGGACTGCGGCGTGGGTGACTCCGGCTGCACCAACACCGCGTTGATCATGTCGGTGAAGTGGTCGGTGAGCGCCAGGACCACCTGCTGCGAGGTGTCCACGTTCAGCGTCTCCAACGGCTGGTACCGGGCGGTGGCCTCATCAAAGTAAAACGTCTGGATGTCCGTTGGCTGCATGTTGCCGGGAAGCAATGCGCCGTCATACGGCAACGTCACAGTGAGCTTGTTGTTGAAATGGATGGGTGACGGAAGGAACCGGTAGACCGCGCCTCCCGGTGCGGTGACATTCACCATCCCCGGGTTCAGCGGGTGCAACCCCATCTCGCTCACGCGCTGCAGGCTGAGCGTGGTGTCCTGCGCCACCGCGTTGGGAGGCACCTGCACCTTGACGCGCTTGCCCAGGACCAGTTCCCCGCCGGCCCCCGGCATCACCACGGTCTTTGCGGGCGGGTCCCCAACCAGCCCAAACAGCTCCCGCTCCTCTTCGCGCGTGAGCGTGGTGGTGCCGCGTCCCGGCTGCGGTTGCTGCGTGACGTCCTGTTCAAATGCCAGCGGGACCACCGCCTCTTCGCCTGTTTTCAGCTCCACCACCAATTGTGCGTCCACCCGCGCGCGTTGATCCAGACGCATGGCCGCCAGAGAGAACCAACCGTTCTCCACGGCGGCCGTCTGTTGCGTGATGCCCTCGCCAGCCAGGCTCACCACGCCCGCGGCCGGGCGCCCCTGCAAGGACAGGGTCCCCGTCACCACCGCAAACGGGCCAACCCATTGGGCGCGCGCGGGGAAGTCCAACTGCACCTCCATGTGACGCGTGTCTCCAACGGGAAGCGCCAACACCCTGGCCTCCATCACCGCGCCGCCACCCAACAACTGGATGTTGTGCTCAGCCTGGGCTGTCTCCAGGGCCAGGGACGTGAGCCCACGCTGCGCGCTGAGTGCGGTGAACGGTGTCTGACGCCCGTCCAGAACCACCGCCAGGCTTCCCAGGTCCCCCTCGTGCTCCAACTGCAACCCCAGCACCTGCGCGGGCCCCGCCAGCGGCAACGTGATGGGCAAGCCGTGGCTGCTGGTGCTGTCTCCATCCAGCACGGGCGCCCAGGCCGCAACCGGGCCCGGCGGCGCCACCATGCCTTGCCGCGCCTCCATCACCACCCGCACGTCCTCCAGGCGAACATCCCGCGGCGTAAACGGGTCCACACACAACGTCACCCGGTTGGTCCCCAGGCGCAGTTGCTCTGGGGGCAGCAGCATCTCCACCGGACGCCGCGCGCCCGGTGCCTCCACCGCCAGCGCGGCGGGCTGCTGGGCCACTCCACCGTTGATGGAGCGCTCCAACGCAAACAGCCCCCAGGCGTTTGTCGCCTGTGCGGCAAGCACCACGCGCTGCAGTCCGGTGGGCGGCGTGGGCAACTCAAACCCAAAGTCCTGGCAGCGCGTTGCCGTGGCAGACAATGTGACCTGGCTGGGAGACACAATTGCCAGCGCGCTGGTGACGCCGGGTGCGCCATCAACCAACGCACGCAGCGGCGGCCAGGCCCCGCCCGCCCCTGCGGCCAACACCATCACCTCATTGATGCGCATCGGCTGGCCACGCTCAAACTCCAAGCGTGCCTCCAGGGGCCCATCCACCCCCAGAGGCCAAACGTTCCAACCAGCCTGAACTGCCCATTGTTGGCGGACGCCGCCCCGCGCGGGCAGCACCTGCAGGTGCCCCTCGGTTTGCGCATGAACCACCACAATGGGTTGCACCAACCGTGACGACGACCGCAGCGTCACCAACTCAACGGCCTGGTCAACACCCGTTGCCACCAGGCCGTCCCGCAGCGCAGGGACGTTGTTGCCGGCCCCGTCAGAGACCTGCTCCAGCAACACCACGCCATGCCCCTGGCCTGTGGCCGGGTTGTTGGACGCCTTGTCCCGGCACGCTGCCAGGAAAAGCGGCACGAGGAGCCAAGCCAACCGCGCGCGCGTTGTCTTCATTGGCACACCCCCGTGAAAGGATTGCATTGCTGGCCGGCCGGGCACGCGGTGGGTTCACACGCGCCCTCGGCCGAACACGCGCCGCGGGCTGCGCATGCATCACAACCCGGTCCCTCACAGGCCTGGCACGCCGTGCCAGGTGGTGCCGGCGCCCGCACGCACCCGGGTCCATTGGCCCCCACTTCACAGCCCCCCACCCAACACTGGGGCACCACGCTGCAATCCGTCCGCAACTGAGCCCCTGCTTCATTGGTGCACTGGCCACCGTGACACGCAGGTCTGGTCAGCACCGTCCCTTGGCATGACGGCTGTTTGGCGCCTTCAGAGCAGGGCGTCCCATCCTCAAACTCGGTCCGCACACACGCCGCGGCGCCGGGCTCGCACCGTGCCGAGGAACAAACACTGCTCGGTTCGCACGTGTCAGATTGGTGGCAGGTCCAGTTGGGGTGGCCGCCGGTTTCCACCGCACAACTCCAATCCCACGGGTTGCCGCCGTCACAAAACGCAGACGGCGCCAGCACCGAACTGTAGACGCACTGGCCCACGGCGCTGCACTCAGCGGTCTCCACACATGGGTTGATGGGGCAGTCCGCGTCCACAACGCAGCCACCGCCGCCACCTTCAGGACACATGTCCCCGCGGCAGTCCCGGTTCTCGTCTGGCCCGTGGCGCTCGCGGCACTTGGACTGGTCTGCCTGACACCCGCGCCTTGCGTTCTGGAAAGGCTCCGGCGTGGTCACACACAGGTCAAACCGGTTGGGTAGGTGGTCACCGTCCTGGTCCACAGCGGTCACAAAAGGCCCACGCTCCAAACCCAGGTTGGCCACCTGTTCCAGCGCATTGCCCACCGCGTACCTGCTCAATGCCAGGGTGGACCTGCCCATGGGCGGCAGAGCGTCCATGTCAAAGGCCTCCTCGCCGGGCGGCAACATCTGGAGCCCGCGGGCCACACACAGCGCGTGACCAAATGCATCCCGCTCCAGGCGCTCCACACAAAAACGCCCATACGGCGAGTGCGGCCGCTCCCGCTGGCAAATAGGGGGCCCTTCCTCCCGGTCCCCGGCGCAATCCTTGGAGGTTCCAACCCACGCCAGGCCCTTCTCACCCTCGTCCTGGAAGACCCACTGCTCGTCAGGGTCCACAAAGCTGGGACAACAGAACGTGACGTCCTGGAGCGCCAAAGACGTCCGCCCAATCTCCGCGGGTGTCAGGCGTGATTGCCAGTCCTTCACGCATTCGGCGGTCCACACCGCCTTGTCCTTGGCGGCTGTGGCAATCATCCCGTTGGTGAGCACGTCCCGCAGGTCCACATAGTCCTTGCTGCGCACCTGGCTACCAAAGCGCTCCACAAACGTGTTGTTCTCAAACGCCGACCCAGCGGCCACCACCAACGGGCTGCTGCCTGGAAGATTGGCCGTGGTGAGCGCCGTGAGCGTGATGCTCACCTTCCGGTCCAGCACGACCTGGTTGATGGGGATGACCGCCGCGCGGGCCCCGGGAAGAATCACCTCACCGCCGTAGCTGGTTTCAAACTCCACCCGCTGGCTGGCAGCCGTGCTCAGGCGCTTGGACGTGTGGACGCTTGCGCGCACCACGCCCGTGTCATGTTCCACAAAGTCCTCATGTTGGACCGCGTAGAGCTGCTGGGTTGCACCGCCGGCCATACATCCACACGACGCACCCTCATCCTCCAACACCACGCGCACTTCCAGTGGCGGGTCTCCATGCGCACCGGGCCCCAGCTTCAACTCAAAGGTGTCCGCCTTCACCACGTCACCAGCCTCAAGACCGCGGTTGCAGCCTTCCAGCGTCAGCAATCCCGGCGCCTCATCATGCCGGTCACACCCGCAGCCGCGGCCGGACCCTTGGCCGTGTTCGTTGTCGCGCTCAGCCCGGTCCCACTCCTGCTCCTCTTCATCGTCACTTCGGTTACCGGACCCAAACCAGGCGCCCTCCCCCGTTCCGGTGCCGTGGCTTTGCCCCTCGTCTCTGTCACCCCGCCCATTGCCCTGGCCATTGCCGTGGCCGTCGCCGCTTCCGGGACCGTGACCTTGGTGGTGTGCGTGTCCGTGCCTGACACAAGCCCGGTAGCGGCAGGTGACCTTGCGCTGTCCAGCTTCGGAGAGCACCAGGTGCGCCCAGCGGCCAGATGCGTCACCGTCAAGCACCTCCAGGGCGCCTGGGATGGCCACACGCATCAACCCGCAGCTGCACCTGCGGGCCGGGAAGTCTTGAGGTGGCTCAGAGACGCGGCGCGCCACCAGCACCACCGGTTCACACGCGCCGCACGTGGCCGGCGCGCCATCCCGGCACACCGTGACGTCATCACAGGTGCCGTCACCATTGCGGTCGTTGGCGGCGCTGGTGGGGCACACATCACACGCATCGCCCACACCGTCCGCGTCCAGGTCTGACTGGTCCGGGTTGGGGACACTGCGACAGTTGTCCATCACGTCGCAGGCCCCGTCACCATCCGCGTCAACACCGGCGCACCCCTCGCAGACATTCTGCGGCAGTTGCACCCGGACTTCCTGCCGGTGGGCAATGCGCTCCTCCACCTGGGTGTGAATCCATGCGCCACTCACGGCTTGGAGCGTGGTCTGCAGCGCCCCGGTGGCGTCGGTGGTGGTCTGGCGTTCCACGTGGACGGTCCGCTGCTGGCCCTCGGTGCCCACGCTGTGCGCTCCAACGCCAAGAGGCGGTGAGGCACAGGCAAACCGGCCATTCTCGTCGCCGCGGCAGGGCAGCGCGGGTGACAACAGGCCGTCCACCCACAGGGGCACCGCGTAGCCGGGCTCCACCGCACCCTGAACAATGACGTGCGGGCCGGGTTGGACCGCGTCCTGGACGGGCCGCGTGGCCTCCGGGCCAAAAGACGGCGCCTCGGCAACCTGCACCGTGGCCACTGTGGGCAACGAGGTCAGCGTTTGCCCCGCACGCACGCTCTGGGCATAGAGCACAAACGGATGCAACCCGGGCCCCAGCACTGGGGTGAGTGGAATGTAGAACTGCCCGCCAACAATGGGCCCCGTGGCCCAGGGCACACCGTCCCGGCGCACTTCCACCAGGTCACCCTGCGCGGTTCCCTCCAATGCGAGCACGGGCGCCATCACCGCGCGGCCCAGTGCTGGCGCCACAAGCACTGGTTTTGTGGGTGTACCCGCAAGGCAGGACGCGGCCGGCGTGGGGAACCGGTCCCAGCCGTTCTCCGCACAGTAGGGGAAGGAATCCAGGACACTGGGGCTGTTGGAGTCTGTTGGCGTGCAGCCGCTTGCCGGCACGCAGAACCCTGGGTCAACGGCCCTGCCCCAATAGTTGCCGGACCCCGCACTGGACGCTTCAAACGCCGTTGGCGTTGCAAGGCTTTCCGCTCCGCGCGTGGCCTGGAACTGCGGTACGTCCTGGGGCAACCCGCCCACGTCAGAAAGCGTCTGTTCAAAGTTGTTGTGGGTCACCACCGGAACCCACGGAGCCGCCGCGTCGGCCAGCGGGAAGTGGAGTTGCAGGGTCAGCGCGTTGTGTACTTGGACCGTGTTGTTGGTGATGGTCAGGGCGGCAGCACCAGCGGCAGTGCCGGCAACAACGCGCACACCCGCGTTGCTGGACGCGGGGACCATCCCTTCAGGCGGAACGGTATTGAAAACAGTGACTTGGTTGTTCGTAATCAAGGAGGCATGCCCAGGTGTTGCGTTTGTGGCCAAATCAACCACGCTGATGCCCAGGGCGGGGCACCCATCCTTGGGCCCCACGTTGATGCTGTTGTTGGCCAACGTTGCGGCGGGCGCGCCAAAACCACCCACCAGGATGCCCGCGGCAACGCACGGCGGCGCAACGTCCAACACAGCGCCGGTGGGGACGCGTACGGTGGTTCCGGTGACCGACACTTCCGCGGCGCTCGTCCCGTGTGCGGCGTAGGCCAGGACGCCGTAGCCCGGCGCTGTGATGGTGGAGTCCGTCACGCTGCAGGGGTTGTTGGTGGCGTCACACAACACGCCTGCCTGCCCGCCAAGGATGGTGCAGTTGCGTACCGCGCCCCCCGCCGGGAAAAAAACGCTGAATGGCCTGTCTGGAAAAACCTCTTGCAGGCCTGGAAAAACGCCGTATCCGTTGCAGTCCAACGTCATCTGAAAGGACAACTGGATGCTGTCCTCCACGTTGCGCGTGAGCCGACACGTGTTGGTGCCTGCGTCCCACGCACCGCCCAGCTGCGTTTCACAGTCCATTGGTGTGGCCACATGAAGCGTGCCGGACATCCTGGACACAATGAGCGTAAACGCGGCGGTCACGGTAAGCGGCACTTGCATGGTGCCGCCCACGGCCTCCAACTGCAGGTTGATGACCTCTCCGGCGGACACCGTCACCAGCTTGGCAAACCACAACCCATCCTCAGGCAGTCCGCTGATTTGGACAGTTCCGGCGGGGCCCTCCGCGCTGGCCCGTACGTAGGTTGCGCTGCCATTGCGCAGCATCAGGAGCGGCCGGCTGGTCCCTTGGGGGAGCACCACACGGACCGTACCGTTCTCAATCGCTTCGCCATGGGCAACCACGGGGTCCGCCGTACCCCAGGCCATGGTGTACGCCGAAAAGTGGTCCAATGGCGCCGCCACGCGTTGGGCGTGGCGGGTGGTGCGCAGCGGCACAAGGCCAAAGGGCCGTACCTGCGCCAACTGGGGCACCTGGCCTTTGGTTGCGCAGACCGCCGGGTAGGCCACCTGCAGTTCCGCCGGTTGGACAAATGTTGTTCCATCCGGCGCAAGTTCAATGGACGGCTTACACGGGCTGGACCACGTCACCGCCATGCTCAGCAAGCGCGGCGCTGTCAGCGCAAGGGCAGGTACCGTCACGGTCACGCCGGCTGCGGAAATGGTTCCACCCCCAGGTCCAATCACGGCCATCGCCCCCGCGGGCTGTTGCGTTCGCTCATCGGTGGGGTCTGGCGGCGCCTTGCACGCGCTGATTGCGACTCCAAGCACGACTGCGCCGCGAAAACACCGTGAAAACATTGGACCCCCGAACGCACCTGCAGCACGCGGAGGTCACGGTTATGGCTGAGGGGGTAGGCCGCAAGGACTACAGCGAACCACAACAACCCCCATACAACGGACTTGGATGCAGTGCGCAATTTCACCTTGGCGTGGAACACTACAAAACCATCAGAACGTCGTCGTCATGGTCCCCCTGGAACGACCCCGGCCGTAAGGTGACGTGAGCGCCGTTTTGTCAACCCAGGTTGACAAGCATTGATTGCACTTCAGGAACCTGCGGCAATGCACTCCTCCGCGCGCGCGCAGTTTGTCCTGATTGTGGATCACCTGAATTGGTGTCTTGCGGTTCCCGGACAGCCCGTTTGGGTCACTTGGGCTTGTCAGAAGGCATGCGGGCCAGCTTCTCCCGCAGCGTGGTGCGGGTGATGTCCAGCACCCGCGCGGCCTCGGTCTTGGTGCCCACCGCTTCCAGCGTGCGGGTGATGCCGTCCGCCTCAATTTGCGCCAACGTGCGCGGAACAAAGGTGGTCTTCCGCTTGGTGCTCTTGGGTCCCAGCGGCATCAGCCGCAGGTGCCGCACGTCAATGGGCCCCCCCTGCGCCTGGATGGCAGCGGTGACCAGGACGTTGCGCAGCTCGCGAACATTGCCGGGCCAGCGGTGGGCCCGCAGCGCCGCCATGGCTGCCGCCGTCACCTCCGTGGGCTTCTCCGCGGTGGCCAACAGGTGAGGCACCAGCACCTCAAGGTCTTCCAGGCGGTCCCGCAGCGGCGGAATGTGGATGACCAGCCCAGCCACGCGGTGCAGCAGGTCATTGCGGAACGCGCCGTTTGCCACATCCGCCGTCAGGTCCTGGTGGGTGGCCACAATGATCCGGCAATGAACATCCCGCATGACCGCGTCCCCCACGCGGCGGATTTTCCGTTCCTCCAACACGCGCAACATCTTGGCCTGGCCGTCCGGGGAAAGGCTGGCAATCTCATCCAAGAAGACAGTGCCGTCCTTGGCGCGCTCAAAATGGCCCACATGGTCCGCCATGGCGCCGGTGAACGCCCCTCGCTGGTGACCAAACAACTCCGAGTCCATGAGCGTGGATGACAGCGCCGCGCAGTTGACCGCATTGAACGGGCTGGCGGCCTTGCGGCTCAGCAGGTGGAGCGCCTGGGCCACCAGCTCCTTGCCGGTGCCGGATTCGCCGGTAATCCACACGGACAGCGGCTCATTGGCGTAGAGGGTAACCAACCGCGCCACCTCGTCCATCTTGGGCGAGCAGTACACCAGGCCACCAATTGTTCTTGCGCCCGCGGGCACCGCGCCGGTGTCCACCAACCGTGCGGTCACGCCCCCAAAGCGCACCCGGTCACCGGCATGCGCGTGCACTTCCACGCCGCGCACATCATTCACAAACGTTCCGTTGGTGCTGCCCAGGTCTTTGACAATGGTGTTGGTGTTCTTCTGGTGGATGATGGCGTGAAAGCCGCTGACGGAGGCCTCCGGCAGGACCAGGTCATTGGTCTCATCCCGGCCCACCTTCACACCGCTGGCGGTGATGCGAAAATCCCGCCCGTCTTCCGTCCTCAGCACCATGCGCGCGCCCGCGGGCACAAGGACTTCACCCAGGCGGGTGGTGGTGGCCGAGTGCTCCACCGGGGGGGCCATGAACGCCACGGTGAAGTGACCCAGCGTGAAGGTGTCCTGGTGTTTGAGGATGCGCGTCTTCAAAGAGGCGCCGTTGACCAGCAACCCCACGCCCGTGTGGTCCTCCAGCTGGAAGCGGCCATCACCCAGTTGCGCCACCGAGGCATGCACGTCCACGCCACCGGCGCGCGCCACCAGGAGGTCACCAGAGACAACCTCGTCTGACATCACAAACTGGGCGGTGGTGAGCTGCTGGCGCAACACCACGCTGCCGCCCACCATGAAGTGGAGAAATGCCATCCATGGCGTGGGTAGCGCGCCGCAAACGGGACCACAAGTGACGGCGGAAGGACCGGGTGTTGGAACCACGCTGGCGTCCAGTGGACCGTGTTGCTCCGGTGGTCCACTGGACGCCACAACGCGTCCGCATCAGATGGTGGCCCCGCGGTCGTGACCGTTGGTGCCATTGACGCCGTTCTTCACCACCGGCGGCGTCACGCCGGGTCCCACGCTCAAAAGCCCCATCCCGCCGGTCAACGCCGTATTGCCTTCCAACGTCTTGGGCGTGCTGGTGCTGTTGCTGTTTCCCGCGGCAATCCCGGTGGACGGTTGCGTGCTGGTCACCGTCACCGTGGATTCCTCCACCACGTCTTCCTCCGCGGCCTTGCGGGCCCGCCGCTTGGCCGGCAGGCCCCACTTCTGCTGCTCGCCCGTCTGGCGAACATGGGCTTTGATCCAAGCCTTCAGCCCGTACTCCTCCCACAGCCGGACCACTTCCGGACGCATCACAATCAACGCGCTGGCCGCGTCCGCCGCGCGCTGCTTGGCGGCCGCCCAGTCTGCAAAAGCCACCTCGTGCGTGTGGATGACGTTGTCCACGGCCGCCGCGTCCAGCCCGGGGGGAAACACAAACCCCGGCATGGTCCTGAGGGTGTCCACCAGCACGCGGAGAATCAGCACGTTCTCCGCCGGACTGGCGCCCAGCTGCATGCCGCGCAGCCGCTCCAGTTCCGCCGGGACCTCCTCAAACGTGGCCACCACCGCGCTGCGCAGGCGCTTGACGCTGCGCTTGGTCTGGGCGTGCGCGGCGCTGGCAATGCTTTCCTTGGCTTCAAGAAAGGCAATGTCATCCGCCGCTTTCAGGCGGGGCGCAATCCGGGCGGCCATGTCCCGGACAGCGCGGCGAACCACCGCCTCCATGCATTGGGCGGCGCCCGTTGGGTCATACTCAAGCGCCAGGTCCAACTTCAGGTGGTTGCGGTGAACGGTGTTGGCAATACGATTGGATTCCATGGTGTGACTCCCTTTGGTTGGTGCGGGGCCCGTTGTGAGCGCCGCGGTTGTGCTCCTTTCCAAAGCAGCCAAGGTGCCAACCTTCTGGAAAACGCCAGACCCGCGAACGGTCACGCTTTTTGGATTTCACCAGGCACAGCCACTGGGGGTCCGACGGCCAGAAACTGACCAGCCCCTGGCCAGATTCTGACCAAAAACGCTGGTTGACCCCCCTCTGGCGGCTCGCGCGGCCTGGCGGACATGCTGGAAGTGGCCCCTGGCGCGTCCGGCATGATGCACGGTGCGCAATGGGTCACCTTTTGACGTTCACGCAGCGTGGCAGACGTGTCAACGGTCACATGTGGCGGTTTGGCAGTGTGCACAACGTGCCAGAGGTCACAATTTGCCGGTCGTGCAGTGTGCACAACTGGCTATCAACGACCCTTGGAAGGTGCCTGGCTGTGCGTGACTCCTTATCGGTGGCCTTTGACGGGTGCCTGGGCGTGCACCACCCGCTGGGGGTCGCCCTTGGCGGGTCATGTGCCGTGCTGGACCCGCTGCGGGTCGGATGTGGCGTGTCACCTGTACGCGCAATGCTCAAATTGGCACTTTTCAATGGGCCGAGGTCGATTGCGCGCGGTCAAACCGTGGCCTTTGGCGGGCCTGGAGATGTGCAGCGCGCGCTGCAGGTGGCCCACCAACGGTGGTGC
>Ga0154020_10003901_pt1 | contig 17834 bp, 17 predicted proteins | sample Klosneuvirus_201_FD_109709 | JGI IMG/M metagenome (GOLD analysis project Ga0154020, IMG submission 109709) | Active sludge microbial communities from wastewater, Klosterneuburg, Austria - Klosneuvirus_20160825_MG | ecosystem: Engineered > WWTP > Aerobic digester > Activated sludge | place...
CAGCTCGCGGTAGCGCTGGCGCATCCGATGCACCGCCACGGCGACGGACTGGCTGGTCCGCTCTAGGCGTTCTGCGACCGTCGCGTAGTCGCCATCGCCGGGCTCATTGGTCAAAAATGTCTTCAACTGTTCAAACTGGCGGGCGTTGCCGGCGGCGACCATTTCCGCCTGCAATTGAGATACCGCCTCTTCCAGCAGCCGCATGGCCCAGCGCTGATCGAACAATCTGTCCGGCGCGAGCGCTGAGGCCGTTTCGAGATGATGCAATTCCTCCGCCGTGATGACATCGAGGGAGATGATGGTCTTGCCGCCGCCGCGTTTGGCCGCCCGCGCGTAGTCGCGTTGGTTGGAAAGAAAATGCGTCAGGGCGGTAAGGAGGAACGTGCGGAACTTGCCCTTGCGGGCGTCGACAGTTTGAAAATCTTTACGCTCCAGCAGGCGGAAAAAGAATTCCTGGGTGAGATCCTTGGCATCCGCTTCGGGATAATTCTGGCGGCGAATGAAAGCGTAAAGCGGATACCAGTAGATGCGGCAGAGTTTCTCCAGTGCCGCCGAACCCTGCGACGAATGCCCATCGCCAGCCTGCAACACCACGCTCCAATGCGTCGTGGCGAAGACCGGTTCCCGCGCGGCGAATCTGCCACCTTCGTCTAGGTTAAGTGTCATATTTCAACACGTTGTCCGTACTCCGAGGGGCTGGCAGGTTGATGATGGTGTGGCGCGCATGCGAGCTAAATTGGTCCGATGACCGCGCGCCCACACTGGCGCGGGACACTGGCGTGGCCGAAAAATCCCGCAGCTCCACCGTGGAGTCATGTCGTGAGTCTGCTCTACGCCCAGTTCACCCACGCCTTCGGCCTCAACGATGTCTGTAACGGTTTGCGGCTGCACGCGGGCCCTCTCTCGGCCATTTGCGGCACCACTCTGCCCAGCAAGAACTGCCTCTCCACCGCCAACCGCGAACGCCCCGCGCAAATTGCCCAAGACCTCTTCTGGTCCGTCCTCAACCACCTGCAACAAATTCACCCCGGTTTCGGCGGACGCCGTCGTCCCAAGTTCGCCTGCCGGTTCAAGCGCGCCATCCACCTCGTCGATGCCACCACCATTCAACTGATTGCCCGCTGCCTCGACTGGGCCAAGCATCGCCGCCGCAAGGCCGCGGCCAAATGTCATCTGCGGCTGCCCGGGCCTTGTCTTTGGTTTCAAGGCTGACACGCTGGCCGGTCTCGTTGTCATGGAGATAATACATCCCCCGCAATTCCGGTAGCGGATTAGGCGGAATCGATTCTTCACAACGATGAGCACGCCCTACGATAGTAGGGCTCAGGTTGAGGTGGCAAAACCGCAGGATGCCGGAAGAAACCTGAGGTGGCGGCAACGTCCGATTTCCGGTTTTGGTATAGAATCCGGTAGGGTTCGGGGGGTAGTCGTTGAAGGGTTTTATGCCAGTGAAGACGTCCTCGAGGAGTTCATGCGGGGCGGCTCCATCCAAGTTTTGGTAGTTCAGCAATGCCATGTTGTTTTCCTTTCCGCCCGCCTTGTTGCTGCCAGCGGGCCAACCACCTCCGCTCGCGGAACAGCCTGCCAATCCGCATCCCAAGGTAGCCGCGGGGCGGCATGGGCCGGGTCAATTGACCCGCTAATAGGGCTATTTGCCCGCATTGGCTGAGCTTCGCTGGTTCGAAGCTTGGAATCAAGTCACTCCATCCGCGCGGAGGGGCGATTGTCGTTCAGCACGTCTACGACCTCCCATCGCGCCCAAGCTTTACAAGAGAGCGAGCTGTTGTCCTTGCGGTTCGCGCAAACTGCTTACGCCCAAACCGAGCAACCTCAGCGGCCGCGAAACTAGTTTCTCCCGTCCCGGCAGGAAGCAGCCGAGCCGGTAGATTTCGGCAGCCTCCGTCAAGGGCTCCTCCACGCTGATCTGCCGCGTCAGGGTGGTGAAGTCCCCATAATAGCGCACCTTCACCTGGACCGTGTGCGCCCCAACCCGTTCATTTTCCGCTGACATTCCACCGGGCAAATACACATTCCAACGGCGTTCGGATGCGTCCACCTGCATCACGATTGTGGCGGTGGCGGGCTCAAGCTTAATCGGCGCGTCAATCAGTAAGAAGTCCGGCCCCATCTGGGAGATGGGCAGCACAAGCCCGTTCACCAGCAATTGCATGTTCACCTGGGCGGAATGGCCACCCTGACTCAATAACGGAAAGTGTTTTATACCACACGCTATCCCTCACCTGCGCGAACCGCCACCACGGAAACTACTGGGCGAGGTAAATCAACTTTGCCCTGCACCGACACAAAGAATCCGAGCCTCGGCGGGCAGGTCGGCAAACACCGTGCTGATGAGTAAGTGCAGCATCGCGCATGGCGGCCAGCTTGGCGAAGCGCTGATGGTAGGCCGCCGCGTGTGTCGCCTAACGGCTAACGAACCGACGGCAAAGGTGTTTAGAACTCGAGAGGGCGCATCGTCGGACTCACTGCACCCACGCGCTGCGCTGCGAACATGCTATCCATTCCGTAAATCCTTCTTTGCCGACTTAAGGAATCGACCAAAGTCCCGATCCTTTTTTCTCTTTTCCGCATAGGACATGTCGTTGAAAGCGGATTCTTCTTTGAGCTTGAGAAAGCTATCAAGGGTTTCCCGGCTAATCTCGTCTGCATTCACAGCCGCAAGGACAGCGCAACCCGGTTCGACGGTGTGGCTACAGTCTTGAAAGCGACACTGCCTCGCTAGCGCGGTGATGTCTGCGTAGCGACTGGCTATACCACTTTCCGCTCCGAGGATGCCGAATTCGCGCATACCTGGGTTGTCTATGACGAGTGCACCTCCGTCGAGGCGTATCAATTCACGACGAACAGTTGTGTGCCGTCCTTCGCCGGTATCGCTGACAACTGCTGTTTCCATTCTTTCCCCGCCGATCAACTGGTTGATCAGAGTGCTTTTCCCAACCCCCGACGAGCCGACGAAGCAATAGGTCTTTCCAGGCTGTAGCAGGCGCTTGACGTCCTCCAGACCGTCCCCCGTTAAGTTGCTTAAGGGCACGGCGGGCGCGGTGATACCGAGTGATTGAATTTCCGCCAACTGCATAGCCAACACAGCAGGATCCACCAAGTCCGTCTTGGTCAGCAGAATGCACGGCTCGGCGCCGCCTTCCATCACCATGACGAGATAGCGCTCCAGGCGCTTCGGATTGAAATCGAAATGGCACGATTGAACGATCAGCACGCAGTCCACGTTCGCCGCAATCATCTGGTGCTGCGTGGCAATACCGGGCGACTTGCGGCGCAAAAACGTTTTGCGCTCCAGCAACGCGTGTATGACCCCGAAGCTGTCCGCGGAGTGTTTCTCAACGCAAACCCAGTCGCCCACGCATGGTGGCTCTTGGCTCAAATGATGGTGGTGCAAATAGCGGCCCGCCAGCTTTGCCCGAAAGTGGCCGCTTTGATCCACCAGCAACAGTTGACCGCGATCAACCGCTGCAACGCGGGCGACGGTTTCTAATGGCCCGCAAATCGCCCGTTGCGCAAACCAGTCATTCCAGCCTAACTCATTCAGCCTACCGTACTGATTCTTCATTTCCTTGATCACCGAATATCCACGGCCTGCCTGCAATTCCGGAGAGGACGATCAAAAGAACCTTTGTTCTCATCCTGTCCACATACTTTTACCGCACTTCGCTTTTATCCAAAAGTCAACGCGCGCGCGATTTCCAATCAAGCCAACTATGGAGTGGTTTCGGGTGCACCAAGGACCTCGCACCAAAAGTCGGACAAATTGTCGCTTGCCGCTCGGAAGGCAGAATACTCTTTCAACAAAACCAACGGACCCGAATACGCATCGATCGCGCAATCAACGGCCCTCGTTGCGGAAGTACTGTTTCCGCCTGAGATTAACCTTTCCAGCGCCATATTTGCCGGTGCGGTGAGGAACCAGAAAAGGATGCATATCGTTAGGACGACACAAAATTTGGAGACGCGAGTTTTCATGACGGTATAGTCGCGTCCCGCTTATTACGCCTGTAAGCTCCCTGTCGCAATTGTTTTCTGAACGTTGCGCGATGCCACATTTACGAATGGTGTTTTCTCTTCTTCCTTCACCAACAAACCCGGCCCATTTTTTCCGTGCTCACTACCACCAATAGCGCTCAGACCATCAGCGACTGGTCCACCTTGGGCGTCGTCAGTGAAATCGCTCCAGGCCAGTTCCGATTCACTGACTTGCAGGCGACCACTAACGCCCAACGCTTCTATCGTGTCCGTTCGCCCTGATGATGCTCTCGGTTGAGATCGTCACCTACTACTGACTATGCAACCGGTAGAAGACTGTCCCTGATTCCACGTTATTGGTCTGGACGAGTCTGCCGTTCTGATTCCACAAACTGTTTGTTGCCGTCGTCCACGCCGCAACGGTCAAATTACTGGCGGTTTCCAAGACAAAGCCGACAGCTGAAGCCGGCCAGGAAAGAATAATGCGGTTGTCGGCCACATCGGCACGCAGTAGGGGCGGGAGCGTGCCAAGTCGAATTGTGTGATTGGAAGTATCAGCCACGAAAAGATTCCCCGCCTTATCCACAGCAATTCCCTTGGGCCCATAGAATCGCGCGTTCGTGCCCACTCCGTCTACATTAGCATTTGATTGCGCACGTCCGCCGATGGTTGTCACCACCCAATTCGTTCCGACTGGCATGAGCTTGCGAAGGGTATGCATCCCATATTCTGCCACATAGATGTTGCCAGCCTCATCGGCGGCGATGCCATACGGTTTGTAAAATCGGGCACCGTTGTTGGTGCCGTCACTGCTTCCGATGCTCCCCGCCAGCCCGGCAATTGTGCTTACCGCCCAGTTCGTCCCTACCGGCAGGAGCTCGCGAATAGTGTAATTGAGCTGGTCGGCCACATAGATTCTCCCGGCGGTGGTTGCGGCGAGGCCCTGCGGGTTGTTGAATCGGGCCGCTCCATTTGTGCCATCGAGCGACCCGGACTGTTGAGCCAGCCCCGCGATTGTGCTCACCACCCAATTCGTTCCGAGCGGAGTTAGCTTTCGAATGGTATTATTTGCGGAGTCCGACACATACAAACCGCCATTGGGTTCCGCGGCAACTCCTCCTGGATTGTTGAAGCGCGCATTTCCATTGGCGCCGTCCAAGCTGCCTTGATAACCAGCCCTGCCGGCAATTGTGCGCACGACCCAGTCGGGCCCGGTGGAGATCAATTGGCGGATGGTGCAGTTGAGAGTGTCCGCCACATAAATATTTTGCGACTCGTCGACAGCAATCCCGCCAGGATTATAGAAACGTGCGTTGCTGTTAGTACCGTCAATGCCCTCTGTATTTCCGGCGAGTCCCGCAATGGTGCTTACCATCCAATCCGTCCCCACCGGCTCAATTTTGCGAATCACGGAGTTCTGCGTGTCCGCCACGTAAACATTGGCAGCCGGATCGACAGTGATACTCGAGGGGGAATTGAAACGGGCATCTGCCGCCAGACCATTGGCGCTGCCCGCGCCGCCGACCCGACCAGCAATTGTGGTGACCACCCAACTTGGGGAGAACGGCGTGATTTTTCGAATCGTGCTATTTCCGGTGTCAGCCACGAACAGATTGCCCGATTGATCAGCGACGATGCCGTGAGCGTTAAGGAATCGCGCATCCGTGTTGGTGCCATCTGCGCTGCCTGAAATACCGACGGAACCGGCAATGGTGGCCACCACCCAGTTCGTTCCGGTCGGGGTGATTTTGCGAACCCGGTGGTTGTTCATGATCTCCGTCAGATAGAGATTCCCATTGGTATCCACCGTGAGCCCGGTCGGGTATTGAAATCGCGCGCCGCTATTCGTGCCGTCATTGCTGCCAAACCCAGCGGAAGAACCTGCAATGGTGGTCACGACCCAATCTGGTCCGCTGGGGGTAATTTTTCGAACCGAGTGGTTGTACACGTCGGTCACATACACATTGCCCGCAACGTCCACGGCAATCCCAGTGGGTTGCTTGAAGCTGGCATGGTTGTTGGTGCCGTCCGCGCTTCCATAGACGTCCGCAGCTCCCACGATTGTGCTCACCAACCAATTCGTCCCAACTGGCGTGAGCTTCCGAATGCCGTAGTTCAGAAACTCGGTCACGTAGAGATTTCCCAGTCCGTCCGCTGCTATTCCATGTGGAGAATGAAAACTGGCGGCGCTACCCATACCGTCAGCGCTTCCCTGATTACCAGCAGAGCCAGCGATGGTGCTCACCACCCAATTTGTCCCAACCGGTGTGACTTTTCGAATCGTGCAGTTGCTAAAATCCGCCACAAAAAGATTGCCCGAGCTGTCCACCGCAATTGCGTGGGGACCGTAAAAACGAGCCTCACTGTTGGTTCCGTCCACACTTCCATAGTTACCTGCTGATCCCGCGATTGTTGTCACCACCCAGTTGGTGCCGCTAGCGATGATTCTTCGAATCGTATGATTATTGATGTCAGCCACGTAGACGTTGGTTGGCCCGTCCACCGCAATCCCAACTGGTCCGCGAAACCTAGCCTTGTCACCGACGCCATCAGCAACCCCGAAGCTAGCGTTTCCTGCCAAGGTGCTGAAAGAATAGGGCCGCGCCTGTGCTGCTGCGGTAATCGGAAAGAGGAGGGAAGCCACCATAAATAGACTGCACGGCAACGTGCAAAGTAAACGCTGCGTTTGCCGCTTGCGCCCGCTCACGAATTGGCCCACAGGACTCGCTTTCATATTTGCCCTAAAGATCTCGAGCGTGTCGTGCGCGAAATTGGCTATGAGTTGTAGACGGCGAACCTTCCATCACATATGACCCACCCTAATGACTAACAGGATCTCAATCAAGATAAACCCACAGGACTATCATCGGCATACGCGTTTAATTCATCCGGGGCCGGTTGACGAACACGAGGTGATTTTGCACCGGTCCTCGAGGTTGATGTGGCGTGGAAACCGGATTCGTGATTCGACTGCACTCCTCGAGGGCGAAACGGTGATCACTTATCCAAAACATCGGCGCCACCAACCGGGATTTGAAAAAAGCGGTGGCGGCGGGCCGTTTTCGCGAAGACCTCTACTACCGGCTAATCGTTTTTCCAATCCAAGTCGTCCCACTGCGCGAGCGGAAGGAAGACATCCCCCTCTTGGCCAAACATTTCTTCGAATTGTCCGTGAAGGAAATGCACTGCGTGAAGCTGCGGCTTACGCGGGCTACGGTTGCCGCGCTGCAAGCTTATAATTGGCCGGGCAACATTCGCGAACTGCGCAACGTGATCCAACGCGCGGTGATTCGCACGGGGCGCCCCCCTGCAGTTCGATTTGTCGGTCACCGATGCCGCACCGGCCCGGACGCCATCGACGCCGCTTCCAGACACCAAGCCTGGGCCAGGGTTTTCACGGAAGTTGAGCTGCAGGGTCGCGAGCGGGCAAATCTCCTGACAGTGCTCGAACGAACCGGCTGGTAGATCAAAGGCCTCGATGGCGCCGCCGAATTCATCGGCATTAAGCCGACCACCCTGCTCTCGCGCATGAAGAAGATGGACCTGAAGCACCCCTGACAATAACAGTCGATCCAATAGATTTGGTTTCTAGACTGATGGGGGGAAGGAATCAGAATTCCCGGTGAGTTTATGGCTGGGCCGGTTCTTGTGTTGAGCCTACTTGGCCACAACTGGAATACGCGGGACTGTTGGGCCAATCCCCGCTCCTGAATCCGTAAAACCAGGACTCAATAGGTCAGGAATGGATCCAATTTCTTTCGTCGGGGATGAAAAAGGGGCGACAAATTCATTCCGATTGGGACCAGTTAGGCGGCGACTTTGTCTTCATCGATTGAAGGCGATAAACCATTCAAAGCATCGATCAGGTCGTCCAAGCTGCACGGCTTGGAAATAATGCCATCAAGAAACCAAGGCCTTGCGTTGGGTTCCAGGAAAGCTTCGGCACACCCGGTAATCATGAAGATGCGTTGCGCCCGATTGGATGCCTTGATGGTGCGAGCGAGCTGGTCGCCGTTAATACCTGGCATTCTGTAGTCCGTCAGAACAAGGTCAAAAGTGTCGGACCGATACAATTCCAGCGCCTGGGTCGCATCTCTTGCGGTGACCACAGTAACGCCAAGACTGGAGAGAAGCATTGCAATGACGACTCGGATACTTTCCTCGTCATCCACCAGCAGCACCCTTTTCGAAACTTCTTGATATGCCATCCCAGCGCCCAACAGAACGCATGGCAAAATACGCCACATCAATTAAGTGTCAAACGGCCGCCGGCTTACAGGCAAAAGAGCGAATTGGAGCAATTCAATCTATGCCACCCGCGAACCGCTGCCTATTGTCTGCCCGGAGATCGGTTCGCAAAGAAATTCCTACAAAGCGGTCTTCGACTTGGAGGACCATGCAAACAGCCGGCTGCGTAAAACTCCAGCAGCAAGGCCCCTTCTGACTTATTGCTACAACCCCTAGTTTAGACTAGAGTCCTGGCCCTATGAGCAACATTTCGGAACTTAGCATCTCTCAACTTAAAAAAGTCATCAGTCTCAAAGAGAAGCTGGCTGGACTCGAAGCTGAACTCGCGTCGTTAGTCGGATCTACTTCCATAGCGGCTCCCGCCAAGAAGAAAGGCGGGATGAGTGCCGCTGGCAGAGAGGCCGTGGCGGCAGCACAAAGACGACGCTGGGCCAAAATCAAGTCGGGTAAATCTGCACCTACAAAATCCACTGCCGCCAAACCTGCGAAGAAGAAGTTCACGATGTCCGCGTCAGCCAAGGCGGCGATTAGTAAAGCCGCGAAGGCTAGGTGGGCAAAAATTAAGGCTGCCAAGAAAGCCTGATCCAAACACCCAGAATTTCGCGGTGCAGCTCTGTCATGGAGCTGCACTTTTGCTTTCCCCAGGCCTTGTTCGGGGGATCAAATTCACGCCCCAATGCCCGGGGAGTTGTGGTCGGCTCAGACAGTGCGCCAGCAACAAGGCGAACGCCGCAGCATCGAACGGAGTGCGGGTGCGATCAAAGAACTCATGGCGGAAATACGACGACACGATAGAAGCGCTGCGGTTGGGGCATCGTCAGCTCATCGCAAAACTCCGCTTCCTCGGGCGTGTTTGTGAACCCGCCAAGTTCTGACCAATCAACGAAATTCGTGGTCGCCTGAATGAGCCAACGCATGCCAGGCTCGGCAGTAATCCGCAGGCGAAAAGCGTTGCGCGACGGTAGCAGGAGGTTGGGAACGATGGGCGGGGGTTCGTAAGCCCCACTCAGAACTGATCCGAGCCCTGAATAGCCGGGTGCAACCGCCTCCGGCCACGGACAGGCTTGGGACATGTTTGTGAAGACGCGACTCTCATCAGCCACTAATCGATATGGCTCCCCGAAATACTGCAGCAGAATCTGCCCCCGCACAAATTGGGTGCCGTCGGAGAGAGCAATTATGAGTTTATCATCCCCGGTGAACGAGAAGGAATTTAGTGTAGCGGAAGGTTCCGAAAATGGCGGGCGGCCGGCTTCATCGACCCGGCCATCCCCGCGAGTCATCAAGGCCGCGTCGCTAAAGCCCTGCACCCGCTGGCCATTAGTCGTAACGAGGTAGCCGACAGCGTCCAAATGGAAGGAACCGAAGCGCGTTACGCGAAGCTCGCCGTTTGTCGGATTGCGCAGCAAGAAATATCCCTTTCCGCTCACCGCAAACTCGGTGGGGATGTTGGTCCGTGTTAAACAGCCTTGCTGTTCCAAGTTCAACGTGCGGCGAATTGCGAGCTGATCTTCAGTCACGTTGATCAGCTCGAGCTGACCGGAACGAATGCCTGGGTCGTAAACGCCTGATGAAGTTTCCAACAATTCAGGTCCCGCCTGATTTACACCTGCATAACAGCCGTGGGTGGTTGGGGTGAGCAATTCAGGATGGTTAAACCATTAGAGGAGGACCTGGCCTCGCCGCCCGCACGAGATCGAGATCCCCTCGCGATTGAATCCTTCCACCCATCCTGTTTCTGACAGCACGCAAACGCAATGACCCGGCTAACGGAGATTTCAGCTCTCACCAGACGAGGTTGGTGGCGCTTTGGACGGTGTGGAATTCGATGTGGCTGTCCACGAGCAGCGTGTTGCCCGCGGGTGATTGCTTGTGCCAGCCGGACGGATTATTCGGAAAGACGACGACATTGTCCGCAAAGAGAACGGTCCGGGAAGGGGCGGCAACGGCGGTGGATTTAAGCGCGTTCAGGCCGCCGGTGCCGTTTTGCGGCAGGCCAACGGCATTGAACATATAGGAGTTACCCACCCAGTCGAAGAGCGTGTGCGGCAGGGTGTCGGTGCGGCCGTGGTCCAAGGGACAGGTCACCACCGTCTCGGTCAGCCCGTAGTGGTTCAAGGGCCGGTCCGTCCGGTTGAAGATGCCGCCCTGGCCAGCGTACAGATTACCATTGGTGCGGCCGGCCCAGACGAACCATTCCATGCCGTAGAGCGAGGGATCGATCGAGGTCCAGAAAAACTTGTCGTCGTAATCGGGCAAATAAAGGTTCATCGCCACGCCGCATTGGCGGAGCTGGGAGACGCAGCGCACGGTTTGCGCCTTGAGCTTGGCTTGGGAAAGTGCCGGCAACAGGAGCGCAGCGATTATCGCGATGATGGCAATGACCACCAGCAACTCAATCAAGGTAAACGCCTGATTGTGTTGTTGATTAAATTGACGTTTATTCATGGGCGCTCCTGTTCAAACGGCCATATCACTGACGCTCGGAAAGGAGGGATTGTTCAAATCTGTTGGCTGAATCTGTTTCACACCCACGATCAGGACCTCGGCACCGCAAAACAAAACCGGGTCAATCAGCTAGAGGATAGCCGAGAGACCCGGGGAATTTCGATTGGTTCAAGCGAGTGTGTGTGTGTTGTCGCCCGAGCTGAACCACGCTTCGGTGACGTTATGGGGTTAGACGCCGGAAATGGGAAAAAGTTGCAATGAATCTGGTGAAAAGCGCGGTCTGCCCAGAAGTGGTTGGCTTTACGCAATGAACATGACCGGGCAAGATGGGTGGATGCAGAACACGGCAAGCGCAGGAAAATCTGGGGTGGTGCTAGCTGGGTGGCTGGTGCTGTGTTTTGGTGCAGCTGGCTCGGCCGGCTTCATCACACCCGGCAATTGGTATGCGGGGCTGATCAAACCTGCATGGAATCCGCCTGCCTGGATTTTCGGGCCGGTGTGGTCGTCGCTTTATGTGATGATGGCGGTGGCAGCTTGGTTAGTTTGGCGGGAAGGGGGATGGCAGAAACAACGTGCAGCCCTTGGATTGTTTCTTGCGCAGTGGTTCTTGAATGCACTTTGGACCCCATTGTTCTTTGGGCTGCATCAACCAGGATTAGCCTTAACCGAGATCGTGCTGCTTTGGCTTACGTTGCTGGCGACGGTGCTGGAATTTTGGCAAGTGAGGAGACTGGCCAGCGTTGTACTGTGGCCTTATCTAGCGTGGGTCAGCTTCGCGGCGTTCCTGAATTTTACTCTGTGGCGCTTGAACCGGTGAGGCTGTCGGTTTACGGCCTCAAACAAGTGCCTGAGACCGCTGAATCGGCTCATCCGGTCATGTTTAGCAGGCAGCCTGCCAGATTTTCGAGTGGCAGCCGTAGACTGGGGCGTTACCTTTTAACGTGCCATTTGACCGAGAGCAAATCAAAGCAAAGGCTGCCGAACTCGCCATCCGAGGAGTCTTTGTCGGCACCTCTTCCTGGAAATACGAAGGCTGGTTGAATCAACTCTACACACCGGGCAGATACGAATATCGCGGCAAGGTGGCACAGAAGCGGTTTGAACAGAACTGCCTCTCCGAATACAGCGAGGTGTTCAAGACGGTGTGTGTTGATGCCGCTTACTACACATTTCCGAGCGAGAAATACTTGGAGGGGTTGGTGTCCCAAGTGCCGTCGGATTTCCGGTTTGGTATGAAGGTCACCGACGAAATCACGGTGAAGAAGTTTCCCAATCTGCCTCGCTTTGGTATCCGGGCCGGCAGGCCCAACGAAAACTTCTTGAACGCCGATTTGTTCAACCGAGCCTTCCTCAAGCCGTGTGAAAAGATCCGGCAAAACATCGGTGTTTTGATGTTTGAGTTCTCCCGCTTTTATCCCAGCGACTATGAACATGGCCGAGACTTCGTGGCCGACTTAGATCGGTTCCTTGGCAATCTTCCCAAAGGCTGGCCGTATGCGATCGAGATGCGGAACAAGAACTGGCTGGCTCCCGAATACTTTGCGTGCTTGGCCAAACACGGGATCGCGCACGTATTCAACTCCTGGGACGCCATGCCACCAGTCAGCGAGCAAATGGCATTGCCCGGAAGTCGAACAAATCCAGATCTATTGGCTGCGCGATTCCTGCTGAAGCCTGGCCGCAAATACGAGGAGGCGGTCAGATCATTTCAACCATACAGCGCGATCAAGGAAGTCAACCAAGATGCAAGGAAGGCCATCGCTGCTTTGATCAAACTCGCTCTGGCCGCAACCGGTGGAGATTTGGTAAAGGCCTTGATCTTCATTAACAACAGGCTTGAAGGAAACGCGCTCGAAACGATTGCGGCAGTTCTCATGTCGGACGACTGGCGCTAGATCCTGCAGCTGGCAGGGCAAGCTGAATTCCGGTCTGGTTACCAGTTCAAGTTGAGAGCGTGGCACTTGGCGCAGACGTGTTCCAGTTCATCCGGAATTGGTTTGCCGCAACGATTGCAAATGTTCCGGCCATGCGGGACATGGATGATAATTCCTCTGGCATCCATCAAGGTGACTTCCCGCTGCGCTTTCAGCTTGATGGTGGCTTGAGCCTTACGGCCCGCCCTCACCAAAGCGCCGACAGACGCGCGTATCTCTCAGGGAAGATCCGGCACATGGAAACGTGCGCCACACTTCGGACAACGGACGTTTCTGCCACGGGCTCCACTCATAAGGCGCTTGGGTGGCCACGGCATCGAATATCGCCACGCTTCCGTCCGTCATCGGAACACCCGTAGACACCTATTTGGCGTCAGATTCAACCACTGCCTGCTTTTCGTTCACCCAATCTTCCTGATTGGGTGGATTGCCCGAGCCGGTCAGCTTCACGCGCAGTTGACAGAGTTGGGGACCACAGCGCGAGAAGCAACCGGTCGTCGATATCAACTTTGAACTGCACGACTGGGCGATTAGCCAAGGCATGGCCGGAGCTGACGCCTTCTATCACCAAGGCTTTCCCGCTGGATTCATTCATGGTTTCTCGGTCGCTGCGATCCGATAGAACGCTGCAGTTCGCCCGGTGGAATCATTGAATACCAGATTGGTCCCGGTTCCCGAGACCACCCCGGACACAGTGACCCAATCGGCCAAGTTGGCCGAACGCTTAAGGGCATAATTCCAATTGGTCCGGCTGTTAGGCTGCACAACCTGCCGAGTGTTATTGGTGAATCTTCCGGCTGCGGGTGCACCGAAGGGAATCGCGCTATGGGATTGGGTTGGAGGACGGGAGAAGCTTGGCCCGATAAAAGCACGGTTGCGGACCGGCGCTTGCGTCAATGACGTTTGTGGAACCAGTCGTGGTCGTCACCGTCTTCAACGCGTTCCAGTTTACGAGGTCGCTGGACACCTCGACGACATAATTGCTCATCGGTGCTCCGTGGAGTGTGGCTTGAAAATAGTCTATCGTGAACAGCGGCGCAGTGAAAAATGGCTTCGCAGGCAGCAACACGGTGAGCTGCGCCACCGAACTGGTCACGCTGCCGTTAGCGTTACCAACGATACAACTGAACTGCGCGCCAGAATCGCCGCTCAGCGACGTGAGAAGGGTGAGGTTTGCGGTCGCGCTGCCGAGGAACCTGCCGTCGTCGGGCACGGGACTTCCGTTCAATCGCCACTCATAAGACACCGCGTTGCTTGCGGCGAGGGTGAATGCGGCACTTTGTCCCGGAAAAACGAACTGGTCTTGGGGCTGACGGACAATCACAGGCGCCTTTTGAGGGACGATAAGTTCGAGCATCAAGCTCCAGCCATCGGCAATGCTGCCATTGTCCATCGCGTTGTCATCCTGCACATATAGCGACCACGTTCCGTTGGGCCCGCTGTTGGTGAAATCGGCAAGGGTGCCGCCATACGGCCCGTTGGGTGCCGGCGATGGAAAATTATCAGAGTTGGTGTCGAAGTTGGTGGGCCGGTAATTGCCGCCATTTACCACGCTGCTGTCCGGAAGCGTCTGGACCGCACCATCATCAAAAGTCAGGTTGATTCCTTGCCGCGCATTCCCGCCGCCGGCATCGGACATCAACAGCACCTTGTGGCCACCCGGCCCCACCAGCAGCACATCAACATCATCCGGCCATGAATGACGGTAGCCGCGCAAGGTGACGGTGACATTGCTTATCGTGCCGGACAAACCGTCCACTGTGATGGACGAAGGGTAGGGAGTGGCGGCGGAAGCGCCGCTCGCGGTGGCGTCGTTGATTGTAATCGGGGCGCCGTTGGTAAACGAGAACACGGTTGCTGGATCTGGTGGCATTTCAGGCAAGGTGGCTGTCGCAGTAATTGAGTAGGTTGTGTTGGTCTCCGCCAATGGCAGATGCACGCCAATGAACCAGGTGCCGGCGGCAACTTGGCCGTTTGTCAGGACCAATTCTCGGGGATTTCCGCTCAAGCTTGCCCTCAGCCAGGCATTTGTATCAGGCGGCAATTCTTTGCTGAGATACAGATCCGCAAACAAGTTGTTTGTGGTTTGCGCTGTGATCCGCCAACTCGCCAGTGCGGTGGGAACATCCACTTGGAAAACCTGCCATCGCGCCAGCGGTTTGGAGGCGCTGTTGGTCAAAACCCCCGTCGTGGTAAATGACGCGGGCTTGATCGCGGGCCGGACAAGCGCCCGATCCGGAGCGTTTGCTATAATCGCCACGACGAAGCTGTGGGTGGGTGACGCCGGTGGCGTGAACACGCGCAAACCGTAATTGGTGATTGCGGGATCGAATTCCGGCGGTTCAATGCAAATGCGGTTGGTCCACAGGTCGCTGCGTGAAACGTAATCAAAATCGATCTCCGTGGGCGATCCGTTCTTCTTGAGATACAGGTAGGAATGACCAGCGTTAGTCTGGGCGGCAAAATGGATGCGCAAACCTGTGCAATTGGCCGGAATGGTGAAAGGGAAGTCGGCTCCCGTTCCGGGCGCGTTGGTGCCTTGCTTGCCGATAACCACATCGGCTCGTGACGTCGGAACGACGACCAGCGCGATCAAAACGATTGCTGCGGCTCCCCGGCGGAGAGTTGAAACGAGATTGCTCATTGTTGCGGTTGGTTGAGGGCTTCCCTTGCTTGTTCTTGCAGATTCAAACTGGCGATCCATAGCCAGACCAGCAATGCCAGGCCGTGCCATTGAGTGGGTGTTATCGTGAAATGCATTCCTCAGATAGGTAGTGAAAGCCCCTTCCCCTCGATCACCACGCGCCAATCGGTGACTTCGCCAAGCATTTCCTCAGCAAGCCGACTGGTGGCTCGAACCGAGTCCTCCCACCCTTCAATGCAGGCAGCCATATTTGCCTGGGTCCGTTCGTAGATACGGCTCGTTGTCGCGGCTCGGACGGACAATCGCTTGAACTCACCTTGAGAACGGAGTCCGGCGAACATGACGCCGAGCGCGGGAAATACAATTGACCCCACTTTTACTAAAAGAATCAGACGTTTCGCGTAAGCAGGTTCCACGATGGAAGACTCGTGACGTCCCGTAGCGGTATTGGGCCACATTCTGTATGCCAAGGTCCGGCCTCCAAAGGCCAGAACCCCGAGCACAAAGAAAAACATGGCCGTGTGTTGCAACCGGCGTTGGAGGCGATCCTGCCACTCGGCCACGCTTTTCTGATAGTTGATCTGCGGCTTGATTTCGGCCTCGACCAGGTGGCTCCGAAATTCCTTAACGTAACGTGGATTGATCACCGTCGAAACCAAGCCTGCCTGTCGGACAACACTCCGGATGTAGGCTGCAATCCATGCAGGACATTGCTTCACCCGGACTCCATTACCGGAGCCACAAACGCCGCGCCCCAGAGGATACAAAAATGCCTGCAGCCGGAATTGCTCCGCCAACAGCCGATACTCCAGCGAGCGGCGGTGCCATTGCCATTTGTTCTCCACCAGGATAAGGGCGCAAACCGCGGACAACAATGTCACCTGTCCCGCAAAGCCAATCCAATTCATAGACGAAGCATAAAACCCGTAAGCGGTGAACCAGATGGCTGCAGTAATGAGCACATACCGCAACACACAGGCGCTCCGAAAAAGACCCGCATACCCAACCGCTAAGTGGTCCGCCCACGCGTAATGTTCCAGAAATCCGCGGGTGATTTGCTCTTCCACTTGTTGCGGCAACTGGGAGTGTTTCTGCCAATCCTCGGCCCATTGCGCCCGGGTTCGCGCTATGTAGTCCACGTTGGCCAACGACCCGCCGGAAAACCGCCCTTGGCAGACAACATTCCGAAAGAGCGTGAACAACCAGCCCCAATTGATACGCGATTCGCGCTCCGACAAATACCTGTTCAACGATTTGGCTGCCTCGCCTTCACACAGGATCAGGCGGCGGAATTCTTCCCGGACGGCTTCATCCCACTGAACACTGTCGGGACGGCCTAAAACCCGGATTTTGCCAGGCTGGTCGGTGACGATTTGCAGCACCAGTTTTCCAGCGGCCAGCGCCTCGGCAACGATTTCACCCGTGCCGCCTCTGCCTCGCGCGGGCTTGCCGTCCCAGATCGCGATCAATATGTCGCTTTGCTCCAGCATCACGCGGCCAGCCTCTAGATACGCCCCTTCCGCATCCTTCCGATCACCGTTCAACTCCATCACTGCCGAAGCCTGATCAAGTAGGGTTCGATAGTCCGCCCGCGAATCCATCGCATTGAAATCCTCCTCGTATTCGTCCCTGTGAAATGGCAACGGGCATTGAATTTCCGCTTTGATTTCCATGGCGGATTGCGCGGTGACCCTATCAGCACCCTCAGCCAACGAAGAGATGACACGAATCAGGCGAGTTTCACCCGAGAACTGATCTTGCGTGATACCCGCGACTTCGTTCAGCGATGAGGCGATTTGAGTAAAAATCCTCTTGCTGGCAACCTCGACCCTAGGCATTGCCTCATCAGGCAGCTGCGGCGGACGGTGGCCCGTGATTCCGACATGGAAAACAAGCCTGGGTTTGGGCGGGTTAGATACGGGCATCGGGGGGTGCCGAGGGGGCGATTTCTTCAAGTTGATTCACTCGCGGCCTTGGTTACTCAACCAACTTCCGGCGAAGCTTGAGCAATTCTGGATCGCGACACCCCAGAGCAATCGCCTTATCTGCGTCCTTCAGAGCACCTTTTTCGTCGCCCGTCGCAGCATTGACTAGGGCACGAACCGCATATGCATCCGCATTCTTCGGCAAGAGGTGGATGGCTTCAGTCGCATCAGCGAGCGCCTCGTCTTCCTGACCGACCTTCAGCTTGGCCAACGCCCGACCACAATAGGCAATGGAAGAACGCGGGTTGAGGCGAATTGCCCCGTTGAAATCAGCGAGCGCTTGAGCCACATCTTGATCGCTCGCCATTCTCGCAATTCCTCGATAGGCGTATGCAACGCTCGAATTGGGATTCAAGCGAATCGCTTCGTTGCAATAGAACTCAGACTGTTCAAAATCCTGTTTGTCGCCGTATATTTTTGCGAGCGTCACCATCGGCAAACTTATCTTGGGCTCGAGCTTGGCAGCCTCGCGAGCTTCGGATAGCGCATCATCCAAGTTCTTTTGATTTGCGAATGCCAGCGCCAGACAAACATGTGCTGGCGCGAAATTCGCATTGAGCCTGAGAGCCTTTGTGGCGACTG
>Ga0154020_10003902_pt1 | contig 17834 bp, 14 predicted proteins | sample Klosneuvirus_201_FD_109709 | JGI IMG/M metagenome (GOLD analysis project Ga0154020, IMG submission 109709) | Active sludge microbial communities from wastewater, Klosterneuburg, Austria - Klosneuvirus_20160825_MG | ecosystem: Engineered > WWTP > Aerobic digester > Activated sludge | place...
CCGGCCGGCGGACGACGGCCTCACGCCCCTCGAGGGCGTCGACCAGCGCCGTCATGGAGGGGAAGCGCCGCCGCGGATCGATCGACATGCCGCGGATCAGCGCCCGACGCAGGTGGCGCGGGAGGCCCTGGTGAGCTCGACGTGCTGCCAAAAGGCCGCTGAGAAGCTGAATTGGTCGGCGCGGGCCAGTTTGTCCGAGAAGGGCCTCGACGACGGTCCAAAGTTGATCACCCGCGCCCGACCATCCGCGCCGATGAGGACGTTGTGATGGGTGAAGCTGCGATGGCTGATGCCTTGGGCGTGTGCGGCGGCCATCCCGCGGCCGGCCTCTGCAAAGACGCGGCAGACCTCGAGCGGGCTCCGGTCCGGCGCCCGGCTCCAGTCGCCCAGCGTGGGCCCCAGGACCAGCTCCATTGTAAAGAAGTAGCGGCCGTCGAGGATCCCCACGTCATAGACCGGCACACCTCTTGGACGGCCGCGCCACTGCGACAGAGCGGGCCGCGCTGGAGGATCATGTGGATCGCTGCCGGGCTTGCCGGGCGCTGGTCGCTGCCCTGGCCCGGGCCCGGCTCGGCGATGGAGCGCTCGAAGGGGCGGGCCCGGAGCACCTCGCCGCTTGGGCGCGGGGCTTTGGGCGTGATCTCTCTACCAAACCGGAGTAATACCCAGGCGGGTGGAGGCTTCGGCTCAGGTGGCGCTGTTCTTGGGCGCGCTCGACGCTGCCCAACAAGCCACCGCTCCCGACCCCGCGAGGCTGAGCGCCCTCTTGGAGCGGACGCTGGCCGCCGCGGGCGCGGTCGAGGATCTCCCACGTTTCCTGGCCTTTTTGGCCGAGCGAGCGGCCCGCTTCGACGCTCCCCTAGAGGCGCTCGCCGAAATGGACGGCGCCGTGATGGGGCTGGTCTATCGCTGCCTGGCCGGCGAGCCCAGCGCCCTGGCCGAGCTGGACGCCACGGTGCTCGAGCCCACCTCCCGTGGCCTGCGGCGCATGTCCGCGACCGACGCCGAGATCAGCGACATCCGCCAGGCGGTGCGCGAGAAGCTGTTGGTGGGCGGCCAGGCCCGGGGCCCACGTCTGGGTGATTACTCGGGGCGCGGCGCCCTGCAGAGCTGGGTGCGGGTGATCTTGGTCCGCGAGCTCCTCAGTGAGCGACGCCGGCACCAGCGAGAGATCGTGCTCGACGACGAGGCCCTCTTCGAGGCGGCGACGGGTGAGCAGGATCCCGAGCTGGAGCACCTCAAGACCTACTATCGCGCGGAGTTTCGGCGGGGATTTCGCGAGGCCTTGGAGGCGCTGCCGGGCAGAGATCGAAACCTCCTCCGCTATCACTTCCTGGAAGGGCTGAGCGTCGACGAGATCGGCGTCATCTATGGCGTGCACCGGGCGACCGCCGCGCGCTGGCTGGTCCGCGTGAGGGAGTCGCTCGAGCAAGGGACCTTGACCGCGATGATGGGGGCGCTGGCGGTGAGCCGCCCCGAGGTCGAGAGTATCCTGCGCCTGATCCGCAGCAACTTGGACGCGTCGATCGCCAGCTTCCTCGAGCAGGGCGGAGATTCAAAGTAGGTTGCTCAACGAGGATCGAGGCGGAGCGACTCTCCCTGATCCAGCACCACAAAGCGCGCGCGCTGCTCGGCGGCGCGTTCGCGGAGGACCCGCGGCGCCTCCGCGTAGCCATCGTCGCCCAGGGCGAAGGTGCCAAAGTGGATCGCCACGCTCGTCTCGGCCCCCAAATCGGCGTGGGCCCGCAGCGCGTCGTCCGGAGACATATGGTGGTCCTTCATGAACCACTCGGGCTTGTAAGCGCCGATCGGCAGGAGCGCCAAGCGCATCGCCCCATAGCGCGCCTTGGCGTCGGCAAACTGGGCTCCGTACCCCGTGTCTCCCGCGAAATAGACCTGCCCCGCCACTGGGCCGCGGATGATCCAGGCCGCCCACAGCGCGACCCGGCGATCGGTGATCCAGCGCGAAGACCAGTGCCGGGTGGGCACGGCCGTGATGTGCACCGAGCCGAGCTCCACGCTCTGATGCCAGTCGAGCGGCACCGCGCCCTCGATGCCCTCGCGCGCCAAGAGGAGCTCATTGCCCAGACCTACGAAGATCTTCGGGTGATCGCGGGCGACCAGCCGCGCCAGCGTCGCCAGATCCAAGTGGTCATAGTGATTGTGACTCACCACCACCGCGTCGATCGGCGGCAGGTCCTCAAAGCGCACGCCCGGATCTCGCACTCGCACCGGCCCGGCGAAGCTGACCGGGCTGGCTCGCAGGCTGTAGATGGGGTCCGTCAACACGTTGATCCCGTCGATCTGCACCAGGGTCGTGGCGTGGTTGATGAAGGTGACCAAGAGCTGGCCCGCGCCCACCCGCGCGGGAGGCCTCGGCCACTCCCGATTCTCTACCCGCGCCGGCCAACTCCCCCGCACGCGGTGACGCTGCCACTCCAGGAGATCGCCGAACTCCTTGTCCTGATCGGGAGGGACGTTGTGAAAGCGCTCCCCGTCGAAGTGGTCGCTGACCGGGCCTCGATACGGCGGCGCCGAGTACACGCAGCTCACGCCGCCAAACCCGAGGAGGGCCAGGCCGAGCAGCGCCAAAAGGCCCTTAAAAAGGAGGCGAATCATGCTTCCAGCGCCCGCTTGATGAAGCCCTTGGCTACCTTGGATTTGGGCACCTCGAAGTCGAACCAGGCGCGCACGTCCTCCTCCATCCCGATGCCGTGCATATAGTTGAAGACCGCCTTGTTGAGGCCCTCGGTGAAGGTCTCGTGATCGGCGCCGGTGGGATCCACAAAGTCGAGGTCGTTCTGGGCGAAGTGAACGGGGGGCATGGGGAGCAGCTCGATCCCATACTCTTCGGGATGCTGACCGATGGGGGCGTGAACGGTCGCGGCGAAGCGATGCCAGTACCCGGAGTCGATGCAGCCGTGCACGAATAGCTGACGCACGACCTCCAGACTATCGATCGTCTCCTGGGCGGTCTCGGTCGGAAACCCATACATCAGATAGGCATGTACCAAGATCCCGGCCTCGTTCATGGCCTTGCTCACCCGGGCCACCTGCTCGACCGTCACGCCCTTCTTCATGCGCTCCAGGAGGCGATTGGAGGCCACCTCCAGCCCCCCGGTGACCGCGATGCAGCCCGAGCGCCGGAGCAAGGTACAAAGCTCCGGGCTGAAGGACTTCTCAAAGCGAATATTCCCCCACCAACTCACCGCCAGGTTTCGCCGGAGGATTTCCTCGGCCACCGACTTGAGGACCTTGGGTGGAGCCGCCTCGTCGACGAAGTGAAAGAGGCGCGAGCCCGTCTCCTGGATCAAGGCCTCCATTCGGTCGACCACCGCCGCGCCCTTGAGGGCGTCGTAGCGGGAGATATAGTCCAGGGTGATGTCGCAGAAGCTGCACTGCTTCCAGTAGCAGCCGTGGGCGATGGTCAGCTTGTTTTGGCCGCGCTCGCTCCATAACCGATGCATGGGGTTGAGCACCGCCAAGATCGATAGATAGTCATCAAAGCGCAGCCCCTCATAGCTCGGCGCAGGCAAGTCACCGAAGGCGAGATCGCGAACCTCCGCCGAGGAGCGTTCCACCACCTTCCCAGCGCGGCGGAGCTTGGTGCGGAGGAGCGCCTCTTCCGGCCGCTCCCCGGCGAAGTATTCCAGCAAGCTGAGGAGCGGTTGCTCGCCGTCGTCGTAGGTCACCGCGTCGACGAGGTCGAAGAGGCGGGGGTCATCGAGCTCGCGCAGCTCGGTGTTCACGTAGCCGCCGCCCCACACCACCTTCAGCGCGGGCTGCAGCGCCTTGAGCTGCTTGGCCATGGTCAGCGCCCCCAGCACATTTCCCGGGAAAGGCAGGCTCATCCCCACGACCTCCGGGCGATGGGCTTCGAGGAGCTCGCTGGTCAGCTCGGTCAGGATCCGCTGCGGCAAGCTCGGCGCGGCGAGCGCGGCGAAGAGGGGATCCAGCGTGGGCTCGCTGGCCGCCAAGGACTCGGCGTAACGAGCGAAGTCGAAGCGGGGATCGAGGCCCTCCCGGATCGCGGCGACGAAGTCCTCCAGCACCAGGCTGGCCACGTAGCGGGCCCGATCGGCGACGCCCATCGCGCCAAAGGCCCAGTCGAGATACTCATCGGCCTGACCCGGGGGCCCGATATTCTGAAAGCGCGGCCCCTCGAGGAAGAGATCGCGCCGGGCGATGCGGGAGGCGAGCCCCGGCTCTCGGCCTTGCAGGTAGCGCACCGCCAGCGGGATCTCGCGGCGGATTCGCTCCGGATCGCGCAGCACGTGGGCGACGGCTGGCGCGCCTTTGGCCTGGCAGCGCTCGAGCGCGCCGGTGATCTCCCCCAGCGCCGCGTCACCGCTGAGGCGCAAGAACCAGGTCAAAGATACGTCGACCTGGGCGACCGTGTGCCCGGCGGCGCGCAGCACCGGCAACAGATAAGTCGTCGCCGGATACGGCGTATTGAGCTGCGTCATCGGGGGCGTGACGAGCAAGACGCGCATCGGGGTAGTGCCTCCGAGTGGAGGGACCAGCCGACAGGAGTCGCAGGTCCCAGGCCCGAATGTCAAAGGGGGAGTTGCTGGACAGCGGCCCTCGTGACTATCACCCAGGCGTGCGAGCACCCTGGCTCGTCTTGGCGCTGCTCGGTGGGTGCGGCGCGGACCTGGCGGTTCCCTGCGTCTCTCCCGAGGAGGCGCGCGCACCTATGCTGGCCCGGCCCGGCCCGAGCAGCGGCCGCATCGCCGCCGAGAACGCCCGTGAAGGCAGCGAGGGCTGGCAGATCGATCGACCGACCGAGGCCGGCGGGGTCGAGGGCTACGCCGATCGCCCCAGCGTGCTGCCCGGTGAAGCACTGAGGCTCTTCGTCCGGACCGCGTCCGCGCCGCGCTTCACGGTCGAGGTGTGGCGGATGGGTTGGTACGGGGGCCGGGGCGGTCGCCGAGTGCTGGAACCGATGACCTTCGACGCGCGCCCCCAACCGGCACCAGAGGTCGATCCGGACTCGGACATGGTGAGCTGCGCCTGGAGCAACTCGGCGACGATCACCGCCGGCACGGACTGGGTCAGCGGCGTCTACTTGGTCAAGCTGACCGCGCTCCCCTACGGCACGCAGCGCTACGTGCCCTTCGTGGTGCGGGACGATCAGGCCCAGGGCGCGGTGGTGTTTCAGACCTCGCTGGCGACCTATCTGGCCTACAACGACTGGGGCGGCCGCTCGACCTACGGGCAGCACCCCGCCCGCAAGGCCTCCATGGATCGGCCCTTCACGCGAGGAAATGGCGCGGGGGACTTCCTGGCCTACGAGCTGCCCACATTGCGTTTTCTCGAGCGCGAGGGCTTGCCGCTGACGTATGTGACCAGCCTCGACGTCTACCGACGCGGAGACTTCCTGCTCGGCCAGCGGGCCTTTCTGTCCGTGGGGCACGACGAGTATTGGAGCCTCGAGGTGCGAGAAGCGCTGGAGGCCGCCCGGAGCCGCGGCGTTCACCTCGGGTTCTTCGGCGCCAACATCGGCTATTGGTCGGTGCGCTACGAAGCAAACCGGGCCGGCGCGCCGGACCGCGTGATGGTCGCCTACAAGGAGTCGGCCGCGCGCCGTGATCCCTTCGCACTAGAGCCGAGGAAGGTGTCGCGGTCCACCGGCCGCTGGCGCGACGAGCCGATCAACCGGCCGGAGAGCGCGCTGATCGGCGTGGAGTACCAGCTCGGTATCTGGGGCTTCGATACCGATTGGATCGCCGAGGACGAGCGCCACTGGATGCTGGAGGGAACGGGACTCCGGCACGGCTCGGTCCTCCGCGGCTTGGTCGGCGGCGAAGGCGATCAGCGCGAGCGGGACGCGCCGGCCTGCGTAGCGCTGCTCGGCGGGGCCGAGGTCACCACCGATCGCGGTCGCCACGGGCGTTCGGAGTCGACGATCTACGTCGCCGAGAGCGGCTCCTGGGTATTTGCCTGGGGCTCCTACAACCTCGGGTTGGGCCTGGATCCACTGGAGAAGCCCGACGCTCGGACCAGCGAGCAAGCCCAGCTCATCGTTTCCAACTACTTCGCCCGCGTGTATCGCTGATATGCTCCCGGCGTGGCTCTTCCCGCCCGCCCAAGTGAAGCCGCCTGGTCGATCGCCGAGACGATCGTCGCCGGTTTCAACAAGCACTACCGCCTCTTTCGGGAGATCAGCGCCGACGCCCAGCGGCGCTTCGAGCGCGGCGTGGACCGGGACATCGACGCCGCCAGCCGCTCCCGCATCGACTTCTATGATCAGCGGGTGATCGACGCGGTCGAGGCTCTCGAGCGAAACCACCCCGAAGCTCAGGACAACGAGCAGATCTGGCCGCAGGTGAAGAGCGCCTATATCTCGCTGCTCTACGACCACCAACAACCAGAGTGCGCGGAGACCTTCTATAACTCCGTGGCCTGCCAGGTGCTCGATCGAACGTACTATCGAAACGAGTATATCTTCTGGCGGCCGGCGGTCTCGACCGAGCATATCCCGGCCGATCGTCCAACTTACCGCTGCTACTATCCCGCGAGCTCCGGCCTCCTCAAGACCCTCGAGTCGATGATCCGAGACTTTGGGCTCAGCCTGCCCTGGGAGGATCTGCGGCGCGACCTTCGCTACGTGGCCCAAGCAATGCGGGAGGCCTTTCCGGCTCCGCGGGAGCTGCACCCGAACTTCCAGATCCACGTGCTCTCCTCGCTCTTCTTCCGCAACCAAGAGGCCTACGCGGTGGGCCGGGCCATCAACGACAACCGCGCGGTGCCCTTCGCGGTGCCCATCTTGAAGACTGCCCAGGGTGCGCTGACCATCGACGCGCTGCTCCTGCGGGCGGAGCATGTGGCCCGCTTGTTCAGCCTGGCGCGGTCCTACTTCATGGTCGAGATGGACGTGCCCTCGGCCTACGTGAGCTTCCTGCAGTCGCTGATGCCGAGCAAGCCAGCCTGCGAGCTGTACACGGCGGTGGGCCTACAAAAACAGGGCAAGACGCTGTTCTACCGCGATCTTGACCAGCACCTCTCGCACTCGACCGATCGCTTCGTCCTGGCGCCGGGCGTGCGGGGGATGGTCATGCTGGTGTTCACGCTCCCGTCCTTCCCCTACGTCTTCAAGCTGATCCGGGACTGGTTCGAGCCACCCAAGGAGGGCAACGCCCGGCTCGTGCAAGAGAAGTACTGGCTGGTGAAGCACCACGAACGGGTGGGCCGCATGGCCGATACGCTGGAGTACTCCTACGTGGCCTTCCCGCTCGACCGGATCGACCCCGAGCTCCTGGCGGAGATGAAGCGGCTCTGCAGCTCGCTGCTGACCATCGAGGGCGATCGGCTGATCATCAAGCACCTCTACATCGAGCGGCGCATGACCCCGCTCGATATTTGGCTGGCGCAGGCCGATGAAGCGGCGGCGCGACAAGCCATCGATGAGTACGGGCTGGCGATCAAGGAGCTCGCGGCAGCCGATATCTTCCCGGGGGACTTACTGCTGAAGAACTTCGGGATCACGCGCTGGGGCCACGTGGTGTTCTATGACTATGACGAGATCTCACCGCTGACCGAGGTGCAGTTTCGAAGTATCCCTAAGCCGGCCAGCGACGACGAGGAGATGTCGGCCGAGCCCTGGTTCACGGTGGGGCCGAGCGACGTCTTCCCCGAACAGTTCGCCCAGTTTGTGTTCCGCGCCGGGCGCGACCGAGATCTGTTCCTCGAGCTCCACGGGGAGCTGGTTCGGCCAGAGTATTGGCGGCAGATGCAGGACCAGGTTCGCGCGGGAGTGCATCAGCGCCACCTGCCCTACCCCAGCGAGCAGCGTTTCTTGCGGCGCTTCGGCAGCCGTAGCTCCGTCGGGCACTGATCGACTCAGGACACGTGAAAGCCTGGCGCGCCGGGCTGCCCAAAGCTCAGGCTGAGGCCGAGCTGCTGGGCGTAGGCCTCGAAGACCTTCTTGCCCGCGTTGTTCGGTGAGGCGCAGCCGTAGACGGTCGCCGCGGTTCGCCCCGCCAGCTCGGTCAGGATGGCCTTTTGCCGGCTCGGGTAGAGCTTCTTGAGCGCCGCGACCATCGACTTGGCCTCGCCGCCATCGATCACGTAGCGCGCGGCTCGGGGCATGTCGTCGCTGGTGGCCCAGCTCGGCCAGAAGTTGTCGTTGGAGGGCTTGCTGAAGGCGTCGAGCAAGCTCTGGCACACCTTGGCCGGTGGGCCGGCGTAGTTGAACTTGGGCTGCGCGCTGAACGCCGCGGGGAACTTGAAGTCCGAGGCCTTCTTCGACTTGGTCTTCTCGGCGAAGCGCAGCACCGACGCCTCCATGACGGTCATGGACTTGGGCTGCTCGTTGGCCTCGAGGACCTTGCTGCCGTCCTTGTCGCGCGCCTTGAGCCGGGAGACCGCCTCGCCGAGCGCTTTGGCGACGTTGGCCTTGGAGGGGCCGCCGTTCTTCTGCGCGAACTTGCGCAAGGGGTTCAAGATCGCGGTCAGCTCGGCCATGACGGGGTTCTTGGCGGCCTGAGCGCTGAGGCGGCTGATGTCGCCCTCACGGATCGCCCCGTCGGAGTTGATGTCGGACTTCTTGATCAGCGCCTCGCCCAGGGCCTGCGCATGACTAAGTGTGGAGAATTTCACGTTCATTGGAACCCCCGCGACCCATGGGCCTAATGTGGCCCAATGTGCGCTAATACGGCGATATCGGCATCCCCTATGATGTGTTGCGTGCATTCCGTTGAGGACGCCCTAGGAGCCCTGCTCGGAGGCCGCGTTGTCCTCACGGCCCTGCGCCCAGGCCCTGGTCGCCGCAACCAGCTCGCTCAAGCCCAGGTCCGAGGCCAGCGCTACGTCCTCAAGTTCGGCGGAGCGCTCGCGCGTGAGGCTTGGGCGCTCCGCGCGTTGCCGCCCGGGCTCGGACCAGCGCTGGTGCAGGCTCCCGGGGGAGGCGCGAGCGAACCGCTGATCATGGAGCACTTGGCGGGGAAGCCGCTGATCCGGAGTCGCGCCCGTCCCGTGCTGGCGGCGTTGGCCCGCAGAATCGCAGCGCTGCATGCGATCCGCCCGCGGCGAGGTCCTCCGCTCGCTTGCCCCTCGCACCCGCCGGCGTTGCTCGCGTTGGCAGAGGAGCTGGCCCGCGCCCTGAGGGAGCGCGGGGTGATCGGCCCTGAGGTCTGGCCGGTGCTCGAGTCGGGGCTGAGCCTCGCCCGCGCGCACCTCGGGCGGCTCGATCCGGGGCGCTGGAGACGCCCCGTCCGCGCGCTCTGCCACGGAGATCTGGCCTGGCACAACGTCCTGATGCGAGGCCGGCGCCTCTGGCTCATCGACTTCGAGCTGGCCGGGCTCGGAGATCCGATGGTCGATCTCGCCCTGTTTTTGTCGCGAAATCCGCTCACCCGCAGCGACGAGCGGCGCTTCCTCGAGGCCTACCAGGAGCGCAGCAAAGACCGCGACTGCTATCAGCGCTTCGCCGGGGTGTTCCCGCTGGTGGGTTTGGTGAGCGCGCTGAACGGGCTGCTCGCGGTGGAGGAGAATGCCGTGGGCTGGCCCTCCGGCGCGCTCCAGCTTCGGGCCCGGCGCGCAGCGCGAGAGCTCGATCGAGCCTTGAGGCGCTTGGGGCGCGCCGACGTCGAGATGCCTTAGGGGAGCCGCAGCTTCAGGAACGCCACCACCGCGTTGGAAGAGCTGGTGGGCGCGGGCCCGGAGGCGAAGATGGTCGCCCGATCGACCTCGACGATCATCTGGATGTTGCCGGTCCCTGGCTCGGCGGGAGGACAGTAGTCCTGACCCACCAGGTAGCTCACCGCCGCCGGATTTCCGCCGAGGACCAGACCGCCGCGGAAGGTCTCGATGGTCTCGAGCCAGCGGAGCGGAGGCGCCGCCCCGGTAGGCCAGGGCATGAAGCGCGACTCACCGCTGGCTCGCGCGTACAGCCGCAGCGGCCGCGGCAAGAACTCGTTGTTGGTGGTCACGGCGGCGAGCACGAGCCCCGAAGGAAGGCGCCGCACCACCGAGACGACGTTCTCGGCGCTGACCTCCAGCGCCGCCGTCGTCGTGCCGCTCCGGGTCGAGTAATAGCGGAGCCGCGCATCGGAGGAGGCGAAGTACACGCCACCCGGATCAAAGGCCACGGAGCCCTTGCGGAGCGGCAGCCCCGGGCGGGCCGGCGAGATCGGGCGACAGGTCGAGCCGTCGTAGCGATAGACGGCGTGACTCTCGTCCTGGAGGTAGATCGTGGGGGTCTGCGCGGTGCTCTCGGGATCGCCGTCGATCGCGAGGTCCCCGCTGAACTGCGCGCAGCCGGTGGCCTCGGGCGCGCGGACGACGGTGACGCGGCCGTCCTCCACGCGGAGGAGCGCGACCCGCGTATTGTCGAAGACCCAGAGCAGCGGTCCCGCGCTGAAGCCGGTGCGCAAAAAGAAGCCGGAGCCAAGGGCGACGCCGAAGGGCTCGACGACCCCCGCTCGGCTGACGGTGTAGAAGCGCTCGGCGTCTTCGGTGGTCCGGGTGCCGACGAGCATGTGCTCGGCGTCGAGCGGCCGAGCGAGGACGGCGCGCTGCATCACCGGCAGTGAGACCGTCGTCCTCGCCGCGACGTCGAAGCACCCTTCGGGGATCTCGGGGAGCGGGCGAAAGGCCGAGGTCACCGCGCAGGAGCCCGTGCCCTCGCGGCAGTCCAGCACCTGGGCGGGCGGCGGGAGGCGACGGCGCGGCTGGCCGGCGATCGGCGCGGCGAGCGGGCCCTCGGCGAGCCCCAACTCGGCAAGGGTCTCGGCGAAGACGTGGAACTGCGTGGGCGACTCCAGCGGCCGAAACAGCAGCGCGGTCGGTCCGCTCGGGGCCCGCACGACCTCATAGGTGTCCGAGCCCTCCGCGTTGAAGATCAGGGTGTGAGCCGAGCCTAGGTCCCACTCATAGCTGGTCGGAGAGACGCAGCTCGCCGCGGCGACTCCCCAGCAAGCGATGGCCAGCCCGCGCACGCCAGCATCGTGCCAAGCCCCGGCGCAGGGCGCAAACGCGCACAAACACTGGCTCTGCCCGCCCGATTTGACAAAGTGAAAGCCGATATTCATTTAATTGAGATGAAAGCGAAAGCCGACCTCAATGACCTCAAACTCAGCCCAGCGCTGGATCGATCTGCTTACCGAGGAGGATCTGGCCTTCGTGCGCCGCTTCGTCCTGGCCTCCGGCTCGCTGAAAGACGTGGCCGAGGCCTACGGTATCTCCTATCCGACGGTCCGTCTGCGCCTCGACCGGCTGATCGCCAAGATCGAAGTGGCCGACAAGGCCAGCATCAGCTCGGACTTCGAGCGAGCGCTACGGGCCGAGATGGCCGACGGGACGATCGACGCCGCTACGATGAAGCGGCTGCTCAAGGCCCACACCAAGGAGCTGGAGAAGAAGCCATGACGACGCACCGCCTGCTCACCGCGCTGCTCTTGACGCTCTGGCCCAGCGCCGCGAGGGCCGAGCATACGGTCGCGCGGCTCGACTTCCCAGCCATGGCGGAGGCCAAGACGCTCAGTGCGGGGCGGGTCGAAGGCGGCGCGCTGGTACTGACGGGCTCGAGCACTGGACCGAGCCAGCCGCGCTTCGCGGTGATCGATCACCCCGCGGTCGGGCTCCAGTACGCGGTCATCGGCCGGGTCACCGCCACGGACGTCGCGGGCACCGCCTACCTCGAGCTGTGGAGCCACCACGAGGGCAAAGGAGCCTTCTTTGCTCGGACCCTCGGTCAAGGCGGGCCGATGGGCGCCATCCACGGCAGCGAGGCGACGCGCCGCTTCGTCTTGCCTTTCGACGCGACCGGCGCCGCTGCCCCAGTGCGCCTCGAGCTCGGCGCGCACTTCGACGGCCGAGGCGAGCTGCGCCTCGAGGAGGTCGAGCTCATCGCTTTGGATAGCCCCTCCGATCTCCCACGACTCCTCGGCGCCAGCAGCGTAGTCGGCGCGGAGAACAGCGACCTCGGAAAGGTCGGCGCTACGCTCGGCGTGTTCTTTGGCTTGCTCGGCGCGCTGACCGGGGTCTTGGTCGGTCGCGGGCGGGGCCGCGCCTGGGTCCTCGGACTGTGGCTGGTGGCGGTGGTCCTCAGCGGGCTGATCGGCATGGGAGGCCTGAGCTGGCTCATCCGCGGGGGAGATCAGCCGAGCGCAGTGGCCCTCAGCGTCATGGGGATAGGAGGCGCGAGCCTCGGCGCCTTCATGTTCGCGCTGGCCAAGCGCCGCTACGTCGAGGTCGAGCTGCGCCGGATGCGGGCCCTGGATCAGATGTAGCGTCCGAGGTGGCGCTGACTGGCCTTGGAGAGCGCGTCGATCTTCTGGACGCGGTAGCGGATCCCATAGAGATCAGTGATGAGCGCGCCGCCGTCGGGTAAGGCGCGCACGTTCTCTTCGGCCGGCACCAGGAAGCTCACCCGCCCGCGATCGGTCGTCACCGTCCACTCGCTGGGCTCGGCCCCTTCAGAGATGTCATGGATCGCCTCGATCACCGGCAACAGCTCGCGGGCCGCCAGCTCGGCCAAGGTGGCCGCCTTGGCGGTGGGAGTCAGTCGATCGAGGTGCTCCACGGACCAGATCTCCCGGCCGCTCTGGTCGACGAAGATGATCCACTCGTCCGGCGCGCTGAGCGGGAAGGCCCGCACGGGCATCACCCCGGGGTGCTCTCGGCCGCTGGGATCGACCAAGGTCAGTTGGCCGAAGGCGTCGTGGGAGAGGCGCGCGGCGGAGGGATCACTCGGCATCGTCATCGACCTTCCCCTTCTTGGCGAGCAGCTGCGCCTGGTGCAGCCGCGCGTAAGCACCGTTTTTGGCGAGCAGCTCTTCGTGGCTCCCGATCTCCACGATCGAGCCGCGGTCGAGCACCACGATCCGGCTGGCGCTGCGCAGCGTGCTCAGGCGATGGGCCACGGCGATGGTGGTGCGGCCGCGGACCAGCTCCTCCAGCGCCTCTTGGATCTTCCGTTCGGTGTCGGTGTCGACGGCGGAGGTGGCCTCATCGAGGATCAGGATACGCGGGTCGATGAGCAGCGCGCGGGCGATCGACACCCGCTGACGTTCACCGCCGGAGAGCGTCTGGCCACGCTCTCCTACGATCGAGTCGTAGCCCTCGGGGAGCCGCAGGATGAACTCATGCGCCCGCGCCGCCCGGGCGGCGGCGACGATCTCGGCGCGGGTCGCGCTGGGCTTACCGTAGGCGATGTTGTCGGCGATCGTGCCGTAGAACAGGAAGGGGTCTTGCAGCACGATGCCGATGTTTTGCCGGTATTCCTCGGTCGGAAACGATCGGATGTCCGTGCCGTCGACCAGGATCGCGCCCTCGCTGGGATCGTAGAAGCGACAGAGCAAGTTCACGATGGTGCTCTTGCCGGCGCCGGTCTCGCCGACGACGCCGATCATCTCGCCGGGCTTGATGTCCAGCTCGATGCCGTCGAGGACGCGGCGATTGCCGAAGCGAAAGCCCACCCGCTTGAGGGAGACCGCGCCCTGGAGGCGGCCGGGGTGGACCGGATGAGCGGGCTCGGGGACCGCCGGTGCGCGGTCGAGGATCTCAAAGAGCCGCTGGGCGCTGGCGGCGGCGCGCTGGGTGAGGCCGGCGATGCGGCTCATCGACTCGAGGCGGGTGTAGAAGCGCCCAATATAGGCCAAGGACGCGGTCAGCATGCCCACGGTCAGCCGCTGATCGCGGATCTGCCAGGCCCCCACGGCCCACACGATCAAGAGGCCGCCCTGGTTGAACAGCGCGACCATCGGCCAAAAGAAGGTCCACACCCGGTTGACGCGATCGTTGGCCCCTACGATCCGATCGTTGGCCGCGCGGAAGCGGCCCACCTCGCGCCGCTCCTGGGCGAAGGCCTTGACCACACGGATCCCAGGGACGGTGTCCGCGAGGATCGAGGTCATCTCGGACCAGGCGCGGCCGCCGTGACGGAAGCCATGCTCGAGCGACTCGCGGATGCGATAGGTCAGCCAAGCCACCGGCGGGAAGGTGCACAGCGCAGCCAGCCCGAGCAGCGGGTTCATCCAGAAGAGCACGCCGGCGGTGCCGAGGATCATGAGCACGTCCGTGGTGAAGTCGGTCAGGCTGTCCGAGAGGAAGCTGCAGATGCGATCGGTGTCGCTCGAGATGCGGGCCACCAGATCGCCGGTGCGGCGCGCGCTGAAGAAGTCGAGCGAGAGGCGCTGCAGGTGCTCATAGGTCGCGTTGCGCAGATCGGCGCTCATCCGCTCGCTGACGTAGGCCAAGGTCCAGCCCTGCGCCCAAGCCAGGGCCCAAGCGAGGAGCGCGGCGGCGCCCATGCCAAGCAGGTAAAATGGCACGACCCCGAAAGCCTCCTTGCCGCGATCTTTCACCCGTTCGAGCCGGGTCCGCTGCGCCGGGTCGGTCTGGTCGATCGGGATGCGCGCAGCACCCGAGCCGATGATCGCGTCGACCTGCGCCTGGTAGGGCTCAAAGACGTGATCGACGAGGGGCCAGGTCAAGTAGGGCGGGATCATGCCGGCCGCGGTGGTGGCGAGCGTCAGGATCGACCCGAGCACGACCGCGCCGAGCCGCCTCCGCGCGAAGCCGAACAAGCGAAACAGCGCCGAAACCTCGGCCCGGTCTTCTTCGCGGTGGCCCTCGGGGACGGCGGGCTCGAGCTCGCCGGGATCCGCGGCGTGACCTTGGCGGAGCTCGCGCAAGCAGACCCCGAGCCGCTTCACCTCGGGGGCGCAGGCGATGGTGTACGGAAATACAGCGAGCCGCGCGCTTGCCCCGAGGACCTCCAAGGTGCCAGCCCCGCCGCGGTCGTGGGAGCGCAGCTCGACGATCTCGGCGAGCGCGAGGTCGACGGTCGGTTTGGTGCTGCCCTCGTCGAAGCACAGGAGCCGACCGCTGGTCAGGATGAGCCAGCGCGAGGCGAAGCGGCGCTGCTCATCCAGATCCAGGCGAAACGCTGCGACCAAGGCCTCGCTGGGGAGAAGTGCCCCAGTTAGGCGGACTTGGATAGGGTTTGGCAGCGCCTCTAAGCCCATCTCATCCGCCGTTTTTCCGTGTACATCGGAGCCCTGGATCGCTAGCGTGCAACGCCGTGCGTCGTAACGCGCCCGGACTTTCGGGTGCGACGTTGCCGGCCCGGATGGAATTCCAGAAGATCCTCACGCTCGCCGGGCCCAACATTTGGTCGCGGCACCCCATGCTCGAAGCTTGGGTCGATTTGCAAGACCTAAGAGACTCCCCCTCCAATTCGCTCCCTGGGTTTACCGACAGGCTCATGGGCTGGCTCCCCTCCCTGATCGAGCACCGCTGCAGCGTGGGCGAGCGCGGTGGCTTCCTCCACCGTCTGCGTGAAGGGACGTGGCCTGCCCACATTCTGGAGCACGTCACGCTCGAGCTCCAGACCCTCGCGGGGACGCCCGTCGGCTTTGGAAAGGCGCGCGAGACCTCGACCCCGGGCGTGTACAAGGTGGCGGTTCGCTACAAGAACGAGCGCGTCGCTCGGGCCGCGATGGCCACGGCGCACGACCTCGTCTTGGCGGCGGCCTACGACCGGAGCTTCGACGTCGAGGCGGAGGTCAAGAAGCTCAAAGAGATCGTCGATCGCTACTGCCTCGGCCCGAGCAGCATGGCGATCGTCAATGCCGCGGAGGCCCGCAACATCCCCGCGCGCCGCCTCAACGAGCGCAGCTTGGTCCAGCTCGGCCAGGGCAAGAAGGCCCGCCGCATCTGGACCGCCGAGACCGATCGCACCAGCGCCATCGCCGGCTTCATCGCCCAGGACAAGCAGCTGACCAAACAGCTCCTCCGCTCGGCCGGCGTGCCGGTGCCGGAGGGACGCCCCGTCGATGACGCCGAGGACGCCTGGAGCGCCGCTCAAAGCCTGGGCTTTCCGGTGGTGGTGAAGCCGCGCGACGCCAACCACGGCCGCGGCGTCTTCACGGGCCTCCGCACCAAGGAGCAGGTCTCGCGGGCCTTCGATCTCGCGGCCAAAGAGGGCTCCGGGGTGCTGGTGGAGACCTTCGCGCCCGGGGCTGAGCACCGCCTCTTGGTGGTGGGCGACAAGCTGGTCGCGGCGACGCGCGGCGAGGCCGCCTTCATCGTGGGCGATGGCCTGCGCACCGTGGAGAAGCTGATCGAGGATCAGATCAACTCCGACCCCCGGCGCGGCGAGGACGAGAACGCGCCCCTGTGCTTCGTCCAGATGATGGACCCCGTGGTGCTGCTGCAGCTCGAGCAGCAGGGCTACCAACCGAGCTCGATCCCCGGCGCCGGCGTGCAGGTCCTGGTGCAGCGGAGCGACAACCTCTCCATCGACGTCACCGATGAGATTCACCCCAGCGTCGCGGCCCACGCGGTGCTGGCCACCAAGCTGGTGGGGCTCGACATCGCGGGGCTCGATCTGGTGGCCGAGGACATCGCGCGCCCCCTCGAAGATCAGGGCGCGGCCTTCGTCGAGGTGAACGCCGGCCCCGGCTTGCTCATGCACCTCAAGCCCTCGGTGGGGCTGCCCCGGCCGGTCGGCGAGGCGATCGTGGCGCAGCTCTTTGAGCCGGGCGACGACGGGCGCATCCCGATCGCGTGTGTAACCGGCACCAATGGCAAGACGACCGTAGCCAAGCTGCTGGCCCACGTCCTCCGCGGCACGGACCGCGTCGTAGGCCTGACCAGCTCCGACGGCGTGGAGGTCGGCGAGCGAAAGCTCGAGGTCGGCGACTGCGCGGGCCCGAAGAGCGCGGAGAACGTGCTGCTCCACCCCGACGTGGAGTCAGCAGTGTTCGAGGCGGGGCGCGGCGGGATCTTGCGCGAAGGCCTGGGCTTCGATCGCTGCGATGTGGCGATCGTGACCAACATCGGCGAGGCCGATCACCTCGGGCAGTCCGACATCCAGACGCCCGAGCAGATGTTCATGGTGAAACGCTCGGCGGTGGACGTGGTGCTGCCGGGCGGGGCCAAGGTGCTCAAGGCCGACGATCCGATCGTGGCCGACATGGCGCCGCTGGGCCGAGGCGAGGCGATCTTGTTCGCGATCGATCCCGCCCACCCCTTGATCGCGCAGCGGCGCGCCGAAAACGGCCGCGCGGTGTTCGTAGAGGAAGGCGTCATCACGGTGGCCGAGGGCGGCTGGGACACTCCGGTGGTGCCGGTCGCGGAGGTGCCGCTGACCCACGGCGGCCGCGTGCCGTTTCAGATCGAGAACGTGCTGGCGGTGGTCGGCGCAATCTCCGCGCTGAAGATCCCGCTGGAGCTCTTGCGCGAGCGGCTCCTCAGCTTTGAGGGTGGAGTGAGCGAGCTGCCGGCCCGCTTCAACGTCTGGCCCTGCCGGGGCGGGACCCTGATCCTCGATGACTGCCACAACACCTCGGCGCTTCGCGCGTTGATCGCGACCCTCCCGGCTTTCCCCTCCAAGCGCCGCACGATCGTCTATTCGGCGGGCAAGGGCCGCCGGGACGAGGACCTGATCGCACAGGGTGAGCTCCTGGCGGGGACCTTCGACCGGGTGATCCTCTATCGCGACATGGGCGCGATTGAGCGCAGCGCTGAGATGCTCTACGCCCCGTTCCGGGCGGGGCTGGCGAAGGCAACTAAGCCCATAGAAATCATAGAGATAGAGGACGCCGCCGCCGCTCGTTTGCGCGGTCTGGGAGACCTGAGCGAGGGCTCATTGGTCGTCATTCAGGCGGAAGACCAGAATCCGGGCCCGGCGGTCAGCGACCTCGTGGGCTTCGTGAATAACGACGGGGGCGCCTCCGTCGGAACGCAAGCCGCTGGGCCCCTTCACGGCTCCAAGCAGGCCAGGTGAACCTGATGCTACTCAAGCAAATCCGAGCACTCCGTGGACCGAATCGCTGGACGAGGAAGACCGTCCTCGAGATCGACGTGGAGATCCAGCCCGTCGA
>Ga0154020_10003903_pt1 | contig 17826 bp, 8 predicted proteins | sample Klosneuvirus_201_FD_109709 | JGI IMG/M metagenome (GOLD analysis project Ga0154020, IMG submission 109709) | Active sludge microbial communities from wastewater, Klosterneuburg, Austria - Klosneuvirus_20160825_MG | ecosystem: Engineered > WWTP > Aerobic digester > Activated sludge | place...
ACCGCCAGGAAGAACGCCGAGACCGCGCCGACCGCAAACAACTCAGCAGGGAACTCAGGCGAATCGAAAAGGCGGCGCAGGCCAAGGCCAGTCAATAACCATATGGGGCTGGTGTACGCTTACTTTTGACCTGCTGTCAAAGCGAGTGATGCATCTGGTGCAAAAGTTCCCGGTGATGGCAAGCTGTAGGGAGCCTTGATAGATGAGACTGATCGCAAATCGCCGCTCTTCAATCGCAGCAACGAGCCGGGTGGCACGTGGGGGCTGTCAAAGCGTAGCGCATCTGAAGACTCATAACGCCGGACCTGATGACAACTTTGGCGAGGATTACGGTACAGCCTGTACTCACCACGGCAGCGATTGTTATGATCAGTGTTGTCGGCCTAATCTGCTGCTAATCCGCGTGCTCGTGAGGAAAGAGAAAACGAATGTCCGTTGCTACAACGTATCCTCATCTTCAGTCAGACGAAAATAACAACGTGTGTATCTCAAACACGCGTTACAAGGCAAAGCATCTTGCAGCCGAACATTTTCATCATGGCTGGACGGCGGAAGAATTGCTTCGACAGCACCCAGACCTGCGGCCTGAGCAGGTTTACAGCGCGCTCACGTGGTTCTATGACAACTACGCTTCAGTCGTTGCGGAATTAAATGCATCGCTGGAGAATGCAGAGCAATTCCGAAAGTCACAGCCATTTTCCAGGGACGAACTCCTGCAGCGAAAACTAAGTGCTGGGACTTAATCCAGTGCCACATTCGCTCTACATGGATGTTCATGTCCCTGCTGCAATTACCGCTGGACTGCGACATCGCGGGAACGACGTGCTGACCTGTCAGGACGACGGCACGATTCGATTGGCAGACGAGGAAGTGCTGGCAAGAGCAACGCATCTTGGTCGAATCTTGTTTACACAGGATGAAGACTTTCTGCAGATTGCTAACCTATGGCGGATGGATCAGAGAGCAATTTTTGGACTGATTTATTGTCATCGACCGGCCTTGTCGATCTGAGACAGATCGACCTAAAGTAGGCGGATCTGTCCTCAGATCCGCAACCAAACGACGTGGGAATTAGTATCGACCATGACCACAGACATCATCACAATCGACGGCTCGCAGGGCGAAGGCGGGGGGCAGATTTTGCGGTCGGCGGTCGGGTTGGCAGCGGTGGTCGGGAAGGCGGTGCGGATTGAGAAGATTCGGGCGGGGCGAAGCAAGCCGGGGTTGATGCGGCAGCATCTGACGGCGATGAATGCGGCGGCTCAAATCTGTAACGGGACGCTGACAGGTGCGGCGCTGGGGTCGAAGGAAGTGACGTTTGAGCCGCAGGCAGTTTGCGCGGGGAAGTATCAGTTCAGTATCGGAACGGCAGGCAGCGCGACTCTGGTGCTGCAGACAATTTTGCCGGCGCTGCTGACGGCGGGCGAGTCCTGATCAGCAATCTTCCGTACAGCATTGCCGAGCGTGAAGCTGACAAGATCGTGCGTAAGCTGTCGTTTCTGAAGAAGGACGTCATGATTGAGCCGGTGGAATCGGCGGGGCCGGGGAATATCGTGTTTGCGGAACTGCAATCACAACACGTGACGGAGATCGCCACGGGATTCGGTCGCGTCGGTGCCTCGGCTGAGCACGTTGCTGAAGAAGTTGTGAAGCAAATTCGCCGGTATCTGAAGTCGTCGGCACCCGTGGGTGAATATCTTGCCGATCAGATTCTGCTGCCGCTGGGACTGAGTGCGGCTCAGCCGAGTTCCAGTGGCGGGCAGCGCGGCGGTTCGTTCCGGACGCTGCCGCTGTCACGCCACTCGCTGACACACATTGATATCCTGCAGACCATGTTGCCCGTTCGAATTGAGACGGAGCCATCGGAGGAGGACTGCGTGGTGACGGTGAGGCCGAGGGATTGATTGTTGCAACGCGCGGTCAACCCTCCCATCCGGCCTGCGGCCACCTTCTCCCCCGATCTCGGGAGAGAAGGGATGAGCGTCGAGGCTCGCGCTCAATGGCACTCGACTTGCGATTAAAGTAGCCGTCACTCTCTGAGTGACGAATGCCAAAGGCCGCGTTTTGTGGCCTGCCTCACTCGGAGAGTGAGGTCTACTTTGTAAATCGAGGACCATTGGGCGGGAGCCCTGGAACAAGATTTCTGCTAGTCCAGAAACACGCCACGTTCGGCGGGAGTCGGCAGGCGGCAGGCGTCGTGTTTGCCGAAGAGGCGGTAGCGAAAGCGGGCGACGAGGCGATAGCCGACGTCTCGCAGCGGCCAGGGGATGATCCACAGCAGTCCGCCGAGCAGTTTCCAGCGGCCGCCGAGTGTCATCAGGATCCGGCTGACGGCGGCGGTTCGGACAAACGTGACGCCATTCCGTACGAAGACCAACGTGTCGAGACGGTCGCGAATCGATTTGTCCAGCATTGTCTCGGCCGTGTTGCCCTGCAGCGGAGCGAATCGCAATCGGTGCTCGGGATCACGCGCCAGCAGCCAGTTGACGGTGTGATTGCACAGCCCGCAAACTCCGTCGAAGAAGACGGTTGGGTGCTCGGTGGATTTTGGTTTGGGATTTAATTCCGGCACGGATGGTCTCGGATGATTTTGGGGTAACGAATGCTTTGGGATTTGAACCGTTGATTTTGGCGGATCGTAACTGATTTCTGCCGCGTTCATCCCAGCGGGATCACAATTGTGGGGCTGCCATCGAACGCTTTCATGAAATCATCAGCAAGCCAGTCGTGGCTTCCATCGGGGGCGAGCCCGAAGGAGAGCAAGAAAGAAGGCGAGTTATTGTTTTTGTTGTGGTAGCTGTCAATTGTGGCTCCATTGGGACGAGCCCAATGGAAGCCGGGAGTGCCCGGCGAGATCAGGTTTCGTTCGTGAGAACTCAAAGATTCATTGCTGCTGTATCGCGCCGACGCGCAGTTCAACCAGCGGCAGCGAGCTGTTCAGGCTGCCGGATCGAAAACCTTCCAGATCGACGGTGACATATTTGAACCCGAGCGCGCGGAATTCTGCTGTAATGCGTTCGCGGAGGTCGTGTTCCAGCAGCCCCAGGATCTGATCGACGGGGACTTCGATTCGTGCCAGGTCATTGGCTTCATGCCGCACTCGAAGTTCCTGCAGTCCCGACGTTGATTTCAGAAACGCCTCCGCGCGTTCAACACGAGCGACACGTTCTGCAGTCACTTCGACACCGTAGGCGATGCGGCTGGAGAGGCACGGCGACGCGGGTTTCTCGGCGACCGACAGGTCCCAGTATCGGGCTAACTCTCGGACCGCTGCTTTGTTCAGTCCTTCTTCAATCAGCGGACTGCGGACATTGTGATTCGTCGCTGCCTGCATACCGGGACGGTAGTCGCCCAGATCATCTGTGTTGGCTCCGTTGACAATGATGTCCACACCCAGATCCTGCAGGTGCGATGCCGTCAATTCATAGAGCGTGTCTTTGCAGAAGAAGCAGCGGTCACCCGCGTTGCGACGGTACTCGGGGCGATCAAACTCCGATGTTGACAATTCAACATGGCGAATGCCAATCTGCCGGGCTTCGTTACGAGCAATCGCCAGTTCACTCGTCGCCAGGCTGGGACTGACGGCTGTCACGGCCACGGCCTGATCGCCAAGGGCCTCAAACGCCGCGCGAGCGACGACGGCACTATCGACGCCACCGGAGAATGCCACGGCGACGGAACCGTAGCTGCGTAGCCGCTGTATGAGGCGCTGTGCAATGTCAGCGATTGATTCAGTCATTTCAATGGACATGATTTGTTGCTCTTCAGTAGGTCCTGCCTGCCGGGCAGGACTTCGCGGCTTGCCGCGACCTGCGACCAAACACTCTTCCAACTTCAAAATCACTTCGCCGGAGTTCACGTTCGTGCATTCTGATTCCACCACGCTGCATCCCGCACTCGGGTTCGCCTTGCGGCTCCATTGAAAATCCTTTCCGGCAGAAAGGACCTACTTGGATTGCCTTAATCTTTTCAGCCAGTCAGATTCTGATGAGCTGAATGGTGGTTCAAGCGGGCTGTTGTAATCAACAGAGGGATAGTACCTGGCCTGTTGATAGACGATCTCAAATACTTCTTGAAGCGGCAGCATGGCATCGGCGTCACCGCGTTTGAGTGGGATAGGAATTGTTGGCAGCGGGTCGCGAATTGTCCAGGCGTAGACTTCACATCTCGGTCGGCGATTGGCACGACGGATGATCGCAAAATAATCAGCGACGGGTACTGGTCCAATCAAAGGCAAGCGATCACCGCCGCGCAACAAATCCAGCTCGACAAGGTGTGAGCTGCTGGAAAGAAGCTCGGTGCGCTTCGTGAGGTATTCATGGCGACCGGTTGCATTGCGACGTTTGTTCGCGGGCGAAAGCAATTCGATCACCGTGACCACTTCCATGGAAACTCGATGCCGCACGACAAGGTACGTTTCGGATCGTTCCACCGGCATCGGGACTTCGCATTCAACTGCGACTGCGCCACCTGAGGTATCGGAACGTGTACGCCCGAAGGCCGGGCCGGAATCCAATGAAAGGACGGCGACGGCGGCTCGTCGCACCGTATTCAGATCCTCGCGGACATGTTCGACGTAGATGCGTCTCCCAACACGCACCAGATAATCGGGTTCCAGGCCGGAACTGAGGCGTTCTCGCATGATGGTGTTGAATGTCGTATGAAAGTCTTCCCATTCCTGATTCTCAAGGAACGGGTCCATTCCGGGAAAAGGAGATGGCATGATTATGAACTCCGGAAAGAATCTGACTGCACTCGTTTGACCCGAGCCAGCGGCGAGGCGACGTCTGGGGCAGCCTCGCCGCTGGCTCGGGCCAAACAAACATCATCATACTGATACGGCGCATCGTATAGACAGTTTAGGCAAGATTTCCGGAACAAAACGAGGTGCGGCGAAGTCCAACGGGAATCTGCTTTTGCTGGATTGCAGCAAAGTAGACTGCGGCAAGGCTCGGAAATGCGACGTTTTTTGACCTACACTTGAGTGATTCCGTGCCGCAAAACGTCTGTTGAAGGCAGGATAAAATGTAAATTCCGCACAATCCGCGTAGACTACCACTCGGCGGCAACGCGAATAGTGCTCAGGATATTGAAATTAGCTACTTGTTCCGAGGCTCCAGCCTCGGAACAGACTGCACGGGAGGCTCCTGCCTCCACAGTGTTTGAAGGCAGGAGCCTTCGGGGCAGTGCGTTCCAGGGCTGGAGCCCTGGAACGAGAAATGACACGTCCGCCAATGCGGATCGACAAGTTGCAAATCGACAACAAATAGAGATCACGATCAAAGGTCACAGGCATGGCAAGCATCTTCCAATCTCTTCGAAATATCGTTTCGCGACGAGACATGCGTTTTCGAGAAGCCAGGCTTTTTGAAAAGGCCGGGCTTCTGATCGTCCTGCTGGCATTTTTGTCGCTGTCGCTTTCGCAAACGAAGGCTCAGGAGACCACGCCTGCCGGAGACGAAGCTGCAGCGGTGCCAGCAGCGGATGAGACTGCAAAGCCCTCGCTGTCGGAGAAATGGGATCGGCTGATTTACGTGCCGTTCCGCGAACTGCAGAAAGTCTTCGACAATCAGGAGGCATCTGTTGTTCTGCCGTATGCCGAATATCTTGACCTGATGAAACGGGCGATCAACGCCGTTCCTGTCACGACGGGAAATCAGGATGCTGTCATCACGTCCTCCTCCTGGACCGCATCCGTGGAAAAAGATCTCGCCCGAGTCACTGTCGAGCTGAAACTCAATGTCCTGAAAGAAGAAGGCTGGGCGACATTGCCGATTACGTTCGGTGCCGCCGCGATTGGAAAAGTTGAACCTGCGGATGGAACCGTGTTGCTCAAGGGAACCGGACAAGGCACTTACGAGTTGCTCATCAAAGATGCCGGGCAGAAAACGGTGACGCTGGAGTTGCTGGCGACGATTCTGACATCTCCCGAAGACCGATCGTTTGCCATTCAGTGTCCTCCCACCGGCATCAGTGAACTGGTGGTGACGATTCCAGAGCCCGATCAGACCGTGAAAATTACTCCGCTGCAAGTGCTGCTGCCGACGGACGGCATTGCCGCAGAAGGCAAGACGGTCGCCAAAGCGAGCCTTGGTGCCACCAATCAGTTTGCGGTCCATTGGAATCCGCGAGCGGGCTCAAAGCCGGTCATGGATTTGCTCAGCAGCGTGACAAATCAGACGAGTGTGCGCATCGAGCAGGGCCTGTTGCAGTCTCGGACGGTGCTGAACTATGAAATTCTCCGTGGCGAACTTCGCGACGTGACGATTTTGGTTCCGAAGGATGCGAGAATCATCGATGTCGTTTCAGCGGCCGGTCGAATTCGATCATGGACTGCGGAAGCCGTTGGCGAGACGCATCAGGTCGTGAAGGCCGAGTTGCTGGTTCCGGCGACCGAAAAATTTCAGATCGAAATCCAGACCGAACGCGCGATTGAAGGCGACACACTGCAGCTCATCGGCAAGTCGGCCGATGGCAAGCTGCATGGCGTTCATGCCGACGCCGTTGTGCGGGAAGCCGGGCGGCTGGCGATTGTCACCGATCCGTCATTGACCACCGTCGTGAAGACTCAGGTTGGTGTAAAGCAGGTTGAGGCCGGTGCCGCAAACGGGAAAAGTGAGCAGTCGGCAGCGGCTACGAACACCTGGGAGTTCAGCGGTACCAGCGGGCAACTTGTCGTGCAGTTGAAACCCGTCGAACCCCGACTGCTGGTGACTCACCATATTCAATACGTCTTCCGCGACGATGAACTGCGGATGAAGTCCGTGCTGAAGTACGAAGTCGAACGCGCGGGTGTGTTCCAACTGGCGTTGAAGGTTCCGGAATCGCTGACCATCGACAGCGTCTCGGCGGACGGAATGAGCGAATTCAATATCGACAAAGGCAGCGGCAAGGTCACGCTGTCGCTGACTCAGAAACGCATGGGAGCGATCGAAGTCATTGTGCAGGGTCATCAGGCATTCGATGCCTCAGCGGAAAACGCGGAGATGGAACTGCCGACGGTCACTCCTGAAGGTGTCGAACGCGAAACCGGTGTTGTGATCGCATACGCTCCAGAATTTCTGGATGTGATCACCGTCGATGAAAAACTCGTCGGACTGTTTCCTTCGCGCGACACAGCGGTAGAACAGCTGCCTCGCTTGCGACACATCGCATCGTGGAATTTTACACGACGTCCGCTGGCGCTGTTTGTACGCACGTCGCCTCGGCCCGCTCAAATTGCAGCATCGGTGGGCACGACGGTTCATGTTGAACCGGAGATCGTGAAACAAAACGCGGTCATTACATTCGATATTCAAAACGCCGGAATCGATACACTCCGAGTGGCCGTGCCGGAAGCCGTGTCTAACGACGTGCGGTTCCGCATGATGACGCCGGGGCATACGATTCAGCAGCGCGACAAGGCGGCTCAGGCCGAAGACGGCTGGGTGACATGGACGCTGGTTCTGCAGGATGAAACGACCGGCAGCATTCAACTGGGAGTGGACTGGGATGTGTCGCTGAAAAAAAACGCGCCCGTTGCAGCACCTGCGGCCGGATCGCCAGCTGCAGCAGCAGCAGCGGATACCGTGAGTCAGGGTGCTCCTGAGCAAACTCTTGTCGTCGAACCGCCGCGAGTGCTGGTTCCGTTTACAGACGATCAGGCGAAGCGTCGTCGAGTTGTCCTGACGCAGACCCGCGGCGAGATTCGGCTGCTGCGGCATGAGTCGCTGTCGATTACCGCAGACTCGCAGGGCGACACGACGGAAGCGATCGACGTTCGCGAACTTGAACTGATGGAGCAGGACGGCTATCTGGCCTACCGCTATTTCGCTCAGCCCGCGTCGGCGACGATTCGCATCCGCAAGCATGAGATTCACGAAGTCGCGGCGACAGTCGTGTCTCGCGGGGCGATCGAAGTCGTGACGGAGCGGCAGTCACTCGCGTCGTGGCGTTGCCGATTCCGGATTACCACCAGCGAAAGGCAGAGACTGCGTATCGATCTGCCGGTCGGCTGCGATTTGCAGGCGCCGTTGCTGAATGATCAGCGCACGACGATTGAAAAGGCGACAGATGTCCAGGCCGATGAAAACTGGGAAGCGTATTACGTCAACGTGAGTCGTGAATCGACTTCCGATCAGGAATTCCTGCTGACGCTTCAGTTCCGCTGTCCGATTGTGGATTCCGACGCTCGACCGTATTCCGGTCGCGGTGGCGTGCAGGAATTGCACCTGCCTGTGGTGGGTGAAAGCGGTGGTTCGACAGTAGTACAACAATTGAAGGTTGTGCTGTGGGGGCCGGAAGAAATTGCATTCCTTGGCGATCCCGACCTGTGGACTCAGGAAGGGGCCGTTCCGCCATCAGTGACCCGCCCTCTGACATCTCCATCAGCTTCGGTTGCTGCGGCTGCGGTGAATGACTGGGTCGATCCACAGCGTGTGGCCTCGGGAGACTTTCCGACTCAGGGCAGCGCCTCGGTTTACCGAGCCGTCGGTCGCCAACAGATAATCAGCGTGACATGGTGGAGTCGCACATTCCTGTTCTGGATGATCAGCGGCACGCTGGTCGTGATTGGACTAATCCTGCGACGGACGTCGTGGGAGAATCGAATCACACTCGTGCTTTTGGCGATGTTCGCAGTAGCGGCATTTTCGCTGAGCGGTCGTAATGCAACGCCGCAATATGTCGCGATGGCATGGCCAGGGATTTTGGTCGTCGGAGGAATTTGGCTGACGGGTTTGCTGATTGGCCAGCGAAATGGGAACGGTGAGAATCATGGGAATCACGAGTCGCCGCCTGCCCCGCCCGCTCAACCGCCAGGGCCGAGTCCGTCGCCAAGCCCATCGCCAGCGCAGATGAAAGCCAATGGCAGCACGCTGCCACCCGGCACGGTGTCTCCTGCTCCTGAAGTCAGAAAGATGATGGATGATCTGATGGGAGGTGGAAAGTGAGTGATTCAAAGCGGAAAGCAGAAAGCGGAAAGCGGAATAACGCTGTCCCTTCTCCCCCGAGATCGGGGGAGAAGGTGGCCGAAGGCCGGATGAGGGGGCTTGACGCGCGATGTTGCCCCCTCACCCTAACCCTCTCCCCCGTTGGCGAGGGTTTTGATGTGGCGAGTCGTTCGACGGGGGAGAGGGGACCGAGTAGGTCCTTTCTGCCGGAAAGGACTTCCGCCGAAGGCGGACCTGCGCGACGTGATGACAATACTTCGCGTCGATTTATGAACGGCACTCGCACTCAGGTCGCGGCAAGCCGCGAAGTCCTGCCCGGCAGGCAGGACCTACAAGGGGGACGCACTCGGAGGGCTGACGCCCTGCCGCTCGCCTTACTGTTTTCGATTCTCACATGCCTCACATGCCTCTCATTCGTCCCATCAGCCTCAGCGCAGGACACCAACGAACAATTCATCCCGGCCGATCAACTGGATACTGTCTTTGATCGCGATCGTCGCGGTGTGATGATGAAACGTGAAGAATTCCAAGACCTGCTCGAAAAAGCGCGCGCGAATGCGAAGGGCACTGACGTACCGATTCCCATCATCACAGAGCAGGCGAATCTGACGGTTACGCTCGGCGATCAGCAGGCGCTGGTCACGATGGAACTCAAGATTCGGCAGTACGCAGAAGGCTGGCAAATGCTGCAAATTCGAGCGGGCAATCTGCTAGTTGAAACAGTTCAGATCGATGGCCAGCCGGCGCTGATTGCCCGCGATCCGTCCGATCCGACGGCGCTGCTGTTGGCTCATGAAAAACCTGGTGAGTTCACAGCGGTTGTTTCCATGTCCACGCAACTCGCAACGCTGGGAAGTGACCGCACGGCGGCGTTTCAGTTGCCGGTGGTTCCCGCGGTTCAGATGACGGTCAACTGTCCGGCCGGTCGGCACTTGCTCGTCAACGATCTGAAACTCGATCGCCCGGCAGCCGATGATGTGGCCACGGATTACGTTGTTCCGGTCGGCAATGCACCGGACGTACGATTGCGCTGGGTCGTGCAGTGTAAAGAAACGGAAGCACAGACGCTGGTGTTCGTACGCAGTGATGGACAGCTTCAGGTTCAGAAAGAAACGCTGCGATGGGAAAGTGATTCCCGTGTGAGCGTGTTCGGCGGCACGATTAACAAAGTCGTCGCGCGAGTTCCTTCGCGGCTGGAAATCACCAGTGTCGAATCCACGGGACTGGAAGCGTGGAATTTGGACGATGATCCGGACAACGCGGGATTCACGCGTGTCACGTTGACTTATCGCCAGCCGTTTACCAACGATCGATTGATCAAAATTAAAGCTGTGGCGGCTGCGGGCGACACGGCGAACGATGCTGGTGCGATGCAGAAAATTCCGACGCTGCAGTTTGCGGAAGTGACGGCCCACACGGGTCGGCTGGTCGTGACGCATGAAGACGGATTGCGACTGGTCTCAGAAACCGGCGGTGGCGTGCGACGCATGTCAGCGGCCGAACTGGGACTTTCGACGGAAGCGTCGGTGTTCGATTTCTGGCTGCAGGAGTTTGAACTGCAGGTCGCCGCGAAGCCGCGCGATCGGGAATTGTTCACTGAATCCAGTGCGGCCCTGGCGATTGATGACACATCACTCACGTTTGAAGCGTCGCTCACCATCGAGACCCTGAACGCCCCGTTGTTTGAGTTCATGGTCACGCTGCCTGCAGATTGGCAATTGACGAGTGTGACGGGGTCGGACATTTCAAACCCACAGTCTCAGATTCCTCTTCCGTGGACGGCCACGAATGATGTCAATCAAATTCTCGTTCGCCCCGTTCAGGCGATCGCTCCGGGGCAACTGATGACGCTGGTCGTCAAAATGTCGCGCACGATTGCCGATCCGGATAGCGAGCAAAAACTGGCGCTGCCTGTCGTCACCGTGGCGGAAACGACCATCGTGGGTGGCACGTACGCCGTGCGATTTGCGGATGATCTGACCGTCGCGCCTCTGTCGCTGACGGGGTTGACGCCGATTGCGGGCAGTGGCACGGAGCAGGTATTTCAGAATCTCGGGACGACGGTAACTGGCGAACTTTCGATTGTTCGTAAACCGTCGCGACTGGCAGCTCGTTCGGTTTTGCGTTCATGGGCCGACAGTCGGCAGCAATCGCTTGACGCCGAGATCATCACGGACGTTTTGAGCGGCACGATTCGCACGCTGACGATTCGGATGTCTGAATCACTCGGCCCCGATGTGCGATTTGAAGTTCGCAGCGTCGGGCCAGTTCCTGGTATCCAGCAGGCACGGGCGATTCGTCCGGTGACGATTATTGAGCAGTCAGCGGGAACTCCTGCGGACGGCTTGCGTCCCTTTACGCTGAAGCTGGATCATCGCTTTGCGGGTTCTCTGTCGCTGCATGCGTTTGTCCAGCAGCCGCGAACCGACAACGCGCCCATTGCGGCTCCGGTCGTGCAGGTGCAGGATGCCGTCCGACAGCACGGTGTGCTCGTGTTTGAAGCCTCGCCCGAACAGCAACTCTCGGTGGGGCCGGAAGTGAGATTGATACCCGGTCTGTTCGTGGCCGATGCCGGGCTGATCGATGCGCCGCCGGTTGCGACGGCTCGGCGAGTCGCCCTGACGTATCGTTTCGTCCAGCCGGGTTATGCGTTTCAGGTGAATGAAACTCGCTTCGCAACTGACGCCGTTCCTTCGGCTGTGTGTGAACTGCTGGCCAACGTGTGTACTCTGAACGACGCGGGCGGAATTCAGCGCTGGTGTTCGGCGAAGATTCGATCGAGCGGTGTGCAGACGCTGCGATTTCGGCTGCCGGAAGGCGACCGATCGTTCCTGTGGTCAACGATGCTGAATGGTGAGCCTGTCGAAGTGCGGCGCGATGCCGGTGACTATCTGGTGGCCGTGCCGACGAACTCAGAGCGTCAGGATCATACGCTGACGGTGCTGTTCGAAGCCGATTCGGAAAAGTCCGGAGCGTTTGGTCAGTCCGATCAGATGCCGATTCAGCTTTCCATCGACGCCGGCGAATTGCGAGCCATTCCGATCGATGTACTGCGGCAAACATGGCGCGTGTACTATCCGCCGTCGTCATTGCTGGTGGACAGTGATGGTCAGTTCCGACCGACGTCCGGTGTTGATCAGCCAGGCTGGCTCATCAATCTCGGTCGCCTTGTCTGGCCGGACGTTGCTGAATTGCCAGGCCGTTTGATTCCGCTGGCGATTTTCTTGCTGGTGTTGTTTGTGATAACAGTTGCCGTAATTCGCCGTCGCTGGATTGCAGTAGCCGGAGTGATCTTGATTCTGTTCCTCGGAATGCTGTTGATGCCAGCAACTCAGCAGGCTAGCGAGGCCGCTCGCCGAACGCAGGCTCGATATGATTTGAAACAGCAAGGATTGGCGATGCATGATGCGGTGGCCTACGATGCTGAAACCTCTGATGAGTCTGCATTTGCAGCTCCAATGGAGGCCGTTGAATTCGAGGCCGTTCCCGCGCCAGGAATGGGCGGTGGGATGGGAGGACTTGGTGGCGGAGGCTTCGGTGGCGGTGCAGGTGGCTATCCTGGCGGACCGCCGACACCGGCACTTCCTCCGGGAGACGACGGTGCGATGTATGGTCGTCCAGCGCAAAACAATAAGAGCTTGGCCAGTACGATGCCGACGGCTGAACCGCAGACGGCTGCACCGGTTTCTGGCGTCGATCCGTTCAATGCTCCACAGGAACGACCGGTGGTGGAACCACGCGAACTTGATCGCTTGATTGCAGATCCATCTCCGTCTGAGCCGGCACAGGTCGCGAAACCGCAAAAAGGCAGCGCGAGGCTGTCCGTCAACGTCAACCTGGAAGTGCCTTCGGACTATCGGATTCGTGAATTTGTCTCCGTGGCCGATGCCGTGCATCAGCCGTCCGTGTTGAATCTTGTCGTGCAGCGGCGACAGCAGATTGGTGCCATTCGATGGGTCACGGCGATGATCGTCGTCCTGCTCGCGTGGCGGATGCGAAAGGCATCGCTGCTGTGGAAGCTGACCATGGCCATCATCTTGTTCCTCGGTGCCGTCGCGCTGCTGCCGCTGCTGTCGAATGCATGGCAAAGCGTGCTGGACGGTGTCGCCATTGGATCAATGATCAGTGTCATTATGGCGTTGACTTGCGCCTGTTGCAGTTGTTGTGCGTGTCCATGGACATGGCTCAAAAGTCGCTCGTTCTTTGGGAACCGGAAGGTGGTGCAGTCCAATGTTTAACGTGCGAAGTTTTCAGTTTTCAGTGTTCACAAGAGTCCCTTCTCCCCAGAGATCGGGGGAGAAGGTGGCCGGAGGCCGGACTAGGGGGTTTGACGCGCGCAGCGTTTCTCCGCGCGCACAGTCATCTGGCGACATGCAATCGTTCCCCCTCACCCTGGCCCTCTCCCCCGTTGGTGAGGTTCTTGGAGTGGGACGTCGTTTGACGGGGGAGAGGGGACAGCTGCAAAACAGTCAGCAGATTTCTGGACCCCATCCGCCTTGTGCGGATGGTGAAGCCGATCATAAGACGTCGCGGCAGGGATCTTGTTCACCATCCAGACGAGCTGGATGGGGCCACGCTCTGTTCGCGGTGGCGCGGCTAGCGCGCCATCTTTGGCTCCATCCAGGCGAGCTGGATGGGGGCCGGATAAGGGGGCTTGACGCGCGCAAAGTTTCTCCGCGATCACAATCATCAAGTGACATTAGATCTTTTCCCCTCACCCTAGCCCTCTCCCCCGTTGGCGAGTTCTTTGGAGTGGGACGTTGTTCGACGGGGGAGAGGGGACAGCGAAGCGGCGGGCTTAACTTTGCGTTGTTGCTTCTACTGCTATTTGCATTCTTCCTGCCGATGGGGGCTGTGGTGGCTCAGGAATCCATTCCGCAGCCGGATGTTATTGTTCCTTATTCTCCTGATGAACCTGCCTTGCGTGCGGAACGAGTCTTTATCCGCCATGACGATTTCTTGAAGCTGTATCAGCAGGCTTACCCGAATGCTCTGACTGCACCGTCCTCAGCGCCGCTGGGTTCGACGGTGATTGATGCGTTTTTCAAAACTGGTGAACTCAAGCAGGTGGACGGACAGAAATATGTTTTGAGTGTCGATGGCCGGTTTGTGGTGTGGAGTGCTTCCGACACTGCAGTCAATATGGCGTTGCCGATTGGACCGGTGGCGATTCGGTCGATCAAAGTTGACGACAAGGATGGCAGCGTACAGCCACTGGTTGTTGGTGCCGAGACTGCTGCGCTGCAAAACTTTGCCAACCAACAGATTCAGCAGACTCGACAGGCCCCCGCAGCAACAGTGGAAGGCCCGGCGTACACGGTGCGGGTTACTGGCAAAGGAGCACACGTCGTCGATCTGAAATTTGACATCGCGGCCCTCATCGAAGGTGAACTTGGGCGCGCCGATTTTCCATTTCGCTCGCCTGCCTCGGGGACATTGGAATGGACGCTGCCAGCAGATGGACTCGATGCCAAAGTTCATGGTCGGACCAATGTTTATCGGCGCGAAGGACGAACCGTCATTCTCCCGATCGCTCAGTTATCAACGATTCGTCTGCAATGGCTGCCGACAGTGCAAAAAGTCGCGGCTGACGTTGTCTATCACTCGACTGTTAGCTCCGCGATGTCGGTGCAGGATTCCGGAATCGTGCTGAAAACGACCGTCGCCGTGACCTGCCGTCAGGGAGAGATTTCTGAATTGGACATCACAATTCCCGATGGTTATTCCGTGCAGTCTGTGACCGGCGAAGACGTTGCGGGCTGGACGGCTCAAAGCACCGACGCGACGCGTTCGGTCAAACTGCAGTTGCGACGGTCGGTCAACGATGGCACCAAAGTCACGATGCAGCTTTACGCACCACTGCCGACAACGGAAGCATTGGCTTCTCTGACCGTTCCGATTTCGATGGTTCGCGGAGCCAGTCGCGATCTGGGTACCGTGATTCTGAAGACCGGATCGCAGTTTCAGGTCCGATCGGATTCGCTGTCCGCTGTGACTCAGATCAATCCCAGCGACGCTCCGGTTCCGGACGGCGATGAACTTGCCGGTCGCCCGATGCTGGCCTGGCGTTACACGCGGCATCCGGCGTCGGTCACGGTGAAAGTGACGCCGACCGCCGACGAAATGACAGTCGAATCCATGCATGCCGTGCGTCTCGAAGAACAGCGGCAGTTGTGGAGCAGCCGCATTACACTGCGCGTCAGCGGTGCCCCGCGTTCGCGGATCGACATCGCGGTCCCGAAGGGCTTTCTCGCCCTCGACGTCACGGCCACGGGCCTGAAAGACTGGTACTTCGTTGATGGGGACACCGACGGCGGTGATGCCGCTGAGCCTGCCAGCGCCGATCATCGAACACTCAGTATTCAGCTCACCGATGCGCACAGCGGACAATTGCAGATTGCACTGCAAGGGCAGACCAATCGAGATGCCGACCGGACGACGCTCAAGCTGCAGCCGCCCGCCGTGTTGAACGCGACAAAGACGACTTCTGAACTGGCCGTATGGCTCGACGCGGCGTCCGAAAGTGCGGGTGTCGAAAATGGCAGTGACTGGACTGTGAAATCCACCGCCGCCGCGAATGCGTGCTTCCGCGAAATTTCGCCGTCCGCGCCGTCACTGCTCTTTGCAAGCAACGCCGTTCGACCGGGCGACCTGACGATCAAACTGCGACAGGCGATCTCCACGTTGATCGGTGAATCGGTCACCGTCACCAATGTCACCGAAACCGCGATTGAGATCACGCTGGCTTTGAACTGGCAGGTGGCCCGCGCTGCCGCCGACCATTTCGCCGTGGAATTGCCAACCAGCGTTGCGTCAGTCATGGCCTTCGATGTTCCTGGACAGCGCCGTGTGACTCGGGAAGATCTGGGCAACGGAAAAACGCGCGTCGTGATGCAGCTGCAGCAGCCAGTGACCGATCGTTTGTTTGTGCTGGGAACGGCCAGTCTGCCGTTGCCTGCAGACCGAGTCATTCGCGCGGATGTCCCGAGCATCATGGTTCCCGCAGGAGCTCCTTCAACTCTGTCCGGCCAGGGCCATTTCTGGGTGCTAGTGAATCAATCGAACGGGTTGCTTCAGCCAACAGCTGAACAGGCTGAAGACAAAGTCAGCCCGGACCAGATTACAACGCAAATTCCACCCGAGTTGTTGCAACAGGCTGTCGCGGTGAAACGGCTGCGACCGGAAACCGCCGCGTGGAATCTGGTGTATCCGGAACAGTTTCAGGTTGCTCCGGCGGTGGTCAATCTGGCGACGCACACGACGGTGATCTCCGATGACGGCAGTTGGCGCAGTCGGCATCAGTTGCAGGTCATGAATGAGTCGCGCCAGTTCCTGCCCGTCGTGCTGCCGAAAGACAGTCGTCTGATGTATTGCCTTGTGCAGGGGCGACCGAGTCGCGTCGTCATACGCGGCGAAGGCGATGCCCGGCGGCATCTTATTCCGATTCCTCAGTCTGGTGCGCTGGCGTCCGGGTTTGAGGTGGAGTTCGCTCTGGCGGGACGTTTTGCGGATTCCGCTGCTTCGATTCGCAACGACTGGAAGAGCCAGCAGCTGTCGATTCCGGTGCCTGTGTTTCCTGAGTTCCGGGATGATCCTGAGTTTGGAATTCAGGTGTCGCGAAATCTGTGGACTCTTTACGTCCCTGATTCGTGGCGCGCGACACTGGTTGCAGATCCCAATCAAACCAACGTGGTGAAAGCGGCTCCGACGGAATTTGCCGACGCACTGCTCATGTGCAGCGTCGAACAGGCAACGACACTGCTGAATAATGTGAAGTCCGCAAAGGGCAACTTTGCCCGCAGCCGCGCTTTGCAGGAAGTTCAGAATTCTACGGAGAAGCTCATGCGGAATTCCGGCAATGACTCGGGTGTCGAACAACAGCGTGGTGAAGTGCTCAGCAAGCTCAGTGAAATCAATGATTCGTTTGGAATCAACCAGCAAGCTCAACAGATGGGTGAGCAGGTCATTACGGGCAATGGTTTTCTGTACGAGCAGGATCTTGGACAGAATTCGGCGAACTACCGGAATAACAGCTTGTTTTTCGATAATAACGGGCGATTTCAGTCGGGTTCCGGCGTTGCAGTGCAGGCGGACGGGGAGTCTGCGAACGTGGATGCGAGGTTTCGTTTCGGAATCACCGTTCAGGAACAGGAAGAATTCACGCGAAAGGATTCGGAAACTCGCGCGGCGAGGAAATCCGGTGGAGAGAAATCGGGCGGGCGAAAGACTGGGGACGACAAATCATCGGCAGAATCGAAGAGTGAATCGGCGAAAAAAGAGTCTGGAATGTCTGGTGAAATCGATGGCAAGGGTGTCGATCCGAACTCGAATCGATCGCAGTTAATGCAGCGTCGTTCGAGTCAGCTGGAGGCTGGCAAGCAAATGCTGAATGACGAACAGATAAGTTCGTTTAATCTGGATGGAGTGACAGCAATGCCACAGCAGCTGCAAGCCCAGATGGACGATGTGCAGAACCTTCAGGTGATACAACAGCAGGAGGTAATGGTCGAGGAACTTGGAAGAACGGCAACACCCACCGGATTGCTGTCTCTAAAATTTGACATCCCCACCGATGGCCAGCGAATTGATTTCCTGAGAGTCGGCGGCAATCCGTCGCTGTCGCTGGATGTTCGATCAGCGAATGCTGTATCCAAAGGCACGGGACTCATCTGGCTGATTCTCTGCGTCATCGGCATCCTGCTGCTACTTGGTCCAGGTTGTCGCGGCGAGGCAACGGTCTTCTGTCAGCGACTGTTCCTGATCCTTGCCGTCGCCGGTCTGGCCGCGTGGCTGTTGACTATCGGCGATCTCAAATCCTGGGGACTGATTGCATGTATTGGCGGAGCAATCGCCTTTGCGGTGACGATGGCAGTCAGTCGTCTGCGAGCAACAAAAT
>Ga0154020_10003904_pt1 | contig 17825 bp, 11 predicted proteins | sample Klosneuvirus_201_FD_109709 | JGI IMG/M metagenome (GOLD analysis project Ga0154020, IMG submission 109709) | Active sludge microbial communities from wastewater, Klosterneuburg, Austria - Klosneuvirus_20160825_MG | ecosystem: Engineered > WWTP > Aerobic digester > Activated sludge | place...
GTGCCCACGGTGTTCCTGCCGCAGGAGAAGATCGCCGACGAGCAGCATGTGCGTGCGGCGCGCGCGGCGGCGGCGGGCGCGGCGGTGGTGCTGGAGCCGGGGCCCGGGCTGCCGGCGGCGCTGCGTGCGGCGGTCGAGGGCTGGCGCGACCCGGCGGCGCGCGAGGTCGCGGCCGCGGCGGCGCGGGCGCTGCTGCCCAGGAATCATGCCCGCGAGGCGGCGGCGGAGCTGCTCCGGCTGATCATGCCGGCGAGCGAGGTCGCGGCGGCCGAGGCGGCCATCGACGACCAGGTGCTGGCCGCGGCGCGCAGCCAGGGCGTCGCGCTGGAGACCTTGATCGACGTCATGCATGCGCTGGCGCCGCCGGATGGCGACGGAGAAGGCGCCGGCGGCGGCAACGGGCGCAAGCGGCGGGTCGACCGCGGCAGCGAGTCGACCTCGCGCCTGGCCTGCGAGCTGATGGCCGCGGTGTCCGCGCGCGGCATCCCGGTGCCGGCCGCGCTGCGTGTGATCACCCAGGCCTCGCGCAAGCTGCCGCTGGCGGCACCGGCCGAGCGCGCCGCGGCGGTGACCGAGCTGCTGGGCGAGCTGGCGGCGTTCGACGACTGGGCCGGGGCGGCGACGCTGCTCAAGCTGCTGACGCCCGAGAAGCAGCTGTCGGCGTCGGGGCTGACGCGCGAGCTGGCCAGCTTCCTGGGCGGGCTGCGCGCGCGCGGCGAGGACCTGTACCGCGGCGTGGCCTACCTGTCGAGCGCCCAGGGCAGCGCCGGCGAGCTGCCCTCGAATGGCGCGCTGCTGGCCGCGGCGATGGCGGCGCCGACGCGGGCCTCATGAGCCGCGCCGGCAACGACGCCCTGCGCGGCATCGACGCGGGCACCCCGCTGGTCGGCCCGCAGACGCTGCACCTCGACGTCACCAATGGTTGCAACACCAACTGCATCACGTGCTGGGATCACTCGCCGCTGCTGACGCTGGCGCGCTCGGCGGCGTGGAAGCGGCAGCGCGTCGAATTGCTCGACATGTTCGAGCTGGTCGACGACGTGCGCTCGCTGGGCGGCCTGCGCGCCGTCATCGTCTCGGGCATGGGCGAGCCCTTCACGCACCCGGAGATCTACGATCTCCTGGCCGGCCTCAAGTCGCGCGGCCTGCACGTCACCGTGATCACGAACCTCATCCCCGCCGACGCCGAGCGCATCATCGCCCTCGACATAGACCAGCTGCTGATCGGCATCCACGGCGCCAGCGAGGCCAGCTACCGCGCGTTTCACCCCAGTTTCGTGCACGACGAGTGGTCGCGCCTGCACGCCATGCTGGCGCGCTTCCACGCCGCGGGCCGGCGCTACAAGCAGGTCCAGGTCATCTGCCAGGACAACGTGCACGAGCTCGCCGCCATGGTCGCGCTGGCGCAGCGCTACGATGCCGCCAACCTGAACTTCAAGCTGGCCAGCCTGGCCCAGGGCACCGAGACCGCCCGCATCACCGACGCGCAGCGGGCCCGCCTGCGCAGCGAGTGGCTGCCGGCCGCGCGCGCCGCCGCCCGCGACCTCGGCGTCGACTCGAACCTCGACGTCTTCGCGGCCCAGGTCGACGCCGGCGGCGCCGCCACCGCGCCCATCGCCGACATCGGCTGCTTCATGGGCTACGTCTACGCGCGCGTGCTGGTCGACGGCACCGTGCTGTACTGCTGCAACACCGAGGTGCGCGTGGGTTCGCTGCGCGAGCAGCCGTTCTCCGAGCTGTGGCGCGCGCCGGCCTGGCAGGCGCTGCGCGAGCGCATGCGCCGCGGCGACTATCTGGGCAGCTGCAACCAGTGCGGCAAGCTGAACCAGAACGTCAAGCTGGGGCGGCGCTTCGCGGCGGCCTATGGCGAGGCCCGCCTGGCCGAGGTCACCGGGAGGGCGCGTTGAGCCGCGACACCCCACGTCAGCCCACCGTGGAGTGGCAGGTCTGCGGCATCTGCAACTATGACTGCAGCTACTGCATCCAGAGCCGCGAGACCCGCCAGGGCCATCCCAGCCCGGCCGACGTCGAGCGCTTCCTGGCCTTCTTCCGCGGCCTGCCCGGGCGCTGGGAGATCAAGATGACCGGCGGCGAGCCGTTCGCGTTCCGCGGCTTCATGGAGCGCATCGTGCCGGGCCTGATCGCCGAGACGCCGCACACGCTGTCGGTGCTGACCAACCTGTCGGCGCCGCTGCCGGTGCTGCTGCGCTTCGCCGCCCTGACCCAGGGCCGCCTGGGCATCGTCAGCGCCAGCCTGCACCTCGAGCACACCAGCGCGGACGACTTCCTCGGCCGCGCGATGGCGCTGCGCGCGGCGCTGGATCCGGCGGTGCGCATGGTGGTCAACCAGGTCCTGGTGCCGGGCCGCCTGGGCGAGGTCGCGGCGGCACAGCGCGCGGTCGAGGCCGCCGGGCTGCGCTGGTTCCCGCAGGTCATGAAGGTCGGCCCCGGGGTGTTCGACTACCAGGCTGACGACGTGGTGCAGGTGCGCCAGCTGACCGGCGCCACGCCGACCCCGCGCCAGGCCAACCTGGCGCCCAGCTACCGCGGCCGCATGTGCTGGACCGGGGTCGAGTACTTCGTGTTGACCCAGACCGGCGAGGCCTGGAGCTGCCGCACCGCGCGCCGCTTCCGCGACGGCTTCCTCGGCAACGTGCTGACCGGCGCGGTCACGCTGCGCAGCGCGCCCGAGCCGTGCCGCTATGACATCTGCCCGTGCACGGTGCCCGCCAACCGCGGCATGATCGAGGGCGTTGGCGCCGCCGCCCTGGCAGGCGAGCCATGAGCACGCTGGCGGCCGCGGCCCAGCCCACGCCGCGCCCCGGCGAGGGCGTCATCAGCTGGAACATCAACACCGCGTGTAACTATCGCTGCAGCTACTGCACCCAGCGCTTCAAGGAGGATCGCGGGCGCTGGAGCCGCGACACCCCGCGCTTCCTGGCCGCCTTCGCGCGCCTGCCCGGGCGCTGGGAGATCAAGATCTCCGGCGGCGAGCCCTTCGTGCACCCCACGCTCGACGAGCTCACCGCGGGGCTGGCCGAGCTCGGCCATCGCGTCTCGGTGGTGACCAACTTCTCGGCCTCGCAGGACAAGCTGTGCGCCTTCGTGGCCGCCGCGCGCGGCCGCATCGGCGTGTTCTCGTGCAGCCTGCACCTCGAGTATGTCGACAGCGACGCCGCGCTCGACGAGCTGATCGCGCGCGCGCTCTGGCTGCAGGGCGAGCTCGACGCCGCGCGCGACCCCGCGCTGCCGGCGCCACACCTGTGCGTGACCACGGTGGCGACCCGCGCGGTGTTGCCCCACCTGCCCGCGCTGGCGGCGCGCTTCGCCGACGCTGGCGTGGTCTTCAAGGTGCAACCCGAGAAGCAGGCCCGCGAGGTCATCGACTACTCGCCCGCCGAGACCACGCAGCTGCTGGCGCTGGGCGGCCACAACAACACCGGGCGCGTCCGCCACGGCTTTCGCGGCCTGCCGTGCTGGGCCGGCGCGCGCTACTTCATCCTCGACGACCTCGGGCAGGCGTTTCGCTGCTATCCGGCGCGGCGCTTCAAGCTCGAGCGCATGGGCGACTTCCTGGCGCCCGACTTCACGCTGCCCGACGCGGCGTCGCCGTGCCTGTACGACAGCTGCAACTGCACCGTCCCGATCGCACGCGGCATGATGCCGCGGCCCGACGCGCTGGGCAGCGAACCTGCCTGGGAGAATGGGGAGTGAGATGAAGTTCAAGACCTTCAGGGGGCTGGTGATCGCGGGCGTGGTCGTGGTCGGCGCGGGCGGGCTCTACCTGGCGACCCGCGGCGGCTCCAAGAAGAAGCCGCAGCCGGCGCCCCTGGTGTCACAGTCGCCGCAGCCCAGCGCGATCCCGCAGCCCACGGGGACGCCGACCCCGAGCGCCGACCCCGCGGCCGGCCCCGGCGAGCCGCTGCGCTTCATGGACGAGGCCATCCTGAACCGGGTCGCGCAGGGCATCGCGGGCGACAAGGCCAAGGACGCGGTGCCCAAGCAGCCCTGGAAGGTCAACCTGTACAAGGACGCTGGCCAGCCCGCGGTCAATCGCCTCAAGGTCGACCTCGACAGCGACGACAAGTGGGACGAGAAGTGGACCTTCGAGACCCCCGGCCAGCGCGAGGGCATCAAGCGCCAGGTCGCCCCCGCCGACGACGACAAGTACACCGTCGAGTACCGCCTGCAAGGTGGCCGCTGGCGCAAGCCGGGTGACGAGGCAGTCGCGCCCGCGAGGCCCACGCCGACGGCGGCACCCGCCACGCCGGTCGAGCCATCCCCTGCCCCGACCGCCGCGCTGCCCGCCGGCGCCACCCCGCTGCGCGAGGTCGACACCGCGCTGCTGGCCGCGGCCGCCAGGCCCATCGGCACCGACAAGATCAAGGACGCCATCGCGGGCCACGCCTGGAAGGTCAACCTGTACCAGGACGCCGGCTCGCCGATCACCAACCGCGCCAAGATCGATCTCGATCGTGACGACAAGTGGGACGAGAAGTGGACCTTCAAGAGCGACGGCAGCATCGAGCGCGAGGTCGCCCCCGCCGACGACGAGAACTACACCCAGCGCTTCCTCAAGCAGGGCAACAGATGGGTCGCCAAGCCGTGACCGAGCGCCCCATCTGCATCCTGGGCGCGGGCTACGTGGGGCTGGTCTCGGGCGCCTGCCTCGCCGAGGCCGGCGCCAGCAGCGGCTCCGGCTCCGGCGGTGCCGCGCCGGTGCTGTGCATCGACATCGACGACGACCTGGTGGCGCGCCTGTGCCGCGGCGAGCTGCCGCTGCACGAGCCCGGCCTGGCCGCGCTGGTGGCGCGAGGCCTCGGCAGCGGTCGCCTCGCCTTCAGCTCGGATCCCGAGCGCGTGCAGGACGCCCAGGTCGTGCTGGTCAGCGTCGGCACCTGGGCCCGGCGCGGTGACGACCGCACCGACGTCAGCCACGTGCACGCCGCCGCGCGCAGCGTGGCGCCCTTCCTGGCCGCCGACGCCCTGGTGGTCACGCGCTCCACCGTCCCGGTCGGCACCACGCGCGCCCTCGGCCTCGAACTCGCCCGCCTGACCGGCCGCGCCATCGCCGTCGCCAGCAACCCCGAGTTCCTGCGCGAAGGCTCGGCCATCACCGACTTCATGCACCCGGCGCGCGTCGTCATCGGCTGCGCGCCCGGCCCCGCGGGCGACGACGCCGCCGTGCTGCTGCGCACCCTGTACGCCCCGCTGGACGCCCCCGTGCTGCGGCTGTCCCTGGAGAGCGCCGAACTGGCCAAATATGCGGCCAATGCGCTGCTCGCCACCAAGGTCAGCTTCATGAACGAGCTCAGCGCGCTGTGCGAGGTCGCCGGCGCGGACGTCGCCGCCATCGCCGAAGCGCTGGCGCTCGACCCACGCATCGGCCCCGGCCACCTCACGCCCGGCCCCGGCCTGGGTGGCTCGTGTCTGCCCAAGGATCTGCGCGCCCTGGCCGAGATGGCCGAGGCCCACGGCGTGGCCGCCCACGTCGCGCGCGGCGTCCTCGCCGCCGACGCCGCCCACAAGCGCCGCCTGGCCGACGGCATCCTCGCGCTGGCCCCGCGTCGCGTCGCCATCCTCGGCCTCAGCTTCAAGGCCGACACCAGCGACCTGCGCAGCAGCCCCGCCCTCGATCTCATCACCACGCTGCGCGCGCACGGCATCACCCTCGCCGCCCACGATCCCCACGCCGCCACCGCCCCCGCCGCGCGTCCCCTGCTGCCCGCCGACGTCGCGCTCGCACCCGACCCCTACGCCGCCTGCGCCGACGCCGACGTCACCGTCATCGCCACCGAGTGGGACAGCTACCGCAGCCTCGACCTCACGCGCATCGCCGCCACCATGCGCGGCCGCCACCTGGTCGACCTGCGCGCCATCATCGCCCCCACCGCCGCCGCCGCCGCCAGCCTCGACCTCTACACCCTGGGCCAGCCGCGCCCGGCCGTGCCCGCCGGCACTGTCAACCGCCAGTCGACACCCCTGTCAGCACACGATTGACGCCCGGCGCGGCCTGACCGCGCAAGGCGACGGACTCCGTGGCCCGCCGTGCTGGCCCGGCTGGTGCAAAACGTCCCGCCACACGCGCCCGCCGGGCGCACTGGCGAGGAGGCGATCGTGAAGAGGCTGGCTGCATCGATGCTTGTGCTGAGCGGGTTGGCGGGGATCCTGGGTTGCGTGGGGGAGGAGCCCGAGATCGCCGACCTGGTGGCCGACGAGGCTGCGCTGTCCACCACCCAGGCCACCCTGCACACCTGGTGGCACCCGACCCGCGAGGACAACTACACCACCAGCGATCCGGCCTGGGCCGGTAGCGCCGGCGCGGTCAAGGACGGCTACAGCTGGGTGCGCAACCAGGGCCGCGTGTTCTCGCCCGCGCAGGCGCGGCCGCCCCAGACCGTCGCCCTGCACCAATGGTGGAGCGCCACCCGCGGCGACAACCTCTTGACCTCCGACCCCGCCTGGGCGCCCGGCACCGTGCACAGTGGCTATGTCTACGTGCGCCTCGAGGGCTTCGTCTTCGACAGCCCGCGCGCCAGCACGGTCGCGCTGGCCAGCATGTGGAACCCCACCCGTGGCGACAACTTCGCCAGCACCGATCCGTCGTGGCACCTTGCGCTGGGCGCCAGCCGCGACGGCTACACCCACTTCCGCGACGAGGGCTACGTCATCGTCGACGCCAGCGCCGCGCCGGTGCTGTCCAGCGCCGCCGAGTCGAGCTGGTTCGGCTACAACTCGCGCCGGCTGCGCGGCAAGCAGCTCCGCGGCGAGCGCCCGCTCCTCGGCCTGCGCCTCGAGTTCAATGATCGCCGCTTCGTCACCCCGGGCGCGCTGCCAACCTGGCTGTTCGGGCCCAGCTACCCCAACGCACGCGCGCTGTACTCCGAGATGTCGGGCAACCTCTTCACCTGGTCGAACGCCGGTAACACCAGCATCAAGTACTACACCGACGATCCCGCCACCACGCTCGACGAGTCGTCCTACGAGTGCACCCTGAACACCAAGCTGTGCAGCGCACTGGGTTTCGGTCTGGTCGTCCTGCGCAGCTGGAACAACCGCTGCGGCGCGGGCGCCAACGCGTCGTGCTACCTGAGTGCGACCGCTGGCGGCGGCGGCGGCGTGACCGCGCAGATCTCGGCAGCCGATGCCACCGAGGTCTTCAGCCTCGAAGACCTCGGCCGCGGCACGCTGAACAGCGGTGATCAGATCGCGCTGCGCAGCGCCGCCGGTTACTACCTCGGCGCCGTCGGCGGCGGTGGCGGCGAGGTCCGCATGACCGCGCAGACGGTGGGCACCAACGAGCGCTGGACCGTCGACCTGGGCGTCAGCGGCACCGCCCCCATCGGCAACGACACCTGGGTCTATCTCAGGACTGCTTCGGGCTACTACCTCACCGCAGTCGATGGCGGCGGTGGCGGCGTGCACGCGCGCTCGACCGCGACCGGCAACGCCCTCCGCTTCAAGCTGTCCCGCGCCATGAGCACCCCGCACATCATGCGCACCGCCATCCAGCGCGCCGCCGTTGACGGCTTCGACTTCGCGCGCTTCGACAGCAACGGCGACCACAGGGTGACCCAGGACGAGCTCAGCATCGTGGTGCAGATCCCGGGTACCGGCCTGAACGCCAGCGTGCGCCTGCTGGCCGGCTACCGTGGCTGCTTCCCGGTCAGCACGGTCGACGTGTGTGACAACGCCGCCCTGGTCGACGAGGGCTCGGGCTTCACCACCACGGCGCACGAGCTCGGCCACATGCTGGCCGACGGTGGCTTCGCGCTAGATCTGTACGGCTCGGCCTGCAACGGCTGGAAGTACTCGCTGATGTCGTGCACCGGCGCCACCGGGACCTTCCACATGGACCCCTGGCACAAGATGCAGCTCGGCTGGGTGCGGCCGCGGATCTACCGCATGGATCAGCCCGGCGGCGCCGCCTACCTGGCCGCACCCAGCAACGCCGCCTACTTCGGCTTCGCCGAACACCTGCCCGTGCTGCTCTACGATCCGCGCGCGCCGCTGGGCGTCCTGCGCTACCTGCTCATCGAGTATCGCCGCCCCAACGCGTCGATCACGCCCAGCTATGACGACAGCGTGCCGGGCACCGGCATGGTGGTGTGGGACGTCCAGGTCAACGCCGCCAACGGCAACCCGATCGCCACCGCCGCCACCAGCAGCTTCAACGGCGCGCTCGAGGACGGCCCCACGCCGGCGTCGGCGCCGCTGTGGACCGCCGGTCTGGCGCGGCAGCCGATGTGGGTCGACGGCACCCTGGCGGCCACCACGCTGCGCGGCACCGCTGGCCCCGGCGGCCTGTTCCACCTGGAGTGGACCGGCACCACCCCCGCGACGCGCTTCATCCCGCGCGTCGACACCAGCAGCCTCGACCACGCCACGCCGAGCACCCAGGTCGTGCTGACCGGCAAGTTCGGCAGCTTCGACGCCTACGACCGCGTCCAGCTGCGCCCCAGCAGCGGCGGCGGCATCGAGCGCCCGATGACCATCGTGTCGTGGCAGCCCGAGTCGGTCACCTTCCGGGTCGCCACCGGCACGCCGCGCGGCAGCTACACCCTGCTGGTGCAAGACGGCTGGAGCGGCGGCAGCGGCCCCGGCCCCAGCTTCACCGTGGACTGACCACACCGGCGCCGGGCTGTGCCTGCCCGTGGCCAGCCCGGCGCGCTATCCTCCCGCCATGCTCGACCTCGACGCCTACCTGGCACGCATCGGCTGGAGCGGGCCGCGCACACCCACGCTGGAGGTCCTCAGCGGCCTGATGCGCGCCCACGTGCAGGCCATCGCGTTCGAGAACCTCGACATCCTGCTCGGCCGTCCCATCCAGCTCGAGCTCGACGCGCTGCAGGCCAAGCTGGTCGCGGGCCGCCGCGGTGGCTACTGCTTCGAGCAAAACGGCCTGTTTTCGGCCGTCCTGCGCGGCCTCGGCTTCCAGGTCACCACCCTGGCCGGCCGCGTGCGCCTGGGCGTCCCCGGGGAGGTGCCGACCGCGCGCACCCACATGGTGCTGCGCATCGATCTTCCGGGCGCCGACTGCCCCTACCTGGCCGACGTCGGTTTCGGCTTCTCACCCACCGGCGCGCTGCGCCTCCAGGCCGATCTCGAACAGCCGCTCGAGCTGGATCGCTACCGCCTGCTGCGCGCACCCAACACCTGGACCCTGCAGCTGCAGCAGCCCGAGGGCTGGTCCGACGCCTACATCTTCCACGACGATCCGTACACGCCGCTCGACTACGAGGTCGCCAACCACTTCACGTCGACCCACCCGCGCTCGCACTTCCGCCTCGGCCCGCTGGTCATCCGCCCCGACCTCGCCGCGGGCGCGCGCCACGTCCTGCGCGGCAACGAGCTGACCACCCGCGGCCCCGGCGGCGCGGTCACCGGCCGACGCAGCATCGGCGACCCCGACGAGCTGCTGTCGGTGCTGAGCGAGTACTTCGCGCTGCACTTCCCGGACGGGACGCGCTTCGCGACGCCGGTGCCGCCCATGATCCCTGCGCCGCTACCCTGAACTGCTGGCACTCCCCTCGGCTCAGAACCCGTAGCTCAATCCGGTGCGACCACGGATGGTCGAGGTCGGCTCGTCTGCCGTGGTCCGGCTGAAGTCGGCGGCCAGCTGGAACGACATCTTGCGCGAGATGGGCAGCCGCACGCCCAGGCCGCCAAACAGCGCCCAGTCGTCGGTGCCGCCCGAGATCGCGGTCTCGGCGCCGCCACGCAGGAAGAAGAAGCGCCCCAGCGACACCCGCGCCCCGGGGCGCGCCACCACGACCTCGTGGTCGGGATCGACCTCGGCGGCCAGCTCGGGGTGCAGCCAGCCCAGGTTGACCAGCGCGCTGGCCTCGATGCCCACGCCGGCATGGCCGGCCCCGTCACGCACCACCAGCCCGTCGCTGACCGCCAACCCGAAGCCCAGCCGCGGCGGCGCCGGCCGTGACAGCAGCGAGCCGCGCCGCCCGCCGTTGTAGGCGTCGATGGCCGCGATCAGGCCATAGCGCGCCTTCGACAGCTTCTCGTCGGCCTGTTGCGTGCGCCAGCGCGAGCTCGACACGGGTGAGAAGGCCTGGCGCAGCAGCCTCCAGTAGCAGGTGCCCGCCAGCGCCGCGCCACTGAAGAGCGTGATCAGCTGGGTGCTCAGCTCGACGTCGGCGACCCCACCATAGATCCCCAGGCCAATCCCGCCCATCATGCACACGCCCCACATGCCGGTGAGCAGGCCGTTGCGCACCGACTGGCGCCCGACCTCGTCACGCGCGTCGAGCGCCTGCTGGTACTGGATCGAGGCCGCGCGCACGCGATAGTCGAGCTTGCTGGGCGCCTTGCGCTTCGGCTTCGGCGTCGGGCTGGGCGTCGGCGGCACCTCCTCGTCATCCCCACCACCGCCCTTCACGGTCACCTCGGGCACGACGCGCGGCGCCGGTTCCAGGGTGACACCGAGACGCACCGTCTGCCCCGCGATGACGTCGACGGTGAGCGAGGCATCGCGGTACTGCACCGGCCAGCCCTCGTGGTGCAGCGTGAAGGTGTACTGCCCCGGCGGCAGGTCGAGGTCGTGCTGGGTCGACGCCGAGCGGCTGCCGCCCGACCACGACAGCGCGGCCGCCACGCTGGGCCGCAGCTCGACCCGACCGGTGGGGGGTGGCAGCGGCTCCAGCGTCGCGACGAACTCGTAGGTGCCGCCCGCAGCGATGTCGAACGTGATCAGACCTTCCTTGTAGCCACTTGCGCCAATCCGGTAGCTGTAGCGGCCCGGCGCCAGCTCGGCCTCCCAGGGCGTGGTCCCCACGCGGAAGCTGCCCCTGGCCTCGGTCGCCAGGCCGAGCCCCGCCGGCACGTTCGACTTGATGCGCACGCGCCCCTTGGCCAGGGCCAGCGGCGTGATGACGAGGTTGTCGAACTCGATGACCTGCCCGGGCACGAAGCCCATGAAGCCCAGGAAGCCGGGTGTGCCGGCGCCGCGCGGAGCCGGATCGACCAGGCTCAGGTAGGGAATGAGCATGTCGTCGACGAACCAGTCGAGCTTGGCCCCGCGGCGCACGATCTTGAAGTGGTAGCGCTGGTTGGCAGCGGCCCCACCCCGTCGCTCCACGCGCGCCCCAGCTTGTGCGTTGTCGCGCGCAATCGCCGAGGGGGACTGGTTCCAGCCGCCCAGGGTGAAGACGTAGCCTGGGGTGCCCCCCGTCTTGCCGTCCCCGTTCCAGCCTCGGTCGCCCCAGGCCAGCAGCTTGATGTCGCCTCCGCCCGGCGCGGTGGCGTCGACCTCGATCACCGCCTCCGCCGGCAGCCCGAGCTGCATCCACAGGGGCCACCCGGTCGAGCTCCAGCGCAGCTTGCCCCCCGCGATCATGTGGCCGGTCGTGGGCGCATAGCGATCGCCGAGCTGGCTGCGCTCGAAGTCGTCGCGCACTGGCGCGCGCGGCGTCAGCTTGGGACGCACCGTGGCCCCCTTTGCGCCGAGCTGCAGAGGTGCCACGTAGCGATCGTAGCCCTCGCGCTCGATGACGACGCGGGTCGGCTGCGAGTCCAGGTAGGTGATGGTCTTGCAGCAGGGCTCGGGGAAGCCGCCCATCTGGCAGCGACTCCAGGCGCCGTTGCGCTCACACTCCAGCCACACCTTGGCGCCCGCCAGCGCCGGCTCCTGACCGAGGTCGAACCGCAGCGACGCGAGGTACTCCAGCGTGACCGGGATCAGCGTCTCCCCGGGGGCCGGTGGACGCTCCCACACCTGGTAGCCGGCCATGGTGATCTTCAGGGTCACCTCTTCCTTGAGGCCGATGGTCACCTTGGCGGGTGTGATGAACGGCTTGCCCTTGTGCGGCTTGCCCGGCCGGTTGACCCAGACCTCGGCGCCCGGCGGCGTGGTGACGACCTCGATGGTGCGCTTCTTGACGGTCTTGTGAGGCGGATCGATACACCTCGCGGTGTCGTCGTCGATCGCGCACCCCTTGGCGCATGGCGGCATGCCCGAGCATTGCTGGGCCGAGGCGCTCCCGGCAGCCATGCCCAGACACACGACCCCCACGATGATGCAGCCCCCACGCAGCATGCTTTCACCCTAGCAGGATTTCGATTTGCCGCGGCAGCGGGTAACATGGACCCGTGGCGGTTCACGAGGGGCTGAAGATCGGGCGCTACCAGCTCGGGCGCATGCTCGGCGAGGGCGGCTTCGGCAAGGTCTTCGTGGCACGCGACGAGCAGCTCGGGCGCGACGTCGCGCTCAAGGTGCTCTTGCCCGAGCACTGCGGCAACGCCGAGATCCTGAAGCGCTTCTTCCACGAGGCGCGCGCCGCCGCGGCCATCCGCCACGCCGGCATCGTGATGGTGTTCGAGTACGGCCGTATCGAGGACACCGGCACCGACGCCGACGGCAGCGCCTTCATCGCCATGGAGATGCTGTCGGGCGAGAGCCTGGCCAGCCGGCTGCGCCGCGCGCCCGCGCTGTCGATCGCCGAGACCCTGGCCATCACGCGCCAGATCGCCGCCGCGCTGGGCGCCGCCCACGCCGAGGGCATCGTCCACCGCGACCTCAAGCCCGACAACGTCTACCTGGTGCCCGACGACAGCGCCATCGGAGGCTGCCGCGTCAAGGTGCTCGACTTCGGCATCGCCAAGCTGCAAGGCGGCTCGGCCGCGGGCAGCGGCAACACGCGCACCCTGATGGTGTTCGGCACCCCGCCGTACATGTCGCCCGAGCAGTGTCGCTCCAGCGCCAAGATCGATCACCGCAGCGACATCTATGCGCTGGGCTGCATCGTGTTCGAGATGCTGTGCGGCAAGACGCCGTTCGCGGGTGACGCCGGCGAGCTGATCGCGCTGCACCAGCTGCAGCCACCGCCGCGCCCGTCGACGCTGGTTCGCATCGACGCCGCGCTCGAGAAGGTCGTCCTCGGCATGCTGGCCAAGAAGCCGGATGAGCGCCCGCAGTCGATGGAGGAGCTGCGCGGGGTCCTCGACAAGCTGACCGTGCGCGACGCCAGCGCGCGCCCGGCACGGACTCCAGAGCCGGCCAAGGCGCCGCCGCGCCGCACCGCCAGTGAGCCCCCCCACGTGGCCACCACCCTGATGGAAGCCACCGGCAGCCGGCCGACCACGATCGAGACCGGCGCCGCGCGACCGAAGCGGCTGCTGTTCGCGGGCGCCGCGCTCGGGGTCATGGTCCTCGGCGGCCTCGGCCTGTGGCTGGCGATGAAGCCGGCCGGGAGCAAGAGGTCGGGTGGCGACGAGCTGACCAACAGTCTGAGCCGTCCCAGCACCGGCCCTGGGACGTCCTCGCCGGTCGCGAACCCACCGTCCGCGTCACCCGCGTCGAGCGCGCTTGCGCCCGGCAAGGCCAGCTTCAGCGACGACTTCGACCGCGATCGGCTTGGATCCGACTATCTGCAGACGGGACCCGGCTTCAGCCTGGTCCGGGGTGCCCTGCGCGCGAGGGCCGCGGGCGATCACGTGGCATGGCTGACGCATGCGCTGCCGCGGGACGCGCAGATCGACGTCGACGTCTGGACGGACACCAAGGGTGTGTTCGCGCTCGAGCTCTGGGGCGATGGCCAGAGCCAGGGCCCCCCGGAGCGCCCCCACTCTGGCTACCACCTCGCGTTCCTGGGTGCGTCGGGCTTTGCCGAGCTCGGGCGCATGCAAGACGGCCGCGACAGGGTCATTCAGCCGGGCCCCTTGCTGGTGCCCGGTAGGACCTACCACATCAAGGTGCGGCGCGAGGGTGCCAGGATCGAGTGCACCATCGACGACATGGCCACCCCATTCCTGTCGCTGGACGATCAGGCGCCCCCAGCCGAGACCTCGCCCCGCTTCCTGGGACTGATGGCGAATGGTGAGTCTTTCTTCGACAACCTGGTCATCACGGCCCTGGCTCCAGGCGCTCGTCCCGGCAAGCCCGGTCCGCCGTGGCCCACGGTTGCATCGGCGCCCAGGGACTGGGTGCACATCGAGCCGCAGCTGCCCGCCGTCCTGCTAGGAGTGCCTGAAGATCACCCGTTGTCAGGCTTCCGCCCCGAGCGCGCCTTGACCTCACCCACTTGGGGGTACTGGATCCAGTCCAGCGAGGTCTCAGCCAAGCAGCTGGCCGCGCTGGTCCAGCGCACCGGGAGCGCGAAAGACACGCAAGGAGCTGCACTCGGCGTCGGTTTCAGCACGGCCGTCGACGCCTGCCGTGCTCTCGGAGGCGAGCTGCCCACCGAGGCCGAGTGGGAGTACGCAGCTCGTGGCCCCGGGCTGCGACCCTATCCCTGGGGCAACCAGCCCGAGGTGCCCCCGACGGGTGACGCCACGCCGGGCCCGACCCCGATCCGAGATCTGCTCGGTGGTGCCCGCGAATGGACCGCTGATATCTGGCGCAACGATGAGCTCTGCCCCCCGACGGAGCCGAACTGTGACGCGCGGTACCGCGGAAAGAGAGAGATCGGTGTGCTGCGCGGCCTCGACGCCGACCAGATGGCCTTGTCACCGCTGCCGCCGGTGGCCATCGCCAGCCGCTCGAGCCTGTGTCGCTTGGGCTGCGCCGCGACCGCCGCCAAGCTGCTCGGCGACGTCGGCTTCCGCTGCGTGCGCCGCGACGCCGCGGAGTAGTCCCTAGATGAACGGGCACTCCAGACCCAGCGCCGGGTCCGGGTTGCAGTAGATGAAGCCGCCGCCGCTGGTGCGCGTGACCAGCACGATGGTGTCGGCGCGCGTGGCGGCCGGGATCTGCGGCAAGACGCGCATGATCTGGGCGACCCCGGCGGCGTTCGGGGTGAAGACGTGCAGGATCTGCTTGCGCCAGCGGTCGGCGGCCAGCACGCGCTGGCTCGAGCGCACCACACCGTCGAGCTTGCGGGTCAGCAGATCCAGCGTCTCCAGGTCGGTCGGCCCGGTCGCGGTGGGCCGGAACACGCGGGTCACGCTGACGCCATACTTCTCGCCCGCGATGGTCACCTCGAGGTCGGTGATCGACGACGCGCCGGCGTCATCGGGCGGCGCATACAGGATCTCGGTCTCGGTCTTGTAGATCACGGCGCTGTCGCAGTAGTGCAGCACCTCGAAGCTCATGACCTCCGACTCGGTCGAGCTGCCGCCCGCGTTGGGGGTGTCGAAGATGCGCTGGCCGCCCGCGCTCAGCTCGGCGCGCACATACTGCTCGCCGCTGACGAAGTCGAGGTCGTCGATGATCAGCGACGGCGTCGGCGCGCCCAGCTCCGCGCTCAGCGCTGGGCAGGTCGCGCTCAGGGTGCCGAGGATGGCCGTGATCTGCACGCGGCTGCCATCGAGCACGCTGGCGTCGACCGGCGGCACGGCGACGTCCACCGGGGCAGCATCCAGCGCTGCGTCTGGCAGCGCCCCATCGACCGCGTCGTCGGCGCCCCCTCCACAACCCGCCCCCAGCAAGCCGACGGTGACGAGGACCACGACCGACGCAATCGCACGCATGCCCCAGGCTACCGCAGACAGCCCGCGCTGCGCACCGCGCTCGCGCACGGAGTAGGATCGCCGCATGAGTGGCGACCCTCCCGAGCGCGCCTCCGCCCCCGCGGCCCCCGACGCCAGCGCCGAGACCCTGCCCATTGGGGCCGGCCTCGCCGACACGCTGGCAGCGGCCAGCGCGCCCGCGTCCCCGTCCCCCACCCCTGGCGCCGCTGCGACCTCCCCGCGCACGCCCAGCAGCCCCGGCTCCGGCGAGTCACGCGCCACCGGCCCCCGCGGCGTCGACCTGGCGCCGCAGCCCCTGGAAGAGCGCGGCTTCGACGCGCGCTACAGCCCCGGCAAGATGCTCGGGCGCGGCGGCATGGGCGAGGTGCGCCAGTGCGAGGACCGCCGCATCGGTCGCGAGGTCGCGGTCAAGGTCATGCGCGGCCAGGCCGCCGCCCTCAGCGACGGCGCCGCCCGCTTCGTGCGCGAGGCGCGCATCCAGGGTCAGCTCGAGCACCCCGCCATCGTCCCGGTGCACGACCTCGGCGTCGGCCCCGACGGCTCGCCCTACTTCACCATGAAGCGCCTGCGCGGCATGACGCTGGAGCAGATCCTCACTGCCCAGCAGCGCGGCGACGCCAGCGCCCTCGAGCAGCACTCGCGCCGCAAGCTGCTCGGCGTCTTCGCCACCGTGTGCCACGCCATCGAGTTCGCCCACGCCCGCGGCGTGCTGCACCGCGACCTCAAGCCCAGCAACATCATGCTGGGCGACTTCGGCGAGGTCTATGTCCTCGACTGGGGCGTCGCCCGCGTCGCCGGTGCGCCCGACCACGCCGACGCCGGCGCCGACGGCGCCACGCCGGCCGCCGTCCTTGCCACCAGCAGCCCGGGCACCGTGACCCCGGCCGCGACCGCCTATGGCGCCGTGCTCGGCACGCCCGGCTACATGTCGCCCGAGCAGCTGCGCGGTGAACACGACAAGCTCGACGCCCGCGCCGACGTCTACGCCCTGGGCGCCATCCTGTTCGAGCTGCTCACGCTGACCCCGCTGCACGCGCGCAACGCCACCGACGTCATCATGGCCTCGACGCTGGCCGGCGCCGACGCCCGCGCCTGCACGCGCGCCCCGCAGCGCGACATCGCCCCCGAGCTGGAGGCCATCTGCATCCGCGCCACCGCGACCGACGCCTCGGCGCGCTACCCCAGCGCACGCGAGCTGGTCGCCGACCTCGAGCGCTACCTCGACGGCGACCGGGACCTCGAGCGCCGCCGCGCCGCCGCCATCACCCACGCCGAGCACGCCGCGCGCGCCGCCAGCCGCGCCGACAGCGATCCCGCCGCGCGCCGCGAGGCCATGCGCGAGGCTGGTCGCGCCCTGGCCCTCGACCCCAGCCAGGTCGGCGCGCTGCGCGTCATCACGCAGCTCATGCTGACGCCCCCGCGCGAGACCCCGCCCGAGGTCGAGCGCGCCATGCGGGAGACCGAGGACGACGCCTCGCGCGCCGAGGCTCGCGTCGGCAGCTTCGCTTACCTGGCCATGCTCGGCTTCATCCCGCTCTTCATGTGGATGGGCATCCGCAGCTATCCGCAGATGGGCGTCATGGCCGCGCTGGCCGTGCTGGGCTGCGCCCTCGGCCTGATGTTCTCGCGCAGCAGCGTGCTCAGCTCGAAATGGCTCTACGCCGCCATCACCGCCAACACCGTGATGATGGCGATGGGCACCCGCATCGTGGGCCCCTTCATGCTCATCCCGGGCATCGCCGCGACCGCGACCATGGGCTTCTCGATGCACGCCCGGCTGCAGCGCGTCTGGCTGACCATGTTCGTCGGCTGCCTGGGCATCCTGGTGCCGCTGCTGCTCGAGCTGACCGGCGTCATCTCACCGACGCTGGTGTTCGAGCATGGCGTGCTGGTGCTGGTGCCGCGCGGTGTCGAGCTGCCGCGAGTGGCGACGCTGGTGGCGTTGACGCTGGGGACGCTGGGTGGGGTGCTGACGCCGACCTTCATGATGCTGCACTTCAGGAGGTCACTGGAGGCGGCGGAGCGGAAGATGCGGATGCAGGCGTGGCAGCTGGAGCAGCTAGTCCCGGACCGATAGCCGGACCGGCCCGAGGGGCCTACTCCAGCGCGGGGATGCCCTTGTACGAGGCCAGCGCGGCGGCGTTGGTGCAGTCGATGACCGGGGTCAGCTTGGGGTTGACCTTCTTGAGCGCGGTCTCGATGGCCGACAGCGTCGCGGTGCTCTTGGTGACGTCCTTCGCGGTGACCGTCATGTCGATGGCGCGCTCGGCGCCGCAGGCGTCGATGAGCTCGTAGTCGCCGCCCTTGCCCAGGGTGTCCATGGCCGGCTTGGTGCCGAACAGCGGGTCGCCCGAGATGGTGACCAGGAAGACGTCCTGCGGCTTGGCGTTGATGACCGAGCGGTA
>Ga0154020_10003905_pt1 | contig 17822 bp, 13 predicted proteins | sample Klosneuvirus_201_FD_109709 | JGI IMG/M metagenome (GOLD analysis project Ga0154020, IMG submission 109709) | Active sludge microbial communities from wastewater, Klosterneuburg, Austria - Klosneuvirus_20160825_MG | ecosystem: Engineered > WWTP > Aerobic digester > Activated sludge | place...
CCAAGAATTTCATCTTTTTTGTATTCCACCATAACCACAAAACTTTCGTTAAAGTCTATGATGATACCGGCGTTGTCTATAACCACCAGACTGTCGGTGATGGAATGGAAGGCGGAGTTGAAAAAATCTCTTTTAATGGTGGTTTCCTCCAGCTCTTCACCAAGCATGTTGATGCCGGACATGATACTGTCCAGGGTGTCCAGATTATCAGATAAAGCCAGTTTTTTGGAGAAGTCACCATGCGAATAGGCCAGCAGGGTATCTTCCAAAGCCAGGAAACGGCTATCGTTTTCAAAGTTAATGCGTTCAGGCAATTTTCAGTTGTGTTTTGGTTAACGGGGGCAAAGGGTAAGTTTAAACTTCAGAGGCAGGTTAAGGCTGGGTTTTAAGCCACTTAAGGGCGTCTTCCTGATTGCCGAATGCTTTTACTTTAATTTTGGGGTTGGTCAGTTTCAGGAAGAAATTGATCAGCATTTTACTGAAAAAAGAATTCTCAATAATGGCCACGGACTTTAGTCCGGCGATGCCCGCATCAGATGAGAGGAAATCGCGCGCGGGTTTGTCCATACTGACGACCCCGCCATCGAAAATAATGGCATTTAAGGACTTGCCACCAAGTAATCTGGTTCTCTCATCAACAATCTTTCTGGCATCCGCAAGCGTCAGTTTCAAACCCTTTTTGTAACTGGCGTGTACAATGCCGTCGATTATTTCCATTTTGATGTGTTCGTTTTCAAACATCCCTATATATATTATTCAAGGCAAATATATAGAATAAAGTATTAATTCTTCGACCTAATTTAAAAAAATACGCTGTTTTATTGACCATTTGAAGGTCATTGGTAAAAGATTCGGATATCCACAGGGGGGAAGCCGTGTTGATTTTCGTTTTTGATACAGCGACAGTATGCCGTTAAAAATGTGAATAAGGGTTGCGTAATCCTGCTTTTTTCGTCGGTTTTTAAGCAATGATATTTATGCTGAATTATGCGTTAAAAGATCGGCCAGGATGTCGTTTTAAATTGAGTAAAAATTTTGCAAAGACTTAATAAACAGCATTATGTGTTTGCTTATTCGGGTTTTAATAAGTATATAATACTATATTTCAAGACCAGGTGCTGCAAGTGTTTTATGGTCATTTCAGATGTTTGGAATTTTCCTGTATTGTATTTAAAACTAGACAAAATGCAATTTATCAACAACTTAAAGATTGTGCACTTACTTTTTTTGTGTAATTGTTTGCTAATCAGGCAGATGGTTAAAAGTTTATTTTAATCTTAGTATTAAAGTACTAAAAAACAGGTTTTTTGCTTTTTTATTTACATGCAATCAGTCATCTTTGTAAGATGGAATTTATCCATAAGTTATGAACAGTTTTTTAAATACAGTCAACAACGTTATTACAGACGGCAAAAACAATGGTATTTTGCATCTGGATGTTGTAGATCAGATTCTGCATGGGAATATGCTGCATATTAACGGGAAAGAACTGGTTAATTTCAGTTCATGCAGTTATCTGGGGCTGGAGTTCGATCAGCGTCTTAAGGACGGCGCCATTAAGGCGATTGAAGGATATGGAACTCAGTTTTCAGCATCAAGGGCTTATCTGTCTTCGGTGCACTACAGCGAATTAGAAGAAAAGTTCAACCGGATTTTTGATGCCCATTGTGTGGTTGCACCGACAACAACGCTGGGACATATCGCCACTATACCGGTCGTTGTGTCAGACAACGATGCCGTAATACTGGACCATCAGGTGCACAGTTCTGTTCAAACAGCCGCTTCACTTCTTAAGCCCAAAGGCATTCATGTTGAGCTGGTAAGGCATAACCGGCTCGATCTGCTGGAAGATAAAATTATCGAGCTCAGTAAAAAACACGACAAGGTATGGTATATGGCCGATGGCATTTATTCCATGTACGGCGACGGGACGCCTGTTGAGGCCATATATGCGCTTTTGAACAAATACGAGAAGTTTCATTTCTATGTGGATGATGCACATGGCATGAGTTGCTATGGGTTGCATGGCAGGGGATATGTTTTACAGAACCACATTCTGCACAATAAGATGATACTCGCCATCAGTCTGGCAAAAGCATTTGCTACAGGAGGTGCCGTCATGGTGTTTCCTACGGCTCTGCAAGCCGCCAATGTCAGAACCTGCGGCGGTCCAATGATTACATCAGGTCCTATGCAGCCGGCGGCCCTTGGTGCAGCGCTTGCCTCGGCCGATATTCACCTTTCGGATGAAATCAAAGTGATGCAGACCGAACTGCATGAAAACATCAAATTCGCAAATCTGATGATTAAGAAAGCAGATTTACCTTTGGTAAAAAACCTGAATTCACCTGTGTTTTTTGTTGGTGTTAGTTTGCCTAAAGTCGGGTATCAGCTCATCAAACGAATGATGGACGATGGTTACTATACCAATCTGGGGGCGTTTCCGGCTGTGCCGATGAAAAACACCGGGGTGCGGTTTACCATCACACGGCTGCACACATTTAAGCAAATTGAAGGCATGGTGGAATCTATGAGTAGCCATTTTGACCAGGCCCTTGAGGACCACAATCTGTCAAAAGAGCAGATATTTAAATCATTTAACCTGAAGCCAGCTGAACCGAGGTTAAAAAAGGGCACAGTCTCAGAAAAGCCGGTTTCAGAAAAGCTGATTATTGAAACTTATGATACGATAAAAAGCATTGACCGCAACTTGTGGAATGCTATGTTTGAAGGTCGTGGCAGTTATGATTACGATGGATTGGTTTTCCTGGAGGAAACCTTTAGTAAGAATGAAATGCCTGAACACAACTGGCAATTTGATTATCTGATTATCCGAGAGCGGGAGAGCGGTCAGGTGCTGCTTTCCACCTTCTTTACAGCAACGCTATGCAAAGATGATATGCTCTCCCATTATGCGGTTTCAGAGAAAATTGAAGAAATAAGAGCTGCCGGTGATCCGTATTTTCTGACATCCAGAGTACTTATGATGGGGTCTTTGCTCACTGAAGGCAATCATTTATTTCTGAACAAAGACAGTCAGCTTGTTTCTGCTGCCTTTAATGAATTATATAAGCGCGCAGGCGACCTGATGAAACATTATAATGCGGCTTCAATAATGATGCGCGATTTTGATGACAACAATCAGGAGCTGGACGCACTCATGCTTGGAAATGGCTATTTCAAAGCCCAGATGCCTGATCGACATGTTGTTTATAACTGTAAATGGAAGGATGAAGATGAGTTTTTATCGCACTTTTCTAAAAAAGGGAGAAAGAACATCAGAACTGAAATATTAAGATATGCCCATCTTTTTGAAACGGAAGTCGTTATTAATCCGGGAAAAACAGACATTGACCATTGGAAATCGCTGTATAAAGTCGTAAAAAAAGGGAGTTTTAAACTCAATACGTTTGACCTGCCAGAAAAACTGTTTGACACAATTGCAACATTTCCAAACTGGGATATACTTTCTGTTAAACTCAACGGACAGGAGGTAGCCGTTGTGTTCAGTTACATTTCCGGTCAGACTTATAATGCCCTATTCCTGGGTATTGATAAAAGTTTTGATGAGGAATTCAGCATATACAGACAGGTGCTTTACAGTGTCTTGAAAAGGGCGAATGCATTGTCTTGTCAACTGCTTAATCTGGGCTTTTCCGCTTCAACTGAAAAGAAAAAAGTCGGCGCTCAGATTATTAAAACGCTTGCGTATGTTCAAAGTGAAGACCACTTCAATGCTTCGGTAATAGATGCCATACAAGTGTCGAAAAATCAAACAATTAGCTCGATTTAATATTTTAATTAATTGGGTATTTATTAAAACTGTTTAATTTTATTTGATTCCTCGTATTTTCCATCTACATTTGTAGCTAGTTCAAAAACTAAAGACAGATTTATGCTAATTTCACCAGTAGAATTGTCTCTGTTCAACAGGGACTCTATTATGCAAATTTTAGAAAGTAAGTCTGTATTTGTGTGTGAAATGCCATTGAATAATGGGTTTAAACTACACCTTTATTCAATTTCGAACTACTTTGTTGAGGAGCTGTTAGACGCTCGTAACACAGTATTAGAATTGAAGCCGGTCAGTACCTCTTATGTGGCGAGTCTGTATTGCAGTCAGTTCAATCTGAGCAAACAGATTCTTTAGAATTTCTAAAATTTCGTCTTGACAAAATCCCTTTTCTGGCAACAGAACTGGGATTTTGTTTTTTTAAGGCATTCCTTGCCTGTTTATCCGGCCTGATTGCTTAGAGAAAGCTGCCTTACTTGTAAGGTGAAACTGTGCGTATATGCTTTTCTTGTACGATTATCCGTTTCAATTCGACATGTTTATTCTGATGTTTCATGCACATTGATTTACAAGACTTTTATTGCACTTTCATTAAGAACAGCGGGGTTTTGTGCTCAATTTCATGAGTGTTTTTACTTAATTTGTGGATAAGTGACATGGAAATTTTAACTTATTGCAGTTAAGCAATTGAAAATTAGCATTATAAAATTATATTTATTTACATAAATATTTTTGGCATAGTATTATATACACTATCTTTGCATTGAAACAAACCATTTAACACAATGAAACCACATGCAATTCTAATTTCACTTTTTATGGGCCTTGCCTCCGTGCAGGCCAGCGCACAAAATTCCTGTCAGCCACCTGTTTATTACTTCAACAATCTGAGTGTTGTAAACGGAAGCGGCGGCGTAAACTCCACTTACCGTTTCAATTCTGTACTGTCGGGAATTGATGCGCTTATTACGGTTATTAAAGCTCAGAATGCTCAGATGAGCAACAGCAACATGGATAATGCGAACGGTTACGCGCTTGCCTGGCAGCCATTCGTCAGTTTTCCGTCCCGCCGCAACAACAGTTCAGACAGCAGTTATCTCGAGTATCAGATAACATTTGTAGCCAGTGGAACCACAACACCGGTTTCACAGAACTGCATGGCACTCGGCATAGTTGATCTGGATGGCAGCGGTTCAGGAAGTTCTTACCGTGAAATGATCAAGATTGCTTTACCCGGAACACCAACCGGGATTGACAATTCCTCAATTTCAGTTTATCAGGACAACAGTTGGGTGCTATTCAAAAGTGGAATAAGTCAGTTTAATAACATCGATACAGTGCATTCTGCCGCCATGGGGCAAATGAATTTCCCAACTGGTGTCAGCTCCTTCAGGATTCGCGTCGGTATAGTAGGCCCTGTATCCGGAGGAACTCAACGACAGTTTTCTTTGTATTTTAAAAGTTTTGCAGCCTTAACGGTCCCGCTTCCGGTTTATCTGAGCGATTTTAAGGCCGTCAGAAATGATGCAGGGGTAAACATCGGCTGGATCAGCACCCACGAATCCAACTTCAGTCATTTTGAGCTTTTCCGCTCTTTTGACGGGTACAATTTTGAACCGGTGCAAACAATATCCGGCAAAGGCTCCTATAACAGCATCAGCCATTATAAAGTGCTGGACGAGACTATGCCGGCCATTAATGACGGCTCTGTATATTATAAACTGAAGATGACCGATCTGGATGCACAATGGGTGTGGAGTCATACCATTATGGGCGCAAATACAGAACAGATATTGAGCGGCAATCTCTTCAATGTATATCCCAATCCGGTTTCAGATCAACTTTGCATCAACAGCGGAGCAATGGGTACCATAAGCAATGTCCGTATAACAGATGTGTGCGGCATAATCGTCCTGGAACAGTCTTTTGGGACTGATTCGGTTCAGCAGGTTTTACATGTAGCGGATTTGCCGGCCGGCATTTATACCATCCACATATCCGATGCCGATGGGCTGTCCGAGGAAAAACGCTTTATAAAATTCTAGTCAACTTCAATACAGAAAAGCCGGCCATTAAAAGCCGGCTTTTTTTATGCCGCCGCTTGACTGTGATAAAATACAGCAATGCTTCAGGCTTTTAAGGAGGCTATTAACGGGCTTTGCAGCCATGACAAGTGCGCTGAGAAGCTGCGCTTCAGGATTTGGTATTGGATTGCCGCCGGGGCCTGAAATGCGCTCTTGCTGCGCATATATGTATTTGCGCAACATACTTAATGCAGTTAAGATGAGTGTTAAGAAGCCCCTCTGTTTCAACTTCAGAAGCGCTTTGCAGCATGGCTTATAACACATGCAGGCAGAATAATCAGATCTTATATCGGGAATTGAAGCATGAATCGCTCTGTATGTTCGGGGAATCGGTTTCCTGGACAAAGTGTCCAGCGTCTCATGGCGTAGATTATAACAATGTATTTTGGGTTATTCGCTTGATTTATTGCAATATGTGTATTTATTTCTGTCTAAATATTTTTCAAGTTAAAAGCACAAACGTATATTTACTATTTATGATGATTGTAAATTCTGTTTAAGTATTTGAAAATCATGTACCTTAAAAACACTCAGGTAAATTTAACATAGGTAAAAATACCTTTTTATGCGCTTTGAGGCTGTTTTTCAAGAATACTTATCGTGAAAATTATATTTATAATAAACTGTAATACAAACATTTAAATTCAAATGTTACTTGAACAGTTGCCTAAGTAAAGTGTATTTGCCCACTTTGTGTTTCTGTGTACTTCTGCTCAGAAACTGTGGTGAAAAGGGCGTTTTTACAGCTTTATTATACATTTAGTATATGGAATGGTTGTGTTTTTTTATGGACAATATTGCCGTTTTGTTTATTTTAAATGTGTATAAACATCCATTTCGCTCACTTTTGAGCGGTTTTTGTAAAAATCCGACGTTTTTGTGTGTAGTATTTTATACTCAGAGGTGTTAAAATGGCGTTATTAGCTCACTAAAACAAATTAAATTAGCTGAAAATCAATGCAATAAGACGAAATCAACAATTTTGAAAAAAATTTGTGAATTAGTATTTTAGTACTATCTTTGTATCGTTGAAAGATTAAACACAGAATACACAATAGTTACACAAATTATGAAAAAGACAATCCAAATTATCCTCTTACTTATAATAAGCGGAAATTTATTCGGCCAAAGTTACCCGACACTGCGTTTCAGGAAACCGACCAGTGTTAATGCGACCACCTGGAAATTTTCCAGCGTTGCAAGTGGTGTCGACGCCATTGTAAGCGTAATCGGATCAAAAAATGCAAGTCTGAACAGAATTGATGATTCCACTATGTATGCTTTTGCATGGAACCCGTTTATCCGCTTTACCAACAATGCCGGTTCAACAGATTCTTCTTATGTGAGTTTCCGCATCACATTTAAGAAAAGTACAGATGGCACAGATTACACATTCAATAATATGGCATTAACAGCAATTGATCTGGATGGCAGCGGCAGTAATTCTTACCGTGAAATGGTGATGACCAGCCTGCCCGCAACGCCTAAAGGCATCGTCGGATCTTCAATCACCACCATCAGCAATACAAATAACCTCGCTCTGATAGCAGGAACAACCTCCTTTTCAAGTACAGACACCAATACCGTAGCTGCTATGTCGCAAATCAACTATGCCAATATAAACACGTTTACATTTAATGTTGGTGTTTTGGGCAATGTAAGGAGCAATACCACCAGACAATACTCTTTCTACTTCAAGCCTTTCTCTTCCATGTTGTTTGTTTTACCGGTTAAACTGATGGACTTTAATGTTGTCAGCAACAATGAGGTTCCTGTAGTTTCCTGGACAACTACATCTGAAGAAAATGCCAACCGTTTCGAAGTTTACCGTTCCCTGGACGGTGTAAATTATACACTTGCAGGTTCTGTGAACGCAAACGGTAACACAGAAATGCTGAGCAATTACAGCTTTTCCGACAACGGTCTGAACGGTGCTTCTTTTCAGAATGCCTACTACAAACTGAGAATTGTAGACAACGATGGTGCTTATGCCTGGTCTAAAACCATACACCTTGGTGTTATCACAGAAGGTGGCCAGACACTGGTGGCTTCAGTTTACCCCAACCCAACTGCCGGTATACTCAACATTAGCTTTAAGTCTGTATCAGACAACGATGCACAGGTTGAAGTGGTAGATGCCTTCGGTAAAGTGCACCGCACAGTAAGCAGCAACGATTTCGGCGGACAATTTACCATCAGCCTGGATTTAAGCGACCTGAACGCAGGTATCTACTTTGTCCGTGTAAGCGAGTGCGGCGTTAACGGCAGCATAGTAAAATTTGTAAAACACTGATTCCGGATATTCTAAAACCAACACTACAACAAACACATCTACACAAAATGAGAGAACCACACCGAAAGGTGTGGTTTTTTCATGTTTTAGCACGTTTGAGGCGTTTAAGATTCTGTCGGGATTCGTTTCGAGATAGTACTTATTACACATATTGGCCCAACAGACTGTTATTTTGAAACGGCTTCAAAGATGCTTTTAGTATGCACGACCTGTTCTTACAAAAGCATTGAAGTGCGCAGAATCTGCGTCCATAATAATAAACAGTTCCTGAACGCGGCACCAATCTACGGCCATAGTTTCACTATACAGTAAGTTTATTCTACTGATAGTCAATAAGTTATGTTCATTTAGCGCATTTATTTTTAAAAAACGGTTTTCATTGTGTTTTAAGATGGCAATTGCTAACTTTAAATAAGACACAAAAGACAGCAAATGGACGTCTCCTATTGTATACCGGCATCTGGATACCTATCAGCACAACAGGGTAAAAACACTTATGTTTTTCATGCTTTATTATTTGATATTCAATGTAATAGAAGGTGGTTGAAATCAGGTGGTTTTAATTTTTACAATTGGTCAAAGCTAAAGCAGGCTACGTTTTCTGTTGCTATCGGCAGTCTTGTTCAGGTTTTCCTTACATCAGAATTTACACAAATAATGGCCCTATAATCTAAATTGAAAGCGTATGAATCCCAATTTTACAAAAATCTTATTTTCCGCGATGTGCATTTTGTGCCTGTCGGAAGCAAAAGCCTTGAACGGATCAGATGTAAGCGTCCGATTAATTTCGGGTTATTTTTGGATGGACAATTCATGCTCGGCTGCGGGGCCGCAAGGTAAAGTGGTTTCATTCCGGGTGGTTAACACCAAAGGTTCCGATTTGTTGGGCGTTAGGGTTAATCTGGGGACGCTGGCATTTACAGCCACCGGCGGAACTTCCTATACTTCCGGGACGCCTTCTTTTACATGTCGCACAACTACTTCATATTATATAGGTGATATTCCGGCCGGTGATTCTGCCACAGCATTCTTCTTTGTCGGTTACAATTGCCTGATTTATCCCAATAACACCAACATTACAACAGATTATCTGACCTTACCTGTTACGCTGAGTGATAATCTGAGCGGAACAGTATCAACGAGTTTTAACAAAACCATTTATGTATTGCGGAATTCGAATAACAATACCATCACCATACTGGCCACCAGTTTCAACACCATCGGCACTTTGCTTACGCTCAATGTAGCCTACAGCATTTCGAATGTTAAACCAGGCAACATCATAGATCTGGAATTAAGTACTTTGAGCACTTTTCCGGCAGGGTATGAAATCGTGGGTTGTAAAATAACCTCATCAACCATCAATCTGGATTTCCCGACAGGGCTCATCAATACGCATTATTCCAACAGCACATCGACCAATTTGCCGTCAGGAGGTACTGTTACCATAGAGTGGTATATGAAAATTATCGGCACATCTACCGGTATTACATCGTCTAATATTGTGCCTTTTGTGGTGTCGGATGCCGGTTCTGCCCAGCGCTGGCAGGCCAACACCACGACATTTACCGGCACATCGGTTCCCGTAAATCCGATCACCATCACCAAACGGGTCAATCAGCCTCAGGTGCTGGTAAACGATACGGTTATGTACACAATTGTCATTCACAACTCAAGTACGACGGCAGATGTAACCATTGACAAGCTGATTGACAATCTGCCCAGAAATTACCGTTTTCGCTATATTCAAACCGATACATCGATATTTCCGAGGCTTGTTACTTACAGCAATTCTACGGCTTATCCCACCTTTCTGGATACCAACTACCTGCATTTTACCGGGCATAAAAATCTTGGAGCAGGTGTGTTTTCATGGGTAGTGCCCAGATCAGATTCCATTAAACTGATATACAGTGTTGTGGTTTCGGGTACGGTAGGCATCAACGATACCAATTTTGTTTCGCCTTACGTGGGCGACACCAAACTGGCAACGGCATTCGCAAAAGTAGATGTGCTCACTTTTCTGCCGCTGGGTTTGCGCGCTTTTAAAGCCGAAAAGGCCAATGGTCATATCGTATTGGAATGGTCTTTAGACGAAGTTGCGGAAGGCAGCCGTTTCGAGTTGCTGCGCCAGAATTCGCTGTCCGGAGAATTCGAAATCATCATCAAAACCAACGGATCAGCCAATGAACGCTTCTACTCTGGAATTGATGCTCAGGCACCTTTACAGGGGGGCGTTTATTACCGTTTAATGCATTACTGCGCATCGGGTACGACTGAATATCTGGATGCTTCGTTCGATCCGGAGGCTGTCAGCGGGGCTTATAAAATACAAACACGCAATGGCGAATTGTATGTGTATGCCTTAGAACCCGGTAATAAGGTTCTCAGAATTTCACTTTACGACGAACTTGGCCGAAGTCTGCAGTCAGATCAGCTAAGTTCTGATAGTGGCATTTATTCATTGGTCTTGGATCCGGGCATTTCAGCGGGTAGATTTATAATTGTTATGATCGAGTCAGCAAAGCAAATTCAGTATGAACGCATTTGGATACAATAGTGTATCCAAAGTTTTCTGCTGCTTAAAGCACGCAAAACCCTGATCTGCAGACCGGATCTGCCTGAAAAACGTATCTTAAGCCGAATTCAGAGTCAAATCTGAATGCCCATTTCCTGAAGCAGATTATCGGCGTGGTTCAGGTATTTCATGGTGAAGATAACGTAGCGGATGTCAACTGCAATGCTTCTGCTGTAATCGGCGTTCCAGCTGTAATCGTTAAGTGTTGCCGTGTAGGCACGGTCAAAATTAACGCCAACCAGGTTGCCGTCGGCATCCATAACCGGACTGCCGCTGTTGCCACCGGTGGTATCCATATTGTACAACATGCATATTACCAGATCGTTGGTTTCAGGATCCAGTAACTCAGAGGCAATCCTTTCATTCATAAGCAATTCGCGCACAGGGGTTGACAGGCGGTAATCCACATTGTCGGTTGCATTCTTTTCAAAAATTTCTTTCCGGTGGGTAAAAGGAGCAGGATGCTTGTTCAGACCTTCTTTATAGCCGCTGATGTAACCGTATGTAAACCGCAGAGTGCTGTTGGCATCCGGTATGAATTTTTTCTGGGCATAGCGGATGCGGGCATCCAGTAACAAAGGTAAAAGTGCATTCAGCTTATCGTTTACCGCCGTCTGCCGGTCGCCCGATTCGCGCAGAACCGGCATCAGTTTTACGGCCAGAGTTTGCAATGCTTCTTTGTGTTTATATACCTGTGCAGGCACACTGTCTAATAGTTTGAAAAGCAATGCAGGGTCACTGTAAATGCTGTTTTTATATGCTTTTACTGTCCAGTCTTCCGGTTTGCGGATTTTTTTAAGCGGTTTTATGCTCTGCTTACCTTGCATCAATGCCCCTCTGCGCAGCAGTTCTGCCAAAGTTTTACGGTCCAGTTCCACATCTGTTATTTTGTAGCGCGTCTGCAGTTGTTTTTTCACCTTTGCAGCCCATTCTTTTATGTCCTGTTTCGTTTTAGTCAATTTGGACTGTTCCTGAAACTCCTGTTTCAGGCCCTCTATGGTCAGCGCTGCTATCAGTGCTCCGCAATCCTGGTTGAATCGGTTCAGCAAGAGATCCCTTTGTGCATTTTTAAGTCTGATTGCGTACAGACTGTCAATGCGGTTAAAAAAGCGTGTATCGGCGCCGGCACTGGTCATTTTTGCCTTCAGTTCATTTTGTTCAGCCGTTTTAACTTCCAGCAAACCGGTTTGTTTCAGACCATACAATTTACCCTCAAAATTCTTTTTGGTGTTTGCCAGTTGCTTGATGGTGCCGGCCATACGCAGATAGCGGTCCCGGTCATCTTTGCCAAGCGCTTCCATGGTTTGCATACGCCAGCCATACCATTCACTGATAAACGGCAGCACATGGTCTTGCTGATAGCGGATAAACTGAGCCGGTTCCTGTCTGAAGGTTGTGCCCGGATAGCCCAGTATGAACACAAGGTCTTTATTCCGGGTGCCTTTCGGGTTTACTTTAAGGTGTTTTTTGGGTACAAACGGAATGTTCTCAGGACTGTATTCAGCGGGTTTGCCGTCTTTACCGGTATAAGCGCGTACAAAACTGAAGTCACCGGTGTGTTTTGGCCATTCCCAATTGTCGGTTTCGCCGCCGAATTCGCCTATGGTCCTCGGCGGAACATATACCAGGCGAACATCTTTTAAAGTCTGGTACCTGAACAGTGTATAGCTGTATCCGACAAACATTTCACTGATTTCAATGCTGAATTCGGGGTATTTGGATTGTTCTGTTTTCTGCAGACGTTCAATATTGCTGCGGATAAGCACTTTTCGGGCAATAGGGTCCATGCCGAGGTTTATACCATCCAGTACAATGGTGCTCACATCTTCGTAACTTTTGGTAATCTTGCAGCTCAGGCCGGTTTTCAGTTCGCGGCTCCGGTCGGAAGCATAGAAACCATTCTCAAGATAATCGCTTTCTTTGCTGCTCAAACTTGCTACAGAGCCAAACACGCAGTGGTGGTTGGTTACAATCAGACCTTCGGCTGAAACGAAAGAACCGGTGCAGCCACCCAGCCGCACCAGTGCATCGGTCAGAGCAATGCCGTCCGGGTTGTAAATGTCTTTTTCGCCGATTCTGAATCCGGCAGCCTTAAGGTCTACCTGTTTCAGATGGCTGAGCGGGAACATGCCTTCGTCCGTTTTATGGGAAGTCAGTAAAATGAGGCAGGTGCTGATCAGCAGAAATGCTGTGGTCCGTTTTTTCATTTTGAACATAAGATTGGGCGCAAAAATAAGGGAATTCTGAACGTCTTTAAAATGCAGTCAAAAGCTGCTTGGTATCAAATCAAAACGGTTTACGTCCGTCTAATTTATTCAAAATAACTGGCCCGGATAAATTCATCCAGTTCTTTGATCTCTTTCTGAGCATGTTTCAGGTCTTCCCGGTTGCCTTCCCACCATTTTTTACCTTTGTACAGAAAAATAATGTGGTCACCTATGTCAAAAACCGTTTTCATATCGTGGCTGTTGATGACATTGGTGATGCCATATTCTTTCGTGATTTCGTTGATCAGTTCATCGATAAGCCTGGACGTTATGGGATCCAGTCCGCTGTTGGGCTCGTCGCAGAACAGATATTTGATGTCGAGGGCAATGGCGCGGGCAATGCCAACCCGTTTTTTCATACCTCCGCTGATTTCGCTTGGGTATTTGTGGTTTATGTTTTCAAGGTTGACGCGTTTCAGGCAGAAATTCACCCGTTCGCGCCGTTCTGCAGCATTCATTTTGCTGAACATTTCCAGGGGAAACGCAATGTTTTGCTCTACCGTCAGCGAGTCGAACAGGGCGGTGCCCTGAAACAGCATACCGATTTCCCTGCGCACATCGCGCAGCTGCTGATCGTCCAGGCTCAGCATATCGCGTCCGTCGAATTCAATATGGCCGCTGTCCGGTCGTTCAAGACCGACCATGCATTTCATCATGACACTCTTACCGCCGCCGCTGGCACCGATGATCAGATTGTTTTTACCACTCAGAAATTTTGCGTTGATGTCGTAAAGCACCTGCCGGTCTTCAAAACTTTTATTGACTTCTCTCAGTTCTATCATGACTATAAAAGTATTTCAGCCAGAATGTAATCGAAAAATAAAACCAGAACAGAGCTGTAAACAACCGCGCGGGTGCTGGATTCGCCAACGCCAAGTGCGCCGCCGGTGGTGTAAAAACCCTGATAGCTGCTAACCGAGGTGATGATGAAAGCGAATGTCACGGCTTTAACCGTACTGAAAAAAACCGTAAAGCCTTTAAACGTGCTGCGTGCACCTGTAATGAATTCTTCGTGGGTCAGTATGCCGGATAATTCGCCAGCCATATAGCCACCGTATATGCTGAGGGTTATGGCAATAATGTTCAGCAAAGGTATCATTATAATGCCTGCAATTATTTTGGGCAGCGCCAGATAGGCAGAGGCATTAATACCCATAACATCAAGTGCATCAATCTGTTCGCTGATGCGCATGTTGCCGATTTCAGAGGCAATATGCGCACCCACTTTGCCGGATAGCACCAGGCATGATATGGTTGGTCCGAGCTCCAGTATGGTGCTGTCTGAAACAATGGTTCCGATAATCGATTTGGATATCAGACCGCTGACGAGCTGATAGGCCGTCTGAACGGTTGTAACTGCACCAATAAACAAGGCCGTGATGGCCACAATGGGTAAGGAGCCTATGCCGATTTTGTACATCTCGTCGGCCAGACGTTTTAAGAAAATGTTAAATTTTTCAGGCCTGGACATCATGCCTTTCAGGAACAGCAGGTAGTGGCCGAAAAAATGAAAAAAACTGAGATTCATGCAGGTTTAAAATGGGTGTAAAGATAAAACAAAAGCGCATCAGTCAAAACCCTGTATGCAATTTTAACAAAAGCCCTGAATTGGTTCGCTCTTTGCTCAACATGAAAAAATCGCTATGTTTGAGGCATGCAAAAGACAGCGCTGATAACAGGCGGATCAAAGGGCATCGGTCTGGCCATTGTGAAAAAATTTCTGAGTGAGGGCTTTCATGTCATCAGCATTTCGCGCAGCATGGGCGAACTGGAATGGCTCAACACCGCTTATCCTGGGCAATTAACCATGTTGTTTGCTGACTTGTCTCAAAAACCGGAAGTACATAAAGTGGCCTCAGAAGTTGATCTGATCTGCAAGCGTCTGGATGTACTGGTGAACAATGCAGGGGTATTTATTCCCGGTGAAATACACACTGAAGAAGACCGGGTTTTTGAGCTGCAGATGGCCCTGAACCTGAATGCAGCGTATTATCTGAGCAAAGCCGTTATTCCCTTGATGAAAGTTGCCGGCGATGCTTATATGTTCAACATCTGCTCGACGGCAAGCATTATGGCATACGATAGCGGTGGGGCTTATTGCATCAGCAAACATGCATTGCTGGGTATGACCAAAGTGCTGCGGAAAGAACTTATGGCTTTTGGTGTTGCAGTCAGTGCTGTGTTGCCCGGTGCAACTTACACAGAGAGCTGGAGTGGGTCAGATTTACCGGAAGACCGCTTTATTAAAACATCAGCAATAGCCGATGCCATATGGTTTGCCTGGCAAAACCGTCAACACGCCGTTATGGAAGAAATTTTATTGAGGCCCTTCAAAGGCGACATATGAATATAAAATTCAGAAAAAGAGCGTTTTAGGTCCATTTTGCATCTTTTTGACATTTTTTATTAAAACATTGCAGCATTCGTGTTAATTTTGACGTCCAATATTAAAAAGAATAATATACGTTTATGAAAAAAGTTTTATTTACAATCCTGGGCTTCGGACTTTTGTCTTTGAATGCGCAGGTAATTAAAGAGCGGATCAATTTTGATTACCCTCAGTTCAAGATTGTTGTCAAAAATGACAGCAAGAACAACAGTGCGAAACGCGATCTTGGTTCAGGCTGGTTCGATTATGCAACCGCATACAACGATTTTAACGGTTCAGGCCTGACAAGTTCTGTATATTTCATACAGCCTGACACCAACCTGTATACCATATACACTGCAGGTGAAAAAGTCAGAACCGGTTTTCATGTTCTGGGCAGAATAAACGACGCCAGGGATGAAGTATATTCAAACAATCCTGCCAGATTCTCCAGACATAACACCTACACATGGGATTCAATCCGTTTTACACAGTTTTATGTAAGATGGGCTGACTCTATGAAAGTAGGCAATACTACTGTAGAAATCGTAGATACGGTTTTTATTCAGTATTTCCTGCCGGCCGGTCTTGACAACATGTCTTATGTGTATCAGGCTGATCCGAACAAACCTTATTACTATTCCTGCCCAAAAAGAGACAGTTACAAGAAAGCCACCAGGCTCAACAGCGCGGCCTTCAAAACCGACACCATCTTTATGACCAAACAGTGGGCAGACAGTGTTGGCCTGAACGGAGCACAAACCACTTTCTTCGGAAGACAGGTATCAGCACCGGTTGGTGTAACCATCCCGCACAATGCAACAAACATCAATGCAAACCTGATTGGCCACACCATCTTTTTCAAGCCAATGAAAAAGCCAAACGTTGGCGATACAGGTATTGCTTACAATGGTTCTAACTGGGTTAACAAATACAATATGTATGGTGTCAGAATGTTCAGCAAAACCGGCCTTACAGTTGATAATTCAAACAGAGAAGCCCAAAACAACGCGGTTATCACCAATTTTGAAGTTGTAGACGGTGCCACTGTTAATATTTTCAAATCGTATATTCCCGGAACTGTTTTCTCTAATACGTTCTTCGAAGGTACCGATTACCACCTGACCACCCAGACCCTGAGTGTAAATACCGTGGATGCTAACGGCAATGGTATTGGCAATATTTACCCGAACCCAAGCAACAGCTCAAACGAGATCTTCGTTCCGGTGAAGCTTGCTGAAACCCAGACAGTAACCCTGAGCATCTGTGATGTTACAGGTAAAGTTGTAAAAACCATCCGTGCCGAATATGCCGCAGGCGATTTCGACATCACTGTTTCTACTGAAGGTCTTGGCAGCGGTGTATATACCTGCACAATGGTAGCCGGTGATTTCAAAGCCACTACCAAATTCGTTCTGAACTAATTCAAAATATTCCCTTTAAAATCCCTGACAATTATTTTGTCAGGGATTTTTTTATGCTTATTTTTGCAGTCCTTTAACGGCTTTAGCACCCGTAGCTCAATTGGATAGAGCATCGCACTACGGATGCGAAGGTTTGGGGTTCGAATCCCTACGGGTGCACAAAGTAAAAAGACCATCGCAACGCGATGGTCTTTTTTTGTCCGCAAGAAAAATTCAAATGCCCATACGCCCCTTAAATGCGATATAAAAGTCGCAGCCGGGATTTGGTTCAAAGCTGCGCATTTGAATTTTTCGGCGGACAAAAAAAGCAATACGCATGAAATGCGGATTGACTTTTTTAGATTGTAGCCACATTGCGAACGGGATCAACGCAGTTAATCCATGCGGTTAAAATTCAAATGCCCATACGCCCCTTAAGAGCACATTGAAAGTCGCAGCCGGGATGTTGTTCAAAGCTGGGCATTTGAATTTTTCGGCGGACAAAAAAAGCAATACGCATGAAATGCGGATTGTTTTTACATTGTAGCCACATTGCGAACGGGATCAACGCAGTTAATCTATGCGGTTAAAATTCAAATGCCCCTGCGCCCCATAAGAGCACATTGAAAGTCGCAGTCGTGATAATGTTCAAAGCCGGGCATTTGAATTTTTAGGCGAGCAAAAAAAAGCAATACGCATGATATGCGGATTGTTTTTACATTGTAGCCACATTGCGAAGGGGATCAACGCAGTTAATCCATGCGGTTAAAATTCAAATGCCCATACGCCCCTTAAATGCACAATGAAAGTCGCAGTCGTGATAATGTTCAAAGCCGGGCATTTGAATTTTTAGGCGAGCAAAAAAAAGCAATACGCATGAAATGCGGATTGTTTTTACATTGTAGCCACATTGCGAACGGGATCAACGCAGTTAATCTATGCGGTTAAAATTCAAATGCCCATACGCCCCATAAGTGCACAATGAAAGTCGCAGTCGTGAAAATGTTCAAAGCCGGGCATTTGAATTTTTAGGCGA
>Ga0154020_10003907_pt1 | contig 17808 bp, 14 predicted proteins | sample Klosneuvirus_201_FD_109709 | JGI IMG/M metagenome (GOLD analysis project Ga0154020, IMG submission 109709) | Active sludge microbial communities from wastewater, Klosterneuburg, Austria - Klosneuvirus_20160825_MG | ecosystem: Engineered > WWTP > Aerobic digester > Activated sludge | place...
AGCTTTTGCAGCACGGTGGACAGCTCCTTGGGGTTGTTCACCGCCCAGTCCTTCTGCGGCGCCAGCCGGATGCGTGCGCCGTTGGCACCGCCGCGCATGTCCGTCCCGCGGAACGTGGCCGCCGACGCCCACGCCGTACGCACCAGCTGCGGCCCGGTGAGTCCTGACGCCAGGATTTTGGCCTTGAGAGCGGCAATGTCCTTGGCGTCCACCAATGCGTGGTCCACCGTTGGCAGCGGGTCCTGCCACAACAGCGTCTCCTTGGGCGCCAGGGGCCCCAGGTAACGGGCGCGTGGGCCCATGTCCCGGTGGGTGAGCTTGAACCACGCCTTGGCAAACGCCAGGCGGAACTCCTCGGGCTTCTCACGGAACCGCTTGGCAATCTTCTGGTACGCCGGGTCCATCTTCAGGGACAGGTCCGTGGTGAACATGATGGGCGCATGGCGCTTCTTGGGGTCATGGGCATCCGGGACCAGGCCCGCGCCCTTGTTGTCCTTGGGGACCCACTGGATGGCGCCGGCCGGGCTCTTGGTCTGAACCCAGTCAAAGTTGAACAGGTTGTCCAGATAGTTGTTGGACCAGGCCGCGGGACTCACCGTCCACGCACCCTCCAGGCCGCTGGTCACGGTGTCTGCACCTTTCCCGGTGCCACACTTGTTGTTCCAGCCAAAACCCTGCTGCTCCACGCCCGCGGCGGCGGGCTCGGGACCCACACACTTGGACGGGTCATGCGCGCCGTGTGCCTTGCCAAAGGTGTGGCCGCCCGCAATGAGCGCCACGGTCTCCTCGTCATTCATGGCCATGCGTCCAAAGGTTTCCCGGATGTCCTTGGCCGCGGCCAGGGGGTCCGGGTTGCCGTTGGGGCCCTCGGGGTTGACGTAGATGAGACCCATCTGGACTGCCGCCAACGGGCGCTGCAGGTTCCGGTTGCCCGAATAACGTTCATCCGCCAGGAACTTCTTCTCCGGCCCCCAGTAGACAAAGTCCGGCTCCCAATCATCCCGGCGCCCACCAGCAAAACCAAACGTCTGGAAGCCCATGGACTCCAACGCCACGTTGCCGGTGAGGACCATGAGGTCCCCCCAGGAGATCTTGGCGCCGTACTTTTGTTTGATGGGCCACAGCAGCCGCCGCGCCTTGTCCAGGTTGGCGTTGTCCGGCCAGCTGTTGAGCGGGTCAAAACGCATCTGGCCACCGCCGGCGCCGCCCCGTCCATCCAGCGTGCGGTAGGTGCCCGCGCTGTGCCACGCCATGCGAATGAAGAACGGACCGTAGGTGCCATAATCCGCCGGCCACCAGTCCTGGGACGTGGTGAGCACCACCTTGATGTCCTTTTTCACTGCGTCCAGGTCCAGGGTGGCAAACGCCTTGGCGTAGTCATGGTCCGCGCCGCGCGGGTTGGACGTGGGGGAATGCTGGCGCAACGGGGAGAGGTCCAGCTGGTCCGGCCACCAGAACTTGGGCGTTTGTGCCTGTGCTGCGGCCACGCCAGACCACAAGGTCAACGCGGCGGCCACGGCGCCAGCCGCGGGGAGAAGGAATGTTCTGCTGCTGTTCATGGGGGTTGCTCCTGTGCTTGGGGGTTGCAGAGGAGGGAGTACTGGCGGCGGGAGTCCCCGGCCAATACTATTTAACGTGGATATTGATAGGGTGTTGCTATCGGTACCCAATGGCGCGGCATGACCCGCGGCCCTGCGGCCGCATGCAATGGTTGTTGGTCGCTTTCTGGGCGGCAGCCGCACCAGGCCACTGTGGGGCGGGTTTGCTGGGGTGGCGCATGCCTCCGCGCTTGTGGCCACGCGTACGGGGTCATGGCTGCTCTGGGGGCCCAGCGCCGTACACCCACCAACCCGCGCGCCGCCACACAGCGGCGCGCGGTCATGGATGGTCACACCACATCAATTCTTGTTGTCAAACTTGATGCCCTTTTCCACCTGCTCAATGGCCTTGTCCACGTGATCCATGGCCTTCACGCGGTGGCCGCCTTTGTCCGCGGTGGCCTTTTGCAGGGACTCTTTGGCCTGCTTGAGCAGCGTGAGAGCCTGCTGCATGTTGGGTTGGGCGTCCACGGGGGTCTTTTCGCTGTTGGCGTTGACCAGGGTGGTGGCGGTGACGCCGGCGCCAAACGTGAAAGCGGCCAGCAGGGCCATTGCGGTCTTGCGCATCATGCGGGTCTCTCCTTGGTGGTCACCGGACCATCATGGCCGGTGGCTTTGAACAGCTGGTTTGGAGCGGTTGTTGAAACGCACCGTCGGCGTACCACGGCCGCGCCAACGCGCGCACCACCCGCGCGCACGGGATGTCCGCCATTTGGACACCTGCACAAACCGCGGGCACCACCCATGCGCCACAACGTTGGATGGACGGGCTGGAACGCGGCTTGCTCAGCGCGCTGCCATGAACAGCAGCACGGTGACCAGCGGGGCAATCTTGGGCGTGGATGCGTACCGCGTTGGCGTGGAGGTGGACCTTGCCAATGGGGTGCCGTTTTTTGTGACGGTGGGATTGCCGGAAGGGGCGGTGAAGGAGAGCAAGGTGCGCGTGGAAAGCGCGCTCAAGGCCACCGGTGGGCTGTACCCGCTCAAGCGCATCACGGTGAACCTGGCCCCGGCGGACCAGCGCAAGGATGGCAGTGCGCTGGACCTGCCCATTGCGCTGGGCATCCTGGCGGCGCAGGGGACATTGCCCAGGGAAGCGCTGCAACGCGTGCTGGTGGCGGGGGAGCTCAGTCTCACCGGGGAGGTCCGGCCCATCCGGGGTGCGCTGCCTTTGGCGGTGCTGGCGCGGGAGCTGGGAATGCTGGACGTGTTGTTGCCGCCGGCCAACTGCCTGGAGGCCGCGGTGGTGGACGGGGTGCGCGTGCGCGCGGTGCACACGCTGGGGGAGGCCTTGGAGTTCCTGCGTGGTGAAAAAAATCTCCCGGTCATGCCGCGCACGTTGCCCGCGCCGCAGCACACCGACGGGTTGATGGACATTGCGGATGTGCGTGGCCAGGGACAGGCCAAACGGGCGTTGGAAGTGGCGGCGGCCGGGGGCCACAACCTGATGCTGGTGGGCCCGCCGGGAAGTGGGAAGACCATGCTTGCGCAGCGGTTGCCCGCGCTGTTGCCGTCCATGTCCTTTGAAGAGGCGCTCAGTGCCACCAAGGTCTACAGCGTCATGGGCCTGGTGCCGGGTGGGCAGGGGTTGTTGTCCCAGCGGCCGTTCCGCGCGCCCCACTCCACGGCGTCAGACGTGGCGCTGTGTGGTGGTGGGTCCCCGCCGCGGCCGGGCGAAGTGAGCCTGGCGCACCACGGGGTGTTGTTCCTGGATGAGCTGCCCCATTTCAAACGGTCGGCGCTGGAGGCCATGCGCCAGCCGCTGGAGGAAGGGCAGGTGACGGTGAGCCGCGCCTCCATGAGCATCACGTATCCCGCGCGGTGTGTGCTGGTGGCGGCCATGAACCCCTGCCCGTGCGGGCACCTGGGAGACTTCAAGCGCACCTGCACCTGCCGCCCGTTGGACATTGTGACCTACCGGGGAAGAATCAGCGGGCCGTTGCTGGACCGCATTGATTTGCACGTGGAGGTTCCGTCGGTCCGCAGCGACGATCTTGAGCGCCCGTCGCTGGAGGGCAACGCGCAGGTGCGGATGCGGGTGGAGCAGGGACGGGCCATGCAGCGCGCCCGGTTTGCAGGGCATCCCAACGTCCACTGCAACGCGCAGATGACCGCGCGCCTGGTGCGCCAGTGTTGCGAGGTGGATGCACCGGGAAGGGCCATCCTGCGCATGGTGGTGGACAAGCTGGGCATGAGCGCACGCACCCATGACCGCATCCTCAAGGTGGCGCGCACGCTGGCGGATCTGGAGGGAAGCCCCACCATCCGCGGGGGCCACGTGTCCGAGGCGGCGAGCTTCCGCATCCTGGACCGCCCGTCCCACGCAGCAGCGTGAAAGCGGACAAGGTTGCGCCGGCAGACAGAAAACTCTTCTGGGACGGGACGTCTTGGGCAGGCATACACTGTGGCCCTTCTTGATGCGGAGGAATCCATGGCGGGCCACGTGACCAGGGGGCTGGGTTTGGTGTGGTTGGGAGTGATGTTGGGTTGCGCGGGCGGGTCCAATGACCCGCCCAAGTGTGTTCCCAACCAGGTGGTGGCCTGCGGCTGCGCCAACGGCCGCAGTGGTGCGCAAAGCTGCAACGCAGACGGAACGTTTGGCGGGTGCGTGTGTGAAGCGCCCGCGCCCCAGCCCTGCACGGTGGGCGCGGTGCTGGCGTGTGCATGCGCCAGCGGGAGCACCGGAACGCAAACCTGCGCCATGGATGGGACGTTTGGCGCGTGCAGCTGCCCCGCACCCGTGGAGTGTCCGCCTGGGTTTGTGCGTGGGCCCTCCGGGGCGTGTGGGGACGTGGATGAATGTGCCGCCGCCGCACCTCCCTGTTCGGCCAATGCAACGTGCATCAACACGGCGGGTGCGTACGTGTGCAGCTGCCGGGCGGGCTACGTGGGAGATGGGCGCACGTGCAGTGCCAATGAATGCGCCACCGCAACCCACCAGTGTTCACCCCAGGCGCGCTGCGTGGACACCACAGAGGGCTATGATTGCCTGTGTCTCCCCGGCTATTCCGGGGACGGGCGCGTGTGCGTGAACATTGACGAGTGCGCCGCTGGCCTGACGGACTGTGACTCCAACGCGGCCTGTCAGGACACGCCGGGTGGATTCACGTGCTCCTGTCCGGCGGGCTTCACGGGGGATGGCCGCACCTGCACCGACGTGGATGAATGTGCCGGCGGCACGGTGACCTGTGGCCCCAATGCACGTTGTGTCAACGGGCCGGGCACCGGTGGGTGTGCGTGCAACCCTGGCTATGCGGGGCCGGTCACCGCCTGCATCAACATCAACGAATGCACCCAGCCCGTGCCCCCGTGCGGCGCGGTCAGCTGCCAGGACCTGCCGGGCAGCTACCGGTGTGTGTGCCCCACGGGGATGGTGTTCGGCGGCGGGGCCTGCGTGGATGAAGATGAGTGCGTCACCCGCGAGCCCTGTGACGCCAACGCGGTGTGCACCAATTACGTCATGACCGCGCTCCAATCCAATGACACCCTTGGTTACCGTTGTGACTGCAACCCGGGCTTTGTGGGCAACGGCCAGTGGTGTGTGCCGGCCACCACCACCACGGTGCAGGTGTTCACCGGCCCCCGTCCCCGGCTGAACATCTCCGGCGTGGGCGTGTTTGACCTGGGCGGGCTGTCCCGCGTGGGCATGGACTTTGACTTTTCAGAATTGCCCAACAGCGTGGGCGGGACACGAAAGTTTCCCACCACGCTGCGCATCCCCAACATCACCATGCGGGACCTGCAGGGCAACACCGCGGCAGTCACCGCGCTCAACACCTGGGCCAATACCACCCAGCCCCGGGACATGACGTTGGAGCTGCGGGGCATTGGGTCGGAGGCGGCGGCGTTCAACCTGTTTGGAGTGCGCGTGGTGTCCCACGGCAGCGTGTCCGGCACTGCGTTCACCGAGGTGGTGGTGAGCGTGACGTCCATTGCGGAGAACTCCTGGGAGGGGACTGGCGCGGAGTGGCCTTGTCCAGTGCCGGGTTGGGCGTTGGAGGTCAGCGGGGTGGCCGGGTACCACCCCAACGGGCTGACGTCCTGCGGTGTGGAGGCAACGGTTCCCAGCCCCTTGTTCCGCCACGCTGGCCCGGTGTTGCCGGGAAGGCAGGATGGGTCGGTGGCCCTGGCGGGGGTTGCGGTGGGCCGGAACCTCCTGGCCTGGTTCCGGGACAGCCAGCTCTTTGCGCAGCAATACGGGGAGGCCGTGGAGCGGGATGTCAGCATCATCCGTTTTGATGACGTGGGGATGGAGTACTTCCGCGTCAATGGGTACGGCGTGTGGCCAGCCAGCATCACGTTGTTCAATCCGGACCGGCCCTACCTGAGCGCACCGTTGGTGGATGTGTTGCTGGTGTGTGGATTCCGCTGGGAACGCGCCTGACGTCACCATCCAGAATCCCGCCATCCACCCGGATGCGGACGCAGGACGGGTTGCGCCATGACACACCAGAGGCATGAAGCTGCGCATGCGGTCCATGTTGTTGCTGTTGGCGTCCCTCTCCGGGTTGGCCTGCCGCCCCGGCGCGGTGGACGCCGATGCTGGCGTTGCCGCTGCCGTGGATGGAGCAGTCCTCCCGGATGCAGCGCACATGGTCCACGTCCATGACGCTGGAGTGCCTGATGCCGCGGTCACCGCGCAGGATGCTGGTGGCCGTGACGCTGGTGCACCGCGGGATGGCGGGGGCCAGGACGCTGCCGCGCCCTCAGATTCTGGAATGCGTGACGCCGGGGCGCAGGCAGATGCGGCGGCACCAGGGACAGACGCTGGCAACGTGAACCCCAGTTGCCCCGCCGCGTTGGCCGACCGCATCACCGTGGTGTCCGTTCCGGTGGGACGCAACATCAACACCGGGGCGTTGAGCCAATGGAACCCGCCCCACAACATCTTTGCCGCCCCGCGCGTGGATGGTTCCCTGGCGTTGGCCTTCCACGACGGAAACGGTCACGCGGTGGTGCAGCGGGTCACCGCCGCAGGTGTCCTGCAAGGCGCGGTGGTGGAGGTGGCGGGCCAGGAGTTGAGGGGTTTTGCGGTGGTGGATGATGTGGCGCGCAACGTGTTTGCCGCGTTGTTGGTGGCCCGGCCTCCACAAATGGTGGTGGTGCTTGTCAACGCCAGCGGCGGCGTGGTTCGCGAAACACCGCTGGTTGGGACGGTGGACCAGTCCATGGAAGGTGCACGTTGGATAGACAGCTGGGGCTTTGAAGGACGCGCGGCGGTGGTGGCCACGGCCAACGGGTTCAACGTGGGCGCCTACCACGGGCAGAGCGGGAACTTTGGCGCCATGGGCAACCACCAGGGAGACCGGTTTGACGTGGTGGACCAGGACGGCCAGGTGAACACCCAGTGGAACTGGGGATGCAGCCACAGCGTGGACGTGCGGCTGGTGGTGCAGGGTGGCAATTTTGTGCCGGTGTGTCTTTCGGATTGTTACCCGGTCAAGGGCATCCAGCAGTACGGCGGGTCCGGACGCAACACCACGTTGCTGGTGGATGACCCGGATGGGAACTGCGCGGGCAGCGCGTCGGCGCACCTGGGGAGCGTGGCCAGCATGGCCAATGGTGTGTGGGTGAGTTTCACTTCGGCCAACATGCGCGCGTCCCAGGACATGGGCGTGGTGTTCCTGTCCTCCAGCACGCAGGCGGGGACGCCCATCTTCCTCACCTCTGACGCCGAACACGACAGCGCGCCCCACGTGGTGGCCTACGGGTCCAACATGTTGGCGGTCTGGCAGACCAGCGCCGGTGCGCGCATGGCCATCCTGGACGCCACCGGCGCGGTGGTGAGCGCCGCGCAACCGGTGAATGCCAGGTTCCGAGCGGTGGAGGATTTCCAGGTGGACGCGCAAGGCAACGTGGTGTGGGCCACCGTGGGGCAGGCCGCGCAAAGCCTGGACGTCCACCGGGTGTGCCTGCGCTGAAACTCAGGCGCCGTCCGGAAGCCCTTTGACAATGCGCACCTTGGCGCCGTTGGGCAGGTACTGGAAGAGCTTCACAATATCGTCATTGGCAAAACGCATGCACCCGTGGCTCACCGCGCGGTCTCCATCTCCACGGTTCATCCACGTGGCGTTGGCGGTGGTTCCGTGGAACCCGTACGCGGTGTGGCTGGGACCGGCGGCGGTCTCCCGGTACAGGCGCATCCAACGCGGGCCAAACGGGTTGCCGGGGTCCTTGGAGAACCCGTCGGGGTGGTCCCATTGGATGGCCTCGCGGTTGCGGCGTTTGTCACCCACCACAAAGCTGCCGGTTGGTGTGAGAGACGCGCCGTTCTGCACCTCGCCCACCGCAATGGGGAAGCTCACAAACACGCGGTCTTCTCCGTCGCTGTCGGCCAGGCCCAGCTGTGCTTCGGTCTTGACGGTCTTCACGTCATAGTCATCCACCGGCACGCCGTTGGGGGAGACCTTGGCAATAAGCTTTTCATAGACCGGCCGCGCGGTGGCGTTGACCGGTTCCCCGGACAGCGCGGTGGCCAGCGCCTGGAGTTTGGCGGGGTCAATGAGCGCGGCGTTGACGTATGCGCGCTGCTTTTTGAGGTCCACCACCACGTCCGCCTTGTCCAGGCCACCGCCCAGCAGCGCAACCGCGGTGGGCAGCGTGGCCAAGGCCTGGTCCAGCGCCTTGAGTGTGTCCCGGCCCAGTTTTCCGTCCACAGTGAGCTGCCGGGCACCCTGTGGCGCGGTGGTTCCAGCCAGCCGGTCGTTGTGGTGGATCTGGAATTCTTTGAGCGCCTGTTCGGTGCGGGGGCCAAACGTATCCGTGGGGGAGAACGTCCCAAAGTTGAGACGCAACAGCGCTTCTTGCAGGCTGCGCACTTCCGGTCCGGTGGCGCCCCTGCCCAACACCTTGGTGCCTGCTTCCACCTGGGCAAACCCGCCCTGCGCCGACAAGCCGCGCGCCGGCGCACTGGAGCCGGGGATGGTCTCACCCACCAGCGCGCCGTAACGGGCCTTGGCCTCCGCCGTCATGGCCGGGAGAAACGCATCCAACAGCTGCCGGTCTGACGCCGAAAGCACACCGTCCTTGCCCAAGTCCCGAACCGCCGAGGCCACCGCGGCGGCGTCCAGCGTGGGGAGGGATTGCAGGCGGGTTCTGACGGCGTCCGGGTTCACGCGGGGCATGTTGGATCCTTGAGGTGCAACGGCTGACCAGGATGACCCATAGCGTGGTGGTTGGCGCTTGGCACCTTTGCGCTTCCTCAGCGCGGGGTGAGCTTCCAGGCCCGCGCCAGGGCCAATGCTGGCGCATCCAGCGGCTCCAGGTGCACCGGCCCGTCCAACAACGGCGTGCCAGCAACGTCCTCCAGCTGGCAGTCCACAAAAGACGCACCACCCAACATCAACCCATCCACGTTGGCCCCCCGCAGGTCACAACGCACAAACCGCGCGCCGTGGGCCACCGCGCGCCCGGATCCCTTGGGCAGCGGTTGGCTGCGCGAAAAGTCCACGCCCGCCAGGATGCACCCCTCCATCACGCACCCCGCCACCCGCGCGTCCATCAACCGCGCCCCGGAAAGATCCACGTTGGACAGCCGCGCGTGGTCCAACGTGACGCGCACCATGGAGGCCTCCCGCCACACACCGCCCTCCACCCACGCGCCGTCCAGGTGTGTGAGGTCCAGGTTGGCGCCCAACAGGCTGCAGCCCACCACCACCGCCCGGTCCCAGTCCCCCATGTTGAGGCGCGCACCGTCCAGCTGGCAGCCCTCCAGACGTGCGTCCTCCAGGCCACTGCCCGCCAGGTTGGCGTGCGCCAGGTTGCACCCGGACAACGCCACCCGGTGCAGGTATCCCCCTTCAAGGCTGGCCCCGCGCAGGTCCACGTTGTGGAGCACCAGCCGGCCCGGTCCCAGCCGCCCGGTGACGTCCCACTGGTAGTGCGCGCGTTGTGCGTCCCAGGACAGGTGCGTTTGCCACATGACGTTGCCACGCGTAGCCGCCGGGGACCGCGGCGTCCACGTCCCATTCAGGTGCCCGGGTGGTCTGGACCCGTCAGATGATGGCGTGTTGGTCCAGTGACGTGATGGCAAGGCCGTTGGCCACCTCTTCCAATGAAACGAACTGACGTTCCCTGTGGTCATATTGGAACACCTTGCCCGTCTCCATCTTGTAGACCCACCCATGCAACGCCACCTTGCCGGTGCGTGCGGCGCTGCGAACCACCGGGTGCGTTTGCAGGTGCTCCAGTTGCGTCAGCACGTTCTCCTCCACGGTGGCGGTGAGCAGTGCCTCTCCCTTGAGGTGGCCGTAATGGTCCTTTATGATCTGGCGGGTGCCGTGCGCGTGGCTCAACCAGTGCTGGACGCTGGGGAGGCTGCTCAGGTCTTCGCCGGTGGCCACCGCCTTCATGGCGCCGCACAGCGAATGGCCACACACCACAATGTGCTGCACGCCCAGCACCGCCACGCCGTACTCAATGGTGGCCTGTTCCCCGCCGGAATGCGGCGAATAAGGCGGCACAATGTTTCCGGCATTGCGCACAATGAACAGGTCCCCGGGCTTTGTCTGGGTCAGCAGGTTGGGGTTGATGCGGCTGTCGCTGCAGGTGATGAACAGGACCTCCGGCTTCTGGCCCTTGGCCAGCTCCTCAAACAGCGCCTTCTGGCTTTCAAAGACCTGGGCCTGGAAACGGTGGAGACCATCAATGAGTTTTTGCATTGGATTTGAACCCCGTTGGCGCGGCCGGGCGCATCAAGCGCGCGCCCACCCGCAAGTTTTGAAGTGTTCTTTTGCCTGGAATTGTCTGGTTCAACAGCGGTTGTGCCGGCGCCGGTTTCTTCAGCCAGCCTGGTGCGGGTCATCCGGCGCGGGCGGCGCGGTGCGGCGCGGGAGAAACACGCACCTTTGCCTTCCCTGGACGGGGGCGTTGGGCTGCCGGGACAGCGCCCACATGGACCGGTGCGTTCGGGTCATGGTGGAACGTTGCGGGGCCGGCCCGGGCGCGGGTGAGCGCGTCTCCAGCAAGCGGGGTTCCCCATCGGTGTGCGTCTCCTCTTCGCCTGGCGGGCTGGTGGACTGGCCGGACGCATGCTGCGGTGGCGGTACAAGGACCGCCCCCGCTCCAAAAGCGGGCAGCGCCAGGCCCAGGACCAGGGCCATGCGGCCAGCGGCGCGCAGCCGGCAACGTGCCGCAGCCTGGTTCAAAACGTGGTGAGTCACCGGCTTCGCCAGCATCTGCTTCTCCGGCTGGGTGGTTCAGCTTTTGTGGCCATCGGGTTTGTAGGGAACCACCAGGACCGGATGCCGGGATCGGCGCGTCACTTCGGCAGACACACTCCCCATCAGGGCGCGCGCCCAACGGCTGGTGTGGGAAGAGCCCATCACAATCACGTCCGGGTCGTACGCTTCAGCCTTTGCCAGGATGCAGTCCACGTAGTCACCCCGCAACAACTCCGGGGTGGCGCGAATGCCAGCCTTTGCGAGCAACTCAAGGCCCTCCTGGAGGTCCGCATCTGCGTTGAGGTTGCCGCCCACATGCAGCCCAGGTTCAAGCACCGAGACCAGCAGGACCTGGGCCTGGTGCATGTTGAGCTCGGTGATGGCCACGCTGATGGCGTGGATTGCGGCAGGGTTGCCGTCGGTTGTGAGCATGACCTTCATGGTTCACTCCAGCATTGAGGTTGCGTGCCTGGCCTTGGCGGCCAGGAGGTGCCGGCTGCGCCAATGGTTCTATTCCAGGGCCTGGGTCCTATCACGCCTGGCGGACCTGGGCTTCCGGCTCTGCCTTGGCAAGCATCTGCGGCGCGCCAACCTCGCCGTGGTGTTTCCCCCTGCTCCGGCCAATGACCCGCCACAGGGCAAAGATGATCAACGCAGACAGCACACCCGTGAGGAAGTCCGTCAGCGGGACCATGACGGCCGTGTAGACCATGAGGGCCGTATGAAATGGCCCCTCATCCACAATCTCACGGATTTCCTTGGTCTTGATCATGTTGGATGAGACCCACAGCAGAATGCCCGCAATGCAGGCCAACGGCACCTTCTCCAGCGGGTGCGCCAGGAAATAGGCCATGCCCAGCTTCAGGATCGCCTTGAAATAGCCCGCCAGGGGGGTCATGGCGCCCGCTTTGATGCTGGTTGCTGTGCGGGCCAGCGCGCCGGTGCAGGGAAAGCCATTGAAGAGGGGGGTGACAATCTGCACCAGTCCCTGGCCCCAGAACTCGCGGTCCGGGTTGAACGGAGTGCGCTTGTTGTTGGCCAACCGGTCCGCCATGGAGGAGCACAACAGGCTCTCCACGCCGGAGACAAACACAATGGCCACCGTGAAGTACAACGCATCCGCAAGAACGCCTGCGGTGAGGGGCGGCAGGGACGGCGGGGTGAAGACAAAAAAGTTGTTGGGAATGCTGCCGTAGCGGTCCCCCACCACCACAATGCCTTTGCCCGCCAGCGCCGTGGCCGCCAGCAGCATGCAGGCACCCAGCGCCACCAGTGGCGCGGGGATGAAGATGGACACCCGCAGCAGGCCCTTGGTGATGGCAAACGTGAGCAACGCCAGAAACAGGGCCCACCCATTGAACTCACCAATGTGCGTCCAGATGCCCTTGAGCTTGGAAACCAACCCCCCGTGCAGCGGCGCCTGGAATCCAAACGCATCACCCAGGTTTGTCAGCGCAATGGCCACCGCAATGCCTACGGTGAAACCCACCACAATGGAGTTTGGGACCAGCTTGACGTAGCGCCCCAGGCCAAACAGCCCGGACAACATGAGCACCACACCCGCCAGGATGGACACCGCCACCAGAAACCCGTGTCCCTGTTCAAACGTCCCGCCCCCGTCCACGCCGTACCGCTCCATCATCCCGGCAATCACCGGGATGAACGCCGCGGTAGGCCCGTACACCTGGTACTTGGAACCACCAAACGCACGGCCCACAATGCAGGCCAGCGCGCCGGCAATGATGCCCTGCTCGGGACGCAAACCATTGGCCATGGCAAATCCCATGGCCATTGGGATGGCCGTCATGGCCACAATGAGCCCGGCGGAGAAGTCCCGGTAGACGGTTGTCTTCCAGGTCTTCCGGTCCAGGTCCTCGTACCGGTCATCCACCAACGTGAGGAATGAGCGGATCCGGGTGAGCGGTGTGGCGGCAACAGAAGCGGGATTGGACATGGATACCAGCGATTATTGCGCGCAGGATGTGGGCGCAACGTGCTTTATTCTTGGTATGGGTTCCAAAAAGTCTGTCCCGGTCTGTTTGTGCACAGCGCAAACCAGCGGAAAAGGTTTGCCGTGCGTGATTCAAACCAGCCGTGTGGCGACGGGCGCGTGGCGGATGTAGCTGACCACCGCGCCCCGCCAGGCAGGCCGCCCAAACGCGCGGGAAGGATCTTGACATTGATGCAGGCAGCAGCAGCTTGAAACCATCAAAATTACGCATCAACCCATGCGAAATTTTGAACCATTGGCCCCCACATCCGGCAGAGGCCCCTGGGTATGGCGTGACCCGTTCCAAGAACCGGTGCCGTTCCAGCGCGCCGGAGGGGGAGCAGGTTCCATCCCCAGCCTCGGGGGCTCGGGCGTTCCTCTGGGCCTCAAACCCCTGCTACAGGGGACCATCATGACGCGCGTTCCGGTGGGACTTCTGGTGTTGATGGGGACGGGGCTGGCCTGCGGCGGCGGGACGGCCACCCGGGAGATGGGCAACTACGGCGCGGGCAAGACGGTGGACGCGCGCAGCGCTTCGGCCGAAGTGCCCGCCATCATCCTCACCGAAGAGCTGGAGCTCACCTACACCTTCAACGGCATGCGCTTTCAGCCGTACGCCGAGCTGCGCCTCCACCGCATCATCCAGATCCTCACCGAGGAGGGCCGCAAACGTTTTTCACGCATTGGCGTGCCCATGACCCGGCACGTGGAGCCGCGCGCGGTGCAGGCGCGGTTGAAGCACAAAGACGGCAGCGCAGATGAGTTGCGCGCAGACCGGACCATGGACTTCAACCGGTTTGCTCCGTCAGACAAGGCCGCCAGCCTTTACAACGAACCGGCCGCGCGGGTGTTTGCGGTGCCCGGCCTGCAGGTGGGGGATGTCATTGAGTACCAGGCCACCAGCATCATCCGGGACCCGCGTTGGGTGGAGCCCTTGCTGGCAGGGGATGACGCGCTGGACCTTCCCATCAAGGAGGCCCGCCTGTCGGTGGTGCTGGCGCCCGGCTATGACGTGGACTTCCGGCTGACGGTGCGCGGGGAACTCAAGGAAGTGGCGCCGGAACGGGTGCCCGCGCGCATCCTGGACCCCACCACCGGCGGGGATGCGCAGTTGGATGCCACGCGGTTCATCTGGCAGTTCAAGAACATCCCGCCATCCTTCCCGGAGCCGCAGGGTTTCACCGCCAACGCGGTGGCCACGCAGGTGCACGTGCAGTTCCGCCGCTTCTCCATGCCCAACAACCCGCAGAAAGCATTTGTGGGCTACTCCACGTGGGAAGACGTGGCGGCGTGGTACCGCGAGCTCACCGGCAAGGTGGACGCCTCGGGCTCGGCGCTGGCGCCCACCGCCAAGGACGCGCGCAGCAAGAAGGAGAAGCTCAAGGCGGTGCAGCAGGGTTGCGGGCAGCTGCAGCTCATCCCGCTGGAGCTCAACCTGGGCGCGCTCAAGCCGCACAAACCCGGCGAGGTGATTGGCGCCAGGAAGGGGGACTCCAAGGACATTGGCCAGGCCTGTCTCTCCGCCGCGCGGGCAGCGGGCCTGGACGCCTTCCCGGTGTTGCTGGCGCGCCGGGGTCACCGCGCGCGCGTGCCGGATTTGCCCACGCCCGCGGCGTTTGACCACGTCATCATTGCGGTGCCGGGGACGGGTACCTATGACTTTTTTGACCCCGCGGGCCTGGGGGTTCCCACCGGGCGCGCCATGCCCCACAGCCAGGGCGTGGACGGGCTGGTGGTCCGGCCGGACGGCGTGGAGCGCGTCACCATCACCGTGGACACCGCAGACCAGAACGTGCGCGAGGTGAACTACAAACTCACCGTGACGCCGGATGCCATGGTGGAGGGCAACGCGGTGTTCAAGCTGTTGGGCCAGGACGCGGGCTTTGTCCGCCAGGTCATGCGGGACCTCAAGGGCAAGCCCATGCTGGCCGCACTCACCCAATGGCTTGCCGGCGGGGAACACAAACTGCCCTGGGCGGACGCCCAACTTGCCGAGGAGAACCCCGACCCGGACGGCGCCCTGAAGCTGTTGGTGACGTTTGAAAAAGCGCCGCTGGGGGGCCTGCCGGGAAAACTGGCGCTGCGTTTTTCCGAGCTCACCGGGAAGCCGTTTCCATTTTTGTGGCGGGATGGCCGGGTGACGCCGGTGGACCTGGGCTACCGCCTGACCGAACGGGTCATTGCCAGCGTCACGTTCCCGGAAGGCCACGGGGCGCAGGGGCGGCCGCGGGACATGGTGGATGAAAACGCGCTGGTCAAAGTGGAACAGCGTTACGTGGTGGCGGATGGTGCGCTGTGGTTGCGGCGGGAGCGCACGGTGAAAGAACCGGTGGTTCCGCCCGCGCAATATGAAGACATCAAGGGTGTGCACGAAAAGATCTGGTTCAACCTGGAGCAGTCCACGCCGGTGGTGGTGGGCGGCGAACGCGGCAAGGAATACGGCGCGGACCCGTTCTGACGGGCGTGCGCGGAGGTTCACATGAAGGTGCTCTTGTTGGATGACCTGCCGGCGGTGGCGTTGGAGCAGCTCAAGGCCCAGGGGTTTTCTTTTGTGGTGGCCAAGGCGGCGGACAACGCGGTGGACATGGTCAAGACCCACGCGCCCCAGGCGCTGGTGGTGCGCAGCCGCAAGGTGACGTCAGAAATCCTGGACGCGGGCCCGGGCATCACGCTGGTGGTGCGCGCGGGCAGCGGGGTGGACACCATTGATTTGCCGGGGTGCAGCCGCCGCGGCGTGTTTGTGGCCAGCTGCGCGGGGAAAAATGCGGCGGCGGTGGCCGAGCTGGTGTTTGGGCTCATCCTGGCGCTGGACCGGCGCATCCCCGAGGCTGCCGTGCAGCTCAAGGATGCCCGCTGGAACAAAAAGGCGCTGGCGGCACCCGCGCGCGGGCTCATGGGGCGTGTGCTGGGCGTGCTGGGCATGGGCGCCATTGGCCGCCTGGTGGCCGAACGTGGCAAGGCGTTTGGCATGCGCGTGGTGGCCTGGGATCCCCTGGCCAAGCCGGAGATGGCCGAGGTGTGGGGCGTGGAACTGCTGAGCCAGCCGGATGACGTGGCCGCATTTTCCGACGTGGTGAGCGTGCACCTGGCCCTGACCCCGCAGACCCGGGGGCTGTGCGGGAAGAACTTTTTTTCGGCCATGCGGCGCGGGAGCGTCTTCATCAACGCGTCCCGCGGCGAGCTTCTGGACGAGCCCGCCCTGCTGGCGGCCCTGGACGCCCGGGACCTGCGCGCGGGCCTGGATGTGTTTGCCGGGGAGCCGTCCGGCGGTGAGGCCACGTTTGAAAACGCGCTGGCCCGGCACCCGCGCGTGGTGGCCACCCCACACCTGGGTGCGTCCACCCAGCAGGCGCAGGACGCCATTGCGCTGGAGACCGTGCGCATCTTGCGCGAATACCGGGACACCGGCCGCGTCCCCACCGCCGTCAACCTGGCGCGCGCCACCCCCGCCACCCACCTGCTCACCGTGCGCCACCTGGACCGTGTGGGTGTCCTGGCCCACGTGCTCAACGGCCTGCGCGCCGCCGGCGTCAACGTCCAGGAGATGGAGAACGTCATCTTTGACGGCGCCCACGCCGCGCTGGCCCGCATCCACCTGGACCGCGCGGTGGAGAAGCCCACGCTGGACACCATCCAGGCCGCCAACGGGGACATCCTGGAGCTGCGGCTCATTGCGTTGACGCCCGCGGCCCGCTGAGACCCACGCGGGTGTGTTACCCTGAAACACACGCATGATGGCCGCCGTGGGCATGCTGGTGATGGTGGTGATGCTTCCCGGTGCGCCGGGCCGCGTCACCGCGCTGGTGGAACGCACCAACGCCGTCCAGCGTGACGCCGTGGAGCCCGTGCTGGCCGGTGTGGAGGCGGCGGTGGCGGACGCGGGCCTGGGGTGGCACCCTCCACCGCAACAAAGTCTCCCTGAGCTCATGCGTGGCGCGCAGTGCAAACGCCTGGACCAGGCCTGCGTGCAACGCATCATCCTGCCCCTGGGCGTGGAGCAGGTGGTCTGGGTCACCGCCCGCAGCAACGGCGTGGACCTTCAGGTCATGCGCGCGCGGTCCTCCCGCCCCCCGGCGCGCCAGGCGTTGGCCTGGTTGCCATCCCAGACGCTGGCGGGCCGCGCGCGTGACGCCACGGCAGTGCTCCTGGCGGAAACCGCCGCAACTGCGCCGCCCCCGGCGGTCCCGCAGCGCGGCGTCAAGGCCCGAGCGGGCCGGCTGTCCTGGTGGATGGCGGCGGCGGCATTGGCGGCGGGCGCGTTGGGGTTGGCCGTGGTCCCGTTGGGGCTCAACGCCACGGCGTGGGGTGTGCACACGCTGGTGTGGGCGCGGTCCCGGCCAGAGGTGGCGCTGCCCCTGGAAGGCCTGGTGGGCCACGGCAGTTTTCTGGCGTGGCAAAAGGCGGCCATCCCGGTGCTGGTGGTCACCGGCGTCATGGGCGCGGGGCTGGCGTTGGGCGCCGGCGCGTGCCTGGCGGTGGCGGCGGCATTTGGCGTGATGGGCTTCCAGCAGGAGGCCGCGTGAAGACCCGGCCGGCCTGGAAGACGCCCGTGCTGGTGTGGGCGGTGTTGGCGGCGGCCTGCGGTGCGTGCAGCCTCCTGCGCGTGGCCGAATGGGACTACCCCTGTGCCGCCCCCGGGGATTGTTCGGTGGGCTACACGTGCGTGGAGCAGGTGTGCCGGGTGCGCTGCGACGGCGCTGCGGGGTGCGCCCCGGGCCACACCTGCACCGGAGCGGGGTGCGTGCCCGGCGGCGCGGGGAGCTCCGGCGTGGTGTCCTTGTCCAGCGGCCCCAACCCCAGCACGTCCGCCGGGCCTGCAGGTTCCTCGTCCTCGGGTTCTTCCAGCGCCACCACCGCCACGTCCGCGGGGTCCATGGCGTCTTCGCAGGTGGCGCCCTCCTCGTCCGCTGCGTTGCCTCCGCCCCAGCTGGCCAGTGGCACCATCATTGTGGATGAAGGTGTGGCGGGCCAGGTCCTGCTTGCGGTGGCCCCGGTGGCGCTGGGAACCACCGTGGAGCTGGTGGACCCGCCCGCGGGTGGAACGGTGGACCTCTCCCTG
>Ga0154020_10003908_pt1 | contig 17806 bp, 15 predicted proteins | sample Klosneuvirus_201_FD_109709 | JGI IMG/M metagenome (GOLD analysis project Ga0154020, IMG submission 109709) | Active sludge microbial communities from wastewater, Klosterneuburg, Austria - Klosneuvirus_20160825_MG | ecosystem: Engineered > WWTP > Aerobic digester > Activated sludge | place...
AGTAGTGGGTCTGACGTTGATCACATCGGCGGTGACGTAGCCGCCTGTGCGCTTGAGTTCTTCGATGGGTTCGCGGTAGGCTTCCAATATCTGCGAAGCATCGGCCTCTTCGGGCAGTTGGTCTGAACCTTCAAAACGGCGAAACCAGATCCCAAAAGGTTGCAAAAATTCGATGACCTCTCGTGTTTCGCGCAAGGTGCGCCCTTGTTCTTTGATGTGGATAACCGCCATCTCTCGCTCCTTCGACAATCCAACGACTCCATAAAAATGCAGCGAAACAATAGCCACCTTGCACGGACTGTCAATCATCGCGGCATCGAGTGGTTTATCGGCCCATCCCATCGAAGAGAGCGGCGATACGTGAGCGGAGAGAAATCAGAGAGGTTGAAAGGAGACCATCAAGCTGCGAATCGAGCCGATCCCTGCGCTGATGTATTCGCCTGTGGCGTCTTGAAGTCCTTGTTGTCCACCAAAGATCAACACGCGGTTGGGGCCGAGTTCGAGAACCGCCGAATCTGTGATGCCCGCAAATCCGTCTTTTTGGTCTCCCACAGCCAAACGAGAGAACAGCAAAAAAGCGCTGACATGGCGGCCTGTGGTACGGGAAAAAGCTTCGGCGGAGTTGCGGATCTGATCCGCACGATCGTTGACTTCGCCCCCGACAAAGATCGTCCACGGCCCAAGGTTGACAGGGACTTGATCTTCGCGTGAGAGGGTCATGGCGTCGCCGTGGACAAATTGATTGTTTTTGGGATCGAAGATCTCGGTGGTATTGACGGATCGTTCGGTGTGATCGGTTCCGCCTGTGATCAAGACACGCCCATCATCGAGAAGCGCCATCGCGTGATCTTCGCGGGGCGTGATCATGCGCGGTCCATCGGTCAGTTCGAGCGTTTTGGGATCGAGAAAGTAGGTGGTTGCGTAGGCTTGGTTCGAGCCTTCGCCATCGGGCCCCCATCCGCCCGTGATAAAAACGCGGCCATCTTGGAGTTGGATCGCTGCGGTACTTGAGCGGCCCTCTTTCATCCGCAAATACGCGAGAGAGCCGTTGGGATGGACGGGCGACGGTGGAGAAAAAACTTCGATCACTTCGGAAACGATGGTCTTGCGGTTGCCCCACTTTTGCGGGCAATCCTTTTGGACGGTTTCTTCGCTGCATGCGTAGTCGTTGGTTTTGTCAAAGGGGCTACACGTTTCGCCGATACAGTAGCGGCAATACCCTTGGACACAACGTTTTTGGGGGGCGGGATCTTGGTAGCGCATATACGCGCCGATGCGAAGGACGCGACCATCCGCGATTTGAAGAGAGCGATCAAATGCCCGTTGCATCAGCGCAGGCGCATCACCGCGCAAGGGAGGTTGGCCGGGTTCGTTGTTTTTGGGCCGATAATAGGGGAAGACCGTCTTTTTATCGAGATCAATCAACACCGCCGACACAGGCCAAGAATGGTAATCGGGATCTCCCGCGATCGGCTTGCCTTCGGGATCGTCGGAGGCCGCGTGAAATTGAAAGCCCGAGGAAAACGCCAGCAGACGGCCATCTCGCAACAAGTACACTCTTCCTGCAATCGGATAAGGCACGTCGATATCCGCTAGATCCCATTTGCTCCAATCCGCCCGCAAGATCTCGATGGATTGCTTTCCAACCATCGGTCGAAATGGATATTCGGTGGGCGATCCACCCACCACAACGATCCGCTTGTCCGGCAAGGCCACCGCTCCAAGACTTGCAGACATCCGACCGAAATTCAGCGTAGGCCCTTCAATGATCGACAAGCGCTCGGTCAATCGTTCCGCAACACACGCCCCCTGACTCATCCACATCAAAAAAGCTGACGCCGCGATCAAACCGCCGAACAGTCGGCGTTTCCAACGCAACGGGTGAGAGATATTTGTAGGTGAGTGGGGGCTGTTTGTGGGTTTGTGCATAAATACGCTCCGATCAGCCGGGAGGCCAGAGCATCGCACGTCCGCCGAGAACGTGCAGATGGAGGTGATAAACCGTCTGCCCACCGTGTGGATTGCAGTTCACCACCAACCGATAACCGTCTTCTGCGATGCCCGATTGGGCGGCGATCCGCCCCGCAACAAGCACAAGATGACCGATCAAAAAGCGGTCGTCTTCTTGGATCGCGTTGAGGGTGGGGATGTACTTGCGCGGGATCACCAAGAGGTGCGTCGGTGCGGCAGGATGGATATCCCGAAACGCGATACAATGCTCGTCTTCGTACACACGATCGCTGGGGATCTCGCCTCGTAGGATCTTGCCGAAAAGGGTGGGGTTTTGATCGCTCAACGTTTACGCTCCTTTTTTCGGTGAGTTTGGGGTTGTCAAGGGCCGGGAGGACACGTTCCTACATCCACGCAAGTGCCTCGGCAATCTTCCTTTCCAGCGGGACAGACGCAGTTTCCGTTGCTGCAATTTTTGCCTTGCGCACAAGCGTTTCCACAAGCCCCACAGTGCGCTGGATCCGTCTTTAAGTTCACGCAGTTGCCGTTGCAAAAGTTCTGTCCTGTCGGGCAAGTACAAACGCCGTTCACACAAGACGAGCCACCTTCGCACAGTTTATTACAAGTCCCACAATGGCGGTTGTTGGTCTTGAGATCGACGCACTCGTTGCCACAGGCTGTCCCCCCCCCCGGGCAAGCGCACACGCCGTTTAAACAAGTGGTGGGTGCGTTGCACACAACCCCGCAAGCACCGCAATGTTGATTGTTGCTTTGAGGGTTGATACACAGATTGGAGCACCACAACTGCCCATTTGCGCAACAGCGTCCCGACGTACAAACTTCGGCAGCAACGCACTTGAGGCCACAAGCTCCACAATTGTTCTTGTTGTTTCGCAGATCGACGCACGTTCCGCTACAGCAGCTTTGACCAGATGGACAGATCTTGCCGCATTGACCGCAGTGATTGGGGTTATCGCTGAGAGCAACACAATCCGTCCCTCCGCAACAAGTCAAGCTACAGCACGTCCGCGACGCACCGCTCCCACAGGACGGGGCGTTGGTTGGGCAGTTTTGTTCACAAATGCCCTTCGAGCAGACTTGTCCAGCAGCACAGACTTTCCCGCAGACGCCGCAGTTGTTTCGGTCGTTTTGCAAGTCAACACAAGCATTCGCGCAACAATTCAAACTGCAACACGTCCCGCTTGCGCCACTACCACACAAGGGCGCTCCGACAGGGCAAGAGGTTTGGCACGTTCCATTAAAGCAAAGTTCCCCGCTCTTACAGGCTTTTCCACAGGCTCCGCAGTGGTTGGGGTTGGTTTTGAGATCGACACAAGCGCCGTTGCAGTCGGTGGGGGTTTGCGCGGGGCAAGACACCACGCAGACCCCGCTAAGACAGCGTTGGCCATTGGCGCAGACTTTGTTGCAAGCGCCGCAATGGTTGGGATCGCTTTGAAGGTTGACACAAGCATCTTGGCAGCTTGTGGGGGTTGCGACAGGACAAGAGGGTGCGCATTGGCCGCTCGAACAGCGTTGGCCGTTGGCGCAGACTTTGGCGCAGGTTCCGCAATGTTGGGGGTTGCTTTGGATATCGATGCACGCACCGTTGCAATTGACGGGTGTTTGGGGCGGACAGTCCAAGACGCATCGGCCATTTGAGCATTTCTGACCTGCGGGGCAGACGTTGTTGCAAGCTCCGCAATGCAGCGGGTTGCTTTGGATATCGATGCACGCGCCGTTGCAATCGATCGGCGTACGTGCGGGGCAGTCGGGGACGCACTTGCTGTTGGAGCATTTTTCACCCGACTTGCAGGCTGCACCGCAAGTACCGCAATGGTTCGGGTTAATGGCGAGATCGACGCAAGCGCCGTTGCAATCGGTGGGGGTTTGTGCAGGGCAAGAGATCACGCACTTGCCGTTAAAGCAGCGTTCGCCGCTTTTGCAAACAAGGCGGCAGCGTCCGCAATGGTTGGGGTTGGTTTTGAGATCGACACACGCCCCGTTGCAATCGGAAGGCGTGCTATCGGGACAACCCAACACACAAGCGCCGTTGGCGCAGTACTCACTTGGAGCGCAACGGCGGTTGCATGCCCCACAATGCGCGGGGTTGGTTTGCAGATCGATGCACGATTCGTCGCAGTTGGTGGGCGTGCGTTGGGGACACGAGATCACGCAATCGCCCCCTGCACAACGATAACCATCGGGGCAGATCCGACCACAAAAGCCGCAATGCTTGGGGTTATCGGAAACGTCATAGCAGCCTTGGCCGCAAACGATGGGTGTGTTTGGAGGGCAACCGACTTCGCAGCGTCCGTCTTTGCATCGGTAGCCTTCGGGGCAGACACTACCGCAAGCACCGCAATGGTTGTTGTTATTTTGCAGATCGACGCACGAACGCGCACACGGTGTCGGCGTACCATCGGGACAATCGAGGACACACAAACCTTTTTCGCATTTTTCTCCCGACAAGCAGCGACGCCCACAATCGCCGCAGTGTTGGGGATCAAGCAAGATATCGGTACAAAAACCACCACATTCTTTGCGCGGAGAAAAACAGGGCGGAGGTTCGCAACGTGCGGTGATCTCGCTTTTGGGGTTATTGGGATCGCTGAGGCCCGACTGGCACACAAAGCCTTCTGGACAAAGGGGCGTACTGCCATCTTCTTCGTCGGTGCGTCCGTCGCAATCGTCGTCTTTGCCGTTGCAGACTTCGGTGGTTGCGCGCCGATCGTTGCAGGTTCCGTATCCACCGCCGCTTTGGCAGACCTTGGTTCCGAGCTGACAGATGCCAAGAGGCTTTCGCGTTTCAGGATCAAGAGTGTCTTTGGAACCGTTGTAACAGGTCTTTGCGAGGGAATAGTCTCCTGTGTTGTTCTCGTCTTCGTCGATCTTGCCGTCACAATCGTTGTCTTCGTTATCGCAGATCTCAGGAACACACAAGCGACAACTGCGAAACAAAGCCTCTCGCTGGGCGTCAGGGAGGTCTTTGCGAAATTCTGCGGGCAAGCGCAGAGGTTTGTCGCCAAAGGTGTCCCATCGTTTGATCTTGAGCGTCCCATCGGGATCTTTGGGGAAGAGGCGCAAAAACCACAAACATCGCTGAGAGCCTTCTTTGGAGAAGCATTGGAAGGTGGGCGATTGCATCAGTTTGCAGGTAGCGTGGTGAAGATCGGGGAGAGAAAAGTCCTTGCGAACAAAAAACAGCGTAAAGGTGATATCTTCGGCTTTGTCGGAGTCTTTGGGCAGGCGCAAGATCGGCTCGTTGCGATCTTGGATCGGATCGAGATGGGTCATCGAGCCGTCTGCTTTGACCAAAAGCCGCGTATAATGCTTGCGATCGTCGTTGGGTTCACGATTGCGCCAAGAGGTCACAAGGCAAGCAAACTCCACCCCGTCCTTGAAGATCGTGCGATAAGGTTCGGGAGATTGGATACCAAGCAGCGGATCTTCGTATTCACGCGCAAAAGCTTGATGCCAGATCGCTGGATCACACGCTCCCTCCGAAAAGATCAACTGCTTGCTCGGAAAAGTTTCGCAACTCAACAATACCAAGCATCCGATCAGAAGGGACAAACACGCTGCCCATCGCCATAACATCGGACCGCTCTGTCTTTTGGATTGAATGGATAACAACACAGCCCTATCACCCCAATCTTCCGAGAAATGCCCAACCTTGCTCTGCCGTCGATACGCTCGCTTATGCTACACGCCAAGCGATGGAAAAAAAAGAGGGATGATCAACCACGGTCTTTCGCTGCGTGCATCTCGCCACGCGTCACCCACCAAAAGCGAACGCTTAGCAAACAAGCCGCAGCAGCCAAACCTGCACACAACCCCCACCATAGACCCATCGCGCCCAAAGATGTCCCAAAAGCCAACACAACACCTACAGGCACGCCGATCAACCAATGTGACAACAAGCCCAATACAAGGGGCGTTCGAGTGTCTCCAGCCCCGCGCAGCGCACCTGTCGCCACCACTTGCACACCATCCACCAACTGAAACAACGCCGCGATCCCCAAAAAAGCCACCGCTGCGTGGATCACCGCTGCTTCTTTCACAAACAACCACGCCAGCGGATACGCCATCCACACCAAGCTCAACGCACTCACCGACATCAACGCAATCCCCACGCTCCCCCCGACCCAACCCGCACGCCGCGCTGCCGCAGCGTCGCATCGTCCAACTGCGTATCCCACACGCACCGCCGTCGCTTGCCCCACCCCAAGGCACACCGTGAACGTAAAACTCGCGATCTTGAGTGCGACTTCGTGCCCCCCCAACATCACCTTGCCAAAATGCCCCATCAACAAGGTCGTCAATACAAACAGCCCCACTTCCGCAAGATGTTGCAACGCGATCGGCCATCCCAACCACCACAACACCCGAACCCCCGCAAAAGACGCCTCTTTCTTCGGATCTTTGGGCGCGAGAGAACGCACCACCCACCACAGCAGCGCACACTGCAACAACGTCACCAAGGTCGTTGCGATCACCACTCCCGCTGTCCCCCACCCTTGAGAAAGTCCCCACGGCAGCCACGCTCCTCCCACACCAAGCTGTCCTCCCCACGCCAAACCGATGCTCAACGGGATATTCGCCACATTCGCCAACAACGTCGCGATCATCACAGGGCGGCCCATGCTCAACGCTTGCAGATAACCCCGATACGCCGTGTACGCCAACAGCGGAAACAACCCCGGCAACCGCCCCCACAGGTACAAATGCGCTTCGTGACGGGTCTCTGCGTCAAACCCAAACCACGGCAAAACCTGTAAACTCGCGACCATCAACAAAGAAAGCGGGATCGTTAACCCCACCGCCAACCACAAAGAGTCGCTCAAATAACGCCTTGCTTCCGTCGGTTTTCCCGCTCCCACCGCCTGCGACGCCAACGGATCAAGCGCCATCATCACACCCATCCCAAGGATCGCGATCACAAAAAACAACGAGGCCGCTGCGCTTGTACCCGCGATCTGTGCGCTGCCCAAACGCCCAACAATCGCCGTATCCACAAGGCCCATCATCTGGTTTCCTGCGTACGCCACGATCAACGGGCCTGCAAGATGGAGTGTATCTTTGCCTTCTTGCCAAAAAGCCGCAGAATGCGCTCGATCAGGCAGAGCTTCTGCTGCTTGAAGAGGTGTGCTGTTCATCAGAGTGTGGGGTCTAACCGCGTGTAAAGGCTTGGTGACGTCGCAACACTTCGAGGCTCAAGCGGTTGGCGTAATCGCTTGGTCGTGCGACTTCGTTGAGGATGCGGAAAAGCTCGTGCCATTCGAGATCTTCGAGAAAGATCACGCGGCGTCCATGTTGGGGGGAGTGCGCGTTGCGGCCCAAAAAATAGCCGTGTTGTCCATTAAAGATCGAGACTTCGCGCACCAATAATTCGCCGTCGATCAATTCTTCACGCAACAAAAAGATCTCGCGTGTGTCGAGCAGGTGGAAAAACACCACCCGCGTATAAGGCGCGAGTGTGTAGGTCTTTGGTGCAACTTGCTCCAACAGGCCATCTTTTACCAAGGCCGCTACACCCGGCAAGATCGCTTTCGGTTCATCCAACAAGACACCCGCAAATTCGCCAGACAAACGCCCAAGAACGGGCAAGATCAAACCTTCCGCGCTTTGCATTCGACGCAACAGATGCGCACATAACGCCTCTTCGGAGATCGATTCGACACCTTCTTGACGGATCAGATTCGCCATCAAGCAAAGGGCGATGTACTCGTCTTCGAGGAGACTGATCTTGTTTTTGGACAACGGCAATCGGCGGTCAGGAAAGATCTTGCGCAGGTGTTCGGCAAGATCTTGTTCGCGGATCGATCCAGAGATTGAAACCCCGTGTTTGTCGCTAAAAAACACCAGATAGCGCTTGTAGCCATAAAATTCTTGGAAGGGGACTTGTTCGTGCGCGCCCGAAAACAACATGATTCGCGCAGTCGGCTGAAAAACGGGGATAAACAGAAGCTGGCCCTCGCGGGTGAGTTCTTTGCGTTTGAGCTCCCACAGATCCTTTTGGGCGAGCAACACAAGCCCTCGTTGGGGATCGTTGTCGGCTCCTGCGTCTTGTAGCTGGAGTTCGTAAAAGGGAGAGAGTTGATTGGGAGCCCGAAAAAAGGGCAGATGAAGCAAGGCAAGAAGTTCTTCTTGGGAGAGAGTAATGTTGCGATCCACCGCGAATGTCCTACAATCCCTGCGAGGCCCACTACAGGTCGTGTTCACGTTATGGAGAAAAGGCCCGTGACACGGGCCTGCGTATGAAAAAGCAGCCTAACGCCCCCCTGTCGCTGTGTCAAGGCAAACAAAATTCAACGAAGATCGGCATTCGTAGCTGGCAAGTGGGGAGGGAGGGCGAGCGAGGCGGAAAAGAGGAGGGGGGCGGAGATCAGAAGCCAACACGTGGGAGATCGTCACCCCAGATCGGCTCTCCGACTTTGGAGTCGATGGGTGCGGACTCTGCGACCGAAGAGACTTGCTGTGAAAACACCGTACGGGGTTCTTGTGTGGTGCGTTCAGCAGCGACACGAGGCGCTTTGCGTTCGACGGTTTGGGCTTGACGAACTTCGGATGGAGCAGATTCGGAAAGACCGATACGCGGGAGTTCGGCAGCCTCGGCATCCAAGAGCCGATCCGCAAAGATTCCTGCATCACGCAATGGCCGAGGGCGCGCTTGTTGTGTCATGGAAACGCCCGCAGCTTCGCGGTGAACCGCAGCTCCCAATCCGTTTGTGCGTGTTCCCCACGGATCTTTGGATTGGATCTCTTGGAGGGTGGGATTGGCTGAGGCACCTTGGGTTGCGCTGTCGACATCGGCTTTTTCGACCGACTGATTGCGACCACCAAAGAGAGTTTCGCGCAAGTTAGAGAAAAAAGAACGGGCGCGGTCTTGGAGCGGAGCGACGAAAGAGTTCAGCGCACCGAGCGGCCCTTGTTCGGAATCAGCGGTCGATTGGCCTTTTGGGACGTCTTCGCGTCGGACTTCTTGGACAGGGCCTTCTTTGCGAAGTTTGGGGGATTGTTGGATCTGGCCTTGGCCTTGGATCTGTGCAGCGTCCTTGGATTCGGCACTTTCGGTCGGGGTCGACGGGGTTTGGGCTTCGTTTTCTTTGCGCTGTGCTTCTTTGCGCTGTTTGATAAAGTCTTGGCGCAACGTATTGCGGACGTTGGTGGGGATGTGACGGGCGGTGGTTGGGATTTTTTGTGAAGCCACGACGAACTCCTTGGCGATGCGCACGACGGCGAGAAGCCCCTCATCTTGGGGGGTGGAAGGTGGTGAGCGAGATCACAGGCACCACCCTTTATCCACAGTATCGAAAGCCCTGCGCGAAATGTTGCCATTATTCCTTTCGCAGCGTTTGCAACATGGCAAAAAAATCGCGCATCGGAAGATCGGGATCAAAAACCGCAAGAAATTCATGAGCGAGTGCTAGGCAGGGCGGGAGCCCTTTGGCTTCGGCCCATTGCAGAAAAGGAACCAAAAAAGGCCGCGCACACTCGACTTCTTTTTGAAGAAGCGCAGATGTTGCCCCACCCCACGCAAGAAATCCGCTCTCTTCGTAGATCGCAAACAAAGCTTCGCGATCATAAGGCACACAACGAAATTCCACGTCCCATTCGACTCCTTGCCCCACCAAGATCGCATACTGCGCACGCCAATCCCCGTTAAATGGCAAGCCCACCGATCCAACATTGACGATCACGCCTGCTGGAAATACCCGATGCAAGGGACGATGCGTGTGCGCACAAACCAACACACGTTCCTCGATCTGCCCCAGAAATTCCAACATCTCTTCATCCGATGTCCACGAGCCGATGCCTTGGGTATTTGACAAGGGGCTCCCATGAACCACGCGGATCTGAGGCGCAGAGGGCGCGCAGATCGAAAAAGGCAACGCGGCGATAAACGCCAAGGCATCGGGCGCAAGTTCTGATGCCATCCAACGCGCCGCTGCCCACCCTTCTTCAACACGCCAAGCATCCGGGATCTCCCCCCGACAAAAGGAGATCATGTAATCCTCGTGGTTGCCACGAATACAAGGCCACCCCTGTGCAACGACCTCGCGCACAACAGCCGTCCCTTGGGGGCCACGCCCCACAAGATCGCCCGCAACGATCACCTCATCCACAGCCTGCTCCTTCAGATCATCCATCACCGCATACAACGCGGGCATATTCCCATGGATATCTGCAAGGATCGCAACACGCTTCATCCAAACACCCCGTCACATCGACAAAAACATCGAGACCCTCACACGATCAAACCGCCATCCACGCTCAACGTCACTCCGTTGATAAAGCCCGCTTCTTCCGAAGCCAAAAACAAATACGCATGCGCGATATCTTCTGGCTTACCCAAACGACCCACAGGAGTTTTTTGAAGCATCGCTTCGATCACTTTTTCCGGCACTGTCGAGATCATCTCCGTTGCGATAAAGCCGGGAGCCACCGCGTTAACGGTGATCCCCTTTCGGCCTAACTCCCGCGCCCACACCTTTGTCATCCCGATCACCCCTGCCTTCGTCGCCACATAATTCGTCTGGCCGTAGTTCCCATACAAGCCTACCACCGAAGAAGTGTTGATCACGCGCCCACCTTGCCCCATGAAATTCGTCAAGGCTTGGGTACACAAAAACACACCCGTCAGGTTCACATCGATCACTTGCTGCCATTGGGCTACCGTCATTTTTTTGAGCGAAGCATCTCGCGTAATCCCCGCGTTGTTGATCAACACGTCCACACGCCCACAACGTTGTTGCAATGCCGATGCAGCCGCGTCAACTTGTGCTTGATCCGCCACGTTCACCCGCTGAAACCAACCCTCCAACCCCTCCTCCACAAGCGCTCTTTGCGCTTCCTCTCCCTTCGCTTGATCGTAATCCCAGATCGCCACAAACGCCCCTTCTCGGGCAAATCCCAAAGAAGCCGTCCAACCGATCCCTTGCGCTCCTCCCGTGATCACCACAACCTTCCCAACAAACCGCTTCATCGCCAAACGCTCCTCTTTCTTTGATCACGCAGATCAGACCGACATCGCAACAACAACACAAACTTCGGTACGCAACAAACACACCTTCACGGTTCTTTTGTGCGCCGAAGAATGTAGCCTGATGTGTGGTCTCTCACAAGGCCCATCCCATCGCCTTCCTACCGTGGTTGCTTTGCCGCCCTTCCGATCCACAAGGCTCCTCATCTCCCACCCACGCGACCACCACAACCACCGCTCACAACGTGTTTTTGATCAGCGGTATCTTGCGAAATTTCTCTTGTGGTGCTTATGAAAAAGAGTGTGATATTTATCACGGCCTCCAAAGTCTGTCTCGAAAGATGCCGTTGTTTTTAGAGCGAGGGCGATCTAAAAAACAACATCCGCTCTGTGTATCTGCGTTGCGACCACAAATTCCACAGCCTGTCGTAGAGAAGAAAAGTATGGAAAAAAATCCTTCGATCCCTCATCTGCCTTCGATACGATACGCATCTTCGACAAACAGCCCCGCGCTTCCAACAACGCAACCCTCGTGCGCTTTCCCCGCCCCTGACCCTCTAACCCCCACCTCTGTGGCGCAACAATGGAACAGTTGCCTTCAACAAAGTTGCGCAGGGCTGTGGTACTGGTCCCCGCAAAACACCGATTCGGCGGTTTCCCACGCCCACTTCCCTGTCGGTATCACCTTACAAGATTTTCTTGTACGCCTCCATCCTCAAGATGCCGCACAACTCAAAGAAGAACTACAGAATTATTACCAAAAAGACGATATATTCGAGCCTTTTTCTTGTACTGTTCGCGCAAGGCAATACGAAAAAAACAATGAAGAAGATCCGAGATGGCACTGGCTTCTTTGCCGAGGAAATCTTCAAAAAGTACCTTGGTCTGCGATCAAAGAGATCTGGGGATTTTTCGTAGACATTACCTCCTTCAAAGAAGAAGAAGAGCGCCTCGCTTACCTCGCGTCTCATGACCCTCTGACGGGACTCACCAACCGCTCCCTCTTTACGGATCGCCTCCAACAAACCCTCGAACGCATGAACCGCCGACCTGATCCCCCTGTCGCCTTGCTGTTTTTGGATTGTGATCACTTCAAAAGCGTCAACGATCAACACGGACATACGGCAGGTGATCAGCTTCTCCAACACATCGCAAAACGCATCACACGCACCCTGCGCTTGGTGGATACGATCGCAAGGTTCGGCGGGGACGAATTCGTTGTATTGCTCGATAGTACGGCCACCCTCGAACACGCTCGTTTGGTGGCCGAACGGCTGCGCCAAGAGATGCACGCCCCTTTTGTCTTGGATCGTGTGACGTTGCACGTCTCTGTGAGCGTGGGGTTGTTGTGGCATGAAAAGCCCGGATTATCGGCTAAGCAGCTAATCGACGATGCTGATCGAGCCATGTACCAAGCCAAGCAAGCAGGCGGCGATCGTGTCGCGATTATCCGTTCGTGCGCGTAAGTCCTATCCGATCAAGATTCGAGAGCTTGTTTGCTTTGCTTTTGGAGGATGGATGCAGCGATAAAGCCCGCAAAGATGGGGTGGGGATTGAGGGGACGCGATCGAAACTCGGGGTGGAATTGGCAAGCAATGAAAAAAGGATGCTGTTCGCGAGAGAGTTCGATTACTTCGACCAGCGATTTTTCCAACCAGACGCCCGATACCATCAGGCCGCTTTCTTCCAAACGCGCACGATAAGCGTTGTTGATCTCGTAGCGATGGCGGTGACGTTCGCTGATCTGGAGGCTGCGGTAAAGCTGGTGTGCGAGGCTGCCTTCTTTCAGTTGGCAGGGATAAGCACCCAAACGCATGGTTGCGCCCATCTGCTTGATCTCGCGCTGCTCTTCCATCAAAGCCACCACGGGATACGGCGTCTTCTGATCGAATTCCATGCTGTTGGCCCCCGTCATTCCGCAGACATGGCGTGCGTACTCCACCACCGCCATCTGAAGCCCCAAACAAATCCCGAAAAAAGGAATCTTGTTTTCGCGTGCGGCTTGCACCGCACGGATCTTGCCCTCTGTTCCGCGCTCTCCAAACCCCCCCGGAACCAAGATCCCATCTAGCTCATGCAAGGGCAGTCGTTCATGCTCGAATTGTTCGGCATCCAAATACACACGCTCGACTCGACAATCGTTGGCGACTCCGCCGTGGATCAGCGCTTCGCTCAGGCTCTTGTAAGACTCGGTCAGCTCGACATATTTGCCCACGATGCCGATACGTACGTGGTGACGGGGTTGACGGATCTTTTCGACGACGGCTTCCCACTCCCGCATCCGCGCTGCACGCGACCACATATTCATCTTTTCCGCGATCTTTTGATCAAGCCCTTGATCGCGCAAGATCAGCGGCACCGCATAGATCGAATCGACATCTTTGACGGAGATCACTTCTTCGGGCGCAAGGTTGCAAAACAAGGCGATCTTGGATTTGACGTCCGTTGCAAGATCGCGATCACTTCGACACAACAAGAGATCGGGCTGGATACCGATCGATCGAAGTTCTTTGACGGAGTGTTGTGTGGGTTTGGTCTTGAGTTCACCCGCAACGTGGATGTAGGGAACCAAGGTGACATGAAGATAGAGGACGTTCTCTTTACCCACATCAAAGCGGAATTGGCGGATCGCTTCTAAAAACGGAAGACCTTCGATATCGCCGACTGTTCCGCCCACTTCGCAGATCGCCACATCGTGACCTTCGGCAGCTTGACGAATACGACGCTTGATCTCGTCCGTGACGTGCGGGATCACCTGCACCGTCCGCCCCAGATAGTAGCCTTCGCGCTCGCGATCGATCACCGACTCGTACACTTTGCCCGAGGTGAAGTTGTTGGCGCGGTTCATCACCGCGCTGGTGTAGCGCTCATAATGACCCAGATCCAGATCCGTTTCGGCCCCATCTTCCGTCACAAACACTTCACCGTGTTGCATCGGACTCATCGTCCCGGGATCCACGTTGATGTAAGGATCCATCTTCAAGATGGTGATATCCAAACCTCGGCTCTCCATCAACGCCCCAACAGAGGCTGCGGTAATCCCTTTTCCAAGCGAAGATACCACCCCGCCTGTAATAAAAATGTACTTGGTTTGCCGTTGCATGGATCGTTATCCTTTCCCCAACCTTGGGCTGTTTTTGTCTCTCCCTGTCGGCGGCGTATTAGACGAGACCACGCAAAAACGCAAGTCTCTCCCCGCCCGTTGCGGCAGGCTCCATGATGGATCGCTTGCTGTATCGGCTGTTTTCAACTACACCAAACACATCCCCCGATCTCGTGGTTCCTATTCTTGATCGAACAGCTCGTTACCGTCGGCAAGCAAGATCGCGGGTGCAGCGGCGTCATCCAAGATATCAAGCAGCATCTCGTGCATCGAAACATCGCCACCTTCTCGCCAAAAACGCTCCACATTCCGCTGAAACAACGTGATCTTGATCAGATCACGACCGATATCACGCGGCTCGATCACCAAATGAAAAGCTGTCCACGGGTCAAAGGGTTCCTCGGGGATCGCTTCTTCGATCAACTCCTCAGAAGGCATCGGTTCACACACCACCGAAAAATCCAGCGTGACGCCTTCTTCTCGGATATAGCCTTCCAGCTCTTGCCATGCTTTTGCGCACATCGCCGAAAACTCCTGCAGTTCAAAAAACAAGCCGTAGGGGGTTTTGGCTTCTTTCAACGCTTTTTGTTCGAGCGCAAACAAACGGCGGTACAACGCACAAGCCTTTTCGCCTTCTTCGATCCGTTCCATCTCTTCGGCTTGTGCATGCAGCCAAGCCATCTTTTCGGGCACACACTCCAACGCTCTGTTGCGAGATTCCACCGCTTTTTCAGACTGATTCATCAGACTGTAAAAATCGGCCTCTAACGCCCATGCCTCCGCGTGTTCGGGATCATCGTCCAAAATATCCCCCAAAGCTTCCAGACCGTCTTGAAAGATCTCCACAAGTTCGTCGGGGATCTGCATGACTTCGGGGACGTCTTCGTCTTCTTCGGCCATCTCTTCGACCATTTCGTCGATCTCGACTTGGGCTTCCACCAAAAGTGTGCGCGCTTGGCTCAACAGCACCGCATGCCCGTCTTCTTCGGTCTCGGCTTCGTCCAACGCGGCGTTTTCCCAGTCTTTCGCTTCGTCAAGATTGCGCAACTCCCGCGCAAACCAAGCCTGCAACAACAAACTTTGAACCGACTTGGGCGATTGAAGAACGGCTTGTTCGACAGCGTACGCAGCGGTATCCAATTCTTTCATCCCCGCACGCAAACGTGCCTCAAGCTCCCACAACACGGGGTCTTGCGCATCTTCCACCAACAACGCACGCACCAGATCTCCCGCTGCCCGTAGATCTCCCAAATCCGTCCATCGACGAATCGTTTCTAATTGCTTCTCTGTCATGGCTTTTTTGTTCCTCATTCTTTCCAAAAAACATTCTTGCTGATTTCGCGCGCTGCATCATACGCACCCACAAACCAAGCGCAAGCCTTTTCCATCACCCTTCCCCATCCCTTCCAACAAGACGCTTTTTGCGCCCTGCGGCTCAAAGCATCCGTCTCGCCGACACAACCTTCCCAACGTGGCGCTCTTTGCGCTCGATCTCCCTCTCTGCGTCTTGCCAGCCCGCCGCGCAAAGAATGGATCACAGCTTGGCACCGCTCTTTGCGCTCGCCCTGCTTCTTTGTGTCTTGCCTCCGCTGCCCACCTCAGCTATCACAAGCCCGCACCGCGCTCTCCAAACCTCCGTTATGGGGCAGAAGCGCAATAACACCCAAACCACCCACCACGCCGCACGTCGGTCTTTGCGTGTACACAGTCCCTTTCCTTTATGCCCTATTTTCGGGATTTTTGAGCGCGTGGAATACAAGCATCGCAACAACGAGGCAATACACCATCATGGATCTCCCCTTCCTTTGGCTTTTTTTGGTCGTCTTCTTGGCTCACTTTACGGAGGCCGTCTTGGGCTTTGGCTGTGGCCTCTTGACGCTGGCCCTTGCGAATTATCCTCTCTCCGTTTTGTTGCCCGTGATCATCCCGCTCAATCTGATCCTCAGCCTGTCCATCCTCTCTCGCGATCGACAAGCGATTTCCCCCGTCCTCTGGAAAAAAATGCTGCCTTGGGCTGGCCTCGGACTCCCCCTCGGTTTTGCCTTGTTCCGCATCCTTCCCGAACGGCAAACCCGCGTCCTCTTTGGAGCCGTTCTCTTGGGGCTGACACTCTGGGGCCTCTTGCGATCGAGAACAAAAGCCCAGACGCTTTCGCCTCTTCCTGCATGGCAAGCGCACTTTTTTTTGTTTGGTGGAGGGTTGATCCAAGGTTTGTATGCGACAGGCGGCCCGTTCATCGTATATGTGGTTAGCCGCTTTGCGCTGGATAAAAGAACGTTTCGCGCCACACTCGCTGCGCTGTGGTTTTTGCTCAACATCACCGTCTTTTTCGGGATGTTGGTGCGAAGCGAATACACGGCCCAACATGGATGGATGTTTCTTGGAACCTTGCCTGCAGTGCTGCTTGGTCTTGTTGTGGGGGAGCGCTTTCACCACAGCGTCGATGAGCGGATCTTTACGGGACTTGTCCAAGCCTTGCTGTTGTTTGCGGGCGTGCGCTTTCTGCTTAGCAGCTAAAATCTGCTTAGCAGCTAAAATAAGGAACAAGAGCGCGCACCACCGTGTTTCCATCCACATCTTTCTCAACGAGCGCTCCCACGTCTGCTTTGGGATGCTTCGCTAGTCAACAACCATAGGAGTTTTTCATGCGCTTTGTTTTTGCCGTTGCACTCGGCCTGTTGTGCTCGCTTCCCGTTTCCGTCCATGCCGCTCCCCAAAAGATCAAAGTCGATCAAGCCGCTCCAACCTTTACCCTGCCCGATACTTTTGGCAAAAACCACGATCTTGCCCAATACAAGGGAAAGATCGTCGTCCTTGAATGGCTCAATCACGGCTGCCCCTTTGTCAAACGACATTACGACAGCGGCCACATCCAAGCCATCCAAAAAGCCTACCGCGACAAAGGCGTGATCTGGCTCTCGATCGTGTCTTCTGCCCCCGGCAAACAAGGCTATTACCCCGCCAAACAAGCCAACGAGATCAACACCGCTAAAAAAGGCCAAGCCAACGCCATCTTGCTCGATCCCGAAGGCAAAGTCGGTCAACTCTACAACGCCAAAACCACCCCACACATGTACGTCATCGACGCCAAAGGCATTCTTGTGTACATGGGCGCCATCGACAGCATCCGCTCCACCAACCCCGAAGACAACAAAAAAGCCCAAAACTACGTCACCGCCGCAATCGATGCTGTGTTGGCAGGAAAGCCCGTTCAAACCAAACTCACCCGTCCCTACGGCTGTTCGGTCAAATACAAATCTTCTTGGCGTTGGTAATCCAAACCTCTCCCAAACCTCCCCGCCTCCCTCTCCGTCAAACCCTTCGCGAAACGCCGATCACACTGTGGGCGGACTTCGTATCACTCTCATCATCTCTATAGGATAGGACTTACGCAGTTGCCAAAAAAAGCCGTGTTTGCGAACGCCCGAGCGACAGAGTCGTTGTTTTGAAAGACCTGTGATCTTTTCGCCAAATACGGGGTCAAGGGAGCCGCGCTCCCTTGCGGGGTGTGGGGCAGCGTCCCACAAACCCCATCCAACCGCGTCCCATACACACCGATACAAACTTGCCGAGTACAGAAAAAAAAGATGAATCATCCGAACACAGAAAGCCTTTGTTTTGGCCCGATAGAACACGCACCACGTGGTTTTTGGCGCGATCTCCCGCGCCCGTTTCATGTGCTTGCGCCGATGGAAGACGTGACGGACACCGTATTTCGCCGATTGATCGCACGTTGGGGACGCCCACACGTTTTTGTCACCGAGTTCACC
>Ga0154020_10003909_pt1 | contig 17804 bp, 20 predicted proteins | sample Klosneuvirus_201_FD_109709 | JGI IMG/M metagenome (GOLD analysis project Ga0154020, IMG submission 109709) | Active sludge microbial communities from wastewater, Klosterneuburg, Austria - Klosneuvirus_20160825_MG | ecosystem: Engineered > WWTP > Aerobic digester > Activated sludge | place...
AATCAGCTTCTTTCAAAGACAACTCGCAAATCATTTTTAGTTGATCGCCCTCCTGAGCCCTTTAATTCGTCACTGAATAATGCTAAAATACGAAAGTTAGGTGCTTTCATGCGAACATTTGCAGAAGGTGTACAGGAAGTTAAGACGCAGCAGAGAACGGGAAAATAACAAATAGTCAAAATTCCACAAATTATATGAAAATAACATTTATTGGACATGGATACGTAGGGCTTGTATCAGCAGCAGTTTTTGCTGATTTGGGTAATACAGTTTGGGTAATCGGACACACTCCAGAAAAAATCGAAAATCTGAAAAAAGGAATAATCCCTATTTATGAGCCTGGCCTTGAGGATTTAGTAAAAAGAAATGTTGACGCAGGACGTCTCCTTTTTACTCTTGATTATGAACCTGGAATTGCTCAATCCGATGTCGTCTTTATCGCCGTTGGAACTCCTCCAAAGTCAACTGGAGAAGCAGATCTTGCGGTTGTTTACGATGTCGCAAAAAAAATTGGACAGCATTTAGATGGATATACAGTTGTAATAACTAAAAGCACTGTTCCAATCGGAACTAATCGTGAAGTTCAGAAATTAATTAATGAGGTAAAGCGAGAAAAAGCAACTTTTGATATTGCATCAGTTCCAGAGTTTTTACGTGAAGGTCAGGCAATCGGAGATACATTCCATCCAGACCGTGTCGTAATTGGAACGGAAAGTAAAGAAGCTCAGGAGATTCTTCTGAGACTTCACGAGCCGTTGGATGGAGAACGAGTACTGACTACAATCGAAACTGCGGAAATGCTCAAATATGCTGCTAATGCTTTCCTTGCTACTAAGATATCGTTTGCAAATGCTATCGCTGAAATGTCTGAGATGTTGGGTGCACAAGGGCCACAGGTACTAGAAGGAATTGGTCTTGATAAACGTATCGGAAAGGCTTTTCTTAATGCAGGAGTTGGGTATGGAGGAAGTTGCTTCCCTAAAGATGTAAAAGCATTAATCGCAATTGCTAATGATCACAATTATGACTTTACCCTTTTAAAAGATGTAGAGGCAATTAATAAACATACTATGCTTCGAACAGTAACTAAGGCGAGCAAAATGCTCGATGGTCTAAATGGTAAAACAGTTGCAGTTTTGGGGCTTGCTTTCAAACCCGATACTGATGACATGCGTGATGCACCATCATTAACAATTATTCCGGAGCTTTTGAAAGAAGGAGCTAGTGTTAAGGCCTTTGATCCAATTGCAATGGACAACGCGAAACGTCTTTTGAAAGATTATGATGGAATTACTTTTACCAATGATACTTATGACACAGTTAAAGATGCGGATTTGTTACTTCTTTTAACAGAATGGAATGAGTTCAAGGAGTTAGACATGGCAAAAGCGGGAGAGCTTATGAAGCAGAAAAATCTTCTTGACGGGCGGAATGTCTTTGATCCGCAAGTCGTACGTAGTCTGGGATTCACCTATCAAGGAATAGGGAGATGAAAAAAATATTAATAACCGGCATGACGGGTTTTGTCGGAGAGTACTTAGCAGAACACCTCGTTAATTCTTCAGTTGAAGTCCATGGGACTTATTACTCGGAGGATAGTCTTACTAGATTGGGCGAATTACGGGATAAAATTACTTCATACCAAGTTGATTTAACAGATAAAGAACAAGTTGAAAAATTAATCAACGATGTGCGACCGGATGAAGTCTATAATTTGGCTGCACAAACATCACCATCTCAAAGCATTAAAGATCCTAGTGATACTTTAATGAATAACACTCTTTCAGAGTTATATCTTTTTGAAGCCATTAAAAATAGCACGCATAAAGATACAAGGATTTTAGCAATTTCATCTTCTGAGATTTACGGCGCAATTGACGCTTCAGATTTACCAATTGATGAAGATACTCCACTTCGCCCGACAACACCGTATGCCGTTTCTAAAATTACTCAAGACTATCTTGCTCTTCAATACTTTCTGGCGCATAAAATGCAAATCATACGAGTTAGACCTTTTAATCATACTGGTCCACGCCAACAGCCAAATTTTGTTGTGCCAATGTTTGCCAAGCAAATTGCGGAGATCGAAAAAGGGAAACAGGAGCCATTAATGAAAGTCGGTAATTTAGATGCTCGAAAAGACTTTACAGATGTAAGAGATGTGGTTAAAGCATATAGTCTCCTTATGGAAAAAGGTGTTCCTGGAGATGTTTACAATATCGGTTCGGGAAAGTCAGTAAAAATTCAACAAATATTGGATAGTTTAATTAGTTTGTCAGGCAAAGAAATTACCTATGAAAGGGATGACGCATTATATAGACCCATAGATACTCCAGATATTTACTGCGATTACGAAAAGATTAAAAGTCTTACTGGATGGGAACCTCAGATTCCTCTTGAAAAAACATTAAAAGATACACTAGACTATTTTAGAGAAGTTATATAGAATAGTTTGATAGACAATGGCAAAACGTGCTCTTATTACAGGAATTACAGGACAAGATGGCTCCTATCTAGCTGAGCTCTTGCTTGAAAAGGGATATGAAGTGTATGGTTTTGTTCGTCGCTTGAGTACCCCCAATATTGCCAATATCCAACATATCCAGGATAAAATTCATTTAGTTTCAGGAGACCTTCTTGATCAGGGGTCATTGCAGGATGCAATAAAAGAAGCTCGCCCCGATGAAGTCTATAACTTAGCAGCACAATCATTTGTAAAAGCATCGTGGGAGCAGCCTGTGCTTACGGGAGAATTTACAGGTATTTCAGTAACACGAGTTCTTGAGGCAATAAGACATACAGATAAAAATATTCGCTTTTATCAAGCATCAAGTTCTGAAATGTTTGGTAAAGTAACAGAGACACCTCAAAAAGAAACAACACGCTTTTATCCACGTTCACCATACGGAGTAGCAAAAGTATATGGACACTATATTACCGTTAATTATCGAGAAAGTTATGATATGTTTGCGTGTTCAGGAATTCTCTTTAATCACGAATCTCCACGTAGGGGAATAGAATTTGTTACACGTAAGATTAGTAATTCTGTAGCACGTATTAAATTAGGATTACAGGATAAAATCGAATTAGGAAATCTTGAAGCAAAGCGCGATTGGGGATTTTCAAAAGATTATGTTGAAGCAATGTGGCTTATGCTTCAGCAAGATACACCTGATGATTTTGTCATTGCAACTGGCGAAACACACAGCGTTAGAGAGTTCGTTGAGCTTGCTTTTCAGGCAGCTGGAATTTCCGATTGGGAGAAATATGTAGAATCAAATAATCCTAAATTTAATCGCCCTGCTGAGGTTGATTATTTGATTGGTGATTATAGCAAAGCAAAAAATGCATTGGGTTGGATGCCTAAGACCTCATTTAAAGAATTAGTTGAGATGATGGTTAAATCTGATATTGAACTCGAGAAAGATATTCATCGCCTCTAATCATCTCTCTTCTGGTTAGCGAAGCTATTTCTTGATACAATAATTATATGCAAACAGTTCTTATTGCTGGTGGTGCTGGTTTTATTGGATCTCATCTGTGTGAGCGTCTTTTAGGAGATGGTTATAATGTAATTTGTGTTGATAATCTTTTAACAGGATCTCGGTCAAATATTGACCATCTGCAAGGAAAAGAGAATTTTACCTTTATAAATCACAACGTGATTGAGCCGCTTCCTGAAATGGCTCATGTCGATGCACTCTTCCATCTGGCTTCACCAGCTTCCCCGAATCATCATAGTAAATTAAGCTATCATGCTCTGCCTATGGAGACAATGTTAGTTAATACTCGAGGAACTATGGAGCTTCTAAAATTTGCTGAAAGAAATAAAGCTAAGTTTCTCTTTGCTTCAACATCTGAGGCATATGGCGATCCTGAGGTCCATCCTCAACCTGAAGAGTATCGTGGAAATGTTTCTACCACTGGTCCTAGAGCTGTCTATGATGAGGCAAAACGTTTTGGTGAGACAATAACAAGTTATTTCTGGCGAGAAAGAGAAGTGGATGCAAGAATTGTGCGTATTTTCAATACGTATGGTCCACGACTTTCAAAAGATGATATGCGAATGATTAGTATTTTTATTCAGCAAGCATTAAAGCAAGAAAAAATTACTATTTTTGGTGACGGACAACAGACACGGTCTCTTTGCTATATTGATGATTTAGTTGAAGGATTGATAAGACTCATGTTCTATCCGGATACCAAAGGTCAGGTTGTTAATCTAGGTTCGACTGATGAACACACAATACATGAGTATGCTACCATAGTAAAAGAATTGACTCATTCTCAAAGTGAAATAGTAAATAGTGAAGAGTTACCTGAGGATGATCCTGTTAAAAGACGTCCTGATATAACAAAGGCTAAAAAGCTTCTTAACTGGGAACCTAAGGTTCCTCTTAAGGAAGGATTAGAAAAATTAATTGAGTCATATAAAGAGTAATATGAAAATCGTAGTCATTATCCCAACATACAACGAAAAAACAAATATGGAGAGGATGATTCCCGTCCTTGAAAGAGAAGTTTTTCCTAAAATTAAAAATCATGATATGCACATTTTAGTAGCAGATGATGGTTCTCCGGATGGTACAAAAGAGGTCGTGGAAGAAAATATGAAAAAATATAAAAATCTTTCACTTCTTGAAGGGAAGAAAAATGGTCTTGGAGCTGCGTACGTTAGGGCGATGAAGTATTCGATGGATCAACTGAATGCAGATGCAGTGATAGAATTTGATTCTGATTTCCAACATGATCCTCATGATATTCCAAGACTCATTGCTGCTATGGATGAGGGATATGACTACGTTATAGGAAGTAGGTATATTCCGGGTGGAAAAATTCCTAAAGAATGGGGATTGGATAGAAAGATTTTAAGTAAATTTGGAAGTCTTTTTACGCGCATTGTCTGGCTTAAGCCTTCTATCCATGATATGACATCAGGTTTTAAATTAACTAAAACATCTTTCTTAAAAAAAGTTGATTTAGATCATCTGCTTTCAAAAGATTTTGCCTATAAAATGCATATTCTGCATGACCTTATCAAAGTTGGTGCGAAAGTTAAAGAAGTGCCGATTGTTTTTTACGAAAGAGAGGCTGGCACAAGTAAAATTAATCGAAAAGATCAAATAGATTCTTTGTATGTTGTTGTTATGCTGCGTCTACGGGATTCTGATAAATTTATTAAATTCTTAGTAGTCGGGGGAACAGGATTTGTTCTTAATTTAATCGTTTATAATTTTCTTGCTACTAATACAACTGTGCCATTATGGGTAGCTAACACTGCTGGCGCAGAGTTAGCTATTTTCTCCAATTATAATTTCAATAATTTTTGGACATTTAAAGAACACAGGGCTAAAAATATTGTGCAATATTTTACAAAAATGTTCTCTTTTTTGTTCTCATCAAATATAGGAGTTTTTATTTTTCAGAATGGACTTATACAGCTAGGAGAGACATTCTACGGTCGTGAGTATCACCTTCTTTATTTTTTGGTAGGTACATCAATGCTTCTGGTGTGGAATTTCACTATTTATAATAAATTTATCTGGAAGAAAAAATAATCCCCTTTTGTTATGTTACTTCGAATACAAGTTTTTTTTAACAAGCATACTACAAGTATTGTTTTGGCAATTATTGCCTTAGCATCTTTTTTAAGACTGTACAGAATTTCAGATTATATGAATTTTCTTGGGGATGAAGGAAGAGATGTCCTAACTGTAAAGCATATTCTTGAAGGACAATTAACATTTCTCGGACCAAGATCGAGTGCTGCAGACTTTTATTATGGACCGATTTACTACTATCTGATTACCCCATTCCTTTGGCTTTTTCATTATGATCCTGTAGGTCCTGCAGTTTTTATAGCAATTTTAGGAATTCTAACTGTATATCTGGTTTATAAAGTTGGAAGAAAGTTTTTCGGAACAACAGCAGGAATTATCGCTGCTGCGCTTTACGCAGTTTCGCCTGTTGTTATAACCTATTCGCATTCATCATGGAATCCTAATCCACTTCCTCTTGTCTCACTTTCGACACTTTTTTTGGCGTACAGTGGGCTGAAAGATCCAAAATGGTGGAAGTTTTTGGTGATTGGAATTTTCCTAGGAATTGCCATACAGCTTCAATACCTCGCTCTTTTTTTAGGAGTAATTATTTTTGCTTATGTCACTTTGGGAACAATCATTACTGATAAGAAGTTAGCATTTCTCAATGTAGTTAAGAGATTTTTACTTATAAGTGTAGGATTTCTAGCTGGATGGTCACCATTTCTAGCTTTTGAGATATATCATGGTTTTCCAAATCTCAAAACTATAATTCTTTTTTTGTCAGGCAAAATTCCTTCTTCTGTTCTTACCAACTCCACCCCTGTTGGACAAGTTTATGAAGTGTTTTTCAAGTTATTTGCTAGATTAGTTACTGTTTTTCCGCTCACTGACTTATCCCATGTCCATGATACAAATCAATTATTTATTTGGTATCTTCTTTCTCTTATTTTAGGGATAGTTGCAGTCGTTGGAATTATTAAAATAAAAGATAGGCTAGCTCAACTGCTTATCATTATTTGGTTAGTAGTCGGAGTCGGTATGTTTGCACTTTATAAAAAGAGCATTTATGACTATTACTTAGGGTTTATGTTCCCCTTACCATTTTTACTTATTGGAAATGTCGCAACAGAATTATTCAATTTTACTAAACAAAATATTATTAAGGTTTTTGTAATTGTGGTTATACTCTTTATATTTATTTTCAATGTTATCTATATGCCCTTTCGCTTTGAACCAAATAAAATTAAAAATCAGGTTAAGACAATTTCAGAGATTGTTATCACACACACTGACAATAAGCCTTTTAACTTTGCACTCATTACTACTGGCAATTCTGATCATGCGTATAGATACTATTTGGAAATACTTGGACATAAACCAGTTGAAATGCAAAATACACTGATTGATCCTAAACGTGACACAGTTACTGATCAGCTCATGGTAGTATGTGAGGATGTCACATGCAGTCCACTAGGGTATTCACTCTTTGAAGTAGCTGGTTTTGGGAGAGCAGAGGTAGCTGGTGTTTGGGATGGTCCTCATGTTAAAGTCTTCAGACTCGTTCACTATAAAGAAAAATGACTAGTACGCTAAGTGAAGGAGTTTACGAATATACCCTTGAGAAAAATTCAGTACGTGGACAACTTTGTCCTGTTTGCAAATTAGAAATTGGACTTATGCCGGGGAGTAGAGATGCGGTCTGTCATAACTGCGGATATAAAGATCCCTGTTGTGAATAATTATACGTAAAGATCAGAAAGGATATCTGTTACATCAGGTTTGGGTCTAGCTGGGGCGTATTCACGACCATATAAAATAAGTAGGTGAGGGAATTCGATCCACAGTTCTTTAGGGACTATTTTCATGAGATCTTCTTCAATCTTTTCAGGTTTGTCTGAGTCACTTAAGCCAAGTCTGCCAACCGCTCTTATAACATGGGTATCAACTACAATACCTTCAGATTTATGAAATGCGTCTCCTAAGACAACATTTGCTGTTTTTCTGGCAACACCAGGAAGTGCGTCTAATTCTTCCATAGTATTTGGGACTATTCCTTTGTGTTTCTCAACGATTTGTTCTGCAGTTGCCTTTATATTTTTAGCCTTATTTCCATGGAAAGTAACTTTTTTAATAAATGAATCGATTTCTTCAACAGATGCTTTTGCCATGCTTGAAGGATCAGGATATTTTTTAAATAAGTCAGGAGTTACTGTGTTGACCAGTTTATCTGTACATTGAGCAGAGAGAATGGTAGCAATGAGGAGTTCAAATGCGTTATTAAATTCTAATGCAGTTTTTGGATGAGAATAGATCTTTTTAAGCCTACTGTAGACTTCTTTAACTTTTTCTTCCTTAGTCATTGGTGTGATTATATCATCTTCTTCTCTTCTTTTCGCCGAGAAAAGAAGCAAAAGCTCGTGAGCTAGGTGAACGATCTCTAGATTTTCTCACTCGTTAATCGGGAGATAACACCCACTCCGGTCATTTGCCGGGTTCTCCCTGATAACTCGTTTGAAAATCTTTGACGAGCTGCGTTCAACGCTCACTTAATTGAGAGTTTTAAGTGCGAGATTATGATGCTACAATCCAGAAGTGGAGCTACATTTTGTAACTAGTAATAAGGGGAAGGTTTCGGAAGCTGAAAAAATCTTGGAGTTTCCGATAGAAATTGCAGATATAGAGCTTCCGGAAATTCAGTCACTTGATCTTTCTGAAATTGTTAAAGATAAAGTAGTAAGAGCCTATGAAAAAGTTAATAAACCTGTCTTTGTTGATGATGTAGGCATGTTTGTTAATGCATGGAATGGCTTTCCCGGACCATTTATCAAGTTTATGAGGTTATCAGGAAGTTACGATAATGAGCTATTACTGAAAATGTTAGCAGGAGAAAAAAATCGTGAAGTTGTTGTGAAAGCAGTAATAGGCTTTTATGATGGTGGTAATATCCATATATTTGAGGGAAAAGTAGAAGGAGTTTTGGCTCACGAAGAACGTGGGAGTGATGGGTGGGGATTTGATCCCATATTTATACCAAAGGGATATGACCAAACATTTGCTGAAATGGGAAAAGAAAAGAAGAATAAAATTTCTCACAGATCGATAGCAATGAATAAATTCAAAGAATATATTACGAGTATGTAACTATAAGGTTAAGTACAGGTTAAAAAAAACCCCGCTTAAGCGGGGTTTTTACAGTGTTTCTTGAAGGTTCTTTGTGAATCTTCAAGAAGAAATAGTCAGCAAAGGTTACTTAGCTGCACCAATCTTGTACATTCCTGTACCACAAACTGGGCATTTACCTTTCATAGCTGGTTTACCATTTTTCATAGTAACAGCTTCAGCACTTGGATCGTCGCGCTTTGCACGACATTTTACACAATACATTTCTGCCATGGATAAAGTCACCTCCCTCCTATGCCAAGAACACGAAAGGGTATACCCCTCATCGGATGCTTGGTATACAAAGAAAATTGGGAAAGATAGATCATAATTTTTGAGGCTCCATCAGAGCTTCACCACAAAGAATAACACAAGCTCAACAAGAATAATAGCGCTGGTGATCAGAGAGGTCTTTTTTAAATCGTGGTGGACGTAACTATATTCTTTTTCAATTGAATGAGTGGAAGGTTGACTCGGTGAAACAGTGAGCGATTTTTTAGGTTTAATCCCTATATCTTCCAAGGAGATTTGCTGAGTTGGTGAAATAGATGGAGGGAGATTCTGATGACGAAATTCAGATGCAAGCTTTTGAGATCTTGTTTTTCTCTTCTTTGCCATTATAGTAGCAAAGGTTACACTATTGACACTGAGGCTGTCAAGAGGCTAAGATGATCCAATATGCAAGGGGTTGTCCCACTTCTTATTTTAGGTGTCTTCTTTCTTTGGCTTATAGGTCTAACACTTCTTCTCATGCTTTATAAAAGGCATTATGATAAGTTAATAAGTGGTGTAACTACTGAGTCACTCACAACAGTACTTGATAAGTTACTTGGTGATTTGAATCTCGCAAAAAAAGATATTGCAAATCTATCTACTCAGTATGATAGAATTGAAAAAGATGGCTCTTTGCACATCCAGAAGATAGGACTTGTCAGGTTTAATCCCTTTAAAGATACGGGTGGAGACCAAAGCTTTATTCTCTCTCTTCTAGATGCACATGATACAGGTGTTGTCATCTCAGGACTATATTCTCGAACAGGTACTCGTTGGTATGCTAAAAAGGTAAAAGAGGGATTGGGCATGGATCATGAGTTATCTGAAGAGGAAATGAAAGCTGTACACCAAGCTAAAACAATTGGAAAAGAACATGGGAAATAACAAACTGCTCATTATTATTGCTTGTATTGGAGTTTATCTTCTCTCAACTGGTATCTCCTACTCACTTTTTTCAAAGTCTTCTGATTCTCTTTCTAATACTTCAGATGTAGATACAAAGAAAACCAACGCATATGGTGCATTAGAATTTGATTCCTCTGGACCAAAAACTGAGGCGTGTCCGTTAAATGGAGCAAAGTATAGTAAGCAGCAAAGAAAGTGGTGGGAAGGACATCGCCCTCTTGGCGTAATGATTGAAAATTCTTTAGATGCACGTCCTCAATCAGGTACAACTTTTGCCGACGTAGTCTATGAGGCAATTGCTGAGGGAGGCATTACTCGATTCTTAGCAGTTTATTATTGTCAAGATGCAGGCATAGTTGGTCCTGTGCGATCAGCTCGCACATACTTTCTTGATGAAATCTCAGAATATGGATCTTATCCGCTTTATGCACATGTAGGAGGAGCAAATACTCCAGGTCCAGCTGACGCATTAGGTCAGATAGTTGATTATGGGTGGAATACTTACAATGATCTTAATCAGTTCTCTATCGGATTCCCTACGTTTAAGCGGGATGAGGGACGGCTAGGTCATCCTGTCGCCACAGAGCATACTATGTACTCAACAACAACTGGGCTTTGGGAAATAGGAGCAAAACGAGGTTTGACGGATAAAGATAAAGATGGGGAAGCATGGGATACTTCCTTTGTACCATGGTCGTTTAAATCAGACGTAGCTGCCGATGATAGACCGGAGAGTCAGAAGATATCAATGAATTTCTGGACGGGGCAGCCTGCTTATACCGTTGATTGGACATATGATAAAGCGAGCAACTCATACCTACGTATCAATGGAGGTAAGGCTCATCTAGATAATAACACTAAAAAACAAATCCAACCAAAAAATGTAGTCATCCTTTATATGAAAGAAAGTAGAGCTAACGATGGCTATGAAGGAAACCTCCATGAACTCTTTGCAACTAAAGGTACAGGGGAAGCACTTGTCTTTCAGGATGGAAAGCAAATAAAAGCTACCTGGCATAAGGCAAGTAGGGAAGGTCGTACAGAGTTAACAGTAACATCAACTGGCAAAGACGTTCAATTTAATCCAGGCCAGATATGGGTACAGATAGTCCCCACATATAGTGATGTAGTTGTAAATTAAGAGTAGGAATTGTATACATAAATAACTTTCCTCATTGCACCTCAGGCATATTTATTATATAGTATAGTTACTGCCTCGATACTCAAAGATTCAATGTTCGCAGATCTAATTACATCAAAATCCCGCGTTACGCTCCTAAATGTTTTCCTTAGTACTCCCTATGAAATGTACCATGTTAGAGAATGTGTTAGAAGGACGGGAGATGAGATAAATGCAGTCCGTCGTGAGCTTCAATTTTTAGAAAAACATGGTATCTTTCAGAAAGAACAGCGAGCGAATAGAATCTATTACTCCCTTGATAAGAACTACCCTTTTTATTTTGATCTTCTAAATATGGGCGTGAAGACAATTGGGCTTGGTGATGAGGTATTGAAAAATAGGGCAAAACTAGGCAAGATTAAATATGCTATGTTTTCTTCAAAATTTGTCAGAAGGATAAAGAAAAATCCAGACGATGTCGATTTTATGGTCATTGGGACAGTTGTCTTACCCGAGCTTGCTGCGCTAGTGAGGATTGAGGAACAAAGACTTGGGGTTGAGATTAACTACACAGCTATGACTGAAGATGAATTTAAATTCAGAAAGACTCGAAATGATCCTTTCATTGCAGGAATTATGTCTGGGGGTAGAGTTATGCTAATCGGGGACGAGGAGACAATGCTTTCATGAAAAGATCATCTCACTTTTTAACTATCCTCATCATTTTGATTACCTCTCTCGCACTTCTTATTAATATTCCTGATACCATCAGCCTACCAATTGTCAAACAACCAATTAAGTTAGTGAATATTAATACACTCCTTAGGCCCCTTAACCTTGAACAGGATGTTGCTTTTAAGAAGGGGTTAGATCTTCAAGGAGGAACGAGTATTACCCTTCGTGCAAATATGAAAGATATTCCAGAGAGTCAACGTAAAGATGCTCTGGATTCAGCAAAAGAAGTCATTGAAAGACGTATCAACTTCTTTGGTGTGTCAGAACCTCTTATCCAAACGTCTCAAGTAAATAATGATTATCGTATAATCGTTGAGATTCCAGGAGTAACTGATGTAAATCAGGCCGTAAGTCTTATCGGGCAGACTGCACAACTTTCATTTTGGGAAGAAGGGGCGAGTCCATCCGCTCAAGAAGTTCAGCCAGATTCCTCACTACCTTTAGGTGTTGAACAGATACTTGGTTCTAGTGCTCATGATACCGGATTAACTGGAAAGGATCTTAAAAAAGCAGCAGTTACCTTTAATCAGAATACAGGCGAACCCCAGGTAGAATTGTCATTTACATCAAGTGGAACAAAGAAATTTGCTGATATAACTAAGCGCAATGTAGGGAAGATTGTCGGAATTGTTTTAGATAATCAACTCATTCAAGCCCCTCGTGTAAACCAGCCTATCCTTACAGGACAGGCAGAAATTACTGGTCAATTTACTATACCTCAAGCAAAAGCTCTCCAAATTCAGCTTAATGCAGGTGCATTACCAATCTCGCTTAGTGTTTTGCAGCAACGGGCTATAGGAGCAACTTTAGGGGATGAGACTGTTAAAAAAAGTTTGATTGCGGGTGGAATTGGATTTCTTATTATCGTAATCTTTATGATTAGTCTTTATGGTAAATTAGGAATAGTTGCTAGTATAGCTTTAAGTATTTACACACTAATTACCTTAGCTGTTTTCAGGTTAGTGCCCGTTACTGTTACATTGGCGGGTATTGCTGGATTTATTTTATCGATTGGTATTGCCGTAGACGCAAATATTCTTATTTTTGAAAGAATGAGAGAAGAGATGAGGAAAGGAAAGTCAGAGTTTGCTTCTCTTGACTTAGGGTTTACTCATGCATGGGCATCAATTCGTGATTCAAATATCGCGAGTCTTATTACAAGTAGTATTTTAATGATTTTTGGAACAGGTATTGTGAGAGGTTTTGCGTTGACTTTAGCTATAGGAGTATTGGTTTCATTATTCTCAGCCATTACCGTTACTAGAACATTACTAAGAATTGTTTACAGATAAGTATGTTAGATATAATTAAACGAAAAAATTTATATTTTCTTATTTCCCTTATCATTATCATACCGGGAATACTATCTCTCTTTATGTTTGGCCTCAAACTCTCAATTGAGTTTACTGGTGGGTCAAGAACTACGTTTACTTTTTCAAAAAATGTCACTACTGATACAACTAATAAAGTTCGTCAGGTTTTTACAAATAAAGAAATAGAAGTTGCTTCAGTCCAACCTTCCGGGAAAAATCTTATCGTAAGAGCAACACCTCTGACTGAAAAACAAAATGCAGACATTATTTCAAGTATCCGCAAATTTGATAATAAAGCAAAGCAAGAATCCTTTGAGAGTATCGGTCCAACTATTGGGGCTGAGACAACTAAGAAAGCATTTTATTCAGTTCTTTTAGCATCACTCTTGATTGTCCTTTATATTTCCATCTCATTTAGAAAAGTACCAAAGCCTACGAGTAGCCTTCGATTCGGAGTTTGCGCAATACTGGCGGTACTTCATGATGTACTAGTCGTTATTGGAGTATTTTCAATTCTCGGACATTTTTTCAATGTAGAAATTGATAGTCTTTTTATCACTGCAATATTGACTGTAATTGGATTCTCAGTACATGACACAATTGTAGTCTTTGACCGAATAAGAGAGAACTTATTAAAGGTTAACGGAGTACCTTTTGGAACAATTGTAAATAATTCGATTCTTCAAACTATTGTTCGTTCACTTAATACGTCTCTAACTGCAATGTTAGTATTATTGACATTACTTATTTTTGGAGGAGCTTCAGTTCACTGGTTCGTGGTAGCCTTATTAATAGGTATCGCTAGTGGAACATATTCAAGTATCTTCAATGCTGCTCCTCTATTGGTTACATGGCATGAGTGGGATCAGAAGAGGAAAAAGAAAGTTTAAAGTTTAGGAATTTGAAGAAAGTTCTTCTCGGACGATTTTACTGACAATGCCACCATCTGCTTTCCCTTTTGTCTTTGGCATGAGAGCACTCATTACTTTACCCATATCTTGCTGATTTGAAGCACCAGTCTGAGTAATAGCTTCTTTAACAAGTGTACGTATTTCATCTTCTCCCATTTGTTCAGGAAGATATGAAGAAATCATATCTAGCTCCTGTTGTTCTTTTTCAGCTAATTCAGGTCGGTTCCCAGTTGTGTATTGCTCTATAGAATCCCTTCGTTGCTTAGCTTGAGCTTGAATTACATTCATTACATCTTCTTCAGATGCCGTGTACCCTGCTCCGCCTTTATTTATTTCGTAATAATTAACTGCTGAAATAATCATCCGTAACACGGAAGTTTTTTCTGTGTTTCGAGCAAGCATAGATTGCTTTAACTCTTCTTGTAACTGTTCTTTTGTCATAAATATATTATATCAGATTGGTTAGCCTTCATTGCGGGCGAACTGGCCAGTATCTTTAGATTTAGCAAACAATTTTTGAAATACCCATGTACAAACAATCATATAAATAACATTTTCTATGAGAGCAATACCTATGAGTTGCCAATCTACTGTAGGGTTATGTATAGCTGCTCTGGCTGCTTCAAAGACGTATGTAGCTGGAAAGAGATAAGCGATTTCACGGAGAGGAAATGGAAGAACGCTCACAGGGAAAAATGCTGCTGTTAAAGGTTGAAATAAAAATGTAACACCCCATGCGAGTGCTTGGATTCGAGTACCATATCGAAATATTAGTCCAATTATAATAAGTCCAGTAGAGATACCAAATAGCACCATATTCATAAAGAAAAGTAATAAGTTAAGAGACCCTAATTGGAAAATATTAAAGTGGAAGATATAAAGCGATAGTATTGCACTCGATAGGAATACAATAAAAGCTTTAATAGACCCAGAGATAACAAATGCCACATTATATTCAAGAATTGAAATTGGACTGATAAAAAGGTTACTTAGATTACGTGACCAAATGCTCCATAAACTTCCAACTGAGATTGAGTATTGAGTAATATAAAGCAGCTGCCATAAAATCATTCCAAGAAGTAGTGGATATGCATTTTCAGGATTTCCCTTTCCAGATAGATAAAGAGAAAGAAAACCAAAAACTATTATATTAATTAACGGAAAGAAGACAACATCTACCATCACTTCGAGTGATCGTTTTGTAATGTAATACTCTTGGAGTAAAATTCCAAATATGCGTCTAATTGACATTTTTTTCTCCTTTTTTAGTTCTCCCACGAGCGATATGCAGGAAAAAATCTTCTAATGTTGGTTTTTTGATTTCAATATCTGTGATCCAAATATCTGCTTTACTTAGACCAAAAATGAGTTTTGGAATTAACTTTTCTTCAGTCTTTATTTCGACCGTAAATGTATTCAAAAATGAAAATGTTTGTTTTTCATTGTTTAAGTAATTTTCTACATTTTCTCTTTTGGCATCAAATGAAATTATAAGTTTAGCATCACTAATTTTTTTAGTTAAATTTAAAGGTGTGTCTTCGGCAACTATTTCTCCTTGGTCTAAGAAGATAACACGATCGCAAATTCTTGTAATTTCATCCATGTTGTGGCTTGTAAATAGGAGGGAAATATTTCTTGTCTTTTTAAGATCTTGTATGAGAGAAAGTGTTGAATCTGCAACATCCGGATCAAGTGAGGCCGTTGGTTCATCAAGTAGTAATATATCTGGATCATTTAATAATGATTTAATTATATTTATTCGAGTCTTTTGTCCAGCCGACATATGATAATAAATTTTGTTAAGTAGATCTTCACTTTTAAAATACTTCACTAAGTTCATGATTTTATCCTTAGGATTTTTTACAGAGTAAAGTTGTGCGAAGACTAAGAGATTCTCCATCACAGACATTCTTCCTTGGAGAGTATTGAATGCAGAAGCAAAGTTTATTCTTTGTAATGATTCCTCTCGATTTTTCTGAAAATCTTTGCCGAAGTAATTGATGGTTCCTGATGTCAGACTTGTTATGCCAAGAAGCATCTGAATTGTTGTCGTTTTTCCGGCTCCGTTTGGACCTAAAAATCCCACAACCTCTCCTTCCTTAACTGAAAAGGATATATTGTTAACAGCTGTGAATCCAGAATCCGCTGGACCATAATGTTTTATGAGGTTTTTCACCTCAATAACTGATTTAGTCATAAAATATTTGCGGAGTATGTTACCGTTCAGAGGAAACTAGAAGGTAGTAATGTATCCCGAATAGTTTTGCTTACAATTCATGATTTTCTAACCTACCCTTCTCCTCAAGAAAGGGTATGTGACTCGGCAGTTAGATTATTATATGGATTGTAAGAAAAGATTGCAAGTTATATGAGGACAGTATTCATAGGTAGATCATCTCAACAAATGTCTAAAGTTTTGCTATAATCTGCCAATGAGTGAACAGGAGTCGATCAGACCTGACCAATTACTTACTCTATCAGTTCAAAAAAATATAAAGCCAAAAACTGTAGTAAGTACTGCATTACTAGTGCGTAGTCTCTATGCAGCGGGGATGTCAGCCGAAGCTAAGCAACAAATACAGGAAGATGACACAGGATTAATTATGAAAAAGATTGATAAATTGGAACATAATGAGGATATAGAAGTTGGTACAAGAACGATTTTTATTGCTCCTTCAGATGCGAATCCACAATTATTAAATAATATCCGTGAAAAGTATAAAAAGAAGAATGCTTAAGCTATCCCCTTAATTCTTTGGAGTAGATACTCTTTAGTGTTTTTTGAAAGATCTTCGTCTACTTCTTCAAAAAGCTTTTGGAGAATATCCCCAATTTTTCTTCCGGGTTTTATCTGTAGCTCTTTCATAACATCATTACCATCAATTGCTAAATCATTAATCGAAAAAGGAGCTGGAGCAAGTTGTTCTTCAACACGTTTCTTAAATAGTTTTAATCTCCAGCTTTCCGCAGTTTGGGTTCCGCCACCGAGTCTATCGCCAATTCGCAAATCCATCATATCTTTAACGTTTTCTACTCCAATCCTTCTTATAAATCTCCTAACTGCGCTATCTGTTATGTGTTCATCTACAGTGAACATGTGCCATCTGATAAGCTTAGTAACTTTTTCTCTATCTTTTTTAGAAAATCGTAAACGGTCACAAATTTCACTTGCCATTCTACTTCCGACGATTTCATGATTATGAAAGATTACATATCCATCATTATCCTTGCTTGCAACTTTCGGTTTTGCGATGTCATGAATGAGTGTTGCAAACCTTACGATGGGATCTGTTGATGGGCAAAATTTTAAAGAAAAAATATTATGTTCAAAAACATCTGTTGTATGATGCCGACCGGGTCTTTTTTGAGATACATCTATTCCATCTAGAAGTTCAGGAAGGATATATCTAAGCAGACCAGTATTTTTTAAAAGCATAATTCCATCGAACGGATGATCACTAGCTAGAATTTTTATTAACTCATCCCTTATTCTTTCCTGAGCAATTTTTTGAAGTAAAGATGCGTCTTCAACGATTGCGTCAAGCGTTTCTTTTTCAATAGAAAATCCAAGCTGTGTTGCAAATCGAATTGCACGCATTAAGCGAAGAGCATCTTCTTTAAAACGTTCATTGGGATTTCCGACAGCTCGGATTATCTTTTTATTCAAGTCCAGATGTCCTTTGAAAGGGTCGATGAGAATTGATGGGAGCTCCTCAATAGTGTCAATATTTTTTTTGTGAAATTCTGTCATATCAATTGCCATTGCATTAACAGTAAAGTCACGTCGGGCCAGATCCTCATCTATTGTTTTACCCCAGTTCACTTTATCTGGATGACGACTATC
>Ga0154020_10003910_pt1 | contig 17800 bp, 12 predicted proteins | sample Klosneuvirus_201_FD_109709 | JGI IMG/M metagenome (GOLD analysis project Ga0154020, IMG submission 109709) | Active sludge microbial communities from wastewater, Klosterneuburg, Austria - Klosneuvirus_20160825_MG | ecosystem: Engineered > WWTP > Aerobic digester > Activated sludge | place...
CACGGTCTGCCAGGCGGGTCATGGCCGCCAGCAGCGTGTCAAAGTCATGCGCCATCCCAAAGTTGCCGCTGTACATCACGCACAGCCGCTCCCCCACGCCCCACTGCTCACGCAAGGGATGGTGCGCGCGCGCGCGCGGGCGAATCACATCCCCGTCGGCCCAGTTGTCCACCACGTGCACCCGGGACAACGCGGCGCCGTGTTCCACCAGCACCTCACGCATGCGGGGCCCCAGCGCAATCAACGCATCAGACCGTGAGGCCAGGGTGCGCGCCACCAGTGTGGAACCCTTGGCCAGCGGACTGTCCTTGGGCACCGCGCCCAGCGCCACCGCCACGTCCGGGTAGAGGTCCTGAACCCAGTAGACCATCTTGCAGCGGTGCGCGGTGCGTGCGGCAAAACCCAAAGACGCAATGAGCGGCGGGGATGTTTTTGCCACAATGACGTCAGGGCGGGGGAGCCGGAGCAACGCCGCCAACGCACCGCCCTGGAAGCTCAACGCGTCCGCGCCGCGGTGGATCAGGGATTTTTTTCCCAGCTCACTGGACCAGACACGGTGGATGTGGACGCCCTTGTGGCGCTCCTCGGCGGGGGGACGGTCATGGCCGCCGGCGTAGCGCGCGCGGCCGGTGACCACGTGGACGTCGTGACCCTTGGCGGCCCAGTGTTCGCAGGCGTCCGTCAACAACTGCGAGGTTGCGGCAAGGTCCGGCCAGTAGAACTGGTTGAGCGCTGCAATGCGCATGGCGTTACGGGATGACCGCCACCACCACGCCGGAAAGCAGGATGATGAACGCCACAATGCCCACCACGTCCGCCACGCCGCCAATGCCGTAGTTGGCGTAACGCAACGGGCTTTGGTTGAGCGCTGGCACAATTGCGGCACGGCCAAGCACCATGAAGGCCAGGCTGCCCACGCCCACTGCGCCGGCCACCAGCAACAACACCACGCCGGCCCCGGCAATGCCCACGCCGGCAATGCGGCGGAACATGGAGGAACCGCCGCCCTCGTCCTTCTTGGTGTCTCCACCCTGCGCCGCGGCCGCCCCGTTTTGTTGGGCGTTGTTGGCGGCGGGTTGCGCGTTGTTGTTTGGCGTTGCCGCCGTGGCGGTGGGACGCGGTGGTGGCGGCGGGCCACCCGGGTACACCGCCAGGATGGTACCCACCATGAACGGGATGAGATCCAGGAACTGGTCCGGCTTGGACGCCTTCTCAGTGGAGCGGCTGAGTGGCTGCGCCTTGTGGGTGTCCATCAACGTGAGGTTGAGGACGTAGGTTTCACCCAGCTTGCCAAGCGAACCACTGAGGATGGCGTCCACGCCCAGCGCGGCGCCCACTTCGGCAAGGCAACTGTCCGCGCTGCAACCGGCCAGCGCCTTCTGCTGCTCAAAGCTCACCAGGTTCTTGAGTTCATTGGAGCCAATGACCTTGAGGTCGGTGCGTTTGCCCGCCTCGGTGGTGATGATGTCCGTGATGAGGACGCCCATCTGCTGGTCGGACTCGGAGGCACCTACCGGGACCACGGCGATTTTGGTCTCTGCGAAGGCAGCCAACGGCGTGGCCGCAAGGACAACAAGGAACCCAAGGGCGCTCTTCATGGCCGCAGCCTCACGCGGTCGCAGGTCACCGTCTCAGTGTTGTTGGCGGTCAGTCCCTCACTGCGCGTGGTGCAGACCACGGGTGGCTTTCCGGTCACTGTTTGCAGGAGGCCCAGACCAACGGGAGCCGGATGTGTGGCGGAGAGGTCCAGGGCCTCAGACACCGCGTTGGCGGGGAAGCCCGAGCCTCCGCTGCCGGCCTGGATTTCAAAAACCAGCACGTGGGTGGTGGTGATGAGCATGGCGTAGGCGCGGTTTTCTGGAGGGAGGGCGGGAACCACCTGCCATGACACCGGGCCAGTCACTGGCAAACACGGTGCGTTGGGGACCACGTGTTCTACGGGAATCGGCGGCGTCGAGAAGGTATAGAAGCGCGGCCGGTAGTTGTTGGGGCACGTGCCATCAGATGCGGTACGCACGAGGGCAATGAGCATGGGCTGGCCACCGGCCGCAGACACCAATGTAAAAGGGCGGTGCGGTGCAGTGTGTTGCGCGGGAATGGGAGGCAACATTCCCATCAGGGACAAGGACGAAAACGTTCCGCCCGCCGTGCCATCCATCCCGTGCCATTCACCGGCGGCACTGTGTTTGTAAACCACAGCCGACACCGCTCCCCCACCAGCCACGGCCATCACCTGCGACGGGTCCGTAAAGTGACTCGGCACGACAACAATGGGAGTGGTGGCTGTGTTGTCATTGTCAGTCACATAGAGCCGAACCGCGTCCGAATCTTCGGTGGTAAGCACGGCTGCACGGGTGGCAGAGGCGGACAAATCCCCGAGCACCACTGAGTAGTCCAAGACGGACTCCCCGACCATGGGACCAATGTCTCCGGTGTCCAGGCCGGCATCATCCGCTCCACGGGTCATTTGCGCTCCGGAGCCGGGGAGGTACCACCGGAACGCGCGAATGGCGCTGGTGGTGGTGTTCTGCACAAGGCGCAGAGTTTGTGAGCCGGCCCAGGCGGTGGTCAGCTGTTGCAGGTCGTCCAGGGCCGCGCCGGTGGCGCCACCATTGGCCAACGTGTCCCCGCCAAACATGTCGTCCACGTTGGTGACGGTGTCCTGCCAGGCAAGTCCAGTGGTCACCAAGCGCCCGGTGTTGTTGCTCATGGGAACCACAAAGTGGAATGTGAGGCGGCCGGTCTCTCCACTTCCGCCGACAAAGAACCACTTGGTGCTCTCAAATCCGGGATTGACCGTGCTCTCCCAATCCGCGGTTCCCGAGCTGTAGTGCTCCAGAAGCCGGCATTGGCCCGCCCAGCAGATTTCGCCCTGGCCGCTGCAGACGCCGCAGGGTCCCGAGGAACTGCTTGCGCCACTGCTGCTCATTCCCAGCGAGGACGCGCCGGACACACCGCTGGACGCCACCGACGTGCTGGACGCCACACCGGACGACCCTCCCACCGACGATGACACGGCCCCTGAAGACGACGCCGCGCTGGAGCTTGCCACGCCGCTGTTCCCGCTGCTGGCCCCACCGGACGCCACCGATGACGACGCCACAACCCCAGAACTGGATGCCCCGCCGGACGCATTGCCGGATGTGCTGCCGCCGGACGTGCTGCCGCCAGTGCTGGACGCACCAGACCCGTTGCCGCCGGTGGAGCTGCTGCTGGACGTGGAGCTGGTGTCCTCCGGCACGCTGAATCCCCAGCCGGGGCCGCATCCGGCCGCTCCGCAAATGCCCTCCAGCGCGGCTTCACCCAGCAAAAAACACCCACCCAGCGGCGCAACCGCCAGCGTGAGGACCCAGACCCGCCATGGCTTCTGTCCCATGCAGCGGTGCTTACCACAGGACCGGCGCGCAAACGCCAGCGCAACACCCGCAACAACGCTGGCGTTATCCCACCCGCGCGTGACAGCCGTGGTATTCCGCCTACCCTGTGGGCGGTGGGTGTCCTGCACGGCAAACCCGCATCACCTGAATCCACGCCTGGGACCCGGCATCTTTGTTTCAACCGCAGCAGTTCACGGCAGGAGTTTTCATGATCACGCCAGACACCAAGACCACCACGCCGCGCGTCACCCGCATTGCCGAGACACGCCTCCCCACCCGCCACGGGACCTTGCGTTGTGTGGTGTACCGGGACCGCGCGGGCCAGGAGCACGTGGCCATGGTGGCCGGCAACGTCCACGGTGAGCAGGACGTGCTGGTTCGCGCGCACAGCGAATGCCTCACCAGTGAGGTGCTGGGCAGCCTCAAGTGTGACTGCAAGAACCAGTTGGATCGCGCGCTGGACGCCATTGCCTGGGTTGGCAAGGGCGTGGTGCTGTACCTGCGCCAGGAAGGCCGGGGCATTGGGCTTGGCAACAAGATTCGCGCGTATGCCTTGCAGGAGTTGGGGCATGACACCGTGGACGCCAACCGCATGTTGGGCCTTCCGGATGACAGCCGCACCTATGATGACGCCGCGGCCATGCTGGAAGACCTGGGCGTGAAAAGCGTGGCGTTGATGACCAACAACCCGGACAAGGTGGAGGGGTTCACGTCCGCGGGGACGGTGGTCAACCGGCGCGTGGCGCACGTGGTGCAGATTCCCACGCACGCCGAGCGGTACATGGAGACCAAGGCGCGGCGCATGGGGCACATGCTGGACGGCGTGGTCACCGGCGGCCTGGACCTGGAACACGCAGCCAAGTAACTGTTTTTCAAGGCGGTTCTTGACTTGAGCCGTCCTCGCCGCCGCACGTCACAATGCGTCAGAAAGTGCTGCGGGATCGCTCGGTCATATTGAGGATGCCGGGGAGGGGTGACACAAACCCCCGTTTTTGATCCCGGCGGCCCGCTGAACCCCTGTTCAGTCCGGATGTGCCACGGGATCCCTCCTACGGAGCGGGGCGTCCATGAGCACTTTCCACGTTGAGCGGGGCATTCAATTCAAGCCGGAACTCTACCGCGCGGCGGACCGGTCCAACTGGTTCAAGGCCATGGGCGAGGAGCTTGCCGCCAAGAAGCTCACCATCACGCTGGCGCCGGGCATTGAGGTCAAGAACGCGGACGAGGCCGTGGCGCTCTACAAGCGCTACCAGACGGACCGCGCGGGTCTGCAGGCTGCCATTGGCCTCCCCGCCGGCACCACGCTGCAGAACTATTTCAGTGACCTCATCCAGGCCATGGATGACGCGGTCAAGGCCACCAGCGACGTCAAGGACAAGAAGCTGGACTTTGGTCCATCCTCGGAGATGGGCAAGCTTCTGGGGATGGAGACCAAGAGCACCTACAGCTCCACCACCACGCAGTTTGGCAAGGCGCCCGCCGGCCAGGTGTTCAGCGTTCTTGGTGTGCAGATTTCCAAGTCCGCCGCCGCGGTGGATCCCCTCAAGGACAAGGTCTACATGGACAGCACCACGTTTGCGTCCATGCCCAGCTACCAGTGGGCGCGGGACAGCGTGGAACTTGAACAGGTCATGGGCGTGACCGGAGCGGACTCCAAGGAGCTGCTCAAGGCGCTGCGCCAGACCAACGCCGCGGGGCGCACCACGTTTGCCCGTCTCAAGAAGCCGGAAGTGTGTGAAGCCTTCACGGTTGGCTACAGCGGCATCCCCATGGACGAGGTGAAGTGGGACAACAACTCCCACAAGATGCGGGAGAAGAACAAGTTTGTCTCCCTCACCATTGAGTCCGGCCGCTTTGAGGCGGACGCCGCCACCGGCAAGCGGGAAATCTCCGTTGGCACCGACAAGATGGATGACACGTATTACGACACGGCCAAGTACGACCTGTTCAAGAATGACTACAGCGTGCGTGGCCGCGCGCGTTGGGACACCGACAGTGAAATCCGCCGGATCCTGGTGGGCGTGAAGGCCAACACCGTCATTGATGAGTTTGGCCTCAAGCGCAATGACAAGGTGGACGTGCGCAATGACGGCGCCAGTGCCGAGGAGATTGCCAGCCTGGACCAGGACGTCCGGCGCGGGAAGACCAAGTGGAACGGCAGTGAAGAAGCCGTCAAGCCGCTCAAGGGCCTGTATGACGGGCTCAACGCCAAGGGGCTGTTGCCGGACGTGGGCCCGCACCAGGACGTGTTGCTTTTGGAACCCAAGGTGCACGTGCGCAGCGTGCGCTCGCGCTACCATCTCAATGAGACAGAGCTGTCCGGCATCCAGGGCATCTACAAGGACGCGGGTCTGGCCAAGCTGCAGGGCGTGGTGGACCAGGCCGCCAAGATCAAGGCCAGCCTCTCCGGCGGTGACCTCAAGCTGGTGACGGACATTGAGACCGCGGCCAAGGGCCTGTTGGACAACAGCGCCATTGCCAAGGCCGCCGAGGCCGAGCTCAAGAAGCTTGACCCCGCCATGACCGTCACCGCGGACAGCATCAAGACGCTGCTGCCGGACCTCACGCGTTCCAGCTGGGGTTCCAGCACCACCACGGATTTCACCACGCTGGAGAAGAAGCGCGTGGTGGCGGAGACCATTGACAAGCTGTTCCATGACTTCTCAGGCCAGCTGGATGGCGCCCGCCGCGCGTTGTGCGGCGCGCAGGACCGCGCGTTGGAAGCCCACCCGGACTTCTACATGGCCTACGTCAAGAGCGTGGAGAAGCCGCTGGCCAACAAGACCACGCATGACGCGTTTCTGGCGCGGCATGACAAGCTCACCGCGGGCGCCCCGGCGGACCTGGCCAAAGAAATCCAGGGCTTCAATGACTTTGGCAACAAGCAGAAGGCGGACGGCAACCGGGACTTCCGGGACTTCAAGCCGGTGGATGAGGCGCAGTTCAAGGGCATGCGCGCGCAGATCCTCAACGAGGTGGTGCGCATCAACCAGCGTCAGCTTGAGGCGGCCGGCTCCAGCGCGCGCGGCATGTGGTTTGACGAGGCGCGGGAATTCTACGTCCCGGCCTCCAGCCGCAACACCGGCAACTTCCTCATTGACACCACGGACATGTCCGAGTTTGTGAAACATGCCGATTGGGAGTCCATCCCCGCCGACAAACGGACGCCCAAGGACCTGCTGCCGGAGGACAAGGTCTTCCACACCATGCTGGTCAACGAGACCCAGATTGAGCTGGGCCTGGAGAAGCCCTACCTGGACCGCATGGCGGAGCTGGCCAAGGCCATCCACACCGACGAGGCCAGCCTGGTGATGAAGTTTTTTGCGTCCAACGGCACCACGGGTCTGGACCCGGCCAACGGCGCCACCTACCACGCCGCGCTTCAAGGCATCCTCACCAAGCCCGCCGCCGAACGTGACGCCGCAGTGACCGCGCTCAATGCGTTCATGAAGACGCAGAACAGCGCTCTGGCGCCAGTGACGGCGGAAAGCCTGAAGCTGTTGGACCTCACCATGTTCACGCCGGCCAACCGGGACAAGGCGGTGCGCACCACGCCGGATTTGGAACGCAACCTGGCGGGCGCCAAGTTCATCTTCCAGCAGTACCGGGACATCCAGGCGGACGTGGTGAAGGCCAAGGGCGAGCGCGTGTTGCGCACGTTGGAAAACGCCGGACTGCGCAACCTGGAGTGGAAGCAGACCGAGACATCCAAGGGCAACACCGCCATGGAAATCCTCTCACGCTGAGCAGCGGGGTTCACCATGGGCGTTTCCAAGGTTGGTTCCTCGCGGGGGTCCAGCGTTGGCCGTCAACAAGAGGCCCACGCGCCGCGCAAGGCAGAAGGCAAAAAGAACACCGGGTCCCCCAAGGCGGATGGATTTGCCCGGGATGGGGACCGCGGCACCAAGGCCACCGGGAACAAGGCCAGCGTGTTGCCGGTGGGCGTGGAGATGTCTGACGCCAAACCGGCAAAGTTCAAGCTGGACGGGTCCTTCAAGGTGGACGTGCCGGAGCCATCCGGGGTTGTGTTCCTGTCTGCGCAGGACGGCTTTCTGGTGGCCAGTGACAGCGACGACAAGCTCTACCGGGTGGACTACCCCAACAAGGACGACAAGAAGGGGAACCTGGACACCGAGGGCCTGAAGGCGGATGGCGGAAAGAAGCACCTGACGGGTCTGGAAGGGATTGCGTATGACCCCAAGACCCGCAGCGTGCTGGTGGTGAGTGAATCACGCACGCAGGTCAGTGAAGTGCCGCTCAACCGGCGTGACTGGTCCTTGGGGAAGGCTGAGAAGCTGGGGGACCTCCCGGACATTTCGCAGCTCACCAACAAGGGATGGGAAGGGTTGACCTTGCTGCCTGGCGCAATGATGCCGGACGGCAAGGACCGCATCCTGGCGGTGCATGAAGCGGCGCCACGGCGGCTGGCCATCCTGGACCGCAAGACGCTGGAACCGGACGCCATGGTGAAGTTGAGTGACGCCATGAAGGACGGTGTGAAGGACCTGTCTGACGTGGCGGTGGACCCGCGCACGGGGCACCTGTTCATCCTGTCCGACGAGAGCGACGCCATCATGGAGGTGGCGCTCAAGATGCGGACCAAACCCGGCGAGGGTGGGCGTCCCAAGCAGACGGTGGAGATGAAGATGGTGGGCGTGACGGAGTTGCCCACGTCAGACGGCGGGACACGCTTGCAGCCGGAGGGCCTTTGTTTTGATGACAAGGGCAACCTGTTTGTGGTGGCGGAGAAGAAGCAGCAGCTGTTCCGCCTCACGCGTCAGGATTGAGCCAGCAAGGGAGGGCGACGCTCTGCGGAGCCTGCGTCCTTTCAGCGGGCTTGGGTGTCCGGCAAGGGAGGGCGACGCTCTGCGGAGCCTGCGTTCCCCGAGCGCACCGCCTTACCCCCACCACGCCAAAGTATTCAGTTCACCCTGGTAAGGCCAGTCTTCAGGCCGCTTCACAAGGCCATGCCGAACGGGATTGAGCGCGACGTATTGCCACTTCTGCGCATAGGACTCCTCGCGACGAAGGCGCCGGTCCCAGTGATCGGTCTGCCACCGCCACGCGGGATTCCCGTGGGCGCGCGTGACGCTTCGCTTCCAGAATGTGACCCATGGTTCCAGAGGTCTGCCAAGCACGGGAGCGACGAACATATGGATATGGTCCGGAAGCACCACATAGCGGCCCACCGCCCAGGGTTGTTCGCCCGCCCACGCAGCGCGGAGCATCTGGTGCACCTCCGGTGTCGCCAGCCAGGGCTGTCGCTTCCGGGTGCATACTGTCAAGAACACCAGCACAGGCGCACTGGACGTCGCAACAATGCCGTGGACGGGATGTTTTCTTTCAAGTTTCATCGGTCCCTCCCTCGGGAACGCAGGCTCCGCGGAGCGTCGCCCTCCCTTGCTGGACACTTGGGCCGATGGAGAATGCTGGCTCCGCAGAGCGTCGCCCTCCCTTGATGCCCTGGGTCACGCCCCCAGGGACAACTGCTGTGCCCGGCTTTTGAGCGCACGCGCCAGCACGCCCTCCAACATCTCCCCGTAGGACATCCCCGCGCGCGCCGCAGCCTTGGCAAACCCCGCATCCGGCCCCAGGTCACAGTTGGGATTCACGTCAATCACATACACATTCCCCTGCGCATCCAACCGCAAATCCAGCCGCGCCACGTCCGTCAAACCCAGCGCGCCCGCCGTGGCCCGCGCCAGTTTCCCCACCCGCGCGGTGGTGGCCGCATCCAAACGGCACTCCACCGACGGTGTGCATGCGTATTCCGCGCTGTTTGGTTCCCACTTTGCGGCATACGTCACAATGTGCGGCAGCCCCGCGGGCATGGTGGAAAAATCAATCTCCCCCAACGGCAACACGCGCACCGGGAACCCCAGCAGGCTGGCGGTGAGTTCACGGCCCTCCACATAACGCTCCACCAGCGCGGGCTGCCGCATCCCCTCCACCACGCGCGCCACCGCCTCACGCAGCGGCCCCAGCCCATCCACCACCGCGCGGGCATCAATGCCCTCGCTGGCGTCTTCATGCGCGGGCTTCACAATCACCCGGCCCACCGGCAGGCCTTCCGGCCACGCGCTGGGGACCTCCCTCAGCGTCAACCCCTCCGGCACGCTCACCCCCGCGTCCCGCAGCGTCTCCCGGCACACCTCCTTGCGCTGGCAGGCCCGCAACACCGCCGGCGCATTGCCGGAAAACGGAATGCCCGCGTCCAGCAGCTGCTGGGCCGCCTCGGCTTCCCGGCTGCTGTCATCCGCCAGGTGCTCCAGGAGGTTCACCACCGCGTGCATGCCGCGAAGCCTGGCCACCGGGACCCGGTCCCACACGGCCCCCAGCGTGACCTTGTGACCCCGGGACACCAACGCAGACGCCACGCGGCGCGCCACCACCGCATTGTCCAGGCGGCTTTTGAGGTGTCCGGGTTGTAACGGGTCGGGATCGGCTTGTTGCGGAGGTTCTTCACTGCTGCTGGTCTCCAGCACCTCCGCGTCCGAGGACACGGCGCTGTAGAGGACGGCGATGTTGGCCATGGTGTGCTTTTTCACCCCGCACGCGCGGCATTTGGGTGCGCGTGACGGCGCAAACAACTACGTGCGCAAAAATGGCTTGGCAAGTCTTGGCGGTCCACTTTTGACACGCCCACCCCCACCCGTTACAGCGCGCGGGCACCGGGGGGCCCGTGCGGAGCAGGTCATGGCCATGCAAGTGAAGGTCTACTCGGACTACCTTTGACCGTGGTGCTACGTCGGCCAGGTCGCGGCTGACACGGTGCAACGCAACTACGACGTGGACGTCCAGTGGATGCCCTTTGAGCTCAATCCATCCATTGGGCCCAAGGGTTGGGCCTTGCCCGCCGCCATTCGCGCAACAATGGCAGACCCCGGCAACCCACTGTTCAAGATGGCAGCGGATGTTGGGCTGCCACCGCTGAAAAACCGGGACGTGGTCCCATCCAGCCGCCTGGCCCTGGAAGCCACCGAGGTGGCGCGGGACCACGGCAAGGACGGCGCGTTCAAGAAAGCCGTCTTCCACCGGTATTGGGCGTTGGGCCAGGACATCTCCAACGTGGACGTCCTGTGTGAGGCTGCGGCCGAGGTTGGCGTCCCACAACAGGCCATCCGGGACGCCGTCACCACCCGCAGCAAGAAGGTGCTGGTGGACCAGTTGATTGAGCAGGCGCATGAGCTGGGCGTGGATGCGGTGCCCACCACGGTGCTGGCCGGGAAGTACGCATTGTCCGGAGCGCAGCCCTACGCGGTGTTTGAGCGGGCCATGGAACAGCTGGGCGTGCCGCGCCGCCCGTCACCAGCGTGAAGCTCAGAAGCTGGTGTTGAGGTAGGTGACCACGTCACCGGCCACCTGGTTGAGCACCACAAAGTCCGGTGCGGTGTCACCGTTGAGGTCCGCCACCGCCAGGGCCACCGGGCCGCTGCCCACGTACAGCACCACCATGCGTTCAATGTCCATGACCGGGGAGCGCAGGTGCACATGTCCCTGGGAATCCGCCAGCAGCAGGTCCTGGTGGCCGTCTCCATCCACGTCGGTGAAGGCCATGGCGCTGGGTGCGCCGCAGTCCCCCATCATCTCGCCGGCCACCATGCTTCCCGCTTCCTCCTGGAGCATCACCGCCACCTGCGCGTAGTAGGGGTAGGCCACCAGCAGGTCCAGCGCGCCGTCCTCATTGAGGTCTTCCACCACCACGCCCTCCGGCGCGTAGTAGGTGGTCCACTCCACCGCACTTCCGTCCACCGCGTTGACCGCCACCACCGCGTCACGGTCCGGCACGGTGTAGATGACCCGCATGACGCCGTCTTCCAGCAATGCACCGGTGGCCACGCCGCCAATGCGCCCGTACTCCATGGCCACCTGCTGCGCGCGCCACGTGGGCAACGCGGCGTCCCACACCACCATCACCGCACCGCTGTCATGCCCAACCACCACGTCCAGGCTGCCGTTGCCATCCAGATCCGCGGACGCAAGGTGGCGGGGGCCGTACGCGGTGGCCAAAAACTCCTCGGACCAGTCCAGGCTGCCCATGGCCTGGGGGTGACGGGCCACGCCACCTGCACCAAACCGGGCCACCATCAACATGGGGTCGCCTTCTCCTTCCAAGGCCAGGAGGGCCACGGGGGTTCCAGTCACCGTGCTGCTGCTCAGCGGCTCCACGCTGCCGTCCGGCCGGGCGGCGGCCACCACCAGATCCTGGCTGCCCGCCTGCGCGGTCACCACGCGCCATTCGCCGTCGGCAACGCGGCCCACCGCAAGACCGCGCGGGTCATAACCCACCGCCAGCCGGCCAGCCTCGGAGAACTGCAAGGTGGAGATGGCGCCGCCACAGACATTGGGCACCTCTGCGCCGCACTGCTGGGGCCAGGGACACCCGCCGCAATCAAAGATGTCTCCGCACCCGCCAATGATCTCACCACATGCGCCCACCGGGCAGACCGTCACGGCAATGCAGGTGCCGCCACTGCTGGAGCTGCTGCTGGTGGTCTGGGTGGAGCTGGAGGTCTTGACCTCTCCCATGCTGCTGGAGCTGGAGGTGGGCACTTCACCGCGGCTGGAGGTGGGCACCTCGCTGCTGCTGGAGGGCGCCACCTCACCGCTGCTGGAGGTGGGAGCTTCACCGCTGCTGGAGGTGGGAGCTTCACCGCTGCTGGGAGGCTGGGCGCTGCTGGAGGTGGGAGCTTCACCGCTGCTGGCCGGGACGGGCTGGGCACTGGCGCTGGTGACGCAGCCACCAGACGAGGAACCGCCCAACGGGCCCGTGGGCTGGCCAACCTCTCCAGGCCAGGCCACGCCACTGGTGGGTTCCATCACCCGTGACGCGCTGGCGCCCCCGGAGCTGGCGCCTCCATCCGGCGTCCCCTGGTCTACCGGGGCTATGACGGTTGTGGCCGGAACCTGCTGCTCTCCGGTGGGCGCGCATGATGCAAGGCCCGCAATGGACAGGGCCGCGGTGGCCATCCAGCAACCAAACAGTGGGCGTGAGGAAGGAACGGACATGGGCGCACCTGTGCTCTTTGGGGGCCAGACCGGTCCCTCCAAGAGTGCCTGGATGTGGTTGTTGTGGGTCCTGCTTTGCTGCCTTCTGATGGCGGGTCGTCACCGCGGCCAGAGGCAATAAGCGTGTGCGCCCCGCCCACCCACGTCAGGAATGGTGGCCGCGGAGGGCACCCTGCACGTCGGATGGCGGCCGCTTCAAGGTGCAAAGAGGCTGCGGCAGCGCTATGGATCGCGCGTCCTTTCCGTGGGGGGAAGGCCCTGGTGGTGTCATGACGCGTGGATTGTTCGGTGGGTTGGTTGTGGCTGTGGTGCTGTTGGCGTCCCCTCTGGTTCAAGCACAATACGTGGCGGCAGAAGCGGGGCCTTTTTCGGCCAACGCCAATGATGGAAGCCGGTATCTTTCCATCCCCATCACCAGCAATCTGGCGCAATACCAGCGGCTCATTGTCATGGTGGTTTCTGACCCCACCGGCAGCGCGCCGGTCGTGACGGACCCCAACGGCAACGCGTACACGGCGGACCGGTCCAGCACCAACCCGGCCAACGTGCGCCTCAACGTGTTTTCAGCACTTCAGACCAACCCGCTGGCGTCGGGACAGGCGGTCACGGTGGACTTTGGCGCCACGCCGGCCACCGCCAAAGCCGCGGTGGCGGTGGCGTTCAACGGGCTTTTGCGCAACTCCTCGGCGTTGGACCGCACCATTGCCGCGCCCCAGCCCAACCCTCCGGGTCCGCCCAACGGCGCGGATGATGTGGCCGCCATCTCCACCGGCAACTTCAACAACGCCACCCGCTACCCGTATGAGCTTGTCTTGCACGTGGTGGGCGTGGAAGGCACCGCGGCCTTGGGTGACCCGGTTGCGGGCATCACCGTGGGCGCGGGCAACAACCCCGCGGGCCCCACCGCCGGCGGCAGCGCGGCCTCCAACAACAGCAACGGGACCACCGTGGATGACGTGGGCGTGTTGTTCACGTGGAACCAGGTGACCACCCAAGGCAACTATGGCGGCGCGTTTGACCTGAGCCCCGCGCGCAGCGCGGCGGCGGTGACGGTGAGCTATTACGGCGGGCCTTCGCAGGTGGTGGTGACGCCGGCCAGCGGGACCACCTTTGTGGCCAGCGCCTCCAGCTGCGCGCCTTTTACCGCAACCCTGCTCAATGTGTTTGGCAACCCGGTGCCCCCCACGGCCAACACCAACATCCAGTTCACCAGCAATTCTCCCGTGGACCAGCTCTTCAACAGCGCGGTGTGCGGCGGCGGCGCAACCGCCACGCTCAACCTCTCCTTCAACAACACCCAGTCCGCCCGGACGTTGTCCCTGCGGGACACGCGGCGCTCCAACCCGTTGTGGACGCTCACCGGCACACGCACCAGCGGGAACAACAACATTGCCGCCGGCAGCGCCACCTACGCGGTGACGCCCGCGGCGGCCGCTCGGGTCCACGTGGTCACCCCGGGCCGGACCTTCACCGAAGGCACCGGCGTCAGCGGGCTGGCCTCCAACATCGTCGTCGGTGCGGATTCGCCCATCACGCTGGTGGCCACCGATGCGTTCAACAACATCCGGACTGGAGATGCCGCGTTTGATGGGACAGAGACGGTCACCTTCACGCAGGCACCGGTGACGCCCACGCCCGGCTTTTGCGCCGCGGCGGGCTGTGTCACGCCCACCAACCCCGTCAACGTGACCTTTGTGCAGGGCGTGGCAAGCGGGACTCCTTTTGTCCGCTACGCCGCCACAGGCAACAACCGGACCTTGTCCGCGACGGTGTCCGGCGTCAGCGGGCCGGTGTCCGGGGCCTTTGACATTGTTGCGGCCCAACCCACGCTGTCCTTCACGCGGCCGGTCATCTATTCGGGCAAGGCGGACGGCGGCATCCTGGTGCGGGTGGACAACACCACCGGTGGTGGCGTCATTGACCGCGTCACCATCAGCCGCCCCACCGGCTGGAGTTTCACTTCCGGCGCGGTGGATGGATTCACCGGCCCCAACCCCGGGTGTACGGTGGGCGCCGTTGCCGCAGGTTCGGTGCGGTTCGACTGCACCCCCGGACTCACCGCCGGCGTGGGCGGCACGGTGCTGGACATCCGGGCCACCAACACCGGCAGCGCGTACCCTGTCCCGTCCGGGGACACCACTTACACCGTGCAGGTGAGCTACCGGATTGGCGGCAACACCAGCAATGTGGACATCACGCCGTTGACGCTGCGCATGCCGCTGGCCGCACCGCTGCTCCCCTTGGCAGTGCGCTCCGAGGCCAACACGCGTCCCCAGTTCTTCTGGAGCAACACCAACCTTTCCACCGCCATCCCGCCGGTGCCCCTGACCGCGCCGCGGGACAGCGCGGGCGTGTTGATCACCCGTGGCGCCGTGCGTCCGGTGGATTCGGTCACCTATGCGCCGCCCTACCCCGCGTCCCCCGCGGTGTTGTGTGGCAGCACCGGTGAGTTTTGCGCCGAGGACCCCGGCGTGTCACAGAACGACGCCACGCAGACCTACAGCTTCTTCAACCATGACGCGCCCGCAGCCATCTACAGCCCGCCCGCATCGGTGGCGCTGCCCGCACGCCCCACCAACGCTGGGACCTTTGTGGCCCGCTCCACGGGCGCCTTCACACTCACGCCACCGGCGGTACGCCGCGGGACGGCCACCACCGACGCGGTGGTGACGGTCCCCATGCAAAACCGCAGCGTGTTCTTTTTGTGGTCCACCGGTTCGGAGCGCCGCCGCGCCGAGGCCATCACCGCCAACGTCCAGCGCCGCGCCAGCATGGCCACGGTGGGCGGCACGGAGAACCGCGCGTTTCTGGGGGACACCGGAGGCACGGTGTACCGCATGGACCCGGACGGCGTGGAAGCCACCACGTCCTTCAGTGTGGGCCAGGCCATTGGCAGCAGCATCAACGTGATGTTGCGCGGCTCCATGTCCAGCGTCTCCACGCTGTACGCCACCGACACATTGTTCCTGGGCACCAACGCCGCCAACAACAACACCGTGCGCGCGCTTCGTCCCGCGCTTGGCCCCAGTGACCAGATCTGGTCGTTGGCGCTTCCCAACACCGCAGACACGGTTCGCAGTGACCTGTACCTGGACTACACGCGCGGCTGGCTGCTGGTTCCCGTGGTCAACGGTGGCGGCGGAATTGTGGGCATTGACCTGTCTGCCGCGGCCGGGGCCACCAGCCCGCCGCCCCCGCCCGCTGCGTGGAGCAGCACGCGCCGCGTGCTGGGCGGCACCAACTTCTCCTGCCAGCCGCGCAAGATCCTGGACCGCATTGTGGTGGGCTCCACCACCGGCACGCTGGCCAACAGCGTGGTGGTCTTCCACCCGGACACCATTGTGAGCAGCCCGGCTGGCAGCAGCGCTTCTTTCACGGTAGAGGGACCGGTGAAGGCCGTCATCCCGTCCGGCACCAATGGCGTCATCTACGTCACCACCAACGGGCGCGTGGGGCGGTTGTTGCTCACCACGGCACCATTGGGCCTTGCCCGGGACACGGCGTTCACGGTGTTCAACCCCGGTGGGCAGGTGGGCGGGGCCACCACGTACCTGGGCCAGAACGCGGTGTACGTCACGGCACCGTCTGGCGGCGTGGCCAGCATCTACAAGATGGACATGACCACGGGCCTTGCGGTGGGGGCTCCGCGCACGCTGGACGGGACGCTTGCCAGCGAAGTTTCTTTTGACAGCTATGAAGGCCTGCTGTTTGTGGGGACGGACACCGGGTCTTTGTGGGGCCTGCCGGTCTTTTGAGGAGGTTGTGGTGATGCGTTCCTTGTTTTCAGCTGGATGTCTTTTTGTGCTGGCCGCCTGCCAGAACGGTGTGGCGGTGATGCCGCCCCCGGAAGCCCCCGTCCTCTCCACCGGTTGGGCCGGAGAGCCCCCCGCCGTGGAAGTCTTCCCGGAATCCGAACCGGGGGAAAAACTGCGCCTGGCGGATTCGGCGGTGCTGCTGCACACCCGCTGGCAGGGCACCAACACCGGGGACCACCAGCGCGTGGAGCTGGTGGCGCCCAATGGCCAGGTCTATGAGACGGTGACCGGCCGCCTGGATGACAAAGGCCAGGCAGATGTGCGCCTGATGCTTGCGGGGAGCTTCATTGAAGAGTTCCAGCTGCACGGCACCTGGAAGGCGCGCGTCTATTACAACAGCGCCGAAGCCCCGGTGAAAGAGACCACGTTTGAGGTTGTCCCCTGAGCCAGCCCGCACGCCTGTTGCGGTGGGCTGCAGGCGGCCTCCTCTGGGTTTGTTTGCTGGCCTGCACCGGCAACACCACTGGAACATCGGGCGCGTCGTCGTCATCGACGTCTTCCGCGTCAAGCACGTCGTCCGGCGCCCTCAGCAGTTCCTCCGTGACGTCGGCGGGCAGCAGCGTTGGTGTCTCCAGTTCAGCCAATGTGAACACGTCCAGCGCCACGGCGGCTTCTTCCGCGGGCACCTCCAGCCAGGCTTCATCCGCGCTTCCAGGCAGCTCCAGCGTTGTTGCCTCATCGTTGGGGTCCTCGTCTTCTGGTGACGGCGCAGATGGTGGACCCGCGGTGTGCGGGGACGGCGTGGTCCAGCCGGGAGAGTCCTGTGATGACCCCACCGACCTGTTGGATGACGGCTGCCTGTCCTGTGTGGCCCAGCCCGGTTTTGACTGCCCGGCCCAGGGCGGCGCGTGCCAGGCGGTGTGCGGGGACCAACGCGTGGTGGCGGCAGAAGCCTGTGACGACGGGAACACGGCCGACGGGGACGGTTGTTCGGGCGGGTGCAGCCTGGAAGGCGTGTGCGGCAATGGCGTGAAAGACCCCGCCGAGCTGTGTGACCAGGGCGCGTTTGGCGGCGTGGGCTGTGATTCGCAGTGCCAGTTCCAGGCCCAGACGGTGTGCGCCACGGCCGTGGACCTGGAGACCGCCAACAACGTGAGCGTGGAAGGCCAGACCTGGACGCTGGAGGTGATCAACCCGCAGGGCATGATGGAGACGCTCACCAACGCGTGCGGAGATGCGCGGGAATTTTCTTTTGTGTACCGCCATACGGTTCGCATTGGACCGCGGCCGGCGGGGCTGGTGCTGGAGGCACGGGACCCGCTGCAACGTGGCGCCATGTTCACGGTGTGGGCCCAAGCGGACTGCACAGCGACGTCAAGCGCGAACGCGTGCAGTCTTCCCACCGGCCCCGCGCGGACCGCGGTGGTGTCCACGCCGGTGTATCCCGCCGGCAGCCTGGTCACGGTGGTGGTGGCGTCTGAAGAGCCCGCGCCCCCCGCAGCGTACGTGCTGGCGGTGACCCACCAGGTGTTGACGCTGGTGGCGGATGCCGCAGTTTGTGCTTCCGCCGCGGCGGTGGAACCCGGGCGCGTGCGTGCCACGTTGGCCAATGGTGCGCAGGGTCCAACCGGAAGTTGCGCCGGTGGTGGCGGCGGTGCG
>Ga0154020_10003911_pt1 | contig 17799 bp, 31 predicted proteins | sample Klosneuvirus_201_FD_109709 | JGI IMG/M metagenome (GOLD analysis project Ga0154020, IMG submission 109709) | Active sludge microbial communities from wastewater, Klosterneuburg, Austria - Klosneuvirus_20160825_MG | ecosystem: Engineered > WWTP > Aerobic digester > Activated sludge | place...
AATTTAATGATTTCTATCATAAATATATGTATTCAAGATACAAATTCAGTGTTGGTGGCGAGTTGTTAGAATTAAGGGATGTATTATTCAAAAAACCGAAGAGAGAAGTAATCCAAAAATATGAAATACTGAAACATGAATTTCAAAAGAACCTGTATAAAAGCGTGTTCGATGAAGTCATTAAGGCCACATCTAATGATGCTGACCAATGGAAGCTAAGAGTCGATGAATTGTTAAAGGATGTCGAGAATAACCTTGATGAGTTTCTTGTTAGAGACACAAAAGGCAATGAGAAAATAGATCCTTCATTGATCAGAGCCAAGAAAGGTGAACAACTCCAAATCTGCCAAGCTGTAAGCACCATCCTCGAAAAGAAGTACGGCTTAGGGAGATATTCTATTGCTTAAACATCATATATTTTAACTTATATTATCAAACAAAGTGTAACACTTCTCTGCAAAACCTCGACGACAAAATGAAAAAGGTGTTAACACAACTTTATATATGAGTAGTTCAATATATAGTTTGAAGCTTATTTAAGCTTTGGAGAGAATGAAAAATGAAAAGAGTATATAACAAGAAAGGAAATCTTGCTGTGGTTAATGCAGTAGTTGGCTTTGCCTTGTTCTTAGGAATTATGGTCTACGTGTTCGGAACCTTGAAGACCAGCATCAACACAACCGAAACAGATACGTATTTTGCTTCTATTATAAATACGCTTAATTCTACAACTGGAGTGATAGGTGCAGTGATAACTCTGGGAATTATAGGAATAATCTTTATAGTAATCCCAATGTTCAAGACAAAGTAAACCTTGAAAAATGAGATCTGCAAGAAGTATCAAATTAGATCGTGCCAAAAGAAGTAGGCAAGACTGGGAACGTGGAAGGGGTGCCAGACGAATCGGCAACCCTTGCTATAAACCAGTAATCCGCAAAGGCAGAAAAGTTTATATTCTCCGTAAACGGAGATAATTTTTTATTTTATTTTTTAATTTTCTTTATTTAGATAGTAGATGGGGTAAAGGAGGCATACCTAAAATGGCAAAACAACAACTATGCAAGTTGAAAGAAAGGCGTAAGAACGGATACCTTGATGAAGTTGTAAACCCTTGTGGTAAGAAACCAAGCGTTTACATATATCAAGGAATGAAGCCTGGCTTTTCTGCAAAGTATATTAAATCTGGAAAGTCAATTCCAGGGAGTAGCAGAAATGCCGAAGCTTACGCAAGAAAACTTGCAAAAAAAGGTCACAAAAAAGTAATTTTTCGTGACTAAAACAACTGACGAATAAAACGAGATAAAAACACAGTCATTTTATATTTTGAAACTGAAATTTCGTTTAATATCTGGATTTAACAAAGTGCCGAAGGCATTTGGGAGAATCATTTTTGATTCTCCGTTAAATCCTTATTAAGTGAGTCTTCCTCTGAATACCATCTTTTATTTTTATTAATTTCAAACAAAGCATTATTGACATCATAATCAACAGAGTTAAGTATAACCCCTAATTCATCATTTATTATTTCTTTTGTTGTTTTCATTTTTAGCACCTGATTTAAATTTCACTTAACACGTATTTATCGAACTTTTAGTTCGTTTAATCTTCATTTTACGTGGTTTTGCGAATTTATTCTTTATCTTTATAGCGTCAATATTCCTACAATAACCAACAAAGACTGAATAAAAACAACTAATATCACAAACCAACCACTCTGCGTGATAGTTAAACCGATCGAAATTACAAATAAAATAAGTAAACCTTGAAAAATGAGATCTGCAAGAAGTATCAAATTAGATCGTGCCAAAAGAAGTAGGCAAGACTGGGAACGTGGAAGAGGCGCCAAAAGGAAAGGCAACCCTTCTTACAGACCAGTTACCCGAAACGGCAGAAAGGTTTACATTCTCCGTAAACGGAGATGATTCTTTATTTTATTTTTTAATTTTTACCTCCGAAGGTTTTTTGTCTTTCTTAGCTAAGACTATAAATTCATTATATCTATTCATTTTTTTCCTCGTAGGTTCGTGGGGTTTAAGTCCTGCGTAGCATTTGAGTAAAGTTTGAGGCGTTATTCTGCATTTCTAACACCCCTAACTCTATAATCTTTAATTCTTTTAATCCAACACCAATTAACCCATATTTCAGAACCGTCTTTTAAATCAGTTCTTTCTTGTTGTTCACCTGAAAAGTATAATGTTCGGTCTTTCCATTCACAACCACATCCATCTCCTGGCTGTCCTTTACATACAAATTCAGTAACATTGAAAATTAAGCAGTTTTCACAACAGCCTTTTAATTCTCCAACTCTTTGATTATGTAAAACTGCTTTATTTTCGTGACAGCCATAACCAAATATTATACCCCAATTAAAGGTGAACATAAATAAAAGGATTAAAGGAATTAGTATCCCAATTATTGTAAATATCCATTTTTTAGGGGTGTTTTGTTTTTCTTCCATCTTTAAGCCTCAAACTTTATTGCATTTAATATTGTTGTTTAAAGGATAATTCTTTAGAATTATCCTTTAAACTGATATTATGCCTCACGAAGTGCAACTCGTTAGAGTTGAGTTTCAAAATCGCCCGATTAGTCATTATCCATCCCTCTTAATTTCTTTAATTCATCTTCTGCATAATCCCAACTACTATCCCCAGCATATTTATAATCTATTGCTTTCATTAATCCTTTTATTCTTTCAAATCTTATTTTGATAGAATTTAACACAGACTTTAGGTGAATTGCAAAATCATCTAATTCATTTGCTATATCCTGTTTATCATCTTCTCTACATTTCTTTACCATTGATTCAATAACTTCTATGTATTCTAAAATTTCTTCTGCTTCTTTATAATAAGGGTAACAATCCCATGTTCCTCCACTCATATTAGTTCCTCCTTGCCAACGAGGGCGATTTTGAAATTAGGCATAATATCTGCGATTCCCAAACGAAGTTGTGAGGGAACCAAACAATTTTGTTTAATCGCTATTAAATGCCCCGTAGGGCAAATGCGTAGCATTTGAGTAAAATTAAGGTGCGTCATCATCTAACTCCTTGATAAGTTTAATCACATCTTGTCTTGTATTCTCATATAATATTTGGGTGGAAAATCAGTAGTCTGCGAAAAAATACCATGTCTAACTAACTTATACATTGTATTCGAAGATTCTGAACATAACTCCGCACCATACATTTTAACAATCCCTTTTCTAAGTTCTTTCCAAGTAAGTGGTTGTTTAGGTTTGGTCTTCATCCACCAACTAATTATCTCTTGTTGTCCCATATTATCCCTCAAAACTTTCCTGCGCTCAACGCTATCAGGAATATACCTAATAACAATTTGATAAAACTCCAATTAGTCCAATTCACGCAAGGGCGTGTGGAGTAATACACCACTTGCCCTCGAAAAAGGGAAATGACCGCAGGTTTGTATTCTGTTTCAGGGTGGTTCAAGTAGTCTTCATGTGGTAACTGGTAAACACAGTAATCTTTGTCTTGGCAAGTCAATATTTGGTATCTGCAAGTCTCTGTAAAAAAGCCTGAGCCTGCGGTCAAGCCCATTCCCAATAAAAACATAATAGTACCCATCACTTTATTCCATTGGGAAGAACGCATACAACCCATTGTTCACACCCCATGAGACTTCTTCTTTTTCTAAGTCTTGCATTATCTCAGCAGAGTTATTAGGTGCAACAAAGGGCATCAATATAACTTCTACTGTCTTTTTTAGTTCTTCATTGTTTTCTATCAAATACTCAAATCTTATTTTCTTCTTTTGCAAGATTTCCATCAGTTCGGTTGGTTTCATTTTTTCACCTCAACAGTTGTTTTAATTTTCATGCCCACCACAAAAATGTTCCCAGCAAGTCTCATTGCCACAGGTTTTATTCTGGATTATTAAGTGGTGAACATATTCATGACTGATAGTGTTAAGAACATTTTCGCTATTTCTATTCAAAGACACTATGAACGTAGGACTTGGAAAATAGACACCTGTAACATTATTCAGCGTATTGAACTGTTCCATAATCCCGTAATGGCATGAATCATTTACTTCAGAATTGCTTTTATTACTTGTATTGGGCTCCATCCCATTGTGAATTATAATCGCTAAAACCACGCCAAAAAGAATTCCTAATGCAAACATAGTTAATAACGCTTTTGTGTCATTCATTTTTTTACCTCATTTGCTTTATATGCTCTTCTAACAACAATAAAATTCCCTACGTTCAATATTTAATAAGCTCCTCAAGATATGAGAAGGCTTCATCTATCTCTTCGGACTCCATTCCGAATAATGTTTGGAGACTATAAAAAATAGGTAATCCATAATTATCATATTTATCGTACAAATCCTGCAACTTAGCAGAACTATAATACTGGGTTCCATCCACTAAACTTAGATATTCGACATTTTCATTCATCCTCTGATAATTTTTTAGCGGTTTTCATGTATTCATTAACGTCTTTGGCCGTATATATTAGTGCAGTCTCTACCTTAGAATGCCCTAAAGCCCAAGCAACTAAGTTAATGTCTTTCTCTTTCTCGTATAGATACACCCCAAAAGAATGGCGTAGCATGTGAGGGTGTATGTTTTTGCCGAGAATCTGATTTCCTACTTTCCTCATTAGCTTGTAATAGCAATCATAAGATCTCTTGAATATCCTTTGTGTTGGTCTGATTTTGTTTCGGTTGCAATAATCCATTAAAGCATTGTATAAGCTTTGAGGGATATACCCCCTAACATATACTCTATTTTTAGTTTTCACTGAGAATGATAGGTCTTTGGGGTCTATATCGTGCATTGTAAAGGCTATTGCAGTCCTAATCCTCAGGCCAGTTTTAAATATGAACCAAAGTAAAAGAAACAGATCTTCTCGCTTAGGTTGGGTTTTAAGCTTTTCCACCAAGTTTATATATTCTTCTTTCTTAAGATAAGTCACAAATCGCCTTGATTGCCTGCGAGGAGTGTAATTCCTAAGTTTGGTTATCATATTTTGGTCATTAATGTAATAGGCATAATTGAGAACGGCATAAAAACAGCCTAAGGCTTTCTTTTGGATGAGCCAAAGTATCTGATTCCAATTCCAATCAGGCAACAGCTTAAGATAATTGATTCTATATGATATAGTTGTATCGCTATACCTTTTGATTCGCATCCAAGCTTCATAACCCTTCAAATCCAGCTGTGTTTCTGCCATTTTGCTGTTTTTCTCCACTATTCTTTGACTATTCTACAAAACAGGTGTTTTGTGGAACGGATAAAACACCTATTTAATCCACTATATATATACTAATATATATATTAGTATAGTAAAAACTATACTGGTATATCAAACTCTTGAAGTAAAGAGGCTAACATCCTGCCCTTCTCATATACTAATATATATATTAGTATAGTAAAAACTATACTGGTATATCAAACTCTTGAAGTAAAGAGGCTAACATCCTGCCCTTCTCAGTTAGCTGATACTCATGCTTCCTACCATTCACTTTGCGCTTACGCACAAACCCAAGTTTGATTAATTGTTCTATACGTCTTGCTCGATATATAACAGACGAAGACACTGCCACTATTAGTTCTCTGGCGCATAGTGTCTTACGGTCATTCTTATTCAAGGCACACAATATGCGTGCATGAGATAGTTGAAATGTATTCATTGTAGACATTGTAGATCACTTCTTTTGTTTGATTTCATATCGTTTCTTTGCTCCTTCACCTTTCACGAATAATGTAAAGGTCACGCCAATAAGATCAACTACTTGTTTTTTCAATTGTTGCAATTGACCATATAGCGAAGCCTTGTACTCGCTGATAGATACTGACCAATTATACGTTTTAGGTTTGGTGTTTTCAGATAGCAAATCCACAACATCAACCAACAACTCAATCCTGTCGCCAAACTCAGGATGTGTCCGCTTTCCAAGTATTGAAGTTATTGTAACTTGGTACAACCCATCTGTCGGCTTGAACCATTCTGTCTCTGAGTCCTTCAGTTCTACATTCCAATCCCATCGCATATATTCATCTTCCATTTTTCATCGCCTCAATAAAACCTTTCCTTTCCATTCCACTCCACTCCCCTCCGCTCCAATCCGCTCCGATCCAATCCAATCCATTCCGATCCTTTGAGTATTAATTGAATTACAAAGTTTCAAACTTAGTAACAATGAACCTGCCAAAACGTGGTCGGTAATCGCCAAGTCCGCCTTCTTTGCCTGCAATATCGAGAGCATCTTTGATCACTTCTTCAGGTAGGTCTTCGTTCCATATTTCTATCTCGAAATTGAGACTCCATTTCTCGAATTTAGGTCTAACTCTGACTACTCTGCCTCTTGTAGAGGGTACCACAACAGTTCTCATATCTGGCACCCATTCTTGATTATTATGAGGAATATATTCAGGCGTGATATTGAGTGCACCTATCCCTAATTCTTTGTAAGTCTTTTTGCCTTTACCTTGAATTTTGAACCCAGACAGCCGTTTAATGATTGCCTGCAATATGTGTTCGGCTGGCTGGACTATTTGTCCATTGACTTTGTACAAAAAATCCTCAGGGTTATCCCCTTTGGCCTGTCCTACGCTTCTTTTAACTTTAGACGCTAACTGCGCTTCTTGTTCTAAAGACATCTTATGTTGCAATAAAGGTGCAACCCCTTTAATTTGTACTTCTATTCGTTTCATTTTTTAATTCACCTTTCCTTTCCTTTCCTTTCCGCTCCGCTCCTTTCCACTCCACTCCTCTCCATTCCGGTCCGATCCTTTGAGTATTAATTCACCTTTCCTTTCCTCTCCACTCCTCTCCTCTCCGCTCCTTTCCACTCCACTCCTTTCCGTTCCATTCCAATCCTTTCCAATCCATTCCAGTCCGCTCCTGTCCAGTCCTATCCAATCCGATCCTTTGAGTATTACTTTCACTTCGCAATCTGAACACCAGTAGCAAGGTGTTCCTCAATCTTCCACAACGCATGATTAATACTTTGCAAAACTAACATAGTCTCATGCAACTCTTGTCTTATTTGTTCTAATTCATTCATCGAATACCACCCTCTCTCTGAGATATATCCCAAAAAGAATACAGTTACATAACAAACCTATAACCGCTATTAATGACAACACAAACGTCACGATATTATCCATTTGTGGAATCAACCACCCCAAAAGCAAAGCTGGAATCAATATCATGACAAACAACGATATTATCTCTGACTTGGATGCGTACCTGATATACTTACCTTGTTCAGTCCGAGTCCATTCGTAAAAATCTCTATATTTCATTTGCTATCACCTTTTTTTGTTTTTGAAAACTCAATAACCCCTCTCAAATAAAACTGCAAAGATGTGGCAACACCATTTTCGAACATGATACCCTGTACAGTTGCAGTGCCACATCCCATCTTTATCCATCCAAACATAATGATCCTGTATGTTATAGCCTGGATCATGTTCAACCAAGAAGTACGGATCAGTGTGTTCCAAATCCGCTACTAACTTAACTCTGCCTTGATAATGGTCAGAATATTTCTTGTAAAGCGAGGCGATCTGTTTAGGCGATACTTTTACATCATTAACCATAGCCTCTTGATATTCTACTTGCTTTTGCATGATTTTCGCCTTCGTCTTGTTCTTTCATATTCTAATCGTTCTTCTCGATGCTTCCAATAGTACTCTCTACATTTGGCATTGGTTATTTGTCTGTTGACCTCAATTTGAATCGCTAATAGCGGATTTTCGAATTTAAGTTTCTCAAGCAAAGCGTTAGCGCCTGCTTGTATTTCTTCATCGGAGATCATTGTTTTGCTTGCATTTCCAGCCGTACTCTCGGAGTTCATCTTCGCCTTCTCGATACTTTTGGTTCTCATCTTCTTCAAACCTTAGTTCGTCTTCGTCCATTATTCTCCCTTAGAATAGTCCATTATCAACTTTGCAGTTACCTTCTCTATTTCGTTGTGGAAACCCACATCATTCCTACTAATTACTACCATTCAAACCACCTCTTTTCTTATTCCCGTCTTTACTAAGAACAAAGGATCAGCTTCGTTGCTGAACTGTTCGAAAGAATATGACTTGTTTTCTTCTGAATACAGTTTGAAGAGTTGAAGATACTCTTCATTTTCTAACTCTTCAGGAAGTGCTTTTTTTAGATCTAATAAAGAACAGAAGGATTTTCTCGCCAGTACGTTCTCCACGTAACAGAACATACTGCGAAGCTTTTCAATTTTAGAAATAAGTTGAGTTACTTTTTCGGTTTTAATTTCCTTCTTTTCGGTAATTTGTATATATTGTTTTTCTAATTGGTTGATTTTGATTTTAAGCGTTTCAATTTTAAAGTCAATCTCTTTTTTAGTATTTTCTAATGCGATGACCTGATGTTCGGTTTTGAGTTTTTTTTCGAGAACTTCGTTTATTATGTCTTCATCATCTTTAACGTACAAGATTCTCGCAGTAAGATCATTTTTAGAAAATGTTTCGGTCAGAAATTCAGAGATGTTTAGATTCATCTCTTTTACTTTCTTAACAATAGAAATGGGAAGAGCCACAGTTACTTTAGTGGTATCTTCCCCATACTTAGGCGGTCTTGCCATCCAAAACCACCTCTTTTTGTGTTCCCGTTTTTACAACCATAGTTTATTAATTTTTTTGCGTGTATAAATATATTTGTATGTTGTGAAATATATATTAATTGGAAACACTATTAAACAGTAGTGTTTTAAATGACTATGCGTTTTATTATTGTTTTTAAAATATATTTTAGAGTAAATAATAGATTGACAAAAACACAGGGTTCGATCGCTTTTTGGATAATTGTCAGTATCGCTTGACTGAGTTCTTCTAATTTCGTTTTATACGTATTAAATGTTTTTGAGCTTCATTTAATACGTATGAAAAAGTTTAATTTGTTTACTCTAATATAGATATTATAGTATAATTGTATCTCTAATCTATATGTTGGAGTTATAGACCTTCGTTTCCAGTGGAACTCACAACCACATGCTTTAAACCAAATTCTCGTATTGAAAATTACTACATATAGCTTTTAAAGTATATATTGTAGTTATATACCTTTGTTTCCAGTGAAGCGAAATTTCCACTGTAGATATATATATATATTTATTGAATACGTATTAAATATATCATGAAACATTTGATACGTATAGAATAAAAACTAAGAGAAAGTTAAGCTTTCAGTTGTAAGAAATCATACTTTATAATATATATCTTTGAGTTGATAATAGTTTATTGTTTTAGTAGATATGCAACCAGTAGATATGCAACCTTTGAATCGAAATTCTATTTTGATTAAACTATTTTTATTCGTAGAATCATTTAAATATAAGTAACTTCATTTGGAAGGGTAGGGGTGTTACATCATCGCTACAATTCCAAACTACTCCACAGGATATAGTTCTTACGGCAAGTATTACGCCTCTCAAACCGAAGCAAGATTAGCACAATTAACTTCTCCTAAAGTAACGCAACACTCACCTGAGATTGCGAGGACTGTTACAGGTACGTCTTCCAGATCTTCCAAACGAAGTTCATCTTCAAGTAATCAGCAAACCACCTCGAAGCAGACTGTGTCAACTACTCCCAAGAATGTTGTCGAGTCTAATTCTCAAGCACAGTCTGCTTCATCTTCACAAAAGCCAGCACCTTCTGAACAATATACTAAGTTTCAATCTACAATTCAACAAGGGAAACCACCTGCTCAACCAGTTAGTGATGGTTCTACTCAGTTTTTCATTCAAAGAACTGCTTCAACAGGATATTCAGGACTTGACAGTTCAGGTCAAGGCACTTATTTTGCAGGCACTCCTTCTATGTCTCCTGCGGAGAGATTTACACAACAAATAGGTACTAAAGGAATAGAACAGATGGGTTATACTCCTGTAAGCACTATGCAAGGCGAGAGATATGTTCGACTGGAAAAGAGTCCGCAACAAGAATACGAGATGAGTGGTAATGTAGTCGGACCGTATAAGCCTGTTAAATTCGCAAGGTTGAGAACTTATGCAGGGGATTTTGCAACGGGTTTTAGATTTGGATCCAGGCCAGACTTATACGCTTACACTGAAAATGACATGCGTTTAGATCCGCAAAAGTCAGATAGAATCTTAGCTTATGGTTTTGGATCAGCGTTATCTGTTGCGAGTGTAACTGGTACTGGGAGAGGAGTTTTAGCAACAGTCGGTACTAAGGTTGGTTCAACATCAACAGTATCTTCATTATTAAAGACACCTGTTGGAAAGTTTTCTTTCGGTTTTTTTGGTGGCACTGCATTGTTAGGTTATGGTGCTCAACAAGCAGAGTCATTTGGATCTGCATTAAAAAATAAAGATTATTTAGAGGCTGGAAGAGTTGTTGTTAATATTGGGTTTGATATTGGGCGTATGCGAGCATTTGGTAAGGGTTTGAAACAAGGCATTGCCAAGTCGGAATTTAGAAGTGGTTCAAGTCAAACTCAGACACCTTCTAATTATAAGTATGGAATGACTACTACTGAAACTAACATTGGTGGAACTTCTAAGTCAATGACTTCTGGGTATATCGCTGAATATGCTAAACCTTCAGCTTCCAAACCTAACAGAGTTATATCATTCACTGATTATGGTAACGTGCGAGAGATTATTGGTCAAGACTTAAAAACAGGCCAAATTTCAGTAACATACCAAAATTTATATTCAGGCAAGACAGTTAGCACTTCTTACTTTGCACCCAAAAGCAAGTTTTACACTCCTTCTCAACTCGAACAGGGTTTTATCGGGCAAAAGTTGTTTGTGGACAAGACACAGTCCCGAATGTTGGTTCCTACTTCTATGTCTTGGTCACAGCCCTCATACGCTGAAATCACAGCGTACCAAAACCAACCAAAACCCGAATTCTTAACTTTATTTGGTTCTTCTTCTTTAACATTGAAATCCGCAAAAACCAGCAATAAATTTGAATCGTTGATTCCTAAAACACAGAACTTAGCTGTTGCAGAACGAACTTCATTTACGCAAAACGTTTACGAGTCTGACTTGCCACAACCAAGTAAATCATTATTAGTTAAGAGTTATGACCGAATTCAGAATGAACAAGTTACTCAGTTGGGAATCTCAAAAACCGCAACTTTCAAACAAACTGATCTATTCAAGCAAATAGGTACGGGCGAAATATATAATCTTGATACTGGAAGGAAAGTCTCAACAGAAACGTCAATGATTAAAACTAAAGTGTACCCTCAGTTTGAGTTAGGTGAAGAAGTTTCAAATAAGAAAATGTTTGATTTTAAGCCCCGAAAAGTTACTACTGAAAAATATAAAAAAGAAATGAGATACCTTGAAGATATAACACCCCCTTCTGCTGTTAAGCTCTCTCAAACAACTACAACCAGTATCGGTGAAAAACGAGAACTGTCTTGGACTACTGCTTATTTAGGAATAAAAGGTCAGAGTATAATGGTGCCTAAGTATAGAACACCTTTAATTCATGGCAAAAAGGCACAAGCAGGGTTTAGCTTTGAGCCTATTTCTATTACAAAACCTAAGACGCAAGTGTATAAAGTATCCACTGTTAAGGTTGAATCGCCAAATTATAGTTATGATCTTGGCAAAGTTTGGAGTCAATCCAACTTAGTCAAGACTAAATCCAATCTTGGCGTTTCAAGTTTAGCGTTATTAGGTTCTGCAACTAAGTTAGACAGCAAACTTAAGTTGGACACCAAAACCAACCTCAGTTCAAGATCAAGTTCAAAAAGATTACCTGACAAGATTCAAACCCTGAAAGTTAACACTCGAATAGATACTTCGAGAGCAATATCGCCTAAAACAACATCCAGCACTTTTACCATCCAACTGACACAAACCAAAAGTGTATTACAAACCAAAAGTGTATCCACTGCTATTCCGTCCTACCTACGAAATGTAAGCATAAGACCACCTAAAACCCCTACCCAACCAAGTCTTAAAACCCCTACCCAACCAAGTCTTCCAACTTGGGGGTTAGGTGGTCGCAGTCTTAAAGGCCGAAGCGTGAAAGGATCGGGGTTCGGTTTTGGGAATGTTGCCAAATACACTCCTTCTTTAGTTGCTTACGAATTTAATATTCGAGGCAAACGCAAACGCAAGGACGACAAGGAATTATTCACTGGTTTTGAAATCAGGCCATTGTGAGGTTAAAAATGCAAAACGAAGAGTACTACCCACAACCCCAAGATAATTACGTTGATATGCCCCCCCCAATGGGTGGTGGTGGCTTTGGCACACCTTATATGTCGGGTGGTGTGTCTGATACACTAATTGAGAAACAGCAAGATTTGACTCAGTTATATGATGCGTTTTATTCTTTGTTGTCGGGCTTCGAAAAGATAGAAGACGAAAATGGCGACCTCAAGTGGGTTAAGATAGAAGGTGCAAAGCCTATCTTGAATACGGAAGGCATTCGCAATTGTATGGCTGTGTTCAAGTCTCTTGTTAACTTGAACAATCTGAATTCAGCATACACTGATAAACAAATCAAGCAAGTTTTAGGGACAACGAGCAAAGAACTTGTTCTAATAATGTATATGAATTTTCCAAAATGGGCACCCGAAAAACAAGACGATAACGCCTTGAGTTTCGATTCTGCGGTGTCGATAGTCAACTTGTTCATTCTTAATACAGCGTATCAGACGCTGTTAAGAGCATTAGACGGCAAAGAACGAGAGACTTCCAGGCAGAAATATTCTATTAGTGACGTTAGATCAGGCTCTCCAAGACGTGGGTTTTTCCAAAATTTGGGGGGGTTATTTAAATTTTGAGGTAGATAACAATGAACATACAAATGATAATATTGATTTTTGGTAGCGCATTTATTGTTTTTGTGGCGTTGGCGATTGGTATTTTTATTGCTTATATCAAAAAGAAAGAGTTTGTACACAATTTTTATTTGTTCGATTCACGTCAGACGGTGATTCATTATAAAGCAAGACTAATAAATAGTAATGATCCTGCGAAAACCCCTACCTTTTTTCTGTTAAAAGCCAATTCGCCATGGCCTAAATATCTGCTTGCGTACTTTGGCAAGAAATGTATTATATATCTAAAGCCTTCTGATAAGTACATCTATCAAAGCCCAAACTATGTTTTCAATGTGTTTGGTTCAATTGATGATGAGAACATCACTCCAATGGAAGTAGATAGGGATAGAATCACTCAAAAACCAATTCTTGATGAGGAACAAAGAAGAGTATCAACAGTGACTGCGCTCAGGAACACCGACAAGTTTGTAGGTGGCAACTTAAGCCAGTTGATTGGGACGATTGCGATTGTGTTATTCTTTGTTATGGGTATTATTGGGTTTGTGTTAGTTAGTTCATTCTATGACGGTCAAACCCAAAAAGCCGTTAAGGCGATGGAAACCAGTTCTGAGCCATTAGCCCAACTGATTAACGAATTCAAACAATACAGCGCCCAAACCACTGAGATAATCAAGATATTAGCGCAACGTGAAGGAATATACGTTCCTGAACCCAATGCGCCACCAGAGGTGATATCATGAGTTTCTTAACTGGTGGAGATGCAATAGTCCAAGGAATGTTAATCGGCAACCCTATTGCTATGATAGGGTTGGCGATTGTGTTTTTATTTTTGTATCAACACAGCCAGAACGAAATAAATAAACAGATTTTTCTTATTATTATGTTAAGTACTCCTTTTTTTATATTGTATCCGCTTTCAGTTGTAGATGACTTCTATATGAAAGTGATATATTTGTATGCGACTGTTTTAGCGTTCCCTATTTTCATAGGGCTTTGGAATTTGTTTGGAGTATTGTTCCAAGCAATATCAAAAAATATGGGAAAATGACAAGTAAAAAAACAAGATTAGTAAGGGTGCCTGCTTATGTGTATGCTGAATTGAAAGACATAATCAATTCTCACAAACAGATAGGCATTAACCTTACCACTGCCCAAGCATGGGAAGTTTACAAGACTAATAACGCCCCAAAGAAATTAAAGTGGGATTTGATATGAGAAATCTGAGAAATCGAAAAGGTCAATTCATAGATATTATTTATATTTTAGTTTTTGTTGTAGCGACGGTGCTTGGCCTATTCGCATACAAGTATGTAGATTCTTCTTTGAAAACAAGCTTGTTTAATAATGTAACTCTGGACAATGAGTCTACTGAAGCCTACACTGATATATCAAATACCACTTTCAATCTTGTTGATTGGATTCCATTAGTTGCATATATTATATACACCATTGCAGTTGCTGGCCTGACATTCCTTGTTAGAGGTAACCCCTTGTTTGTTGTGTTGTTGTTTGTTTCCATCTTGATAGTGGCTTTCTTGGCTTTTGCATTTCAAGATGCAATTCAAACCTTTGTGGAGTTAACACTTTTTTCGGATTATCGAACTGAGTTGCCGTTAACTATGTGGGTAATCTCTAACCTTCCTATATTGATAATTGTGTCTGCATTTTTTTGTATAATTATGCTTTTTGTGAATGTGTGAATGAAACATGAACGAATTAGACAAAGAATATATACGGAATGGGTATTGGTTTTTGTGTGTGTCAGTTTTAATGGTTTTGTTATTGTTTCGTTTTGGCAGTTCTCAATTAGTTCAATATCCGTATAGTTCAGTTGATGAATTTTACAGTAAAGATCAGATCTTTCCAAAGCTTGACGTCAACGACAAAGACACTCTTGAAGCGGAGTTCAAGATCCTTAACCCGTTACTGCAAGAGATTGATGTTGAAAAGAGCAGTCTTAATAATTTGCAGATTGATTTCGACAAAGTGTGTGGCGATGTTGTTTCTTATAGTTTCGAGTATAAAACAAATTGTACTAAAGAAATAAAGACACCTGTTCTTAAAAAGATAGAGATATGTGGCGAGGAAAGAGGCGAGTTATACGCCAAAGACGGTTGTATCATAGATGAGGTTGTCGATTATTATATAAAGTTGAAGAACAAGTGAATTCCCTCCATGAAAGATCATGTTATTCCAACCAACAGGAGGTGCACAACATGGCTAATTATTTAAACATTTTTGCAGGAATCCTAACATTTTTAGGAAGTAGTGTCATAGCATATGGGTTATGGAATCCAGTTATGAACTTTTTGAACGCATTCCCAACTGAACTATTTGTAATATGTGGTGCAATGTGGGTTACATTATTATTCTATGCAATCACTTATATGCCATTTATAATGATGGTAAGTGATGATAGAGGAGCATAGGAGAAATTAAAATGAAAAACATATTTAAAATAGGATTTTTAATAATATTATTTATATGTAGTATTAGTTCAGCGTTAGCTTTAGAAACAAATCTAACCAATGGATTAACTGCGTTATATCATTTTAATGAATCTAATAATACTATTGTTGAAGAAATTTCTTCAACTTCTGGAGAAATTATTAATAATGGTGCTTTACTTGATGCTGTTTTAATTAATTCTCCAACAATAACAAGTGGAACAGATAATTTTGTTCAATTAGGTCAAAGTAATGGAAGATTAACGATTGAAATGGAAGATGAAATTGATATAGATTCTATGATGTTTAAATATCAATGTACTGATAATACTGTAAATAATTCTGGTATGATGATGGGAGATGATAGTCTTACTAATGTTTATATATGGTGGAAACAAGGAATCTATGATTGGCAACTATATATGTATGATGAAAATGTAGGTTATACTACAAGATTTAGAGATATTTATCCTTTATGTGATGGAGAATGGCATACTGATATTTTCATTCTTAATGAAACTGGAAATGAAACCACAAATACGCTAGATTGGTATAGAGATGGAGAATTATATTTAGATAATATAGCAAATGATTATAGAGTAGCAATAACTCCTGCATTAGGACATATTCTAAGAATAGGATACACTTATGATTATTTTTCTGTGAATCTATCTGCAATAGGTTTCTGGAATAGACCATTAAATGAAAATGAGATATATCATATAAATAATACTGAAAATTATGATAAATATGTATCTCAAAATATGTCGTTTTTTTCTGAAATAAATTATTACAATTCAACTCATATAGAAAATAATAATCATAGAACTATTGGTGCAAAAGGGAATGATACTGCAATAATTTTTAATAATAAACAGAGTTTAACAGCTAACGGAGGATATGCAAAAATAACATCTCCAATTAATGAATATTATAATTTCTGCGTTTGGGCTTTAACAAATGATGTTGATACACCTAATATAGGAATTTTCGGTCAAGGAAATAATCTTATTTGGAGAAAGCAATCAATTAATAACTGGGAACATTATATAGGAGACCAAACTGATGGTATTTCATATAGATTTTGGATGGGAGACCCATTAGATGATGGAGAATATCATTTATATTGTTTATTTTATAATACAACAACAAAAACTGCTGATTATTGGAGAGATGGTATCCAAATATATGATGATAGAACAAATTCATATACAACAGCTTTAAGTAATTCATCAATATTATATATGGGTACTGATGGAACACATTATACTAATGATTGTTCTTTAGATGAATTAAGAGTATACGATAGACCTTTATCAGAAGCAGAAATAAAATTGTTATATTGGCACTACTCAGAACAAACATCTAATAATTGGGATTATGTTACTCATTATACGAAAAATAAATGGAATAATAGTAATATAACAACTCATACATTAACATGTGATAAAGAAACAGAATTTTATGAAGATGCATATATAACAAATTACTTAGTTGGAGATACAGCAATATGTACAATAGAGGAACCAAATTATATAACTAGAAATTTGTTTTTGAATACTAGTGATAGTAGTAGTTATGATTATATATGGCAAACCGAATTAAGATTTAATGTTTCAGATATTTCCAATGGTTCAATTATTGAAGGGTATTATGTGTTAGACGACGAGCCAGGCACAGACATTATATATCAGAACACAACACAAGTAAGTACAGGGAGTGAGACTTATGTGGTCGTGCGTAATATTTCCATGGCCAATGCGTCTAATCTTTATATGATTGAAGGGTATTATACTACTGACTATCATAAGAAATATGTAAAATACGAAGTAATTCTGAACAACGGAACGCACTATAACAGTTCAGAATACCAAGTAGAAGTCACAGGCTATGCTAATTATACTATGCCTGTAATTGGGTTCCCAGTTTCTAATATCTTAGTGTGGGGACATAGAGTTGGAGCTGGTATTAACTTGTATAGTAACAATATTACTGTTTATGGTTGGAACAGTTCCACTAATGACACATTATATTTAAATGAGGGCAACCATTCAGTGTACATAATGAAAACACCATACTACCCTCAAAATTTGACTATTGAGCTTACAGCACTTGAGAATGCCACAGAAGATATTGAGATGTTCACTAACGAAATATGGTTATATGGTACCAGAAGTAGGACTTTAGAGAATTTCACTTGTACTTATGAAGGGCACGTGATGTACTCTAACCCTTACCACATTTCAAACTTAAACGATCCGACAGCAAATATGACTTGCACTTTAGCAGGGTTCAAACCCGCTAATGTGTCACCAAGCACAGTAATTCCTATTAACGAAAGTTTTTATTTGGATGAAGTCACAACCACGTCATTCCCGATATATATATATGATGAAGTCACACTTGCTAATATTAGCAACGTTACATTATATGTTTTTGGTGAAGAACCTAATGTATTTAACTGGAACTCAACCAACAGAAGCATTTCGATTAATGGTTCAGGTGTTACCGAACTGCTTTTTGTTAAAAGTGGGTACAATAACGAGGAGTACTATATAGATATTGGCGAAG
>Ga0154020_10003912_pt1 | contig 17796 bp, 10 predicted proteins | sample Klosneuvirus_201_FD_109709 | JGI IMG/M metagenome (GOLD analysis project Ga0154020, IMG submission 109709) | Active sludge microbial communities from wastewater, Klosterneuburg, Austria - Klosneuvirus_20160825_MG | ecosystem: Engineered > WWTP > Aerobic digester > Activated sludge | place...
GTATGATGGCGGCAATGTTAATTCCCCTTTAATCGGTAAGTATTCAGGCACTGTTAATCCGGGGCCAATAACATCTACCAACGATAGTTTATTGGTTGAGTTCCGGAGTGATTGCGCCACAATTTCATCAGGGTGGGCCGCAAGCTATACAACTAACGTAGCGGTAACAACGGCACCTGATATAATTGCCCCAACCACTTCCATTGCTACTTCAGGAGCTTGGAAAACAACCAGCTTCACTGCTAATTTTTCTGATAATGATAACACTGGTGGATCTGGAATAGAAAAAGGATACTATCAGGTAATAGATTATAATGGTAACGAATGGCGGGCCAATTATACCCATGGTTTTTTTGCAGATAATTTTGATAACGCCATTCATCCCGAATGGACACAAAAAACAGGAACTTGGGGCATTTCCGGAAATGCCTTAGTGCAAACGGATGAATCAAGTACTACTGCATCTAATACCAATATTTATGCTTCACTCACAGAAAATCTTTCGAATCGTTATTTGTATCAATTCTTAGCGAAGTTTGAAGGCACCGGCATCAACCGGAGAGCAGGCTTGCATTTCTTTTGCGATAATCCTGATAGTACCAACCGGAATAATTCTTATTTCGTATGGTTCAGATTAGACGATCAAAAAATCCAGATCTATAAAGTGGTGAACAATGTTTTTGGAATACCAAAACTTGATCAAGCGCTTACCTTCAATGCCGCACAATGGTACGATATCAAAGTAATCTATGACCGCATCACAGGTAAAATTGGAGTTTACATGAACAACGCCCTCATCGCCACCTGGACCGACCCAACACCTTATTCTAACGGCGGATATATTTCCTTCAGGAGCGGCAATTGCAAATTCAGTATTGATGAGATAAAAGTTTACCGTTCAAGAGCTATTACCTCAAATGTTACAGTTGGAAACGGAAATGCCAATGATATACGTTATCAAAATCCAAACCCATTGCAAAACAGCGCGAAAATAAAATCTATTTGTCAGGATTCTGCTGGTAACTTATCGCCCATTTTTTATCATGATCTGAATATTGATTGGACCCCTCCTGCTATATTGAGTTTTGTGAATGATGGTTCCGGTGCTGACATCAACACAGTTTGCACAAAAGATTCCTTAATGGCTAACTGGAGCGCTTCTGCCGATAGTAACTCAGCGGTATCAAGGTACTGGTATTCGGTTGGCACAAGCCCGGGCGCCACAAATATTTTAAACTGGACTAACAACTGGGCCTTTACTTCTGTAAGCAGTAAAAGTTTGGCACTAAGTCATAACACCACCTATTTCATCAATGTTCAAACCGAAAATGGTGCCGGATTACTTAGTAATATCGCAAGCAGCAATGGTCAAAAAGTAGATACAACTTGTGCGATAGGAATTGATGAAATAAATTTAGAACAAAACTTACTGTTGTATCCGAATCCGTTTAATGACGCCTTTAGCATAAATTTTAAAAATAATTCGGGGACACCAATTACATTAACCATTTACGATGCTTTTGGTCGTATAGTGAAAACACATCGGTTTATTGAAAGTGCTTTTTCATTCACAAAAACCATACATTGTCAACAGCTTGCGGAAGGGTTTTATACAGTCAAAATCAGTAATGATGTTGGTACAGCTTGTTTTAAACTAATCAAAAACTAATTTAACAGCCCTCTATTAGTAAAATGTGCCTGAAACAGGTATTTAATCTGATTTTTATCACTATTATTACTGATAAGAATAATACCATAACTATTACTTTATCTGGAACTTAGTACCAATGGCAAAAAATTCAGCATTTAAAGAATTTTTACTGGAAGCCGGCGATATTGCCCGTTTCACAGGTCGTTTTTTTAAAGAATGCTTAAAGCCAAGGTATGAGTTTGCAGAGTTTTTAAAACAATGTTATTTTATAGGTTATAAATCTCTTGGGTTAGTAGGAATAACAGCATTCATCATGGGATTGGTTATAACGATGCAATCGCGACCTACCTTAACAGAATTTGGTGCCGAAGCCTGGCTTCCTAAAATGGTTTCGGTTTCTTTAATCCGCGAAATTGCCCCTGTTATTACTGCCTTAATTTGTGCAGGTAAAATCGGTTCAAGTATGGGTGCAGAGTTAGGTTCCATGCGGGTTACAGAACAAATAGACGCAATGGAAGTTTCGGGGACAAATCCTTTTAAATATTTGGTTGTAACAAGAGTATTCGCTGCAATTCTAATGGTTCCGATTCTAGGGGTTTTGGCCGATGCCATCTCACTTTACGGAGCATACCTCGGGTGTAATATACATGGAGTTGTAAGCTGGCAACTTTTCTGGAATCAGGTTTTTGAAACAAACACCTATTCAGATATAATTCCGGCAGTAGTAAAAACCTTTTTCTTCGGATGGGCAATTGGCATTATTGGTTGTTACAAAGGTTATAACACCAGTAAAGGAACTGAAGGTGTAGGCCGCTCTGCTAATTCAGCTGTTGTAATTGCTTCGCTGCTTGTTTTTATTCTCGATTTAATTGCTGTACAAATTGCCGACGTTCTAGGATTAACATAAATGCTACAAGAAAAAACTGAACATATTAACAAGGCTACGGCAAATGAAAGTGTAATTTCTATTAAGAATTTATATAAATCATTTGGAAGCAACCATGTTCTGAGTGATTTCAGCTTAGATGTTCCAAAAGGACAGAGTATTGGTGTATTAGGAAAATCCGGTTCCGGAAAATCTGTTCTAATAAAATGTATTATAGGCCTAATGCCTCCTGACTCAGGCAGCATTCATGTACTTGGAAAAAATATTCCTGATTTAAATAACATTGAACTCGATAAAATGCGGGTGAAAGTTGGTTTCCTCTTTCAGAGTAATGCTCTTTACGATTCAATGACTGTCCGTGAAAACCTGGAGTTTCCATTGAGAAGGCATTGGATGGAAAAAGAAAAAAAGAATGTTGACGATTTAGTTATGGAAGCACTCGAAGCAGTTGGATTAGCCCATACTGTTGACATGATGCCTTCTGAGTTATCCGGAGGAATGAGAAAAAGAATCAGCATTGCTAGAACGCTCATACTAAAACCTGAAATTATTTTATACGACGAGCCTACAACAGGTCTCGACCCCATTACAGGAAGGGAAATAAGCAAATTAATGGTTGAAGTACAGAAAAAATATAATACTTCATCAATTATCATTTCGCACGACTTAAATTGCGTAAAAATAGCAGCCGACAGTTTGGTTATGCTCATTGATGGTAAAAATTACGCTGAAGGAACATTTGAACACTTAAAGCAAGCAACTGACCCACGAATTAAACTATTTTTTGAATAATATGGCAAACGAATCAGGAAGAAATATTAAACTCGGAATATTTGTATTGGCTGGTACAGCATTTCTTATTGCGGTTTTGTATCTCATAGGTGCAAAACGCAGCTTGTTCAGCGACACTTTTAAAATCAGTGCTGAATTCTATAACGTGAATGGTTTAATGTCGGGCAACAATGTGCGTTTTTCAGGGATAAACGTAGGAACTGTTGAGAGCGTTAATATTGTTTCCGACTCTTCAGTATTAGTAGTGATGCTGATTGAAGATAAAGTGAAATCTTATATCAAAAAGAATTCAGTTGCTACTGTTGGCACAGATGGATTAATGGGTAATAAACTCATTAACATTAACGCTGCTAAGGACGGCTCTAAAGCAGCAAGCATAGAAGGCGGTGATAAATTAACTACTTTGCGTCCAATTGAAACTGATGAGATGATTCGTACACTCAGCACTACCAACGACAACATTAAAAACATTACCACCGATTTAAAAACCATTGCACAAAAAATAAACAGTCGCAATACACTTTGGAGCATATTAATGGATACAGTTGTTGCAGACAATGTTAAACAAGCCATTGTAAATATTAAAATGGCAGGAAGTAATGCTGCAGTGGTTGTTGGTGATTTAAAAAATTTAACCCACGATATGAAAAGCGGAAAGGGTTTAATAGGAACTTTAATTACAGATACTTCTTTAACTACCCGTCTCGACCACACCATGGTTAAATTAAATATGGCCGGCGATAATTTAGCGATTATGACAGGCGATTTAAGTAAAGTGTCTAAAAACTTGAATAGTAACGAAGGAACTTTAGGCATGTTGATAATGGACACCATGTTTGTAAAAGACCTGAAATCAGCCATGAAAAACCTAGATGAAGGTACCGGTGATTTTAAGGATATCACAGAAGCCCTTAAGCATAATGTGCTTTTGAGAAAATACTTTAAAAAGAAAGAAAAAGAAGCGAAAAAGAATAAAAAATAATTACTGGCTTTCCCTTTTCAGAAATGCCCCTGAAAATAAAATTATTAATTAACGTTACTTCATCCATTCAAAACACCGTATACAATTACTGATTAACCACATCATCGGTAATTTCAGATTGTAGCTTTATCGACTCTTCATGAATACAGTTAAACAAAGTATTAACAAATTCAGAACTTAATTCCATTTTGATCCCAAGTAATTTCCTTTGATCTAATATTTCTTTCCATCTATGAATCTGCAGAACTGCTACCGCTTGCTGCTTCTTGTGTTTACCAATTTTCCTAACTACTTCCCTCCTTAAAGCCAGTATTTCCAACAATTCAGTATCTAAAACATCAATTCTCTCGCGTAATTGTTCAAGTACATCTTCAAACTGTAAATCATTTGAACTTTCGCTTTTCTTTATAAGTTGATTAAGAATTTCTGCTAACCGTTGTGGCGTGACCTGTTGCTCTTTATCACTTAAAGCGGCTTCAGGATTAAAATGAGATTCAATCATTAAGCCCTGCATACCCAAATCAAACGCCTTCTGACTCAACTCCAATATTAAATCTTTTCTTCCTGCAATATGGCTTGGATCAGCTATAATCGGCAAATCTGGTAATAATGCTTTTAAATCAATGGCTGTTTTCCACCCCGGATAATTTCTAAATTTAGTTTGTGTGAATGGTGTAAAACCTCTATGTATTGCAACAATTTTTTCAATACCAGCTGATGCTATTCGTTCAATAGCACCTAACCATAAATTTAAATCAGGATTAACCGGGTTCTTAATCATAACTACTTTATCACTTCCGCTTACAGCATCGGCTATTTCCTGTACTATAAAAGGACTTGCGGTTGACCGTGCTCCAATCCATAATATATCAATATCATGCTTTAAGGCTTCATAGGCATGTTCTGCTGTTGCAATTTCAGTTCCGACTAGCAATCCAGTTTCCTTTTTTACATTTTGTAACCACCGTAACCCAATCTTGCCTACACCCTCAAATGAACCTGGCCTTGTTCTCGGCTTCCATACCCCTCCACGGTAAGCAAATACCCTCTTATCTTTAGCTAACAATTTTGCAGTTATTAATGTTTGTTCTTCAGTTTCTAAACTGCACGGCCCTGCAAAAATAAAGGGATTGTTTAAAGCAGGCAGCCATTCTTTAATTTGTTTGATTTTAGTTGTTTTCATAACACTTTTTTTTATGTTTATTATTTTCAATTTCTTTTAACTTAATTGTTACCACATTTGCGCTCTTAATTAGCTTTTCAGAATCTGAACAGTTACTCAGCGAAGATTTCATTTTTGTTAATTCATCTATAAAGAGATCGATGGCTTTACCTGTTGCAGATTTATTCTGTTCGAAAATTGGTGCCCACATTGAAGCACTGCTATGAGCTAAACGAATACTGGTCTTAAATCCTCCTCCGGAAAGTAGTAGCATTTTTTCAAAATCTTTTGTGTTTACTATTGTATTTGCCAAAGCAAAGGCAAGCACATGCGGTAAATGTGAAATAAAGGCAATATAATTATCGTGTACTTCAGAAGTCATATAAACAGTTTCCATTCCAAGTTCCGATAATATTAATTGTACCTTGTTTAAATGAACCAATCCGCTTAATTCTTTATCGCAAATTATATTGACTTTGCCATTAAATAAATTGGTCATTGCGTTCTCTGGTCCAGAGAATTCTGTTCCTGACATTGGGTGGCAAGAAACATAATTCTTTCTCCTTATATGACCATTTGTTGCTTTCGCTATTTCAGATTTGCACGATGCTACATCAAACAATGTTGTGTCAGGATGCATGCTATCTAATATGTCGCAAATATCTTTTTTAATGACATTTACCGGTACAGTAAGAATTATATATTCCGAATCAGATAATTCATAATAGGAAGAAGCAACCTCATCAATTATTCCTTGGTTTAAGGCATAATTAATATTTTCCCGACTTCTATCAAGGCCGATTATTTTTGTAGCCAGGTTTTTATTCTTTATGTCCTTGGCTATTGAACCACCTATGAGGCCTAAACCTATTATTGCTATTTTCATGTTTTGTTGATTGAGTATTTATAAATAAAAAAGTCCCGCTATTGACGGGACTTAGTTAATGTAATATAAAAGAAGATTACCTATCCCGAATAAGAATAAGTATAATAATAAGAGCTAGTTAATATATGCGTGATTTTCTGCATTGCTACTGCAAATGTACAACAATTGTTTTAAGGTCCAAATTATTTTATTTCCAACTAAAACACGAATCCATTGACTTCCATTTTATCTGCATTCGTTTACGATTATGCTTTCTTCTTTTAAAAGACTGAATGTTTCCCCATTGATTATGCCTACTCCATCTCTTTATAAAACGATTCCTTGAGCTAATTTGTGTTGATTTTGTTATACTGTGTTGAGTGCTATTACTTACTTTTTCACTTTTCTGTACGTTGATTATCCCTAATTTATATTCCTCGTCTGCGATTTTCTGGTATTTGTGACAAGGACAATTCGGATTACGGGGATCGTTAATGTCGTATTTTGATTTGAGGGAATCTTTATTAATGGTGCCGGCATTTACAATAGTGAGGATAAACATAAAGGATAAGAAGAGAAAAAATCTCTTCTTATCCATACTGTATTTATGCGTGCTTTTCATTTCTTTTTATTAATATCGGCGCTTCGACAAGCTCAGCGACCGATCTTTAATTACGAATTCGCTTTTTTAATGGTAATCTTATCAGTGGCGGTCCATGTTTTAAACTCATTCATGTAATACAAGTAAGCAGTTGATGCAGGTGCATCGTACACTCCGGGCATTTCTGCTTTTAAGTCTAAGTTAATTTCTTTCACTGCTTTTGGTCCCATACCACGGTAGTAGATTGCAATGTTATTGCCTTTGATTTCGTAATAATCAAACACTTTTTTCTCTTGCAATTCTTTTAGTTGCCATGGCTGTACACTAAAGCCTGCCGGTATTCCAATTATAGCCATGGTACTTGGAACTTCTTCGCTCTTCTTATTAGAGATAATTGATGTTAAACGAACTGTCTCACCTACATTAGCGGTTTTACTTGCTAAAGTTGTTTTCAAATCAATTACACACTCTTTATCACTTTTTGGTAAGGAAGTACTCCAGTTAACAGCAATTGAATAAGGCAATGGCGTTTTTACACCGATGTATTTCACTTTTATTTCATGCTTACCTTCACCCTTAATGAATTCTTCTAAACCTTCTGCAGTAATTGCACCTTTATCACCAGATTTGTAAGTCTTCTCAATGGCTTTTTTACCGTCAACATAAATTACTATTGTGCCATCTTCAGTAGTTTTCTTACTGAACTTTGCATATTCGGTTAATGATTTCAAAGCTAAAATTGTTCCTTGCGTTGAACTAAACACGCCTGAGCCACTGCGTGTACTTGTTAAGAATTGAACTGCATTATTCATAGCACCTGCACTCTTTCCATTCGATTTTAAGATCGCCATAATTGAAATAGCAGTTGTTTCAATGGTTAACGATTGTCCTTGCGAATAAGTAATAGAATGCGAAGCACCTGTAAAACTACCATCCTTTGCTTGTTTGTTCACTAACACTGCTAATGCTTCATCTCCTTTATTATTATCTTTCATTGAATAAGCTGCATTGGCTAACATCGCTAACATATAAGGATCTTTTGTTTCAATTGCTTTCTTATAAGAAGTTTCAAATTCCTTTTTGATATCGGTATAACCTGCTTCAGATAATGCATAAACGATATAAGCATTTAATATATCATCGCTGATTCTTCCGAAATCGTGGTAAGCGTGTTTCTCTCTTGCAAAACCGCCTTTACCATCTTTGTGGTTCATTAACCAATTCGCTGTTCTGTCTAACATCTTCTGGTCAATTGCTTGTCCGGCCTTTTTCATATCCATGAATTCCATGATGCCATAAGCTGTTAATCCTTCATGTGCCGGATTAGCACCGAACCACTCGTAACCTTTTTCACTAGATTCGAAAGTAGTTAAGCGTTTGTATCCTCTGTCTAATAGATCAGTGGCTTTTGCCAATGTTTTAGTGTCTTTGCTGTCGGTCGATTTCATATAATCTAATACCATAGCATTTGGATAAGCTGTACAAGAAGTTTGCTCAAAACAACCGTATGGCTCTTGCAAAATACCTTCTACGCCTTTCATTAAATCACTCACCACATTAGGGAAAGCAGTAAACGTTGCTTTTAACGAACCGGTCACCATTTTATTGATCTCAAAAGTGTATTCCTTTTCAATTTCCTGAGCCGAGAATGATGTTTGAACAGGGAATCCCTTTGGCGCAATTTTAATTTTTTGCGTAAAGGCATCACCTAAACCACAAGCTTTAAAGGCGATGGTGAATTCACCATAACCAATTTTATCAAGCACCTTATAATCTAAATAAATAGTTTTAGCGGCACCCGGCATGATTGTTTGTACCGAAGGAACTGCTGCTAATTCTTTTAATCCATCGGGCGCAGTGATGGTGATAACACCACCTAAAGGGCCATTGGTATTGTTTTTTAAAGTTAAAGGGATCGAAACAAAATCTTCAGTAGCTACTTCAACCGGAATTTTTGTTGTCATAGCAAAAGGTAATTGAGTAAAGATATTTTTCTCTACGCGGCCAATTGTGCCATCACTGCCAATACCTTCTACTGTTGTACGGAAAGAAGTAATATCATCGGATGCATAAAACTCAATTGTTTTTTTACCAGTGTAACCAACTTCGATATTCGGATTCCAGTAAATGGTATTGCGGAAATCTGTACGTGTTTCTACATTTTCTTGCTTATCATACTTTGGCGCATAAAATTCACGGGCACGGTAGTAAGTTTGAATTTGTACTTGTTGCTGGTTGTTTAATTCATCCAAATCTGCTAAGCCTCCAAATTTATCAGCGCGGCGGTCAGCTACCATGCTCTTGGCTGCTTCTTCTTTCTTTTGAATATTTGACTCATCGCGTTTCAAATCTTTTGCAATACCATCGTCCATTGGTTTTTGATTAACATTACCTAATGGTCCGTTTGCTTTTTTCATTTTAGCAACTCCAGCCAACATGGGTGCTTTTTCTACCACCATGCCTTTTCCTGCTCCTGATGCAACTGATGCAGGCACCATTTCTTCACCTTCCCATGCCATCTCGGCAACAGGCATATTCTTCGAACGGTGTTTGTTGTTACTGTACTTATAATAATTATTTTGTTTTTTATACATATACAATACCATATCCTGATTATAATTTTGTATGTATTGCGTTTGTGTATAATAGCCTTCGCGGTTAAAGGCTAAGGAAACCGGACTTGATAAATCGACTCTCTTCAATAAAAACCTGCCGTCATTGTCAGTTTCAATCTCTACGCCGCCTTGCACTTTAATCTTCACTCCGGACATTGGCGAACTGTTTTCTCCATTATAAATGATTCCGCCAATAAGTGCACGCTCACCTAAATAATTAATTACCGGCAGCTCTTCTTCCAATACTTTTTCCCAGGTAAATCGTCTCCAACCTGCGGTCATTAATAAATAATCCAGAGCTTTATCAGCCTTCACTTCCTTTGCATTAAAATAAAATGCAGGCTCCTCAATTTTCTCCTTGATATCTTGCTGTAACAATAATTGAGAAAGTATATTTCCTGATTTATCATCAGCAAACGACAATAACTGATCATTAACAACAGCCATCGATAAATTAGCGGGCATTGGTAATCCACGCTCGTCTTTTACATTCAATGTCATTTTCACTTTTTCACGCGGTAAATATTTTTCTTTTTCAGTCTCAACTGAAATATTCAATTGTTTATTCTTGTTCACAAAAGCCAAACGCTCAGCACGAGCAATACCTTTTGAGTCGAATAAGGTGATTTGCGTAACACCAATTGGAAAATTTTCAGTAGGGAAAATAATTTTATTGGTTCCCGGCTTGGTTTCAATCAAAGTAGAATAATACATTTTACCACGAACCTGCGCCACAATTGCCAATTCTTCTTTTTCTGTCGTATTGATAGTAACGCCCACTTCTTCTGCTTTAGAATTATCGATACTCATGGCATAGCCCCGTGTTAAAGGCGTAGGTAAAGCATACACTTCGTTAATTCCTTCAGGCTTGGTGATTTTTACCTTATATCCTTCACCGATTTTTGGTGCAAAATTAAATGCGCCCATTCCCTGATGAAAACTTGTAAAAGCGGTTACTTTATTTCCTTTGCTATCTAACACCACTCCCTCCACATCAGCAGGTTTATTGAATTCATTCAGCGCGCGGAAAGCCACTGTATTATCTAAACCACACACCATGTCGCCACCTTCTGGAAACATAGTAAAATTGATGTTATTTAACACGATAGGGATTGAACGCGAAACACTTTCGGTGCTACCATTATAATCGATCATTACATTTAATAAGCCATCGTTTGTTTTTAATTCTTTCGGCAAATCAAATTTAATGTAACGCATGCCATTCTCGTCGGTGATATCAGCTTGCTCAACAATTTTTACGCCATTTAAATTAGCAACAAATTTTATTTTGTAGTCGGAAAGTGGTTTGTTCTCATTGGTGTTCAATTCCAATTTCGCAATTACCTCATCGCCGGCCCCAAATGCTTTCTTTTCAAAATCCAGCTTCATTTTTAAATTAGGCAATATCACATCCTGCACTTGAATTTCTTTTTCAAAATAATTATCGGCACCCTCGTTCTTCATCCAATTGGTATAGGCGCGGACCTTATACAAACCACCCAAAGCTTCTTTATCTAAGTTGAAGTCGCCCGCAGCTTTGCCATTTTTAGCAATAAGATTAATCTTTTTTTCAACGGTTCCTTTTGGACTTATTAATTCAATGTGAACGATATCACTTTTTCCTGAAGTTTTCAGATTTAAACCATCCCTTATATAAGCCGCTAACCAGATATCATCACCGGGTTGATAAAAAGGCTTATCTAATTGTAAATACACACGGTCTTCAGGAGCATGTGTTGTATATTCAGTTAACTTTTTCTTCAATGATTTAATAAAATCATTTTCCAGTGCTGCCTGATAATAGGAAGCCGGGGTAATCCAGGCGGCAACAGAGGCCGTTATAGCCGCTATCGCGAATACATGGCTTAGTTTTTTGGTTTTAGTGGTTGGCATGGCTATATATTTTAAGGTTAATTTTTATATACAGATGCTAGTCTTTATTAAATTCCATAAAAAGAAAGAAAAACACCCTAAACTCCCTGATTCACCTACCATTTATCCCTAAATTAAACCAAACAAACCCTCCTGATTGATTATACATAATTTAACAGAAATCACCCTTATTACGGTATTGCCTAATTCGATTATTAAGTTATTTTTACCTAAATATTAAACTAAAAGATAATGACAAACATTGGAAAATTTATAGCTGTACTTGCTTTCGGGCTTATCAGTAATTCAGCCATCTCTCAAAAACAAGATGAAATAATTTCTAAACACATTGAGGCGATCGGTGGAAAAGAAAACTGGAACAAAGTAAAATCAATGCGTTCGGAGGCCACAATGAAAGCGAATGGTGCTGAAATCAAAATGACATTTATACAGATTGATAAAAAAGCCATGCGTCAGAACATTAATGTAATGGGAATGGACGGTTACTCTATTATTACCGAAAAAGAAGGTTGGTCTTATATGCCATTTCAAGGACAAACCAAGCCAGAACCGCTTACAGCTGATGATGTGAAGAACGCACAGGATGATCTGTATCTTCAAGACGAATTCATTACTTATAAGGAATTAGGGAAGAAACTGGAATTCATTGGAAAAGATGATATGGACGGAACAGAATGTTTCAAATTTAAAATGACCGATAAAAACGCCCAGGAAACAACATACTTTTTAGATGCCTCATCTTACTTAACTATAAAACAAACTACTAAAGTTAAAGCTGATGGTAAGGAAATGGAAGTTTCTACCATGTATAGCAATTACAAAAAACTACCTGAAGGTATTGTTTACCCAATGACTATTGGTGGCGGTTGGGGTGATTCTGAATTCACAAAAGTTGAAATTAATCCTGTTATTGACGAAAAAGAATTTAAAGTACAACCATAATTAGTTTTTGAACTTCATCTATAATTAAACATCCCCATATGAAAAAAATCATTGCATTAGGTTTTATTGGCATGGCATTAATTGCCGGTTCCCAAAACACTTTTAATTCAGGAATGTTTGGTGTGCTGGAAGCGCGCCAGTTTGGTCCGGGCACCATGAGTGGCCGTATCACTTCAATTGAAGGTGTGAATAAAGATGAAGGCAAAACACTTTATGTAGGTACTGCCGGTGGTGGTGTTTGGAAATCAACTAATGCTGGAGCTTCATACAAATCGATTTTTGATAAATATTGCCAATCAATTGGTGCTTTAGCCATCAATCAAAAAGACCCTTCTGTTATATACGTTGGAACCGGTGAGAGCAATATGCGTAATTCAGTTTCCTACGGAAACGGCATGTATAAATCAACCGACGCAGGTGATAATTGGAAAAAAATTGGATTAGATAGCGTTGAACATATTTCTAAAGTCGTGATTCATCCCGAAAAGCCGGATGTGATTTTCGTAGCAGTACCCGGTGCATTATGGAGTAAGAGCAAGCACCGTGGATTATATAAATCTTCCGACGGTGGCGAAACCTGGGAAAAAATATTTTACATCAACGAAAATACCGGTTGTGCTGATTTATTAATTGACCCAAGCAATCCTAATAATATTTTCATTTCAATGTGGGAATTCAGAAGACAACCTTATAGCTTTAACTCAGGGGGTAATGGAAGCGGACTTTATAAAAGTACAGATGGCGGAAAAACATTTAAAGAAATAAAAAACGGATTGCCTGCTAAACCTTTCGGAAGAATTGCCATGACATTAGCGCCGAGCGACCCAAAACAAATGCTGGCAATTGTAGAAAGTAATAAAACCGGATTATATATTTCTTCAGACGGTGGAGAAACCTGGAAAAGCCAAAGCGCTACTTTAAATGTAACTGCCCGTCCGTTTTATTTCAGCACAATAGCTATTGATCCAAAAGACCCTAAACGTGTTTACCGTCCTGCCTTTGCATTTGCATATAGCAGCGATGGAGGATACTCATTTAGTGAAGCCAGTTATGATGGCGGATGGGTTCATAGCGATATGCACGCCCTGTGGATCAATCCTGTTAATACCTATATTATGTATGTAGGGACTGATGGCGGAGTTTATATGAGTATTGACAGAGGAGTTACCTGGCAGTTTAATCACGGTTTGCCTGTAGGACAGTTTTATCACGCTACATTCGATTTAAAAGAACCTTATAATATTTATGGTGGATTGCAGGATAATGGCAGCTGGATGGCACCTAGCGCCTCTCCGGGAGGAATTGGCAATGGTAATTGGGACAGAGTGAATGGTGGAGATGGATTCTGGACAATTCCTGACGCAGATGGAAAAGTAGTTTATTCGGAATATCAGGGAGGAAATATGTTCAGAACTGATTTATCTACAATGAAAGGTGAATATATACAACCGCAAAAAACAAGTAAGGATGATAAACTAAGATGGAATTGGAATACCCCAATTGTTACAGGCGCCAAGAATCCAAAAAATCTTTATGTTGGAGCACAGTATTTATATAAATCAACCGATCAAGGCAGAAACTGGAAACGCATTTCAGGAGATTTAACGACTAATGATCAGTTAAAACAAAAACAAGAAGACAGTGGAGGACTAAGTGCAGATAACACTTCAGCCGAAAACCATTGTACAATTTTTACATTAGCAGAATCATCACTCGATGAAAATATTATTTGGGTAGGTACTGATGACGGTAATTTACAATACACAACAAATGGCGGAACTACATGGACGAATGTTTCGCCTGCAATTGCTAAATGTGGAATCGCGAAACAAGCCTGGGTGAGCAGTATCCAACCATCTCAATTCGATAAGAAAACAGTTTATGCCACCTTTGAAAATCACATGTATGGCGATTTCAATACTTACCTTGCGAAAAGTGAAGACATGGGTAAAACCTGGAAACGATTAAACAGTAAAGACTTTACAGGCTTCGCACACAAAATTAAAGAAGACCTTGTAAATAAAAACTTATTATTCCTTGGAACAGAAATGGGATTATTCGCTTCACTTGACGGAGGCGAAAAATGGTTCAGAATGAAAAACAACATTCCTGAATACGCACTAGTCCGTGATTTGCAAATCCACCCGAAAACACACGACCTAATTGTTGGAACACACGGCCGCGGTATTTTTGTGATTGACGATATCAGAGCTATGCGCAGCCTAACCAAAGAAGTTTGGGAACAAGATTTTTATTTGTTTCCAATAGAAGATCTAGTATTAAATAATGGTAAATACGGATGGGGCGGCCCTGAAGTAACAGGTGGATGGACAACCGGAAATCCTCCATCCCACCCTTCTATTACTTATTATTTAAAGCAACGATTGAATTCAGGTAAAATTGAAATTGAAGTGTATGACAACAATAATAATTTACTTCAAACATTACCGGGAACAATCCGTAAAGGACTAAACAAAGTTTATTGGAATATGCGCGGTACGCCGCCAAAAGTTGCAGCTGGAAGCACAAAAATGGACGGTGCCGGCTTCACAGCTCCAATGGTTTTACCAGGTAAATACATTGTAAAAATTAAAGTTAAAGATAAAGTTCATGAAGGTGTAGTTAATTGTGTACACGACACTGAAAACAAAGACCTAAGTGAATCTGACAGAAAATTAGTTTATGACAAAGCTATGCAGTTAAAGAACTTATATACTGACTTAAATAACATCATAGATACGGTTAATCTTTACCAAAGTAAGTTAAAGTCTGATACAATCGCATTTAAGAAAAACAAAAATGCCCAGGTATTTTATAACGATCTTCAAAAGGTAAAAAGTCAACTGATGGCTGTAACAAAAACTTCGATTTTTGCAGATGAAGAGCGCTTACGTGAAAAAATATCGAAACTTTATGGTTCTTTTTGTGGAATGGAATCGAAACCAAATGCCACACAGTTAGAATCAATTGATGATTTAGTAGCGGAATACAAGAAGGAAAAAACAGAATTTGAAAAAGCAGTGATGAAAAATCTCCCGAAAAATCCGGAGGTAAAAAATCCAAAGAACTTCAAATAATCTTATTTTACCCCTTCTAATTTCGCGAGATATGCGATGGCGTCTTTATTTTGAGGATTGATTTTTACAATTTCTCGGTAATTCTTAATGGCTTCATCTTTATTACCCATTTCTTCAAAAGTTTTGGCAAGACCCAAATGAATTTGCTCAGTTTTAACACCGTTTTCTAAAGCCTTGTAAAACATGTCAATGCTTTTTTGGTAATTCTTAGTGAGATTATAATCAAACATCAATAAACTGTACGCATCATAAAAATCATTATCGCGTTTGATGCACTTGTTTAAATAGAATTCTGCACTATCCGCATGCTTGGTTTCGCGCATCACAATTGCCTTATAGAAATACAGCTCCGTTGTTTCTTTATAGGCAATGGAGTGATTGATATGAGGCAGGGCAGCGTTAAAATCATTCAGCAAGTAAACCAAAACATACGAGATATAATTCCGGGAATTCGCATAATTTGGTTCAACTTCAATTGATTTTTCAAGGTGCTTTCTGGCTGTTAACAATATACTTTTGCGTTGTTCTATCGACATCTGACCTGATTGTTTCTCCAGGTTTTTCACAATATCAATACCTGTTTTATAATTCAGAAAGGCATTATCAGGATATTTTCCGGTATCGGCAGCAAGTATCGTACTTATACTTTTCCAATCGCTGTTTCTCTTGATGACGGTAATGCCAAAAATAATCAGAACCACTATGCCAATCATTTTTACTTTTTTACTCAAATCATTTTTTTCTGAAAAATACTTAAACAACAAACCTGTTGCAGCGATTGAAAAACCTGCAGAAGCAAAGAATGTATATCTGTCTGCTACAATTCCAACAGCCGGCTTCACAATATTCAGATACATCGAAATTGAAGCTATAAACATAAAAATGCCCGTGAATATCACATACTCTTTTTTCAAGAAGGATTTTATCAATCCGACTATTATTAAAGGGAATGCAATGATACCCAAATAGCCATAAGATCCAAGCTTTAGTACAGGAATCGTATTGTAACCATAATAGCAACATTGCTTGATTGGATAAATACATTGTGCCATGTAAAAACCGAGAGAATTAAATCCGGCAGTAACTTTGTTAACAAACGACTTATCTGAATACAAAGGGTTTTCAAAATAATAAAACAAACGGCTGCTGCCTTTGGCATCCACCAGGTTATTTCTTGTTAGTCTGTAAAGAACAAATGCGCCAAATAAAAAAACAATGCTCAATAATAGCCATTTCAATTTGGCAGGGTTTTTCAGATAAAAAATCACGGGAATAATTGCAAAAAAAGGCAATACATCAAATTTGCTTAAAAAAGCAAAAAATAAAAACATAACACACAAAATCAGATGCAGCCATTTTTTAAAACCGGAATTAAAAAAATCATAATAAAACCTGACACCCGCCATGCAAAAAATAAAACACAATAGAATATCTCGGTTCTTGATACTTGTGACAACTTCAGTATGTATTGGTAGTGCGCAGAAAATTAAAACAGCGTAAAAAGGAATAAGATGATTGTGATTTGCAAACATCAACTTGAGTACTTTATACAACATAAACAATCCGATGATGTAAAGAACAATGTTAAAGAAATGAGAAGTTTTAGGGCTCACCCCAAACAATTCATGCTCTATAGCGAAAGACAATTTCACCATCGGCCTGTATTCAAATTGATAGTCTTCAGAACTACTTATATAAAAGGATTTGAAGATTTTAGGAATCGAACTTAACCCCTTCGCAGTGATGTTAGCAGGTTCTGTAACAATAGAATCATCAAGAGAATATCCGTTACGTAAAGCGTTGAAATAGAACACAGATACGACCGCCATTATCAGTAGCCTTTCTTTATTAAAAAAACCCTTTATTTTAGCTGTAACGCCCATTGTTCAGCTAATTTAGAGAATATTATTTAATTCGATTGCACTTTAGCGGATTACTCTAAAATACAGTTCAATCTGCAACTTGATGTCTTTCAATAAAGAAATGATATATTAAATATGGCAGAATCAGCATTGTAACTAAAATACTGACAGGCACTAGTACAATATGTGTTAAAATTGAAATTATTAGTCTAAATCTCTTTTTCATGCTACTTCGACTGATTTTTTTGCTGTAGGTTTAATCAGATCAATTATTTTTTCTGACTAAACCAAAATTCTGTTTGGATGATTTTGTGATTAATTGCGTTGATCACCAATTGAGGGTTGGAAAATAGGGTATTGAAAACTGCCAACGTGTTAAATTTACCAAATTGGTTATTTTATTACCAAATTGGTAACTTTTTTGTATCTTTAGCGTATAAATAATAAGGCATGAATATTTACAACAAA
>Ga0154020_10003913_pt1 | contig 17796 bp, 10 predicted proteins | sample Klosneuvirus_201_FD_109709 | JGI IMG/M metagenome (GOLD analysis project Ga0154020, IMG submission 109709) | Active sludge microbial communities from wastewater, Klosterneuburg, Austria - Klosneuvirus_20160825_MG | ecosystem: Engineered > WWTP > Aerobic digester > Activated sludge | place...
ACTCGCGGCTGCCGCACGGCGTCCAGACCAGGGGCGGGTCGAGGTGGGCGTCGGGCGCGGCCGTCGCGGCGTCGGCGGGCAGGCTGGCATCAGGCTCGACCACACCCGTCCCGCCGCAACCGACGACACAAAGCAGGAGCCCAGCCCAGGCGGTCCGCACGTGTGATCCACTTTACAAGGCGCATGCCAGCGCGAACTTCGCGAAATGGCGGGGGAGACCGGTGGGGCGCTGTCGCGCGGTGCGACAATCTGACGTGCGCTCGTGCACAGGCGTGCATTCGCGCACGCCCCCCCCGGAGAAGACGGAGACGGACACGGACTGACCTCGCAAGGCGAGGTCAGTTCGTGATGATCACCCGATACCCGTTGCTGACCGCCTCGAGGTCGTCGAAGACCTCGATGATGAGCACGCTGCCGGCGGGGTCGGCGGTCAGCTCGGCGAAGTCGCCGGTGGGCGCGGCGGCGGTCGCCAGCGGGGCGGTGCTGAAGCCGCTGTACAGGCGCAGGTCGAGGTCGCCCTGCAGCGGGTCGAACTCGACGCGGACCCGGATCGGCGCCGCCGAGACCCGACTGAAGCGGAAGAAGTCGTGGTCGCCGCGCCGGCACAGGTCGGCCAGGAAGTTGGTGCTGGGCGCCATGCCGGCGCTGCTCAGGGTGTCGTCGCCGGGCATCTCGCAGGTCACGCGCCCGTCGGTGGTGGCGTCGGCCATGGCATCGACCGCGCCGTCGACCGCGCCGTCGCCGCCGTCGTCGTCACCGATGCTGGCGTCGACCGCGGCGTCCACGATGGCGCCGTCGAAGTCGAGCGCCAGGCTGCAGCTGCCGATCAGCACCGCCGCGGCCGCAGCACTAGCGAGCACGGTCAGTGGCAGCACCCGACGCATCTTCCTCCGGCACGCTACCGCCGTGCGCCCGCGCGAGCAAGAAGCCGCTGCAGGCCTCGCCCGCGTCCTGCCAGCGAGCTTGCTCCGCGCGGACAAGCTCGCTATACCGGCACCACCATTCGAGGAGATCCCGTGTACTTCCAGGACGCCATCTTGGAGTTGCAACACTTCTGGGCCGAGCAGGGCTGTGTCATCCAGCAGCCCTACGATCTGGAGGTCGGCGCCGGCACCTTCCACCCCGCCACGCTGCTGCGCGCGCTGGGTCCCGAGCCGTGGAACGCGGCCTACGTGCAGCCGTCGCGGCGCCCCACCGATGGTCGCTATGGTGAGAACCCCAACCGCCTGGGCGCCTATTACCAGTTCCAGGTCATCCTCAAGCCGTCGCCGGTGGAGTCGCAGGAGATCTATCTGCGCTCGCTCAAGCGCATCGGCATCGACCCGCTGGATCACGATCTGCGCTTCGTCGAGGACGACTGGGAGTCGCCCACGCTGGGCGCCTGGGGCCTGGGCTGGGAGGTCTGGTCGGACGGCATGGAGGTCGCGCAGTTCACCTACTTCCAGCAAGCCGGCGGCATCGATCTGCGCCCCATCTCGTGCGAGCTGACCTATGGCCTCGAGCGCCTGGTGATGTACCTGCAGAACGTCGACAACATCTACGACCTGGAGTGGGTCAAGGGCGTCAAGTACGGCCAGGTCCACCACCAGAGCGAGGTCGAGTACTCCAAGTTCAACTTCGAGCACGCCGACATCGCGCTGCACTTCGACCTGTTCGACAAGTACGAGAAGGAATGCAAGCGGCTGGTCGCGGCGGGGATCGTGCTGCCGGCGTACGACTTCGCGCTCAAGTGCAGCCACGCCTTCAACCTGCTCGACGCCCGCGGCGCCATCAGCGTGACCGAGCGCCAGCGCTTCATCGGTCGGGTCCGTGGTCTCGCCAAGGCCTGCGCGGAGGGCTACCTCGCCGAGCGCAAACGCCTTTGTTTTCCCCTGCTACCTGATGGACACCCTGACAAGGAAGCGGCCAGGGCGGCGCTCGCGGAGATCAAGGCTGCGGCCGAGATCCCGGTGGAGAGCGCGCGATGACGGCACATGAGCTGCTGTTCGAGATCGGCGCCGAGGAGATCCCGGCCGGCTTCCTGGCCCGCGCCCTGGCCGAGCTCAAGCCGCTGGCCGAGCAGCGCCTGACCGCCGCCCGCCTGGCCTTCACGCGCGTGACCACGCTGGGCACGCCGCGGCGCCTCGCCCTCATCGTCGAGGGGCTGGCCGCGCGCCAGCCCGATCTCGAGGAGGTCGTCAGCGGGCCGCCGAAGAAGGCGGCCTACGACGCCGCCGGCAAGCCGACCAAGGCCGCCGAGGCCTTCGCCGCCAAGCATGGCATCGCGGTCAGCGCGCTGGAGCTTCTGACCACCGACAAGGGCGAGTACCTGTCGGCGCGGCGCCACGAGCGCGGCCTGCCCACGCTGGAGCTCTTGCCGGCCCTGCTGTCGGGCCTGCTGCGCGCCATCCCGTGGAAGAAGTCGATGCGCTGGGCCGCCTACGAGGAGACCTTCGCGCGCCCGGTGCACTGGCTGATCGCGCTGTACGGCGGCGAGCGCGTCGCGCTGGAGTTCTGCGGCGTCAAGTCAGGGAGTCGCACCCGCGGCCACCGCTTCATGGCGCCCGCCGAGCTGGAGGTCGCCTCGGCGCGCGAGTGGCAGGACAAGCTGGAGCAGGCCTTCGTCATCGTCGATCCCGCCAAGCGCCGCGTGCTCATCGAGGCCGAACTGCAGCGCCTGGCCACCGAGGCGGGCGCCCGCGTGCGCCCCGACGCCGCGCTGCTCGACGAGGTCGCCAACCTGGTCGAGTGGCCGGTCGGGATCTGCGGCAGCTTCGATCAGGAGTTCCTGGCCATCCCGCCCGAGGTCATCGTGTCGGCGATGCGCGCGCACCAGCGCTACTTCGCGATGGAGGACGGCGCCGGCAAGCTGGCGGCGCGCTTCTGCACCATCGCGGGCACCGTCACGCGCGACGCCGCCCGGGTCCGCGGCGGCAACGAGCGCGTGCTGCGCGCCCGGCTGTCGGACGCGCGCTTCTTCTTCGACGAGGACCGGCGCGTCCGCCTCGAGGAGCGCGCCGCCAAGCTCGACGGCGTGGTCTTCCAGGCCAAGCTGGGGTCGATCGGCGCCAAGGTGAAGCGCATCGGCGAGGTCGCCGCCTGGGTCGCCACCCAGGTCGCGCCGCAGCTCAGCGCGGCCGACGTGGCCCGCGCCGCCCACCTGTGCAAGGCCGACCTGGTCTCGCACATGGTCGGCGAGTTCCCCGATCTGCAGGGCGTCATGGGGCGCGCCTATGCGCTGCTGCAGGGCGAGTCGCCGCTGGTCGCCGACGCCATCCTGGAGCACTACCTGCCGCGCGGCGCCGGCGCCGAGCTGCCCACGGGTGATCTCGGCGCGGTCATCGGCATCGCCGATCGCATCGACACCATGGTGGGCTGCTTCGGGGTCGGCCTCATCCCCAGCGGCTCGGCCGATCCCTACGGTCTGCGCCGCGCCGCCATCGCCATCCTGGGGATCGTGCTGGGGCGCAAGTGGCGGCTGCCGCTGCCCGGCCTCATCGACGCCGCCATCACCGCGTACGGCGGCGGGCTGCCCGCGGCCGGCAAGGCCGCGCTGCCCGGCCAGGTCATGGACTTCCTCAAGACCCGCCTGCGCGGCCTGGTGATCGAGGCGCACCAGCTGCCCGGCGACGTGGTCGATGCCGTGCTGGAGGCGCGCAGTGACGACGCGGTCTCGGCCGAGGCCCGCGCGCGCGCCCTGGGTCGCATGCGCGCGCGCGCCGACTTCGAGCCGCTGGGCGTCGCGTTCAAGCGCGTGGCCAACATCCTCAAGGGCCAGGCCACCGGCGGCGCGCCCGACCCGGCGCGCTTCACGGCCCCTGCCGAGCTCGCGCTGTGGACCGCGTTCGGCGAGGTCCAGGCCCGCGCCAAGGGCAAGGCCGACGGCTTCGACTTCGAGGGCGCGCTGGCCGAGCTGGCCACGCTCAAGCCCGCCGTCGACAAGTTCTTCGACGACGTCATGGTCATGGACAAGGACGAGGCGCTGAAGAAGAACCGCCTGGCCCTGATGGGCACCGTCAACGCCCTGTTTCTCGAGGTCGCTGACTTCCGCCAGCTGCAGTTCTAGATCCGACAGGAGGGCAGGCACATGGGCGACCAGTTCATCTACACGTTCGGTGACGGCAAGGCCGACGGCAACGCCGGCATGAAGGCGCTGCTGGGCGGCAAGGGCGCCAACCTGGCCGAGATGGCCGGGCCGGCGCTGCGCCTGCCGGTGCCGCCCGGCTTCACCATCTCGACCCAGGTGTGCACCGAGTACTACAAGCTCGGCGGCAAGCTGCCCGACGCCATCGAGCCCGGCATGCGCGCCGCGGTGGCCGAGATCGAGCGCCTGACCGGGACCCGCTTCGGCGACGCCGAGCGCCCGCTGCTGCTGTCGGTGCGCTCGGGGGCGCGGGTCTCGATGCCCGGCATGATGGACACCGTGCTGAACCTCGGCCTCAACGAGCGCACCTGCGAGGCGCTGGCGCGCGAGAGCGGCGATGCCCGCTTCGCCTGGGACTCGTACCGGCGCTTCGTGCACATGTACGGCGACGTCGTGCTCGGCCTCAAGCCCGAGGGCGCGCGGGATCGGGATCCCTTCGAGCTCCTGCTCGAGCGCAAGAAGGAGGAGGTCGGCATCGGCGTGCACGGCGCCGACACCGCGCTGACCGCGGAGCACCTGCGCGATCTGGTGGCGCGCTACAAGGCCGAGATCAAGGCCCGCCTGGGGCTCGACTTCCCCGACGACCCCTGGCAGCAGCTGCTCGGCGGCGTGCGCGCGGTGTTCAGCTCGTGGAACGGTGCCCGCGCGGTCGAGTACCGCAAGATCTACCACTACCCCGACGACTGGGGCACCGCGGTCACCGTGATGGCGATGGTGTTCGGCAACCTCGGCGAGGAGTCGGGCACCGGGGTCGCGTTCACCCGCGACGCCAACACCGGCGTGCGCCACGTGTTCGCCGACTACCTGCAGAACGCCCAGGGCGAGGACGTCGTCGCCGGCATCCGCAACCCGGGGCCGCTGGCGCGCGCCGATCGGCAGCCCGGTGATCCGCCCTCGCTGGAGGAGCTGCAGCCCACGGCCTACGCCGAGCTGATGCAGGTCTTCACGCGCCTCGAGGGCCACTACAAGGACATGCAGGACGTCGAGTTCACGGTGCAGCGCGGCAAGCTGTGGATCCTGCAGACGCGCACCGGCAAGCGCTCGGCGCGCGCGATGGTCAAGATCGCGTGCGACATGGTCACCGAAGGCCTCATCGATCGCGACACCGCGCTGGCGCGGCTGGAGCCGGGCAAGCTCGACGAGCTCCTGCACCCGACCATCGACGCCGACGCCGCCGAGAAGGCCGGCAAGAAGCCCATCGCGCGCGGCGTGGGCGCGTCACCGGGCGGCGCCAGCGGGCGGGTGGTGTTTTCGGCCGATGACGCCGCGGCGTGGCACGGGCGCGGCGAGGCCGTGATCCTGGTGCGCGCCGAGACCTCACCCGAGGACATCCACGGCATGAAGGCGGCCGAGGGCATCCTGACCGCGCGCGGCGGCATGACCTCGCACGCGGCCGTGGTCGGGCGCGGCATGGGCAAGTGCTGCGTGGTCGGCTGCTCGCAGATCAGCATCAGCTACGAGCGCGAGCAGTTCGTCGCCGGCTCCGTGGTGGTCAAGAAGGGCGACGTCATCAGCATCGACGGCACCCGCGGCGACGTCTACCTGGGCACTGCGCCGCTCAAGGCTGCGCGCCTCGACGACGACTTCGCCACCGTGATGCGCTGGTCCGACGAGGTGCGTCGCCTGGGCGTGCGCACCAACGCCGACACCCCGACCGACGCCCAGGTCGCGCGCGGTTTCGGCGCCGAGGGCATCGGCCTGTGCCGTACCGAGCACATGTTCTTCTCGCCGGAGCGCATCCTGGCCGTGCGCGAGATGATCCTGGCCGACGACGAGGCCGGTCGCCGCCACGCGCTGGCCAAGATCCTGCCCATGCAGCGCGGCGACTTCGACGCCATCTTCACCGCGATGGCGGGGCTGCCGGTGACGGTGCGCCTGCTCGATCCGCCGCTGCACGAGTTCGTGCCGCACGAGGCGGCCGAGATCCGCCACGTCGCCGAGGTGCTCGGCAAGCCGGTCGAGGCGGTCGAGCAGCGCCTGACCGCGCTGCACGAGTCGAACCCCATGCTGGGCCACCGCGGCTGCCGCCTGGCCGTGACCTTCCCCGAGATCTACGAGGTCCAGGTCCGCGCCATCGCCGAGGCCTGCCTCGACGTGCGCGCGCGCGGCATCGACGCGCGGCCCGAGATCATGATCCCCATCGTGGGCCTGGCCCGCGAGCTCGAGACCATGCGCGCGCTGACCCTGCGCATCCTGGGCGAGGTCGCCGCGTCGCGCGGGGCCACGCTGGACCTGCCGGTGGGCACCATGATCGAGCTGCCGCGGGCGTGCATGACGGCCGACAAGATCGCGGCGCACGCCGACTTCTTCTCGTTCGGCACCAACGACCTGACCCAGACCACGATGGGGATCTCGCGCGATGACGCCGCCAGCTTCCTGCCCGAGTACGTGGCGCGCGGCCTGCTCGCGCGTGATCCCTTCGTGGCCATTGACCGCGACGGGGTCGGCGCGCTGATGCGGATCGCGGTCGACAAGGGCCGCGCCACGCACGCCAAGCTCAAGATCGGCATCTGCGGCGAGCATGGCGGCGAGCCGTCCTCGGTCGCCTTCTGCCATGAGCTCGGCCTCGACTATGTCAGCTGCTCGCCATTCCGCGTCCCCATCGCCCGCCTGGCCGCCGCCCAGGCCGCCCTGTCGCACAAGACCTGACGCTGCGGGCCCTAAGCATGCGGATCGGCTTGTGTCTGCTGGCGCGTGCTGCTACAAGCGGGCAACCCGAAGGCCGCCTCCGGGGTCCGAGACGCGAATGATTCCAGCTGCCACGCACAAGCTCTCCCGGATCGCCCTGCTGGCGCTGCTGGGGCTCGCCGTCAGTCCTCTGACCTCCGGCTGCTCCGCCAGCGAGGACTCCATCGCGCCGCCGCGGGATCGGCTGTATCACCCGGCCGGGCTCGCGGTGGATCCCTCGGGAGATTGGCTCTATGTCGCCAACGCCAACGCCGACCTGCGCTATGGCAACGGCTCGCTGGTGGCGCTCGACCTCGAGAAGGCCGACGCGCTGATCGCGGCCGGACCGGGCGGTCGCCCCGACTACTGCACGACCTCGGCGCTCAGCCCGGGCACCCTGCTGTGCGACGAGGAGAACAGCGACCTGCTGGAGAAGACCTCGACGGTGCGCATCGGCAACTTCGCCGGTGAGCTGCGCTACCTGCCACGGCCGGGGGGCGGTCGCCTGATCACGGCGGTGCGCGGGGATCCCTCGGTGACCTGGGCCGACGTCAGCGTGGCCAGCGGCAAGCCGGTGCTGACCTGCGCCAAGACGGCCTCGTCGACCACCGGCCTGGCCACCACCTGTGACGAGACCCACCGCATCACCAGCGTCGCGCGCGTGCCCGCCACCGCCAGCGCGACCGACGACGCGCTGCGCCTGCCTGGCGAGCCCTTCGGCCTCAGCATCGACGAGACGCTGGAGCTCGGCTATGTGACCCACCTGTCGACCGGCCACGTCACCCTGCTGGATCTGCGCGGGTCGCTGCCGGCGCCGCTGGCCATCGACTTCCGCGCCGGCTTCTTCACCGCCAACAGCGCCGGCGACCTGACCGCCTACGCGGTGCAGCCGCGCACGCCGGGCAACCCCGACGGCCTCATCTACCTGACCAGCCGCACCGCGGCGCGCATCGCCACCTTCCGCGTCACCAGCGCGCTGCCGCCGCCGGCCAGCGAGGCGCGCACCGGGTCGCGCCTGGTACCGGGGCCGACCTTCGATCTGCCAGCGCAGTTCGTTGCCACCGGGTCGCCGGCCGACGTGCGGGGCATCGCCTTCGCCGACGCCGGCGATCGCGCGTATGTGCTGTCGCGCGCACCGGCGCAGGTCATGGTGCTCGACACCAGCATCGACGCCGCGACCGGGCTACCCAGGAACCAGCTGGTCGATCAGATCGAGGTCTGCGCGCAGCCGTCGCTGCTGCGCGTGCGCGAGAGCGCGGCGGGCACCCGGGTCTACGTGGTGTGCTTCGCGGCGGGCCAGGTCTGGGTCGTCGATCCAGGCGCCGCGCGCGTGGTCGATGTCATCGACACCGGCCGCGGCCCCAACGCCATCGCCATCCGCGAGACCCCGACGCCGCGCGCCTACGTGGCCAACTTCGTCGATGCCACCATCTCGGTCATCGACCTCGCGCCGGGGCCGACCGAGCACGACGTGCTGATGCAGATCGGCACCCAGGTGGCGCGACCATGATGACGCTGCGTGCGATGAAGCTCTCCGCCGGCGTGCTGACGCTGGCCACGGTGGCGTTCGGCTGCTCCAGCGATCCGGTGCCCTCGGTGGCGCACTTCCTGGATCGTCCCACCGCGGTCGCCTTCGCGTGCGCGCAGCCCGGCGCCGACGGCGGCCTCGAGGTGGTGGCGCCCAGCGCGTGCAGCGCCATCCCGTCGCACCAGGTCAGCGAGCCCGAGGGGCCGTCGCTGTTCGGCTTCGCGCTCAACAGCGTGCGCGGCGAGGTCGCGGTGTTCGGCGGCGACGGCAAGCTGGTCGACGAGGAGCCCTCGCTGCCCGGCTTCAGCTTCATCCCGGTCGGCGCGCTGGCCGAGGATCTCGAGACCAGCAGCGACGGCAAGGATGTCTATGTCACCGTCGGCTCCAGCTGCGATCTGGCGCGCATCTCGGTCGCCGAGGCCGCGCTGGGCAGCCACGCCGGCAGCGCCGCCCAGGGCCAGGTCGCACGCATCAAGCTGCGCGCCGGTGGCACCGAGCTGGCCGCGCGTCCCGCCGATCTGGCCATGCTGCCGGCGCCGCTGTGTCTGGCCGCGACCAGCACCACCACCACGCCCAGCCCGCGCTGTGCGCTGGTGACGCTGCCCGGCTGCGGCGCGCTCGGCCTGGTCGCGCTGGAGACCGGCGACGTGCTGAGCGCGATGTCCCTGGATGCCAGCGTGGCGACCGATCGCGGCAGCGCGTTGAGCTGCGCCGCCGAGTGCGGCGGCACCGCGGTGACCGGCGGCACCGGCGGCGGCGTCGACCCCGAGGGCGCTCCCGCGCCGCGCACCATGGCGGTGGTCGAGCGTGCCGGCGGCGGCGCGCGCGTCTATGTCGGCCTCAGCAACGCCGAGGTGGTGTGGGCCATCGACGTCGGCGCCGACGGCAAGCTGGTCGCCGGCTCGGCGCGGCGCCTCGTGCTGGCGGGGGCGCGCGGCGTGCTCAAGCTGCGCGCCAGCGGGCCGGTGCTGATGCAGGGCGCCCCTGCGCGCTTCCTGTACGCGGTCACCCGCGACGGCACCGTGCGCGTGCTGCGCATCGATACGCTCGAGGAGATCGAGTGCGACACCCAGGTCGATCCGCGCCTGCTGACGGTGCAGGCCCAGGAGGCGCGCATCTGCACGCCGCTGTCGATGGGGCTGCGCCGTCGCGCCAGCGCGACCGGGCCGGGGCTCCGGCTGCCGGGCGGCGATCTGCCGCGCGACGTCGCCTTCGCCAGCGTCGACAACCTGCTGCCGCAGGAGCTGGCCGGCCTGACCACGGGGCGCATCGCCTGGAGCCCGATCCGGCTCAACGGCGAGTTCGCCTTCATCGCCGGCTCACGCGCGCGCGTCTACACCGTGAACCTGGTCGATCGTGACGCGCTGTCCTTGCACCCGGGAGACATCGCGGCGACGCGGGCGCACCAGCTGCGCTCCGGCGTGGCCGGCCAGTTCGACACCGATGGCACGCCGGTGTTTCGCTCGCAGGGCGTGCCGCGCGCCACGCTGGTGGTGCGCATCGACGACACCGGCGGCGAGCTGGTGGCCGACGCCAAGGCGCCCGATCTGCGCAAGGTGCTGAACAGCGACGGCATCGGGGTGCCACACCCGGTGCAGCGGCTGCCCTCCGAGGGCGGCACGCTGTCGGTCGCCGAGATCGAGGCCGAGCGCCGCGCGACCTTCCCGGATCTGCACGAGCTGCTCTCGGGTGATCGCTGGCAGTTCATCTTCGAGGGTTCGCTGAGCGCGGGCGTGCCGCGCTTCGGCGGCAACATCCGCACCCCCATCAACGACACCGGCGTGCTCGAGGACGCCACCGCGCCGTTCTGCGCCATGGGCGTGCAGCCCGGCGACATCCTGGTGCTGCGCGGCTGCGGGCAGGCGAGCGACTGCGCGCCGGGCTCGACCTGCACGAGCAACCTGGGCGCGCCCGCGGGGCTGCCCGGGCTGTGCTTCCCGGGCAGCGACGACGACCGCAAGCGGCTGTCGGCCGAGTGCGCCGACGTCATGATCACGGGGCGGCGCTACCAGGTGCGCGAGGCCAGCGCGACCAGGCTGGTGTTCGGGACCGCGGCCGAGCCGCACCCGCGCCACCTGTTGTGCACGGCCGACACCGAGTGCCCCAGCATCATCGATCCGACCACCGGCCTGATGCGGAGCTTCGCGTGCGAGAGCGCGCCCGGGCCCAGCGGGCTGCGCCACTGCGAGGCCAGGTGCGCGTCCAGCGGCGAGTGCGGCTCGGGCTTCGTGTGCGACCTCGGGCGTGGACGCTGCACCGCGGGCGGGCTGCCGCGGCCGAGCTGCTTCCCCGAGCTGCAGCGCTACGAGGTCCGGGTCGGTGATGCGCTGTATGCGTCGCGCGCCGGTGGCGTGGCGCAGCATCGCGTGGTCTCCGACGCCAGTGCCGGCGGGCAGTGTGTGATCGACGGCGGCAAGAGCCCGCTTCTGCAGAACCGCGTGCCGCGCAACGCGCCGGCGTGCGGCGTGGGTGTCGAGGGGCCATGTCTGAGCGGCGGCGCGGTGCGCTTCGAGAACCCGTCGCTGCACTTCGACTTCACCGGCATGAGCGGCGAGATCCCGACCGGCTATCTGATGGAGGTCGAGATCGGCGGTGGCTTCGGCTCCAATGGCGCGGATCTGGATTCGCCGCTGCCGTTCTCGATGGAGCGCGCGCCCGACAGCTTCCTGTATGTGGTGCAGAGCGGCGACAACGGCAGCGGCGGGCGCGGCGTCGTGCAGCGCATCCAGCCGCAGAACGTGTCGCGCGATCGCAACTTCATCATCCGCTGACCAAGCGTTGCTTGGTCAGCGGATGTCCGGTCTGACTCTGGCTGACACAAGATGTAGTGGTGGGGGGGGCCGCCAGGGACCACATGTAGGTGTCGCAGGATCCGATCTTCCTGATTGATCTCAGAAACTTGCCCGATCGATCGGGGCGTTCGAAGATCGCTCCATGGCACTCACGAAGGTCGACCACTTCAAGGATGCCGGGGTCGACGTCCGGCTGGAGAGCCGGCAGGTGTTCCTGCTCTTCTTCGGTGGCGCGATCAGCGCATGTCTGGTGTTCGCGCTCGGCGTGATGGTGGGGCGGCGGCTGGAGCAGAAGAGCGTGCACGCGGGCACCGCGCGGGCCTCGACGCCAGCGCTGGCGTCGATGGATCGCATGAGCGCGGCCGAGGCGGAGGCCGAGGACGAGGTCGCGGGCGCGACCGACGAGGGGCTGTCGTTTCATCGCCAGCTGGCCTCGGGCGCGACCACGCCCGATCCGCTGACGGACCCGATCGACGCGCCGGTGCGCAGGCCGGCCGCGGCGAAACCAGCGGCGGTCGCCCCGGTGGCAGCGCCGATCGCGTCGGCCAGGCCGGTCGCGGCAGCGCCTGTGGCGTCGGCCAAGCCGTTGGCGGCGGCGCCTGCGCCGGTGGTGTCGGCCAGGCCAGTGGCGGCGGCGCCGGTGGTGTCGCCCAAGCCCGTGGTGGCAGCGCCTGCTGCAGCGCCCGCAGCGCCCGCAGCGCCCGCAGCGCCCGCAGCGCCCGCGCCGGTGGCCTCGGCCAGGCCGGCGCCGGCGGCCAAGCCCGCCGCCGACGCCAGGCCGGTCGCTGGCAACGACGGCGCCGGGGCCGCGCTCGGCGATGACGCCAACCAGCGCTTCACCCTGCAGCTGCCGACCATCCCGGAGAAGGCCGACGCCGACGCCATGCTGGCCCGCCTGGGCGCCGCCGGCTACAAGCCGCGCATCGTGGCCGCGCCGGGCGACGACGGTCGCACCTGGTACCGCATCCGCCTGGGCGACTTCGCCTCGCGCGCCGAGGCCGTCGCCGCCAAGGGCGAGTTCGAGCGCAAGCACCACGTCATCGCCTACGTCGCCCGCAACTAGCGGTCCCGCGAGCCGCTCACGCATGGCCAGGTCGCCCGCCGCGCCAGCGCCCGACGCCAAGCTGGCGGCACAGCTGCGCGACACGCGCGCCACCCTGCTCACACAGCTGGCCGCGCAGCCCGACGACGTCGCGACGCTGTTCCTGGCCAGCGTCTTCAGCGAGCTCGATCCGGACGGCGACCGCGCGCTGGCGGCGCATGCAGCGCGCTTCGCGGCGGCGCGTGCGCGCCTGGGCGCCGCGGCCTTTGCCACCGAGGCCGAGGCGCGCGGGCTGTCGGCGCTGCTGTGGAACCTGTGCGAAGGGCTGCGCCAGGCCGGCTTCGGGCAGGCCGCCGAGCCGGTGCTGGCGCGCCGCATGAGCGAGCTGCCGGCGCAGCCGGCGCTGCTGGCCCTGCTGGCGGTGCGCATGGACGAGCTGGGCCAGCCCGCCACGCGCGAGCTGCTGGTGGCGGCGCTGAGGGCCATCGACCCGTGCCTGGCGGAGGGCATGATCGACGCCTCGTTCGTGCCCGAGGCGCTGCGCGGGGTCGCGCGGTATCACGCCTCGGGCCACCTCGCCGAGGTCGTGGTCGCGGGCGGGCCCAGGCACCACGGCAAGCTGGTGCTGGCGGAGGCCTTCGGCACCGGCACGCTGTGGGTGATGGACCACCGCGGTGGCTCGGGCTTCGTGATCGACGAGCGCTACCAGGGCGGTCAGGTGCTGACCACGTTCAACAGCCCGTGGCACGACGGCGTCGAGTCCCGGGAGGCGCTGCCCTGGGCGCGCTGGGTCGCACAGGGGCTGAGCAGCCTGGTGCAGGCGCTGCAGGGCGCCGCCGAGAACAAGCAGGCGAAGAAGGCCAAGGCGAAGGCCAAGACGCGCACGCGCACGAGCACGAAGCCGAAGGCGAAACCGAAACCGAAACCGAAACCGAAGCGCTGAACTACGGCGTCAGCAGCACCTTGCCCTTGGCCTTGCGGTCGTGCAGGTAGTGGTGCGCGGCGGCGGCCTCGCTGAAAGGGAAGGTCTTGTCGACGGTCGGCTTGATGGCGCCCTCTTCGTACATGCGGATCAGCGCCTCGAACTGCGGGCGCAGCAGATCCAGCCGATCGAACAGGTGGCCCATGTTGACGCCGGACACCGTCTTGTTGGCGTCCATCAGCTTGATCGGGCTGTACTTGCGGATCTTGAGGAAGGCGCCGATGACCGACAGCCAGCTCACCGTCTTGTCCTTGAGGCCGGCCGAGAAGCCGAAGCAGACCAGGCGCCCCGCGGGCCCGAGCAGATCGTAGCCATCGCCCCACGACGGGCCGCCGACCGGATCGAGCACCAGGTCGAGGCCGCCGTCCTTGCCGATAATGGTGCGGATGGCCTCGATGTAGCCCTCGTTGGCCACGGGGTGCGCCACGCCCTGTGCGCGCAGATAGTCGTGCTTGCTGGCCGACGCGGTGCCGAAGATCTCGCAGTTGCGCGTCTTCGCGAGCTGGATCGCTGCCAGGCCGACGCCGCCCGCGGCCGAGTGGATGAGGATCTTCGAGCCCGGGCGCAGGTGGCCGGTGAACATCAACATGTGGTGCGCGGTCAGGTAGACCACCGGCAGCGCGGCGGCCTCCTCGAACGTCATCTTGGCGGGCATGCGGAAGACCTGGCCCGCGGCCAGCGCCAGGGTGTCGGTGTAGCCGCCGAACTTGGGCATGCCGAAGACCTGATCGCCGACCTTCAGGTCGGTCACGCCGCTGCCGACCTGATCGATCACGCCCGAGACCTCGTAGCCGACCACGCACGGGACCTTGGGCGCGTCGGGGTAGATCCCGGCGCGCGCGGCCAGATCGGCGAAGTTGATGCCCGCGCACTTGACCTTGATGCGGACCTGACCCGGGCCGGCCTCGGGATCCGGCGCCTCCTTGACCTGCAGGACCTCGGGGGCGCCCTTCTTGGTGATCCAGATCTGTCGCATGGCGGCAGAATACGCCCTTGACCTCGGCCAACCACTGAACGAATTTGGCGGGCACCATGGCAGCGCCCCGCGCCCGCGATCCCAAGGACACGCCGCTGATGCGGCAGTGGGCCGAGATCAAGGAGCGCCACCCCGACGCCATCGTGTTCTTCCGGCTGGGCGACTTCTACGAGATGTTCGGCGACGACGCGCGCACCGCCGCCGCCGCGCTGGAGCTGACGCTGACCACGCGCGACAAGGGGCGCGACGACGCCATCCCGATGTGCGGGGTGCCGCACCACGCGTCGCAGGGCTATGTCGCACGCCTGATCGAGCAGGGCTTCAAGGTCGTCATCTGCGAGCAGGTCGAGGATCCGCGCCTGGCCAAGGGGATCGTGCGCCGCGAGGTGGTGCGCATCGTGACCCCGGGGATCGTGCTCGATGAGGAGCAGCTGGAGGCCAAGCGCGGCCACTACCTGGCCAGCGTGGTGGTGGATCGGCCGGGTGCGCCAACGCGCATCGGGCTCAGCTTCCTCGACGTGACGACCGGGGAGTTCGTGGCCACCGAGCTGGCCGACTCCGACGCCAGCGCCAGCTCCAGCTCCAGCGCCGACGGCCATGGCGACGACAGGGCGGGCGGCGGTCCGCTGGATCGCTTCCTCGACGAGCTGGCGCGCTTCCGCCCCAGCGAGCTGCTGCTGCCGCCCGACGCCGAGGCGCTGCGGGCCTGCTTCCGCGGGCCCATCACGCGCGTCGACGCGGCGCCCGGGGCAGGGGAGGCGCGCGGCCTCATCGCCGACGTGCTGGGTGACCCGGCGGCGCCGGCGGCGTTCGAGTCGCGCCCGCTGGCGCTGGCCGCCGCGGCCCAGGCGGTGCGCTATGCGCGCGCCATGCAGCCGGCGGGCAAGCTGCCGCTGACCCGCCTGGTGCCGTATGCGCCGGGCGACTTCCTGGTCCTCGACGACACCACGCGGCGCAACCTCGAGCTGACCGAGAACTCCACCACCGGCAAGAAGCACGGCTCGCTGCTCGGCCTCATCGACCAGACGCGCACCGCCATGGGCGGGCGCCTGCTGCGCAGCTGGCTGACCGCGCCGCTGACCGACGTGGTCGAGATCGCGCGCCGGCACGACGCCGTCGCCGCGCTGGTCGCCGCACCCGCGCTGCGCCACGAGCTGTGCGCGCTGCTGGCGCGGATCTACGACCTCGAGCGGCTGGCCGCGCGCGCCAGGCTGGGCGTCGCCACGCCGCGCGATCTGGGCCGCCTGCGCCAGTCGATCGATCTGTTGCCCGCGCTGACCGCGCTGCTGGAGCCGCTGGAGCAGCCGCTGCTGGCCACCGACGATGCCCACATCTTCCCCGGCGTGGGCGCCATCGGCGCGCGCCTGCACGCCATGCTGGTCGACGAGCCGCCGGTCAACCACCGCGAGGGCGGCGTCATCCGCGCCGGGGTCGACCCCGACCTCGACGAGCTGGTCGATGCCTCCAACGGCGGCAAGTCCAAGATCGCCGCCATCGAGGAGCGCGAGCGCGCGCGCACCGGCATCAGCTCGCTCAAGGTCCGCTTCAACAGCGTGTTCGGCTACTACATCGAGGTCACGCGCTCGAACCTGGCCGCGGTGCCGGCCGACTACATCCGCAAGCAGACCGTGGCCAACGCCGAGCGCTTCATCACGCCCGAGCTGGCCGACCACGAGGCCAAGGTGCTGGGCGCCGAGGAGCGTCGCGTGGTGCTGGAGGCCGAGCTCTTCGAGGCCCTGCGCGCCGAGCTGGGCGCCAGCGCGTCCTTGCTGATGGCCTGCGCCGCGCGCGTCGCCGCCATCGACACCCTGGCGGCGCTGGCCGAGGTCGCCCACACGCGCGGGTATGTGCGTCCGGTGGTCGACGACGGCGAGCTGCTCGAGATCGAGGCCGGGCGCCACCCGGTGGTCGAGGCGCTCGCGGCCCCTGGCGGCTTCGTGCCCAACGACACCCGCCTCAGCCCCGAGGCCGAGCAGCTGGTCATCCTGACCGGGCCCAACATGGCGGGCAAGTCGACGGTGATGCGCCAGGTCGCGCTGATCGCGCTGCTGGCGCACGCGGGCTCGTTCGTGCCGGCGCGGCGCGCGCGCATCGGCCGCGTCGATCGCATCTTCACGCGCGTCGGCGCCGCCGACAACCTGGCCCGCGGCGAGTCGACCTTCATGGTCGAGATGCGCGAGACCGCCGCCATCTTGCGCCACGCCACGCGGCGCTCGCTGATCCTGCTCGACGAGATCGGCCGCGGCACGTCGACCTTCGACGGGGTCTCGATCGCTTGGGCGGTCGCCGAGCACGTGCACGACGCCATCCGCGCGCGGACCATCTTCGCGACGCACTATCACGAGCTGTGCGCGCTGGCCGAGGCGCTGCCGCGGGTGCGCAACTTCTCGGTCGCGGTCAGCGAGTCGGCCGACGGCCGCGAGGTGGTCTTCCTGCGCACGCTGGTGCCGCGCGGGGCGTCGCGCTCGTATGGCATCGAGGTGGCGCGGCTGGCCGGGCTGCCGCGCAGCGTGGTCGATCGCGCGCGCGCCCGCCTCGGCGAGCTCGAGCAGCGCACGAATACGAGCACGAGCACGAACACGAACACGAACACGAACACGAACACGGACATGGACATGGAGGCCGAGGTCGCGCAGGAGATCCTCGCCCTTGCCCTCGACGCCCTGACCCCGCGCCAGGCGCTGGCTCACCTCTACGACCTGCATGCACGGCTGTCGAAAACACCTGTGGTCTAGCGTGCTTGCCCGGTGGTACCAGGCCACAGTTGGGGGCGCCCGCCCCCTGGCTCGCTGAACCCGGCTCGCGCAAATACTCGAAAACACGTCCTCCACTGCTTGGCCCGCTCTGTGCTCTAGCACCCACTCACGATGGACCCAGTGGAGGCAAAGCCCATGAGGAAGTCAAAGCGCCGGTTGGTGAGCGGGATTGGCATCGCTCTCACGTTGCTGCCAGGCGCCTTCTTGGCGACCGGCTGCAGCAGTGACAGCGACAGCCGTACTTCGGAGGTGTTGAAGGGAGTGCAGGGGGTCGCTTTCATCCAGCGCACCAAGCGTGGCGGGATGGGCGACATCTTCCAGTACGCCGACTACGCCCCCGGCGGGAACATCTTCACGCTGTCGCCGCCCTCGGCCGACGGCAAGCTCACCAACGTCACCAACATGGTGAACGGTGATGTGCAGGCCATGGACCTGTCCTTCGACGCCAAGGAAGTCGTGTACTCGGCGCGCGAGGAAGGCTCGTCGGACTACCACATCTATCGCATCAACCTCGACGGCTCGAACCCGTGCATGGAAGGCCAGCGCGGCGCCTGCAAGCTGACCTCGGGCCCCGACACCTACGTCTACCCGGTCTACGTGCCGGGCGGGCGCATCGTCGCCATGACCACCCGCGTGGTCGAGGCCAACACCCCGCAGTTCCGCGACGAGTACGAGCGCGGCGTCACCGCCCAGCTGGTCTCGTTCAACCTCGACGGCTCGGACCTCAAGATGGGGCCGCGCAACCTGTCGCACCGCGTGTCGCCCACGCTGGCCTCCGATGGCCGCGTGCTGATGACGCAGTGGGACCACCTCGGCAACGTCAACGAGGGTAACCTCATGTTCGTCAACCCCGACATGTCGACGGCCCGCGAGGCCTACGGCAAGGAGGGCTCGGGCATCACGAACTCCGTGATCAAGGCCCGCGAGATC